>Ga0247824_10000844_pt1 | contig 16124 bp, 18 predicted proteins | sample 13C_PalmiticAcid_FD_194412 | JGI IMG/M metagenome (GOLD analysis project Ga0247824, IMG submission 194412) | Soil microbial communities from agricultural site in Penn Yan, New York, United States - 13C_PalmiticAcid_Day48 | ecosystem: Environmental > Terrestrial > Soil > Agricultural land... | reverse complement strand
GCCTATTTACGCGTTTCCCCTCTCCCCCCAATCTCGTGCTCCCAACAACGGATGCTACGCAGACTGCAACAAACGTAGCTGTCTGCCATGTCTCCCAAAAAGTACATGTACAACCCAAACCATCGCCACGTCTGTTGCTCTAGCGCATCTGCAACCAGTGGACCTCAGATCTCAAGTCTTCCTCCTGGTTTCTTCGGCAACGCAGGAAATACGAATGGAGATGTTCATTCATGGAGGATCCAGCGTTCTGGGACTGGTCGTATTTTTGACCGTGGGTATGATGTTTGGAAACGATCACATGGACTAGTCGCTCTTGCCGCTCCAATGCCATAACTCTCTCGTATCGCTTGTACTTAATGGAGGAAGATCCCCAGAGCGATCCACGTTCAGATGAAACTCGTAATAAACCCGCTCTGGAGTGTCCTGTCAATCGCGATGACGCGGCCAACAGTATGTGTATGCATTTTGGTGAGCATGCTCAAAGGGTTTGTGCCATTCGATCTATGATATGGTGTCGTTCCTGAGACCGGATATCGTGAGGCAATGCTTGGAAGATCTAGTTGATGCAAAGTGATTCAATAGTAAGTGTCATAATCGAGCCAAGGCTGTATCGTTTCTCGAAGCCAGTACAGCCTACACGGAATGACACTGTTGCTCATGGATGCCTTACCATTTGATACTTGGCAACATTGTCCTTGTCATCGCCTTCCAAGAGCCGTAGAATACAGTCGTGTAGCAGGCCGTCGACGACCTGGGTGTCCATCGATCCATTAGGTACAAATCTTCGAAGCAACATGAGATTCCGGAATAAGCCAATGGTCTTCCACGAATAACGCTCCTTTGCCTCATGACCCTGTGCTGTCAAGATGTGTTGAGGCGTAAGTGGCTGCGCAGCCTCCATAAATTGATCCCGGTGTGTCTTGGCTGTGTGTAGAATGGCCTGAAGTGTCGCTTTCAAGAGTTGATCCATCTTATTGTCCTTTTTGTCCACATAGTCCAACAATTGATCCAGAATTGCTTTCAGACACCGAGTCTGCTTCGCAGAATACAGATCGACTCCGCCTGCAGCGATAAACTGTGTGATCTTGGGACACACACTCTTGGCCACGACTTTGCTCATTAGTTCCTTGTCCATATCCTCTGCATCCTCTCTATCATCTTCCGAGTCACTATGAGCGTTGTTTGAGTGGACGATAGCATAAGCGGACACTGCACGATGCCAAGATTGCTCAGAAATGTCCTGCTCCACACGAAGTGGATTCCATAAACATGTTTCCTGACGGACGAAGAAGTCAAAAACGAGCGGCAAGAGCAAACCGCCATAGGCTTTGTTGTAGTCCTCTGGGTAGTTTGTTTTCCACGCCTGAAAGTGCTTCTTCACCGCCTCTATTGAGCGGAACTCGGATCCGACCTCCTGGAATATAGTCGTGCGGCGGTTCTCTAGTTCCATGACAGCATCACCCAACTCTCTCTCGTCGCCTGCACCTAATTCGTCATCCGTCTCGAGTCCTTCGTGATCCTTAACTTCCTTTGAACCCTCCAAATGTTGGCTCTGCTTAGATTGCTGCCTTTGTATCCGACGCCGCTCTCTCTCTGCTCTCCGCCTCTTTCGTACCGCCGAAGGGTCTGCCGCGACACTCCTTCCAAATTCATCCAACTCTGGCGGTACGGCGTCCTTTCTTCCTTTGCTCGCACTCTCGTCATCGACCACGTTCGCAAACTCGGTCAAATCATCCTCTAGGTCCAGACGCCGACGCTCCACGACCAGCTTTGTACGATCCGAAAGCATGGACCTATACTCTTGCTCAATAGCCTCTAGTTCCGGAAACTTGGCTTCAAAGAATGCTGCCAGGTTTCTGCAGTATGAACGCAATTCCTGGAAGAATGTGTATCGCGAGCTGGCTTTCGTCATGGCTTCATCTGCATCTGCCGACCTAAGGATAATCTCAGCCTCTTCACGTCGGATTTGCTCTAGTTGTTTGGTATGTTGACTGTGTTGCTCCTTTAGGTTCTCAAGATAGCCCTGGATTCGACTCCGTACTTTGGCAATATTGGGTATCTGAGTAACCGCTGGGACTGAACAAGCAAAAGAGGGTGAAAGTCAGTCAAAGATCTTGCTACACTCTGTTTCGCGCGTAAAGAACACGGCAATTTTTCAAAGAACTTACATATAACGTCTCTATGTTCGGGTGTGGATCTACTTTTTGATTTGGATCCTGCATTAACAATGCCCGCATTGCGAATTTGCTGCATCTCCCATTCCCTGGTTTCTTCCTGGTCTTCCTCGTCCTCATCCCTATTCAAGTAAGAAACCGATACAGTCGGTCAATCGATGCCGTTACATCCGTCATTGACATTCAAAAACATCAAGACGGAGTTGCGCACTTACATGTCGATGAGCTCCTTTCGTGCATTCCTTTTCAACTTTTCAGCCTGTCGCTGAGCCTTGGCGCCTAGTTCAAGCTTGTCTCCCATAACCTTTTCAAGATCTAGAGATGGTGGATGGGAATCGATAGTTTGAGGATATGGCTCATTAGTCGATGTGACAGACGCGTGAGGTGAATGTCACGTAGATACGGCGCCGTACCTGCTTCACCATCGTCCATATCGTCGTCTTCCTCTCTGACCAGTCTAGTATCCTTCTCCTCGACGATCTACAAGTATAAACGATAGGTGATACACATCTGTCAGCTGATGATAACCCAATCAAGATAGCTTGAGATAGTTCTTGGTGATAAGATCTTACAGTGTTGTCGTCTCCTCCTATCAATGAGACGAATTCCTCTTCCTCGAGATCGTTCCTTAGCCGCATCTGTTCGCGCTTCTTCTTTGCAAGGTGAATCGTCTGGGCGTCAGGAATAATTGTTGTTGCTATAAGGAGAAATATGGCAGAACAACATATAAGAACCAATTCAACTTATAATCAAGACGCTTGGTCTTCCTTGCTGTTGTGGTAAAGTCATACCTCCACGAGGGATCTGAGGGGTTTCCTCAAACGCATTCTCACTGGCTTCATGATGTCTACTGGAAGGCGTTGTAGATAAGGTCGATTTCCTGAGTTCCTCAAGCGCCTCTTTGCTATATGAAGTAGAATTGCCCACAGTTGCACGGCTGGTGATGGTGGGTTGATCCAAGCTCGCATCATCTCTTCCTTTGTTGAGGGCTAGTCTCCTACTAGCCGCGCTTTTTTTTATCTTGAATGCGTCTTCAGAACCCTATGCAAAAGAAGGCGCGTGGATAGCGGTCGGATAAGTAGGCAGTAGCAGATCAGTGGATCATGCCATTTGTCCTCATCCCCCCCCTCACGAGTTCTGATACTGTCTTGTTCTACTTGCCTGCTCTTCATCGCCAAAACTCAAGACTGTGCTTGCCGTCTTCTTTTTGACCTTCTTTGGCGTAACTGTGGTCGCCTCTGCAGGAGCTACTCGACGTGTATTCGAAAGTTGCATTCGATTAATTCCAATCCATGATGTCGATACTAAGGAAAAAGTGCTGGGACGTTTTAGGGGACAGTACCTATGGTGCTGGACACGTCTGGTGCCTCTGCTGATTCCTCATCGTCGACATCGATCTTCTTGCGAAGGTTTCGGTTCTTCCGCGGAGTGAACATCAGAGGCAAGTGGCCAGAACTGTTGACAAGGAGACCCATGGCAAAAGCTCCAGGATCGCAGCACTTGAGAGGGTCAGTACAAGCCACATGGTGGCGAACCGCGTGGAACGTTGGGGAATCACCTGCAACCAAATGAGGTGCCTTCAGGCGATACCAGGCGGAACCAGCTCTTACTGCCCCTGGGGGTCCTGGAAGGATGAACCACGGAGAGTGAGAGTCGCATGGGAGCGATCATCCACAACAAACCCCGAGTCTCGTTCCCACCCCCCTTGAAGTCGGCATAGGAGGGTGGGGGTGGAAACACACTTGCTCAGACGAGAGTGGGTGCCAGGAGTGTGAACTGCATTCAACAATCGCTTTGCTAGCAGCAATGATACACACATGTAGTGTGCGTCGGAACTTGACAAGGATTGAGCAGACTCTGGAGCATGCCTGGTGACCGTGTCCCGTGATGACGTTGCCTTTATGATGGTATGAGGTGAGAGTTTCCCTGACAACTCTTTCCTTTCCTTTCCTTTCCTTTCCTTTCCCCCACTTTCTCTTCGCACATCACAACCTCACCATGTCCTGGCAAGACTACGTCGACAGCAGGCTCATTGGCACCGGCAAGGTCGCGAAGGCCGGGATCTATGGTCACGATGGCACAACCTGGGCAACTAGCGCTGGCTTCACAAAAGTAAATATCCTCTCCCATGCTCATTCGAATAACCGTCTGTTCCTCTTGTTCCCACACACTTGTCACGTTAAACGTGTCTCTGGAGAAAATGATCGCCGTTGGATCAGGAAACTCAGCAAAAGCATCTGATTGACACGCCAAGACTGATCTACCTTGGGACTTGGCTCTTGTCAGCACCGGGGCGCTCCTCTGGCTGTCTTGAGTTATTATTCACCTTTATGCGTTATGGTTCTTTTCTTGGGCCTTTAGGTCACTCTTGCCGAAATCGCCGCGGTGAATAGTGCTTTCGATGATGTTGGCAATATTGCTGCCAACGGCCTTTTCCTTGAAGGCGAGAAGTACCTCTTTGTGAGACAGGCCGATACGAACATCATTTACGGTCGTAAAGTAAGTACTGGATGATGTGATAAGTCAGGGGAGGACTTTGCTGGGAAGTCATGCAAACAATGGCACGAGGCAACTGCATGACGCGTGGATGTGCTGATGAGCCACCTGTGTCTCAGGCACAGAGCTCCCTCAAGACAGCGACTCGCAGCGCATGAGTTCTACAGACAGGAATCGAGTTGCCACCTCCTTGCTCACTCCACCTTTGATCATCTCATCCCAATAATTAGGGTTCCGATCCTCTTGTCGCTGTCAAGACCAATCAGGCCATCATTATCGGCACTGGTGATGAGAATCGTACAGCTGGTCCCTTAAACATTGTTGTCGAGGGCCTTGCTGACTATCTTATAGGAGTTGGCTATGTAAGTGTTGCGCGACCATCCAGTTGATGGAATGCTTCATATGAAGTTTGCAATATACTGAGAACCGAATTCAATCTGTTCTCACTGTAGTAACAAGTCGATACACCGAGTCCATTCGAGTTCCTTGGTGTGGGCAAGACTACAAAATGATAGGATGCGACCATTAAACACAACGTTTGTCTGTGAATACAATATATATGCTATGGGTCTTCCAGTTCATCCTCGTTTTCAGATGCCTCATCTTCTGGCCCATCTTCGTCGTTATTCTCAGTGTCGTCACCACCCTGCAACGCCTCTACTTGTGCTCGAAGGAGATCATTGTCTAGTACGAGAGGCAAAAGTGGTCAACACATAGGCAGTAGTCCAACAGGGCTCAACAACGTCTATTTTGCTAGCAAGAACTTACGAGGATCCAGTTCTAACGCGCAAGAGAGCTTTTCGGTTGCAGCGTCAAATCGCTCCATGATTAGATCTTCGTCCTCAATCAAGCCCATGGACATCAGATACGCTTGCCCTAACTGTTGTTTTTCAATCTATACTTGTTAGCAGATCAAGGTTCAAGGGAGAGGAGACACAACTGCATCTTACTTTTTTTTTTTTTTCCCACACATACAACTTCCAGTGTCTTTGCATCGCCCTGTTCACCCTGCATGCTTTCAGCCTTGACTAGAATCTCGATGGCTTTTTCTACAAGGCTAGTGGCTGGATTCCTGTCGCCTTGACTTTGATTGTCAACTATCCTAGCCTTGGCATGGAGGCATGATCCCCAGATACTCAATACATCCGCATTTGAATCCACCAAGTCTGCCTTGTGGTTTTGTGCGTCTTCCAAGTACTGAACCGCCCTGTCCAAGATCCTTGTGGCTAGATCTGCGCCTAAATAAAAATTTACAAAATAAAGATAAGTGTTCAATTGCCTTTTTTTTTTTTTTTTTTTTGCAATTATGATTCTACGCCGGAAGCCCTCCCAGAGAGGTGGGTTAGACACGTTACCACTGTTGAGATTCAAGTTCAAGGAAACAGCATATTCTTCCAGTTCCTGTGCAGCGCGGATCGATTGTTGTGCGAACGCAGATCCAGGCAGATCCTTGAGCAGTTTCAATCCGGCCTGAAAGTGGTCTAAAGACTGTTCCGCCAACTTGCTCTCGGCCTTCCCGACAAGTGACGCAGCCATGAGTCGTTCGTCCTCCACTTCATCTTCATCTTCATCTTCAAGTTCCAATGCCTTCATAGTTTGTCTGCGCAAGTCTCTTGCCTAAATCGTAATCCATTGTAGGCACGACGCAATCGTTCGTTCAACACTTTACATCCTTCAATGCAACACGCAAAAAAACGTTATGAAATGAGATTCCCTAGACGTTTGTTGCATCGCTTCCTTACCTGTGAGATCTCTGCAATACCCAAGCCGACTAACACATCTCCATTCTTATATTCCGTTCTCTCGGCAAGTTCCTTCAACATCCTGACACCTTCTTGCAACATCTCCAACGATGGCATGTTGTTCCCTACGGCCACAATGCATGCCGCATGCTGCAACTTTGTCTCCATCACCTGCTTGCCTACATTGGTGCCATTGTTCATCTCAATATGAGCATTCGCCTTCTCCAGCGCTTCAAATTCTTCAATAGCCTTGTCGAACAGTGTCTTCGCCATCCGTGATAACCCTCGTCCTCCTCCGTGCTCTGATCCTGATCCATCCAAGGAGGAAGTGGAGGCTTCTTCCCGCGCCATCTGGAAGAGTTCGACCGCACTAGGGGCCGTATCAAACTGAAGGACGATCTCTCCTTCAGCACATCCATCACAGTCGTCATCCTCACAATCGTCCGCGTGCAAGTCTCTGCGAGCTCGTTTCGATTCCTTGGGTGGTTGTTGACTGCTATATCCTGCTTGTGTATCAGACTCGAGCGACGAGGCTTTGCGCTTTAGAAGCATTGGCGTGTCTGAGGAACTCATTTGCTTTTCTCTGATTCCGAACGTGGAGAGGGGGAGAGCAAAGCTGATGTTGTGGAAGGGGGGAGACGACGACCTGCAAGTGAACCACAATTTTTTTTTATTTTGGCGGTGTGCAAATTCGCTCTGGTGGAGTCTCACGTGCCCGTGCAACCTACCCCACTCGCCGTATCTCAGCTCGAGCAAGAAACGCAGCACGAAGCTTGGCATTGATGTCCTCATACATGTTGTTGGGTTGTTGCTGTTGAGCACTGCTAAGAGGGAAACTGTGTACCAAAGACTCTTGACCTCGTATATGATCCAGTGATGCAACCGAGTGTTGCCCACTACTTGTTGTGAACGAATAATCCGAAGAGTCTGAACTGTCCACCACATCGGACATCTCATCATCCTCGTCCATGGCCTGTCCATTGTCTGTCTGAGCCATATGTGCTTGGTACCAAATTGTGTTAGTATCAAACACGACTTCCTGTGATAAGGGTTGAGGTGGTTGATGCACTTGCATCGATGATGACGATTCTTCATCCGAGGACAGTTCGGTGGGGGTCCCAAAACGCGCCACATGCATGCGGTGGAGAATACTGTTCATTCCAGAGTACTCTGTAGGAGTCGAGTCGCCATCGGAAGGTACATCCTCGCGAATCATAACTGCCGGCCTTGATTCATGTGCACTTTGATTGGTAGATGCTTCTGATCCTTGAGGAACAAGTGACCTCGTTGATATCTTGATAGGTCCCAGTGGCCTAGAGGAATGGCCAAAAGGGAAATGGTTGTGTGAATCCTGAGCTTGTTGTATCGAGCCATGTTGGTTGATCCTCACAAGATCGTTCTCCGAGGCGTGTAGTGTCTCGACAGGACTATTCAATGGTGGCGAGCTTCAGTAACAAAGTGATGTGAGCGTTCTGAATGGCATTGTCCATGTTGCACAAAGCTCACTTGCTAACTTGAGGAAGCAACATGCATCCTTACTCAGAGTTCAGCTTGATACGCCTCATCCTCTTGAGCACTCGCCCCTCGATACTTTGATCCTCTGTTGGTGGCTGGCTCGTGAATACATCGTTGACAACGGGTGGGGCAGAGGCGTATTCATTGTTTGACACGCTGTGGTTCTGTTGGTTGGCTGGGCTGGAAGGATGCCGACGTTTCATGTGAGGAGCAGGTGAGAAAGAACGCTGTACTGCCTGACAAGTAAGAGGATATGGAGTGATAGTGAAGAAGTGCGGTATACTGGGCAGACTGAACAGCTGGCTTGTGTGAGGGTGTGAGGTAAGATCAAACGAGGTAGGGTGTGACATTGCGCTTGTCGCGAAGGGAGTGGTACTGCAAGGTCGGTCGAGTGGATGGGGGAATGGGAAAAAAAGTACGAGTGGGAGAATGGGAGTGAATGGGAGTGAAGGAAAAAGAAAAAAGGAACAAAGAACAATGAACAGGGGCAACACTGGGGCGCAGGACGGCGACGTGCTTTTTATTGGGCGTGCTATGGCATGGCTTACGCAGCCAGGTCCTCATAATCAAGACGGCGACCTTCCCTCTCGGATCTCGATCTCGATCTGGATCTGGCGCGCTTCTTGATCGGGTCCCTAGGGGTAGCTTTCTATTTGAAAATGTTCAACCATCGAAATGTTAGCAAGCGAGCGTTTCATGGCTGTTGTCATCACTTTGGATCAGGACTAACCTTCGTCTGCATAAGTCTCGTATCCTAGATGCATGCTGTAGTCTGCTTCGTCCAAGGGAAAGCCTGAACGGTCTGACAAATGTGCGCCCTATGAGAGGCAAGAGCAAGGTTAGCATCGTGATTTGTAATCGGTAGAGCAAAAGTCCAGTTCGCTGCATGGACGCACCTTGTTGAAGTATGCAGGCATACTGGAGATAGCTTGGTCCATTGCAACAAGATTGGCGGTAATGACTGTAGCCTTTTGGATGTGTGCATTGATCTTATCCATGGTCACCGTGTTGTTGTGGTGGTTGGGGTCATCCAAGAACGACACCATTCCTCCCGCGTGCTCGTGACTGATGGTGGCAAAGATGTCGCCAGACTCGATCATTCGCACGATAATCCCTTCAACACGCCTTGCTCCATCAGACTCTGATCCGAGACCGATGAGGTTTGTGATGTCTGCAATGGAAAGCGTCAGATACGTGCGAGTAAGGTCCTGAATGTTCCGGCGATGAAGGGCTTCCATGCACTGTTTTGCCAATCCAAAGTTCTTGTCCCGAACAAAGACGGTCTTGACTTTTTCGAGCTCTGTCTTGATAGCAGTGTTGGACTTTTTCTCATACGCTGCCGCGAAATCAGTATAGGGTCCACAGTGGATCTTGACGCATTTTATAACAGCCGGTGCTGTGTATTTAGGCAAAACTGGAACCTAGGTCAAAGTCAAGCACAATGTCAACTTTGATGTCCGACTATAGCCACCATGGTACATTCATGAGACGATCACCATGCTCCTACCTTTCCGTACTGAAGCAAGCTTGTCAGTACATATTTCTTGTACGCCTCGATTTGAATTGCGCTGGCGACTTCTGCTGGAGCGGATACAGCCTATCATGATAATTGCATAGCGAGTTAGACAGGTCCCCCCACACCGTTCCATCCGCCCACTACGCCTCGAAGGCATAAAACCCTTACCAATCCAAAGAATTCAACAGCGCGTTCAAACTTCTTGAGGTAGGCATAGATCATTCCTCCATAATAGTGATAAAGGAGAAAGTCCTTGTAGTTGATGTGGGTGTTCTATAATTCAAGCCAGATGACGAAAGTAAGATAGCTTTGCCAAGGGACTCATCCATTGAAGCAGCAAACTGCTAACATTCGTGATATATTACCACAGGATTCACATCTGAGATGTCGTTGTCGATAATGGGAACGATATCCTTGAATGACTGCGCCAGCAAGCATGTCTAGAACAAATGAATCTGTAGCGTGAGGATCCGCGCATTGATCCAGACAGCCAGATCTCCTCAACTACGAAAATGATACCTTTGCGAGCAGTGGGTGGATCATGGTGAGTTGTCCTTTGGATGCCTGCAGTCTCTGGACAAACACTGCTAGTGGTAGGATAGCGATGATGGGCTGGAAGAAATAAAAAAAGGGCCAACATATGTCGGTCAGTGCTGCGGCATAGGTTCGTATCCCCCTTATCATGGTACAAAATCCTCCATACCTGGTTGGACTCGGTTGCCATCTTGACCAGGGCCTCTGCGAAGCTCAGAGCTAGAAAACATTGTCGCATGCGTCAGTCCGTTTAGCTTTTGGTCGAGTGGGTGATAATCTACTGCATCGCCACTGAAAAGAAGGTCCAGCTACCTTTGTCCGACGCCAGGCGAACCTGTTCTCCATCACAAGTGTTGACAAACTCCCAGACCTTCTCCATCAATGAAGGGTGAAACCCATGCGAAGCCCTGCACCGATGCACCCTATGAGTGTTGTGATATTGACGTTTAGTACTTTGGGCATAACTCGAGCGACAAGCACAGAAGGCGCAGTACCATGGGGCATCCAGTAACCAGTGGATCCTACAGGAAGTAGAGATAGGCGAACGAGTGGACGGCAGGTGAGAGCGCGTCAAGTGGATCGCCCTGGCCTGGAGGACACGCAGAGAAGACCTGCTCGTTGAGGTTGTTCAGGAAGGGAACAAGAGTCTTTGTCACGGTGGAGGCGTCATCGCAGGCTAGGATCTTTGCGATGATCTCGTCGAAGGAGGGGTCGTTGGGCGCCATGTTCGCTGAAGGACGGTAGGTGAAGCTTTTGGTGGCGAGAGGGATGATACAGGCGAAGGAGGAGAGATGGGAAACGACCTCGCTGACAGCTCAACGCGTTTACCCACCGAGCAAGTGACTGCCTCTTGCTTTTTGTCTGTGTGTTGTAGTCTCGTTCATGGGTTCAATGGGGTTCTTGGCTCAGCAGCGGGGGATGTGCTGTCAACGTGGCCACTGGCGCGTGCAAGTTGTCCCCCATCACTCTCTCTCCTCCCCACTTTCCCTTGGACTGAACCGATACCTCTGCAGCCTCCCTCTTCTTTGTCACTCACTCCCCATACACTTTGCTACACCTTGTCGGCCATGGCCAGCTCACATTCATCCTCAGAGACAGTCGCCACGCTCAAGCTGCTTCTCATTGGAAGCAGTGGCACTGGAAAGAGCAGCCTGCTCATGCGCTTCGTCGACGGCGTCTTCCTTGCACCCGATGAAATCACCGCTACCATTGGTGTCGACTTTAAAGTAAAGGTCATCGACGTCGAGGGCAAGAAATACAAGCTGACCATCTGGGTAAGCCTCGACCTATCGACACCGCACAGCACACCCATGCCTACATGCCTGCTTGGTAGCCGAGGTGAACAGTGTTCTGATTACATTTTTCCATACTTGTACCCTCTTGGCACATTGCACTGAATAGGACACTGCTGGACAGGAACGCTTCAGAACGCTCACGTCGTCATACTATCGTGGAGCTCAGGGAGTGATTTTGGGTATGGTACCTTCTCGAGCAGACAAGAGCAACATGGTGTTCATGTTCCTTTGTTAATCTAACCATTGCTCCTCACGACAATTCATGACCATGATAGTGTACGATGTCAGCAAACGAGACTCGTTCAACGACCTGCAGACTTGGTTCAATGAACTTGACACATACTGCTCCAGCAAGGAAGTAGTCCGTATGATTGTCGGAAACAAGGTTGACAAGGTACGATGACCATGAGAGACACTGCTCTTTTCTTTTCTTTTCTTGTATGGCTTAATGACGTCGATGATCCGTAAGCCTAACGGTATCCATTGATCCTTCGTGGTTAATCTACGGATGCAGGAGTCGAGCAGAGAAGTCAGCAGACAGGAGGGACAGGAGCTCGCTCGGAAACTTCAGACGCTGTTTGTGGAGTGTAGCGCAAAGACAAAGTTTGGGGTCCAGCAAGCCTTTGACGAGCTGGTGCAGCAGATCATCGACACTCCGAGCCTGTGGCAAAAGCAGGCGACCACCAACCTTCGTCTTCAATCGAACCCTGAAGTCTCACAGGAGTACTCGGGTTGCAGTTGCTAGGCTCTTAAATGAGCGGTGAACAAGTTGTGTGTTATTTCAGAATGAAAAAAGTGTAGAACGAAGAAAACAGGAGCAAATCAACAAACGATGGTGTTTTGAAGGCAAAGTCGTTTTCGAGTGGTAGATCGTGTCGTTTAACAACGCACCTACAGCCTAGGTTGCACGGCTGTGGTGGTGGCGTTACTCTGTGTCCACTTCATCTTCTCCACGGTATCCGAGTGGCCAGGTGAATCTCTATCTCTTGCGCCTCCAGACCACCCTGGGTCCAGTGCCGGCCTTCTTGGAATGGACGGGGATGGGAACGTTTGGAGACTCGATGCACCCCGATGGTGACTTTTTTGTCCAAGGGAGCGAGAAGAGCTGTTCCTTGATCACAGTCCTGCAGTCCTGTGCAACTGGACGACAAGTGTGTGCGACATACGAGTCCTTGGGCTTGGCCCTGCATGGTCGGACGCTCGTGGCTATTCATATCAACATGGTGTTGGCTCCACACACCCCCACCATGAAGAGCATAGACGACACAATGAAGTGGAGACCAATGGTTGCCATGGAAGCCTATGTTTGATCAGCTCAAATTGCGGAGCAAGGGTTGTGTCGCTTTGGTGCACCACTGCACTGAAAATGAAGTGAGCGCGCTCAAGCTCACTGTGCGTATTTCTTTTCATGTCGGTTTGGTGATCATCCTTCGCTCCGCTCTCTGTCCTGCATAAATACTCTTCAAAAGTCCTTTGTTCCCCTCATTGTCATCACTCCAACAACTCAACAGTTCTCCCACTCACCTTCACTCGCACTCTCGTTCGCACTCGCACCCGCACCTCTCCACCAACCTTCTCTTTAAACCCACCCCCCTCTACTACAAAGTACGTATCATGAGTATTTCCCCACACACACATACACTCTTGTCTCCCACAGCACAGCATGACATAGTGCTCCCCCAACATTGCGCTGGTCAGCTCGTCCTTGAGCTTCCCCTTTCGACTAGAACTACGCGTGCCTTGTTGGATTGTTGTTCACCTCGGTGTTTCCATGTTTCGTTACATTGTTCGAAACGCGTTAACAGCTAGTTTCTGCAACAGCACTAAGCAAATGCTCCCTTGTATCTAACCTTCTATCTGCGTTTCCCGCATGGTCCGTTCATTAGACACATCACAATGGAAGACGAGGTCTCTGCTTTGGTCATTGATAACGGCTCCGGCATGTGCAAGGCCGGATTCGCCGGTGATGACGCTCCTCGTGCCGTTTTCCCTTCGGTAAGAATCAATGGGCCGTGAAACGTTTTGATATGACGTGTTGTGCCCAAAGCTCGATGTGACTGATGTCGTTCCATGATCTGACAACCCGGCCCTTTTTTTTTTTCGCTTCTGTCCATTAGATTGTTGGTCGCCCCCGCCACCAAGGTGTCATGGTTGGCATGGGTCAAAAGGACTCGTATGTCGGAGACGAGGCCCAGTCCAAGCGTGGTATTCTCACATTGAAGTATCCCATTGAGCACGGTGTTGTCACCAACTGGGACGATATGGAGAAGATCTGGCATCACACTTTCTACAACGAGCTCCGTGTGGCACCCGAAGAGCACCCTGCCTTGTTGACCGAGGCACCTCTTAACCCCAAGGCTAACCGTGAGAAAATGACCCAGATCATGTTCGAGACCTTCAATTCCCCCGCATTCTATGTCTCCATTCAGGCTGTCTTGTCCCTCTACGCCTCCGGTCGTACCACTGGTATCGTCCTCGACTCTGGCGATGGTGTCTCCCACACTGTGCCAATCTACGAAGGTTTCTCTCTTCCACATGCTATTCTCCGTATGGACCTTGCTGGTCGTGACCTGACAGACTATCTCATGAAGATCCTGTTGGAGCGTGGCTACTCTTTCAACACATCTGCCGAGCGCGAAATCGTTCGTGACATCAAGGAAAAGCTCTGCTATGTTGCCCTTGATTTCGAGACAGAGATGCAGGCTGCTGCCTCATCATCGTCCCTCGAAAAGTCATACGAACTTCCTGATGGCCAGGTCATCACCATCGGTAACGAGCGTTTCCGTGCTCCCGAGGCTCTCTTCCAGCCTTCACTCCTTGGTATGGAAGGCCAGGGTATCCACGAGACGACCTTCAAATCGATCATGAAGGGAGATGTTGATATCCGTCGTGAATTGTACGGCAACATTGTCATGTCTGGTGGTACCACCATGTACGCCGGTATTGCCGACCGTATGCACAAGGAACTCATCAACTTGGCTCCCAGCTCCATGAAGATCAAAATTGTTGCTCCTCCAGAGAGAAAGTACTCTGTCTGGATCGGTGGTTCTATCTTGGCTTCTCTCTCGACCTTCCAGAACATGTGGATCTCCAAGGGCGAGTATGACGAGTCCGGACCCTCCATTGTCCACCGCAAGTGCTTCTAAGCGTCCTTGTAGGCTAACATGCAGGGAGGTGAGCAAGCAGGACAACTATAGCATCAGCAGGAAGAAAGCTGCGTCATCCCCACACACCCAAGTCGTGTCGCGATAGACAAACCCCATTGTCAAACAACCATGCAAACAGCTCGACCTCGATCCATAGTTGAATAAAAACGATTCAACAGAGTACAGAATGGTGTTGATCTATCTCAGGAAAAGAGGAAAGAAGAAAGGAAACACGGGGCAAACGAGAGAGAACGGACGATGATAGAACCTTAGCGATTGAACAAACCGACGGTTGGACGCCGGGCATTTCTATGCAATATGTCTTACCAGGTCTTCGTGACGGACCTTTTTTTCCTTTAATTCTTAGGGTGACCATCTTCCAACACCCGCTTTTTCGATAAACGAATAAAAGGCCCTCTTCTTCCTTCATAGCCCATCACTACCGAGCCGTACTGTCACAATGCGGATCGAAAAGCCTTCGGGCCATACCACTTCAAGGGCTCTTTTTGACTTGAGTACGAGTCTAACTCTAACTCTTCCTTTCCATAGGCTCCCCTCCTGCCGCCCTCAAGCCTGCCTCCAAGCTTCCTGGCTCCTGGCTCCTCGCTCCCGGCGACGCTCAAGCACTTTCCGAGCAGGGTCGTAATGTAAGCTTGCTTCAGTTGCAATTGGTTTATTTATCATGTAGAGTTCGAACAGTCGCCTAACGCAGTGTCATTTGACCCATTTGACCACTATTAGCCCTCTTTGTGCGGGGCGTCCCCATGCCGACAGCATGCGCGGACGTTCCCAAGCACACTGAGGTGGACCCTCTCGGAAAGTGACTTGCAGAGCGCTGCTTGTCGTTGAATAGTGAATAGTTGAATAAAAAATTGTGATCACACATGCAGTGGCTGAGAGTGGTGAACATTGCGGCGCCCAATTCCACACGATTCTGATCACTCCCTTACCCATTCGATTCCTCTTGGCCACCCGTCAACAGGTATGTTCACCAGGACAGGAGCAGCCTCTTGGCGCAGTTCCCTCTCCCTCTCTGCTGGTCGTGTTAGTTTTTCTACACCTTCACCCGTCGCTTCGTTGACGTGGCATTGGTTGGTTGGCATGTGGATCATCCCTTGAATATGTAGTTACCTGGACTGATGGAGTCGCCTCGCGGTACTGCAACGCGTCTATTGGCACGGATGGATGACAGACACCGTCTTGCCAGAGCACCATAGAACGAGAACAAGCCTGACCTATGAAATTAAAGGCGACTGTTGCAACCCCAAGGTAAGTAGGCTTTGTTGGAAAGAGAGAGAGGAGAGAGAGCTAGTTTTTTTTTTTTCCCCTTGACCACGACACTCTTCCTTTTTCTCTTCCGTGGGATAGTTTTTTTCTTTTCCTTCTTTCACTCACAAAGAAACCCGGATCTTGCAAAATACAAGCATTGTTCAATAGCAACCATTGACAGATTTTCGTTATCGAGGACGACCAGGATCCATCACCGACGACCCCTCCCCTAAAGGAACTCCTCCCCTCCTCCCCACTACTACATCCTCCTCCTTTTCTTCTTCTTTCACTTCACCCTTCCCACTTTGATCCATGACTGATTCGCCAGACGCTGCCTCAGGGACAAGAGGATCGCGCACCAGACGACAGCCGATGCACTCGCCTTCGCCCGGCCCAGCATCACGACAGTCGCATTCTAGACAAGCTTCCAAGACGGC
>Ga0247824_10000842_pt1 | contig 16133 bp, 11 predicted proteins | sample 13C_PalmiticAcid_FD_194412 | JGI IMG/M metagenome (GOLD analysis project Ga0247824, IMG submission 194412) | Soil microbial communities from agricultural site in Penn Yan, New York, United States - 13C_PalmiticAcid_Day48 | ecosystem: Environmental > Terrestrial > Soil > Agricultural land... | reverse complement strand
GACTGTGTCATCGTCATCGCCGGTACCCCACCCTGGGTTCCCCTCCCCGCCGCCATCCTCAGCATCACCCGCTCCCCTGACACCACCCAGTTCCGGCGCACGTCCGAAATAATCGTGTTTGCAAAATCTTGCACCCGTGGGCTTCGTCCTCCCAGTGAATGGGGCATGCTGCCGCTGCTCGCCAAAGCCAAGCCGCTCAGGAGACTGGCAGCAGAGAGGTCCGTCTCAGTGAGGGTGCCGTCGGGGAGGCTGAGAAGATCCTGCACCTGCCCCCGCAACTCCAACAAGATGCCCGTCAGTTCGTCGAGCGTGTCCTGCAGCCCGGCGATACCGGGCTCCGGTTCGTTGAACAGGTAGCTCGTCACGCTCGGCCGCAGTAGATTCGTGACCGTCACCAGCAGCGTCATGACATGGACCTGCTGCAGCGACAGCGTCGCGGCCGTCCGCAACCCCCCAAACCACGACACCACATCGCCCAGCACGCCCGCGGCATGCTCCACGTCCTCCCCGCCCAACTCCCTCGGCACACACCCCGCATCCAACACGCCCCCCAACGCAACGGCATACACCTCCAACAGCGGCCAACACTCCCCCGCCTGCGCCGACGCCCGCACCACCGCCGGCAGCATAAACTGCAACACAAACGACAAGACATGCTCGTCCCCCCTCATCGCCCTGCCCAAAATAGCGCACTCCTGCGCCAGCCCGTCGTTGCCCAGCGCGATCTTGAAGTTGTTGAGCAAATAATGAAACAGCTGCGGCGCGGCCGTGACGTCGCGCTCGCCCAGGCGGACGCCGTACGCGACGATGCCCGCCGTGTGCAGGTGCGGGTCCAGCAGCGAGGGCGCGTAGTCGGGCCCGGGCTGCGTGAAGAAGGGGTCGACGGCGCAGATGCCGACGCCGTGCGACTTGACGAGCGAGACGACCTGGCGGACAAAGTCGATGTAGGCTGCGTGCTCGGCCGGGTGGGCGGCGGCGCGGAGGAGGGCGAGGTCGTCTTTGATTCTGTGCATGGCGAGTTGGAGGGTCTTGGAGAACTCGTCGCGGTGGTGCTTGGTTTGGGTGGAGTTGAGGGAGAGGAGGGTTTTGCGCATGTAGTGAATGGCGCAGGCGAAGAAGTCGATGTTGGAGTTGTAGTCGGGCGGGATCCCGACCGCGACTGTGGCGCGCTCGAGGAAGGGCAGGTTGTGGTGCTTGAGGACCTCGGCTAGGTAGTTTTCGTAACCGAGAAGCCTCTGGGGCTTCACGATTGAGAGCATCCAGAGACCCAGGACGTTCGTCCTCAGGTCCTTAAAGTCGAACACGTGGTTCTTGACAAGAACCGCGAGAAAAAGGGGGAGGTATCTCCGTTCCGGGATGTTGAGGTTCTTCGGTACGTCGGGGAACAAGCTGTACTTTCCGGCTGAGAAGAAGGGGAGCAGTTGCTAACAAGGTCAGTGACGTTCTTCAGGAAGTGCAAGAGAGACGTACTGTGACCCTATTTTTGATGAACCTGACAGCAATCTTGGCGGCGAGAGTCACCGTCTTCTCGGCGCAAGCAGCTTGCTCGTTATGCTGCATGGGAGACTGATTCAAAGGGAGGGCGAGAGTCGTGCGGCACATCCAGAAGAAGTCTTTGGTCAGGTGCTCGTTCACCAACTGGGACAACGTCAGTTCGGCTCCAGAAACAACAGAAGAGAACGTACCAGCACAGCGTCTTCCAGGTGAGGAGCATCGAGATTGTCAGAGAACTCGCTCGAGTACTGCTCCTCAGAAGCCCCATCTATCCGGCTCAAGAGATGCTCCATGGTATCCAGCGCCACGCGGAGGATGCTCCAATCGAACCCAGGTGATTGATAGTCAAGACTGGTGAACACCTTCTGTAGTTGGCCTGTTGAACGTTAACATCGCTTTTCCATCGGATGGCAATAGACCTACCCGTATTGAGTGCATACAACGCCGCCTCCAACGTCGGGGCGCGTTGCAGAACATCCAAAGACCCCTTGACCAAGCAGTGCAGCACGTCCAAAGCCGTCGCCTTGTTCTTGGCCACCATCTCATCCCGGAAGGCCTTGGTGATGCCTGACGCCTTGCTAGACAGGGCTTGGAACTGCTGCTCGATGTCCGAGGCCGCCGAGAGATACTGATCCAGGACCTGGTTGAAGACGTTGGTTCGCCAGGCGGCGAGCGGTCGGAATGCGGCACCGCCCTCGCCGCTGGATATCACGAATCGTGCAAGCTGATTCCAGGCTCTAACGTTGATCAGACATGCTTCCTTGTGAGCGCTGCCGGGGACCACCAGTTTCTCGATCAAGTGTACTGCTGGCCGCAAGTCAGGCGGCGAGACCCAGAACAAGGTACACAAAAGGTCGTGATGGTTTCTCAGGGCAGCCAAGTCGTGTTGATGGATTGTGTCTTCTTTGAGATACTGTCGGTTGTGGTTGGGCAGTGTCCTGGCCACAAGGTTTCTGATGTCGTTGACACGCCCAAGACCCCGCAGACGCTGAATTGTTAAGGCCAGGAGCTTGATGAAGATGTGGAAGCACCGGTCCTCCGGCTCAATGGACAAGGACGATTTGCCGTCGAGTTCTTCGAGAAAACGGGGGGACTTGTAGACCTCTTCGTTCCTCAAGTGCCCGAGGCTCTGGGAGCCGAAGAAGTCAAAAATAGTTCCGATAATGCCGGTACATTTTCGCCATCCCCATTGCTCGACGAGAAAATGGCAACGTGCCACAAGAGCCCGGCAGTAGTCGATGAAACCTGGCGGTTGACGGGGGTTTGCCTGATACAGCTGGAACACGCGCTTCAAGAGCTGCTGCGGCAGCGTCCACCCTTCCACTGGGGCGGTGTGTCGGATTCCGGGAACGAGAAGCCCGGAGTTGTCAACCTCACAGAGCGGGAGTAGAGTGAATATGTCTTGCCAGAACCTTTCAAACGCTTGAACGTCCGCGTCCGGTGTGACCCCTCGGCTGAGCATGACGGCTTGAGTGACATCCCAGAAGGAGCTTCTCGGGATGGACGCGGCTTCCAGAAGTCCCATGATGACCACCCAACAGTTCGCAATAGCTTGATCAGGACGTATCCCTCGTTCTCTGAAAGTCGCGCGTTGGAGGTCGCCGTAAAGCGTCCGCAGTTCCTCGGTGCCGCACTCCACGAGGCGCCGAATGGTGACAGCCGCAGACCTCTTAAGCAGCTCGTCGAGCTTCATGAACTGCATGAAGTCACTGCTCGATGACTGGTTCAATGAACGCACCGCGAGCATTGACAAGCAGAGGCGGGCAGCGACCTCGAGCTGTGTTCTCCTGGCGCCATCTGGAGCCGTGTTCCAGTCAGTCGACTCGAACCGGCTGGTGAAGCTCGAGAAGACTTCCAAATATCTGGAAACAAATGACTTCTCTTCCAAGTCGCTCTGGACACTTATCGAGCGCAGGATGTATCCAAGGACAAAGTCCGCCGCTTCAATTGCCTTGAGGCCTGTGCTCTCGCTAGTTGCCGGGTTGGATGTCAGTTGCTCAGCGACCCAGTCGATGAGGATGCCAAGCTCAGATGAGGTCTGGTCGTTCCAGGGTCCCCATCGCAACGTCTGCCCATCCAGGGGGAAAGACACGGCCGGCCGTTGGTGGCGGATTCGGTCAGGCAGTCCAGCATCAACTGCGTCTCGCAGCAATCCGCGGCCAATGATGGTGCTCTCGTGGAAGAAGACACCCCTGTCGAGAGGGAATACTTCGAAGTGGTGGGTGTAGTGCGTCCCGTACGGGCCGAGGCCCTTGAGCTTGTCTGGAGGGTGGTGCTCCTGAGGCTCAACCAGGGAGAAATCCACCGGAAGAGGATCGTTCGCGCGTGCATATTGCGGAGCCTCGGGGTCAACGCGTTGGGGTCGTCGTCTCTTGCGGAATCTTGTCCTGGCATCTGCCTTGTTCCTTTTTGCCGGAACGGGAGCCTCTTCGGTATCAGTGTCGACATGAACGCCGTTGTGTTGCTCTTGAGTCACAGAATCCTGAAGCGTAAAGTTGACATCCAAGTCCTGGGCCAACCCGTCTTCAGTGGATGCATCCACCTCCTTTCGCCGTCTCCTGTAGAAGGCATCTAAATTCCGTTTCCGGGCGTTGAGTCGCCGCCGCTTATCATCGGATTCATCCTCCTCCAGTTGCGCAGGGTGCAGATTCAAATCGCGGGGCTGGAAAGGCTCCCTCGGGTTCCGGGTTGAGGTTGGATGCGGTTGCGGAACCTGGGATTCATTGTCGTCTTCCACAAGCACAAACGCGTCCAGACTGCTTTGTCGTACCAGTTTCTGGGGTTGAGCTCCCCGGGGCCGCGATGTGGGATTCGTTGATATCTCGCGTAGTGCTGGCCTGCTCTTTGGCTTTGCCGGCTGCTTTGGTGGCGGGGCTGGGACTCTCGGCTTCGTTTTCCCCGACTTCCAGTCTCGCAGGACTGAAAGAGCGTCGACATTGTCTCTCCGAGTTGCCAAGCTGATGAGCTTTTTGGAGGGGCTGACCTTGCCCAAGTTGGCCTTGTTCTTCACCGATCGTGCGGCAATCTTGACGAACCTCGGGGCATCATGTTCCACAACATCCAAGATGCTCAGGAGCGGTGGCGTGGTCACCCTCTTTCTGGATCTGCGATTCGACGAAGCACCGCCATGTTGACGCCGATGCGTAGCCGAGTCTCGCTTTGCAGATGTCGAAGCAGCGCCATGCTTCGAACGATTGAGAACTTGAGTTATCTTAGGTTGTCGGGAATGTTGGTTGGCGCGGCCCTTGAAGACCGACTGTGTCCCGCTTTGTTTTTGCTTCTTTGCTCTGCTGGACGTGGTGTGTGATCCGGCCCTCTTCCTCCCAGGAAGCATCCAATCAATGGTGTCCTCTTCCACCACCGAGGCTCCGTCGTCCTCGACACTGAAGACGGCGGACGGCGCAATGTGAACCGGGCCATGTGCAGGGCTTTCTCTCGGCGGCAACTCGTTCTCGGACTCATCAGACTCAAACAACGTCAGCGGCGCCGTGCTAGTTGGCCGGGAGAGTCCTTGACGCGGTAAAGCCACACCCCGCCTGATATTTCGATTCGGCGAGGGCTCGGGGCTCCGTCTCCTCACATCCCGAGCAGCGGGTTGCTTTTGTTGTTGGTCTATTCGAAGCCATGAGGCAGGCAGCACACCGCGAATCCGGCGAACGTTTTGGCGAACCACTTCCGATTCACTGCCCGAGCTCTCCGCAGAATCAGTCAGACCCCCATCGCTAAGGTCACTTTCGGTGTCTTCGTCAATCGCGATTGGGGCATCTGCATCTCCATCTTCGAGCGGTGCAGCAGCCGAAGCCAGTTGCCGAGTGGAGGCGTCAGGCGTACTCGGGCGTCTCCGAACAGGCGGCCTCGGGGTGACTCCAAGCTGCCGTGACGGGCTCTCCGGCGGCGGCGGTCCTGGAGGTGAAGACGACAGGTCCCATACGTTCGGAGCGGGAGGTTGGATGAACCTGGGACGCTGTGGAGATCCCTGAGATGATGAGTCTGGCACGAACCTGGGCCGTTTTCGTTGTGTCGAGGACACCAACTGAGAGCGCTGTCGCTTCAGGGCCTGCTGCCGTTTCTTTGGAAGCACCGGCTGGAGCCTTTCCAAAGGCGGGAACTCCTCGTCGGAAAGACTCGTGGCATCTGTCTGGTCGGCACCGGTTTGCTGGCTACTAGTCCGCAGTTGCTGACCGTGAGGGGATGTTTTTGGAAGCGAGGGAGTGAGTGCCAATTCGTCCTCGTCGTCATCAAACAAAACTGGCCCGCTGTCTTCCAGCCCAAGCAGCCCCTGCGCGCTAGCCTCCTGGCTTTCCTCAGCCTGGAACTCTTGATCTTGAGAGTCTTCTTCCTCAACCTCCCTTCGTGCTCGCTGAGGCTCCTGGACGACCTTGATGGGTTTTACCCCGTGCGATTTCATGAAAGTCGCATACTGTGCATTTTCGAGAGCATATGGATGCTGCTGAATTGGTTTCCGTGGCCGAAGTGAGCGCTCCAGCTGAACAGCAGTCTGCCTTGACAGCTCTTCCTCCTCTTCATCTGGTACTGGTCCTCGATCCTGGGGCGGGCTCAGGCTGGCTCGAGGGAGGGAGAGGCGGAGTCGAGGCAGCGATGGAGATCGTGGAGGCGTCGGTGTTCTTGAGAGAACACTGACAGGGGAAGACGGCAACGAACCCGGGGTCATGGCCCGAACATATCCAGTAGATATGTCATCCTCCGGGAATGACGCGGAGGGATGGTGCCCGTTGTTCGCCGTGGATGCGGGCGCATCGGCACCGTTCTCGGAGGACGTAGAGAGGTTCGCCAGAGCACTTCTTTTTTTGTGTATCGATTGGGCAGACCACGGAGGCTGGCTCAACAGCTGGGATGCTTGGCCATGGAAGCTCGGAAGGGACGGGGAAGCCTGTCTTGGTGAAGAGCTCGGGACATCCCAGATGTCGCTGTCTTTGGCCTGCTCCGTGTGCACCTCCTCCCCCTCTCCCAGCGTGTCGTCAACATCGTTTTGGGGTAACTCGTCGGGCAGGGCGTCGTCGTGAAATTCCGTGTCATGGAAGCCGTCGTCGTCCGAGTCTGGCACCTCTCCCAATTCCCTCCAGTTCGTCATGGCTCCTTGTTATCATGTCGGAAATGTCATCGAATCATCAAGTCGTTTCATTGAAAGGAACTCCCACCAGATCGCGGCAGAGACATGCAGGGTTCGACGAGTGCAAGTGGGCAAGGCTGTCCTGTGTGGCATCCCCGGAAGACGCGTCCATTCGCTGCGGGACGCGACTTTCACAGAGCTGTGGTGGGGCACTTTTGGCGTTCGCGTTGTGCCACCAGTTAATTGGCACTGTCGGGTCCAACCGGAGGCAACAAAGATCCATTGCATTCCTGAACAGATTCCGTTTCGCCAAGGCCGCCCGTTACAGTACGGTACTGTACAAACCGCACCGCAAAGGAGAATCTGTCAGAGCCTCCCAGCAACTCCTCATCAGATCAGACACTATTCCACCGGTGTCAACACCCCCTTTTATTTTTTTGCGAATCTGAGCCACCTTTTGTTTTACAAGTCGACTCCATCCAACACCAGCCATGAGCAACCAGTCCAAATTTTTGGCAATTGGCATGATCGTGGCTTTTGGCATCGGCAATGGTACGACATGCTGGGTTTTCGCAGTAGACGAGATATTGACTGCTACCTCTCACAGCTTACTACACGTTTAATACAAGTTTGAAAGAGCTGAAGGAACAACGAGAAGGCTCTACTATTGCGTGAGATTCAGCGCTCGCGGCAGTCCTGACATGGAAGCTCACAACAAAGCAGCAAAACACTCGAACCTCAGACTCCGAAACCCTCGCGACAGCCGGAACAGGATCAACAAAAGAAGTCAGAGTAATGGGCGACGGAGCCAAGTAGGTGAGTGTTTGTTTGCTGGCCCCGTCTTTGAGTTTGTCTTCAGATATTGATTCCTGTCAGTGCAGACGCTGTGCAGAAGGACTGAGGGTGACAGCAGCCGTCTGCAGCCTGGAATGTGCGATTAAGACAGCGCGCCGCATGTACATATAACTATAGCTTCAATGTTTTTGTATCCTGTAGACTGTAATTGTGCCTCTGGGTTCCCCGAGCTCCTAAATGGGAGAGATCCATCTCACAAAGTCGGGACAAACCTGACGACTCGGAGTCCTCGACGACAATCAACTTGCAGCATCACATCCCACTAGCAGCTAGATGCTGGTAATGAACGCTGAGAACAGCATGCATATCTGGGAGCGTCGTAATCGGGATGGTCTCATGGAGGTTTGGTGGCGAATAACATGGCCACTCCCATTCAGTCTGTCTGATGCGGGTGCTCATGAACCTCTCTTCTTAAGGAAGCTCTGCAACTGGACTATCTCAAGGCACAGTGCGCCGTTCCACCTTACCCACCGTTACATCATCCAAATCGTGCGGGCTCCGCCATTGCAATTAAGCGGAACGGGCAGGACCAGGATCTCCCCAATCAGACCACCTCGAATTCCGAGCTGAGGCCATCTGCCCGAAAAAAAGCTCGTCCGTGCATGACTTCACAACTCCCACAAAACCACGTCGACGAAGGAGCTCCAGGCCGCCAGCCGCGCCGGTACATCAATTGGACCCATCTCCGCTCATAGCACCCGCGCCGAGTCCGAGACCCTCGAACACCGACCACCACGATCCCGCCCACCATGTCGTCCGTCCTCCGCAACTCGCTGGTGCGCGCCTCCCGGCAGTCGGCAACCACCGCCCTCGGCTACCGCGCCGCCTCGACGCACGCCATCTCGAACCCGACGCTGGCCAACATCGAGAAGAGATGGGAGGGCATGCCGATGCAGGAGCAGGCCGAGCTCTGGATGGCCCTGCGCGACCGGATGAAGGGCAGCTGGACTGAGCTGACGGTTCAGGAGAAGAAGGCCGGTAAGTTGCCGACGCCAAGACTTGCCCTGCCGCACCATGCTTCATCACACAACACGGGGTCAATCCCTTGGGCGTGACGGAGCTCGAAGCAAGCTCTAGGCCTGCAATTGGGACGCGCTGCGATGCTTTTGGGGGCGCCAATTGATGGATACGGAGCTCGAGGAGCTGCCGGAATGTCGACGTCACTCGCGCCCCCGCTCGCTCAGCATGGGTCATATCGTATCATGTACCATCACCAAACAAACAAGGCAATCACTAACCCATGTCTCAACGCAGCCTACTGGATTGCCTTCGGCCCCCACGGCCCTCGCTCCCTCCCTCCCCCGGGCGAGAACAAGAAGGTCATTCTCTACACTGCCCTCGGCATCTTCGCCAGCTTCGTCGTCTTCGCTGGCATGCGCTCGTTCGCCCGCCCGCCGCCGGCCACCATGACCAAGGAGTACCAGGAGGCGACAAACGAGTTCCTGAAGGTGAGCATCCTTTTCCTCCTCTCGTACTTGTCGCTGTCGACAGCCGCTGACATCAACTCTGCCCACAGAACCAAAACTCGGACCCGTTGACCGGTCTCTCATCCGAGGGCTACTCGGGCAAGGGCCACGTGCAGTCTCCCTCGGCGAAGGCATAAACAACACCCGCTTTCTTTTGTCGATAGATGCACCTTCTTACACTGGGGACTGCTCGTGTAGCGCGAGTTTGGAGAAGAACGCCAGGGGCGGCGGAACACGGGGGCGTGCAGGGGCTGATATTGGATGGTGTAAATACTGTACAACGCTGACAATGCGATATCGTTTCCTTGCTACTACTCATCAGCTCAGGCTCAGGCCGGGCACGTTCGATTGTCTGCGGGCCCTCTGCACTCATGCAAAAGCAGGCATGACATCTGCCTCGACAGCGGGCAGCCCGGGCTCTTCAGCTCGGCTTTGGCAAGCTCGAGGCAGGACAACAACTGTTTCTTCTCAGGTCCGATTCATTTTACCTCAAACACGAGCATCATACTCGGGGTTCTCACATTACCTGGCCCACGCCGTCCATGAGAGTGAACGTACTACCACACCCTGAGACAGCCTGAGATCTCCTGGGGGCATCCCCTGGCTGACAAGCTCGGATTACGCTTCTCGTGGTTACGTATATACTCTGTAAAGTCCGTCCAAATGAAGGGCAGACAACCGGCTTCTTCTTGGCCACAAACAGGGTTACCTTCAGCTGCCATCATCACATGCAAGACGGCAGCTTGACAGCTCAGCACCCGGGAGTTACCGGCCGGGCGGCATAACCGGATGGTTGATGCATCAACCCACAAGCTGGCTGCAATCCCTTCGAGCAGGTGCCAATCCAATGCCGGTTTGTAGTCGTTTGGCAAGTTCCGCCGCTGGTGATCGTGGTGTGCTGTTCCTCGGACCAAGTTGCTGGCGCCTCAGAGAGCTGTGGTGTGACTCCATTTCGGGGGTTGCGAGGTGTATCCTTGCTGCATCTAGTGGCCATTTTGGTAGACAGGTTCGTCGTTGCTTTTGGGGGGAAACCGTCACCTTGATGGGCCGGGGGCTCTCCTCGGGAAGAGGCAATATGGAACCCAGACACAACATTACCTTTACTCCAGTCGGCACTCGATCGCAGCCGCCCAGCTGGGATTCGTGCATTGGTCACTCCGAGGAGTAAATACTGTGTAGACTTGCCACAGTCCCCAGGGACAACATGTTGCTAATTGGTAGTAACATAGGTAAATCAAACACTCAAAACCAACTGAGTGAGGGGATTTAGAGTCCATGTCAAAGTCTCTCGGCCTGCGGCTCATTCGTCGCGGCTGATTTCAACCCGACAGCAGCCTCCAAAGCGGCCATCTGCAAGCCCTGCAGAGGATGTCGCGGGCTCCCAATGCCACTATTCTCCAGCGCTGTGTCTCCCATTGGCGGAAAATCAGCGCCTCTGCAGCGGGGCAACGTGCCCCAATTTTGCCGGCGTATTGGCTGCGTTAGCTGCTGCCCCTCGGCCCGCAGGGGTCGACTTTGCGTGGGGGGGTTCTCGTTTGCTTGGTCACATCCATCCCGTCCGGGCCCTTGACAAAAGTTCGGCTTTCACGAGCTCAACCCCCGAAGTTCAGACAAAACAACTCACCATGACTCCCGTCGGCTCTCCCCCCTCCTCTGCAAGACCACGAGGGAAGGGCGTGGATTCTCACGCGCCTTGCTGTGCTTCGGGCTAGGACGGCCTTGTGACTTGCTTTTTCCCTCTTGTTGCTTTGCGGAGCCGGAAACACTTGATTTTCTTAAAGACGGGTGTCCGCTGATCTGCAATTGGACTTTACCATCTGGGCGATCCCCCCCTGCCGAGAACGACAGCGCGACGACCACAACCGCAGATTTGTGTTGGCTGACGGCGCAGTGCGCTAGAGGTTCTGGACCGGCAACGGTAAGGATCTCGAACTTTTGGAAGCCACGAGACTCCAGTTTGTTCCTGAATCGCGACTGACTCTAAGGTTTCAGGTCAGCGCCGGGAACAAGCAGTTCCCTTGTGTCTCGGACGGTTGCGTCATTGGTGGAGCAGGCGCAATCCACCCTTCACATTCTCGAGTCAACTATAGAACGGCTGCCGCGCGCCGCCGCCACGTAAACAGGCTTTCCTCCTTCAGTCTCCCATCGAGCCGGCAATGTCGAGGTTCGCGAAAGCAAGGCGGTTGATACCGCCGCTCGCCGTCGCCGCGGGCGCGGCTGGTGGCGCCCTCTACTATGTCTACCGCCCGCTCAACATCCCCGGCTCCGAGGGCCCCGTGGTCCCGCCCCCGATCTTCGGCGCCGACGGCACCTTCAAGCTGCCGCGCTTTCCCCGTGTGAAATCCCGCGCCGAGCAGATCGCCGACCTCAAGAAGAGCAACGCCGGGAACAAGGAGGACGAATACGACATCTTGGTCATTGGCGCCGGCGCAACAGGCGCTGGAGTCGCACTCGACGCTGCAACACGGGGGCTCAAGGTCGCCGTGGTGGAGCGTGGGGACTTCAGCTGTGGCACCAGCAGCAAGAGCACGAAGCTTGTTCATGGCGGAGTGCGCTATCTCGAGAAGGCCGTCTGGCAGATGGACTACGCCCAATACGAGCTGGTGAAGGAGGCGCTGAAAGAACGCAAATACTTCTTGCAGACGGCGCCGCATCTGAGCATGTGGCTCCCCATCATGCTGCCCCTCGACCGCTGGTGGAAGATCCCGTACTACTGGGCCGGCACCAAGTTTTACGACTTGCTCGCCGGCAGCGAGGGCATCGAGAGCTCGTACTTCCTGAGCAAGAGCAAGGCCATTGATGCGTTTCCCATGCTGAAGCAGACCGACCTCGTCGGTGCGCTGGTCTACTATGATGGAGCACACAACGACTCGAGGATGAACGTCTCGCTCGCCATGACGGCCGCGCTCTATGGCGCCACGGTGGTGAACCACGCCGAGGTCACGGGCCTCACGAAGGACGCCAACGGCAAGCTCTGCGGCGCCACGATCAAGGACAAGGTCCCCGAGAGAGACGGCAAGACGGCACAAGACTTCAACGTCAAGGCCAAGTGCATCATCAACTGTACTGGCCCCTTCACCGACGGCATCAGGAAGCTGGACGACCCCGACTGTAAGGCAATCGTCGCGCCGGCGACCGGTGTGCATATTGTGCTGCCCGGCTACTACAGCCCGGGCAAGATGGGCCTGATCGACCCTTCAACGTCGGACGGGAGAGTCATTTTCTTTTTGCCCTGGCAGGGCAACACGATCGCCGGTACCACAGACGCGCCCGGCGTGGTCTCCAAGAACCCCCTCCCAGACGAGAAGTCGATCCAGTGGATCCTCGGCGAGGTCAGCCATTATTTGTCGCCTGACATTAAGGTTCGTCGTGGTGACGTTCTGGCAGCCTGGTCGGGCCTGCGTCCGCTCGTTAAAGACCCCAAGGCCAAGAACACCGAGTCGCTCGTCCGCAACCACCTCGTCGACATCTCGGAATCCGGCCTCGTGACCTGCGCGGGCGGCAAGTGGACCACCTACCGGCAGATGGCCGAGGAGTGCGTCGACGCGGCCGTGCAGGCCTTCAACCTGCAGACCAAGCCCGTCGTCAACGCCCCCCGCGTCAGCGGCACCGAGAACATCGACGACGGCGCCGACCTCGACGGCTCGTGCCAGACGCACCGCGTGCGCCTCATCGGCGCCCACGGCTTCAGCCGCACCCTCTTCATCAACATCATCCAGCACTTTGGCGTCGAGACCGAGGTCGCCAAGCACCTGACGGAAAGCTACGGCGACCGCGCCTGGACGGTGGCCGCCCTGTGCCGCCCGACCGACAAGCGCTTCCCGGCCCGCGGCGAGCGCATCTCGCAGCTGTACCCCTTCGTCGACGGCGAGGTGCGCTACGCGGTGCGCCACGAGTACGCGCAGACCGCGGTCGACGTGCTCGCGCGGCGGACGAGGCTGGCGTTCCTGAATGCGCAGGCCGCGCTGGAGGCGCTGCCCAAAATCATCGACCTCATGAGCGAGGAGCTCGGGTGGGACCGCAAGAGGCAGGATGTGGAGTGGAAGGAGAGTAAGTTCGAAACCAGTACCCTCCCGATCATGTGTTGCGTGTATCTGACTGGAGTGTGTCTTTGTTGTAGCTGTTGCGTTCCTCGAGTCGATGGGCCTGCCGAAGCCGATGCTCTCGGTCACTCGTAAGCAGATTGAGCAGGGCAAGATTGACTACAAGTCGTCGCTCGAGTATCGTATGTACTCGCGGCATGACAAGCCGGTCGAGGACGAGCTTTAGGCCGTGATCGAAAGAAAGAAGGGCGAGTCAAATCGAACCAAAACACACTCAGTTGGCATGGGCGGCGTTTTTTGTGTCTAGACGGGCATGCATGGTTGGCTGCGTGCGTTTCGGCAATGGGTGAGTGTATGTATGTTGGCTAGGCTTGTATCCTTTGGAATAGCGTCAATGAGTATACTTGATGCCATCTCATTCAAATAAGGTAATTCTTGGATGAACCATGGGTGAGCCATTGCTTGGACGGGGTGGAGTGCGGTCAGGTTGAGTACCAGGTATTGTCATGGGTGAGAGAGGTCACTCACTGTGTGGATGTGAGATCGATCCTTCCTCACATTTCTTTCACCCACCCCCTCGCACTGCACGATATCAACCATCTCTGGGCTCTCATCTTGTACATACGACCATACCTATCAGAGAACTTGGGATCCCGTCCGCTCTCCCTTAAATAAGATGGTAAGGGCCAGACCAGTAGTTGGGTCGGTGACGACCAGCGAATCCCTGGTGTTGTATGTTTTTTTCGTTTTTGTTTGTTTTGCCATACAATTCAGTTACACCTTTCTTGAGAGGTTTCCTCTCCGTCCAACTTCACCACACCACCTGTACCGACCATGGCGAATTCAGACTTGACTTGCCCGGAAGCAGGATTGGAACGCCCCGCTGGCTCGACAACACTTGACAGCCTCGCGAATGAGCTGATCTTGCTCATCCTCAGCAACTTTTGCCTACACTGTCGCGAAGGGCCACGCGAAACGCCGCATGCCTACTTCCCCGCCACGGGGCAGCGGCGCCACGAACCTTCCTGGTATGCCTTGGACATCTCGGCCTTGCATTCCATGAGCTTGGTCTCCAGGCGGTTCTCTTCTCTCGCCCACGAAATCCTCTACCACGAGTTCGCCCCCGGGTACGGCGACTCTTGGTACTCGATGGAATTCGAGTGGTACTGGCGTCTCGAGCCCTTCCTCCGGACCGTGGCATCGAACCCCGATCGGGCTGCCTTGGTCAAGAGGGTGCACGTGAACATCAACCTTCTCTGTTGCGTCACTGAATACTTGGGCGAGAGGACCGAGATGGTGCTAAGGGATGCGGCGCGGGCTCGTGGCATCGACGTCGCCGACTTCGTTGGACCTTTCCGAGCTTTGCAGCAGCCCGTCTACCCTGACCGGTACCGTCCTGGGGCTGATGAATTGCTCGGCATGCTCCTGGCCTGTCTCCCGCAACTCAAGAGTCTCAGTCTCTCATGGGGTGCACCTCTCTGTGGTGTTCCCGCTTCGGCCTTGAGGATCGCTGGCGTGTCGAGCCTCCCTCTCGAGACCCTCGATATCACCTGCTGCGATGAAATGACGGGGGCTCGTTTGGACGGCATTCTCGAGCTGGCTTCCTCCACGATAAGAAACCTGTATCTCGAAATCTGCGACGGTCATGGGCTGCGCCTTTTGACTCGTCACGGTCCTTTTCCGAATCTACGAAACCTGTGCATCGCCAACGACAGACACAGCGGGTCGGAACTTACGCCATTCCTGTCTCGTTGCGTCAACCTCGAGACGTTTTCTTACGAATCTGGTGGGTCTCGAGCCTGATTACTCGTTGCAGTACTGTTGATTGTTTTTTTTTTTTTTTTCTTTTTTTTTTTTACCTCGACAACGACTGATCTCTGGCGGGATAGTTTCGGTAGACGATGGCTTCTTGCTCTCCGACGCCGTCGCGCACTTGATTAGGAACAAGGAAACGCTCCAGAAATTGCATCTCGCTATTCCACTGTCGCGGCAGCAGACCACGACTAGAAATAGCAGACATCTCATCGAACTGTTGGCCAACCTGAATAGCTTTCCGGTCCTTCGCCACTTGCTTCTTAGCTCAGAGTTGATCTACAACGATAACAGCGCGGCCGAAGCAGCGGATGATGACAGGTTCCTCACTCGATTCCTTCCTCCATCTCTTGCCTCGCTGCAGTTGGTGGTAGCTGACGAGATGGGGACCGGGGTGCTTCCGTGCCTGGCGGCCGGGCTCTTGCATCTTGCCCAGGCCGTCTCCTGGGGGCAGTTCCCCAAACTCAAATGCATTAGTTGTATCAACACAAAACAAAGACTCGACGGGTACGGCTTGGACGTCATGTTCGCCAGCGCGGGGGTACACTTTGGATACGACTGTTGGCCATCCACCTACGGCAGAGCTAGGCGGCGAGTCGGCTCTCGGGCGGGTTCGTCGTCACGCTCCACCACTCTTGCGAGCTCCGACGATGAACATCTCTAGAGATTGGAAGCTGTGGTTTTATTTTGGCTTCCATCACGGCAACGGGATATGCCTCGCCATAACAAAGGGCGTCCGAGACCTGAGGGCCCAAAGTAAACCATTGCACCGTGTTCCGTCTTTGATACTTTTGCCGGACGATATGCCACCGCTTCGTTAGGTAGTCATTCATCCATGCTCCTCCCCTCGATACAATCAAGCAAACACTGGTCCTCTTTATGTACCTCTTACGCATCGATGTCTAGTAACTTGGTAACACGTTCCTATTTCAATTCACGGCATCTTTTCTGCCACCTTCTTCAGACACTCCCAACAGCGTGACCAGCCGCCTGGCTGCCTGACTGCCATACCACCGACATCATTCACACATACTACCCACATGTTGACGAAGCCGGGCGCTGAACCCGTGGACTCTAGCACCAGCTATCGTGCCTATGCGAGTGCCACGTCTGAGTCACGCCCATTGACACATGATCTTTCTTAATCCTCAGCCGGTGAGATTTCGAAAATTATCATCTCATGGAACCCAAGGGGGGATTCTGGTCATGGGGCGACGCGAGGCAGTCGGTTCGCCAGTCAGTCAGTCAAGTAGTTAGTCAGTTAGTCAGTTAGTCAGTTAGTCAGTTAGTCAGTTAGTCAGTTAGTCAGTTAGTCAGTTAGTCAGTTAGTCAGTTAGTCAGTTAGTCAGTTAGTCAGTTAGTCAAGAGGTCTGTCTGTCCGTCACGCTCGGG
>Ga0247824_10000840_pt1 | contig 16152 bp, 9 predicted proteins | sample 13C_PalmiticAcid_FD_194412 | JGI IMG/M metagenome (GOLD analysis project Ga0247824, IMG submission 194412) | Soil microbial communities from agricultural site in Penn Yan, New York, United States - 13C_PalmiticAcid_Day48 | ecosystem: Environmental > Terrestrial > Soil > Agricultural land... | reverse complement strand
GCGCGTTGTGCTCCAATGGGGGGAGGAATGTAAACAACCGGTAGCCTCAAGGGGGAAGCATTCCTTCAACTGGAGAACTTGGCATGTCCAGTCTGCCAGGCACTGTGTTCAGAAGGATTTAAACTTCTTACTGTGTGGTTCCTGGCATGGGACGTGATCGTGTTTACACACTGGGTGGAGTTGGAATGCAGGCTCTTTGCAGACCCCATCATTACTTTGGCAAGGAGACATCTCGGGGCATCATTTGACCAGAGACTCACAAACAGTTAGGCACATGGCATGACAAGGTCTGGGAGAAATTGAATGATATCAAAACTCCTACCACATCAGTACCACCCACCCTCTCCTCCGCCCAGGAAAAAGAAACAACTATCACCACCCAACCAGTTTTAATCTAGGAATCTCTTCCTTCTCTTTTGGAAAAACCCGTCCAACTCCCCATTGCTGGCGATACAGTGGAGAAGAAATAGAGACAAACCATGCCAACAAAGGAAACGGAAATGCAGAGTAAATACAGATATATTATAAACGCAACTTTCTCCAGCACAGCCGAGTGCCACAGTCACCCCGAGCGAGGCCCGTCGATTAAACCGAGCCTCCATAAGGCAACTCAACGCCGCTTCCCCGTGAGTCTCCTGAGAGTATGCAAAAAAATTACCAGATGCAAAAAATGGCGGCTAGAGTCGTGTTTGTAGAGCCTGCTGGCCAAGAGCAGCGAGTGTGGCTCAACAACACTCCAGCGTGGTATATGTGAAGAGGATCGTGATCATATACGGTGAGGGGATGTTGTTTTTGTTGTGGGCGTCCATCATTAATTCGTAGCCAAACCCAGAGGTGGGCGGTTGGTGGGGGGTATAAGACAATAAGCGCAGCTCCACCTGGAGGCGCTGTTATACTTCTTGGATCCAAACCTGGAGAGTCCGTTAGTGTATCGCCTCGAGTTGAATGTGTAGCGGTTAGAACTCACCTCCATCTTCCCCGTGTCGGATCTTTGCTTCCTCGCGTTTTGCTTGACCGAGCTCATGACCATGTCAAGGTCGTCCTGGTCACCCATGGTGATCATCTCCCCTTCGGGCGAATCTTCGTCCTTGATCTTGACCTTGAACCTGCGGCGCAAGCCAAACTTTTCCTGGATCCGGTCGACGAGATCTGGGAACTCGATTGCGGGGCCAACTACGATGTAGCGAACGTCGCCGGCGTGCACCTTGACGCGGACTGTGCGAAGGGCGTCTCGCCTCGATCCCCTCTTCGACGCGCCAGACACGACGGAACCAGGGCCGGGCCGGCGATTCGACACCATCTCGAACTCGCCCTCGTCAAACGAGGCATCGTCGTAATCGGAGCCCTCTTCCTCCTCTTCCTCAATGTAACGGTCTCGTGTCCGACCGCCCGCGCCGCTCCGTTGCGACCTGCTGTTCCGGGAACCCCCACCGCCGCCGTACATGTCGTAGACGTCATCCGGATAGGCATCTTCCTCCTCGTCCCTCCTTCTCCGCGGTGGCTCGCGCTGAGAGAAGCCGCGCGCCGGGGCTGCCGAGGCGGAGCGTGTGGGCCGCGGCCGGCCGTCGTCGGGCGACGTCTTCTCGTAGCGTTCGTTCGATCGCACCTTCTCAAGGTTGAGTCTGCTCGGGACTGGCTTGGGCCCGTTGCGGACTGATTGACCCCGGCTCATCTGCGCAGGCCTGTCGTTCTCAGGGGGCGGTGTCGGGGGGAAGACGTTGCGGCTGTTGGGAGGCTCGGACTGCTGTCTCCTGCTCTGAAGACCAGGCTTGACGAGGTTGCTGGCGCCGAAGGAAAGGGATTCCGCTGGCCTGTCGTCCTTGGCCTCAATAGGACCAGTCTGGTCAAGAAAAGTCAGCCATGGTCCCGAAACTGAGTACTCCAGTCTGGCAACTAACCGCCTTGTTCAGTTCGGTGCCAGCAAAGCCTGTGAAGGCATTGCTGCGATCTGATGCGGCAACCAACCGTGCCTTTCCGAGGTAGTCCTTCTGTTGCAAGTTTCGCACTTTGGCCTCGTTTGGCCTGTAGACGACGCCGACGGGGATCGAGAAGACGGTGTAGCCCTGGAACGAGAGCATGTTAGTCGCGGAGTAAACACGACAGTCGGGAGATGGCCATACCTTCGCCTCGTCCCGGATTGCATCATCAATCACGTTGTGGTCTTCCACCACCTTCTCCTTGACAGCATACTGCAGATCCTGAAGGCCGGCCTCCATCTGCTCGAGGTAGATGTAGCAGAGGCCACGGTTGAACAGGACCTCGCAAGAGTACAGCTTGAAGAGCAGACCCAGCTGCGAATAATCAATCAGGGTGTTGCCGCGAAGGTAGAGCAGGGTGTCGTTGAAGTTGGCGAGGGCTTCTTCGAAGTCGCCGAGCAGGAAGTTGGAGACTCCTTGTTGGAAGTACGCCACGGCGAGGTACTGGTCGAGCTTGACTGCGCGCTGATAGCACTCGACCTATGTGGAGGGTCAGCAAAATAGCTTCAGGGACACGGGGGGAAAGGAAGGAGTGGCGCTTCGTACCGCTTGCTCGTGCTGGCCCAGAGTCGCATTGATGACGCCCATGTTGAACAGGATCTTGGAGGTATCCGAGATCCTGTCAAAGGATTTCAGCGCCTCGTCGAACTCATTGTTGTCGTAGTACTTGAGGGCCTCGACCCATGTCTCGATTTCCTGTGCCCGGCGTGTAAGTCACCCGAACTGGATCCTCTGCAGATCACCATGGAGTCCTTCTCTCACCTGTTTTAGCGACATGGTTTCTCAAGTGCTGCAGTTGCAAAGGCTGTCAAAGCCAAGCAGTCTTGCGACCTTTGGAGAGAGCCGCGTAGTTGTTGCCGGTTCGGCCAGAAGCTGCAAAATCGCAATCCCGGGGCGGTTTAGGTGGGCGTCTGGGTGGTCGGGCGTGCGTTGAGGGGTTGAGTGCCTTTTAAACGTCCAGAGAGATTTGGGGCAGGCAAAGCAGCGCGGCAGGGGTCTGTCTTGGACCGGCCTGGGCGGGCGGCAACAAGGGGGGGGCTGGCTGTTCGAGTCAGGCCTGGGTTGTGCCACTGGAAAACGGCTCGAATTTCCCCGCTCTTTTTGGAGGCCCAATTGTCTTCGTTTTTTGCACTTCGGCGCCGTCCGAGACCCCGTCCGTCAACCAAAATAAACTGGGCCTAGGCACGAGGACAGGCTCGTTGAGTCGATGCAGCTCCGCAGAGTTCGTCCGGGAATTAGCGGTTGCTTGGCAGGCGATGGGGGGCAACAGCTTCGGCTCTGTCTGTCCGTCACAGGCCCGTTTCTCACAGGACAGTACTCTTGGCTCCTCGTTTTCGTGTTCTTGAATCGTCGACAAGATGTCCCGAGAAAGGGTGGATAGTGGTAACCGTTCCTGACGATCGGGTTCAATTTATCGGTGGGAGGTGCAGCTCCGCTGGGTCTGCTGCAGCCAACGGCACCTTTCGCAGCGTATCAGGAGGGACCGTGATGGGAGACGAGCCCGACTGTCTGGTTTGCCCCTGTCGGATCAAGGCAAAGCAGCTAGAGGTTGGCGACAACAACACCTGCTTAGAATATGTCTTACTATTAGCGGCTGGTGTTTGCCGGAGGTTGGTAGGTACTGTTGTCTGTCGACCGGTGGAAAAGACTGGCCAGAGGTCGGTTCGAAAGCAAGGGAAATGGTGGGAGGGCAGTGTGGGAGCCGGCAAGGCGGGAACAAGGAGGAAAAGAATGGAATCTCGGAAACCGGGGGACGGGAGATGGCAAACCTAAGGCCAGCCAACAACTGCAACAAGAAAGAAACGGGAAGGCCCTGACCAAGCGGACAGGCCCAACTGAAGCGAGGATTTGACTCTCTGGGGCTCGTTTGGGGACGGCCGGACTGGGGGGAGATGATCATGCAGGGCCCGCTGAGAGGCCTGACCTGCCACGCACGGGCTGGATTGGCCCGCCCTGAAGGCTCAGATGGTGAATTCCCTTGCCCGTGAAAGGGTTTCTCAAAAAGCCTGTTGTTACAGCCGACAGGGGATGCCCTTGCCAAAATGGGAGCATTGGGCTCTGGTAGGGGCAAGCGCTGGGGAGCCACAGAAAACCCGAGACTCCCGTCTTGAGAAGTGGGGCCCGGAGCCTGGAGGGGCACTTTGCTTGGGCAGCGACGTCCAGTGCAAGCTGTCTCTCTCTTCCACTCATTTCAGAGATGCTCTCAGGACCTGCGACAGGAAACACACGATCATGTCTACGGGGCACCGGACATGTTCAATCGAACGTTTTTAAGGCCGAGGTCGAACCACCTGTCTGAGCATGCAGCACTCTTCTGGAAGGCAGTTCGGCACAGACACGGAGCCATGGCGCAAGGGATCGAACGGTCCCATGTCGACGGCTGCCGGATCGACGCGAGACGGAACGTCACTGCACCTGCATCTCTCTCCCCATCCATGTGCTCAGCGCCATGCTTTCCGGGCAGAGAGCCGCTGCAGGTCGAGGTCAGATCACGGCATGTACAGCAAGGCCTGTTGGAGCTGGCAGCAACGACAATTCATCCAGTTCCTCGATCCATCTCCCCAATTGAGCAGCCAGAGCATTTCGAAAGGCCCTCAGGTCCCGAGGTGAGGTGACAGCGCAAGCCGGCAATTGTGTCCCTGTCCTTGGTGCACTCGAAAGGAAGCTGAGCCGTCCCGCATGAGCTCCTTTCGGCCTGCAAGAAGCAGTTGAGCCAGTGGATGAGGGTCTTGGCTGGGCGGCAGGCGTTCAGTGAGACTCGGGGGGTCAATGCGAAGCATTTGGCTGTCACAGACATCATGGAACCCTTGCGAATCACAGGCCCTGCTCCTCATGCACCAAGCGTTTCCAAGACGCCTGTCCGGCCTCTGATTGGGCCAGGCCCCGGCCGATCCAGCCCCTGCGTTGCAGGGCGGCTACGCCGTATTTCAACCTCCACCACCAGTCAACCACCATCTTCAACCGCGAAGCCGGCCTGTGGACGTCGAGTGTGGCTGGGATGCCGCATCTTTGATCTCAGGATCGCCATTCGATTTCTCGATGTTGGAAGCAAACGCCAGGAGGCGCATGGTATCAGCCTTGCCAGAGGCTGGAGGCGCGCGTCCATGGCGGGTATTTCTCTGCCCGGGCGCTTCTGTCATGAGGCCTCGTGCCACGACGGGAGAGGAGCCAGCAGCTGTCTTTCCCACCGATATTAGCGAGAACCCGACGATCAATGACACTGGCCAAATGCACGACATGGGTTCGTGATAGTGATAGCGACTTGCCGCTTGCGCTCTGCACCACGCCATCACAGATCTATTTCTGGAGGCGAAAGCTCGCTCAGCTTGACTGGTGGTGAGGAGGCTCAAATGACAGCCCTGAACCCGAACCAAGCCCTTGGTTACGACGCCATGTGGGATGGCGTTGCAGTCGTCCGCACTAGCGAGCGGGCGCTAACTGGAAATGGGTGACATCCCCGCTGGCATTTCGACAACCCGAGTCGATAGCAGCCATGGCATCACAACGTTGTGTGTGTTTTCCGATGGTTTACGTCGTGGCTGCAAAAAAGGGAGCTCCGTTTTCATCTATTGATAGTAATATCATTGTCCCTCAACTCCACTTTGTTGAAAGCTCACCCCCAAGATTCTAGGCTCCTTTCTCTCTGATAACCCTTGAGATGCGCCATGTGGGTCCCAGCTCGGGTGTTGAGTCTGATGAGACTCGCTTCGTCTTCAGCATCTTCCAACATCTTTCCGATTGCCGATTCTTCATCCCAGCTCGACACACCTTCCACCCACGTCACTCTTTGAGGCGTTGGAGCAAGTACACGTATTAATGGAACAGGAAGTAGTTTTTTTCCAAGGCCGTTACCATCTGCTCTCTCTGTTTGGCTGTCTGTGGGACGTCGAGCTGGGGCAGTATGCTTATTCCTTTCTTTGTACACTTGACCGCAAGTTGCGAGTATTTCGTATCCTGAGCTAATAAAGCAAAGTCACAGCCCAAATCCAAGGTATTCATCACAGAGGCTTCGGCCGGAGTAGCCCCCGGTCTTTGGCTTGGACCCGACCCAGGTCCCGAGCACCTTGAGTGGGGCCCACCAACCTCCTTGTCCGTCTCATCTTGTGTTCTCTAGCCCCAAGTCGACACACTCCCGCCTTGCTTCCGACGGCGCAGAGTGGGGGCGTTCCCAGTTTCCAGCTGCGTGTTTCTTCCCCTGCATGATGCTCGTCCAAGTGGCCGGACACCCTGCCCACTGCCTGCCTTACCGTGGGGTATCATCCGAAGGACCAAAAGGGGACAGAAGGCGAATGCAAAAAGAAAGTCTCCCGAACCCAACCCTCCCTGTACGCTGCCAGACAAGCGGCCGTTTCTCGGGTGCCTGCATGGTGCTCCGAAACACGCACCTCGGAGCTTTCCCCGTGCTCATCTCGGACGACAAGCCTGGGTCGGGTGCCCTCCGGCACTCAAGCTTCTACGACTGCCGCGATACGACCTTAACCTCAGAGGATCGCATCTGGGCAACGTTCACAGACCGTGCCGAGTACTGGAGACGTCATGGGCGGGCTTACCCGTCGAGTCACTAGCCCCAGCACAGCTCATCTCATCGAGGCACAGGCAGATGTTTTGACAGTATGCCTAGCATCCGAAACAACTATCATAACATGCCCTTGGACACCTCATCCTTCCGCTCCTGCCATAGCGTCTTGCCCGTGCAGGAGCACACGGTCTTGTCGTTGTCCCACACGCCAGCACTCCGAGCGATGACGCCGACAACGGTGTCTTCTTCGTTCCGCAACGGCGCGCCATCGCTCTCTTCCTGCCGTGAGACGACCAGCGCATGGCCGATGACCTCCCACACCTGGAACGGGCGGTTGATAAATGCATTCCCATACCCATTTGGCCCGATCTCCACCGTCCCCAGGACGCCGCGGGGGCTGCCGGTATCCTCCTTGCTCTGGGCAGACCAGACGGGCCCTGCTGATGTCGCTCCGTCTTGGAGGTTTCCGTACTCGCGGATGGTGGCACGATACGTGCCCGGAGGCACGCCGCGGACGGTCAAGTCAACCAAGGTCTCGGTCGGGCTGACCTGCACCATCCGCACCAAGCCCCTGACGAGCCTCTCGTTGACCCAGCTCTCCCCCGGCGTGCCGGCGGGTGTCACTTCCACGTCTGCCCTGTGATAGTATGTCTCGAGGATGCTGACTGCTGCGCCTAAAGCAGGGGAAAGAGAGAAACAAGACGAGTCAGCGTCGGTTTAGGGGGTGAATATTTCAGGATCGGCCTTGGCGGTGTTGTTCAGGCACGCTGCCATGTCGAAGGCAACTCATATCGCAGCACTTACTGTTTGAGGTCCCTGACCCTCGTAAGATGGCGTCCCTCCCGGTGGCCTGGATGGCTTCAACGATGGCCGATGGCGCCACTGTCCCGTTTCAAACGTCAACTCTACAAAATACCCATGCGATAAATGGTGGCAGAGTCGTACGGACCTGTCCCCTCGATTGATACCAATTGGTCCTTGACGTTCGGCTCGACCTTGGTGATACCCGGCAGCTTGTTCAGGGCGCTCGAGATGTCCTTGGCACAGCCGTCGCAGGTCATGGGCACCGCAAAGAGCGTCTGTTTCAGGTTTCATCAGCTCCGAGTTTCTCATCTGTTGTTGGTTCGTGCCAAGGACAGAAAAAGCAGGCACCAAAGGGGCATGAAACAACGAAGGGGGTTCAGTCAAGCGAAGGTTAAGGGGTATGCAAACCACATCTGGACGAACTCAGGTAGGTAACACACTCACCTGAAAGGGGGTTATCACAGCCATCTTGCGTGGCTTATTATTTTTGTCTGATGATTGAAGATGCTCTTGATGGCTTCTTCGCCGTTGCTCCCAGGCGTATGTGGCGACAGACGCGATGAATGTCAAACCAGATATTTTAATAAGGGAGTTGGTGCTGATTCGGCCGCGATGCATCAAGGGTCCAACTTATCCCCGAGAACTCGGAACTGAGAACGAAGCTTGTGGGAGGAGGGTGCGGTGGCAAGAATATGGGGTTGGGCAGCCAGTCAGGGGTTTGTTAGACTCAAGGTTGGAAAGAAATCAGCTTCAAGTTTGTAGTTCAAATTCCATTGACAAAAAAAGTCCGAGACTCGGTTCGACTCTTGCTTTGAAATCCGATCGGATGCCGCAACTTGACCTGGAACTCGCTCCGGGGCTCGGCTCATCGCGGGGCAGCTGGCAATTCAAGCGGGGCAGATGGCGGCGGTTCGGAATCCAGGGTCAGTGGGTCCAGTCGCAGTGCGGCGCGGTCCGGGGGAGATGTGGCGCGTGCGTGAGGCGCTCCAGCCGATTTTTCCAAACCTCCGGGCTTGGCTCCATCGAGCATCGCGACACCCATTATCCAGCTCGCGCCCGCCAATTGCCCGCCGTGTCCGGTCCAACGCCAACTTCCTCCCACCTAATTCGAGCCTTGATTGATCTGGTGATACGCCAGACACAGGCCCTTCCGATTGCAAAGCCTGTTCCCCCGTCAATGAGGGACTAGTTCCCAGGGGCTTTGCTCATCCGCACCCTCCAATTCCCCCTTCAACCTCAACAACACCAACAACACCGCCAACATGTCACAAACAATTGGAGCCGTAAGCTGCTCCGTACACCCGATTTACCCTCCCCTCAACAGCCATCACTAACACCAGCTGGCCCCCTTCCTACAGACAAGACTCGCCTACTCCCGGGTATGGCACCACATCTCGGCGTCGACCCCCCACGCCACCCTCAGCACGGTCAAGTCCCCGCCGGAAGCCGTCACGCCGCCGTCGCTGGGCCGGCTCGCCTCGCGGATCGCGACCATCCTCATGGGCAAGCACAAGCCGATCTGGGACCCGTCGACCGACTGCGGCGACTACGTGGTCGTGACCAACTGCGCGGCGCTGTACACGACGGGCAAGAAGAAGTGGCGCAAGACGTACTACCGGCACAACACGCGGCCCGGCTCGCTCAAGACCATCACCATGGACGCGCTCATGGACAAGTTTGGCGGCGCCGAGGTGCTGCGCAAGGCCGTCAGCGGCATGCTGCCCAAGAACCGGCTGCGGGACAAGAGGCTGGCGCGGCTCAAGGCGTTTGAGGGGGACGCGCACCCGTACAAGCAGAACCTGGTCCGGTTCGGGGGGAAGGTGGTGGGGACGCCCGGGTGGGAGGACGTGGTCAAGGCGGTGAGGCAGGCGGATGCGGCGAGGATATAAACGGGTTGGGATTGTACGAGGTGTGGGGAAACAGAAGGGGGAAGGGTGTACGAGGATCTGACTCTGGGATGGGGTCGTGTGTATTATCAATCGATACATTGTGTATATCATGAAATGGATGGTTGCCGCTTTCATGGCTTGGAAGGGTTATTTTGATCTCATGAATGGACTGTTACCACTCGGAAGGTTTTGAGCGATAAGTTGCGGCGCGTTTTAAATAGGATAAATTGGTTGGATGGTTCAATATCAGATTAGGTACCTTACCAGCCAGTCCGAAGTAAAATGATGCTAACAGTAAATACCAGGCAGGCACCGGTGCTCTTGCCTATGACGCCGAAATGCCCAAGTCCTTCCCCCCTTTACTCTGCTCACTTCTGCTCTCTCACCTGTGCGCCAACGTGGAAACGTCGCGGGCAACCTCGCACTTGATGAGCCCGTTGGGCCCGGACTGGGGCGCATACACCTCGGCGTCCTTGCCCGTGTTTTTGGTGCCCTTGTGCCAGCTCAGGTCTGCGTCGTAACATAAAATCAGTACACGCCATGATCACAATCCTCCAGACGACTCAGGGCCGAGGGAAATACTCACCAATCTCAAAGTAGTGCTTGTTCGGCAGCGAGAAGCCCACGCTGTCCACCTCGGGCACGACGTCCAGGATCTGCTCGCACATCTTGTACATGGTGTTTTGCACCGACGCGCTCTCGTCCGTGGCGAACGTCTTCATGATGATGCCCCGCGCGCTCTCCCACGCGGCGTCGAAGCGCGCCACGCCCTCCTGCACGGCCGCGACGGTCGCGAACGGCTTCCACGTCCACGAGCAGTCGATGTCGGTCGACAGGATGCGGTCCCACGTCTCGCCGAGCGTGGTGAACTCGTCGCGCACGAAGCCGTGGAAGGCCGAGCCCGTGCTCTTGAGCACCGAGAGCCCCGCGATGCTGCTCTTGAGGGCGATGCCCCCGGCCCGCGAGACGGTGGCCTCGACGTTGCGGGTCTCCTGGCCGTCGCGGAAGAAGCTGTGCGGGTGCGGCGCGTTGTCGACCGTCATGCGCGTCCACCGGTGGACGATGATGTTGATGTGCGCCGAGGTGATGTGCGGGTACGTGTCGAGGAAGTGCTGCCCGAGGTGGCTGGCGTAGAGCTCGGGCGGGTTGACGGGGTGTTCCTTGGCCTTAATGTAGATGGTGTTCTTGATCGAGTCCGTGGCCACCACAACGCTGTTGTCGGCCTTGGTGTATCTGGGGTGGGAATGTTAGTTGATATGGTTGGGTTGGTAGGGCTGGTAAGTTTGGTCGGGGGTGTCTTCAGCTTACGATGTCTCGATCTGGCCCTCGAGCAGGCAGCACACGGTCATCTCGGTCACGGACTGAGTCCCGGACTGCTCGTCCCTGTGGACCTTGTAGACGCGGACATTGTCCTTGCCGTAGCGGGCAGAAGCAAGGGAGGGCATAGCGGCGGCGTTGGTTTTGGTTAGACTAAGGGGAAGCCGCGATTGCGTTTGCTGCTTGATGACGTTTACGAGGGGAGGATGTCTCGAAGAAACAATGAGCAGAAGGCGAGCAAGGAGGACTGGATTGGCTGTAGGAAAAGCTTATTTATTCGAGTGGTTTGCAAGGGGATCCAATGGGCCTTTTATACCGGCCAACGTCTGAAGCACGGCGTCCAATGAGGCCACGCCCGGACGGCGCCTGGCGGCGCATCAATGGGCGCGGGCGTCCTGCCGAGGGGCGCAACCCGGCAGGGCGAGAGGTGGATCACCGGAATCCGCCGACGGCCTTGTGCTGGACCCCTCCTCCCACGCCATCCGGCTGCCGCGCATCGGCCTAAGACTTTCCGTTATCAGCTCCATCTTTATCGATAGCGATGAAGATCCAAGGAAGCTGGTCCCCATCACCGTCTTTCAGAGGCTGCCAGCTGCTTTGATAAAGCCGGGCAAAACCACCTCGAACCGATCAACAGTGGTCAAGCCTATGGACTGCAGTTTGACTCGGGGCTGTGACGTTGCCCGCCGTCCCGGCAGGCAATGCCTGAGCCCCACCTACCCAGGCAGGAGGCTGTCGGGCTGGGCCGTGGGTGTGGGGATGCGCAAAGTTGCACAAAGCCGCCCCGCGGTGTTAGGGCAGGAAAGGGAAGCTGTCAACATCGTATGACAAAGATAAGGCTGGTGCTGAGACTGTGCCAATGTTCTGACAGAAGGGATATGAGACAGATGTGGTTGCTTCCCCTTGGTCGGGGCGTTCCGTGCTCCAATGGTCAACTGATTGCGACTCTGCTCCCAGAGCAACTGTGCACGCCTTCCCAATGCATGGGTTTGGCGGGAGTTTGGGTGCATACTGGCATCAGGTCTCTGAAGACAAACCTTGATTGAAGTTGTGTTTTCAGCAGTAAACATGCCCTGTCAAACACTCATTGTGCGTATATGCTGTAAGGACTTGTTGAACTGGAATGGTGCACTCTCACTCTCTCACTCTCTCAAAAACAGGTCCAAACTGGCAAGTGGGGCAGCGTTGACAAGAGAGCGCACTGGCCAATCCCCTACCATTTCCACCAAAGCTTGGCGAGTGGAGACAACCTGAAGAGCACCCTGTTGCGATACCGTTACCGTTAGTGGTGGACCCAGGATGGGCAACTGAACTCCCCCACACAGAGACACACGGCACACGGCATCCGGCGAGAGATTGAACGCGCCCACGCGACTCGACGGTCAAAAACTCATTGTGCGATGAAGACAACCGGCACGAACCACATCTGAAGGACCCGGTCATTAATGCGTCGAGCGGGGAGCCGGCGGGCGAATCGAATGCGAAGACCGGCACCGTTGCGAGCGTCGAGAGCGTCAAGCGTGGACGGCAAATGGCCGGGCCATCCACCATGCTGAGCGCCTCGGCGACTCCTACTCAGAGATCCTATGTCCCACCGCAGCAGCTACAACAACAGCAGCAACAGCAGCAACCAGGGAGCACCGCGAATCCCCGACCCAGCCTCGAGCGCGATGGCCTGCAGCCCCCGGCTGCCAATGGCGGCCGCAACCTCTCCGCCTCCGCCGTGAGCTTTGCCTCGCGCGGTCCCTCGCTCAACCCTTCTCCCATGCCCGGCAGCTTCAGCTCTGAGCTTCGCAGCCAGATGAACGTCTCCCGCGCCGGCTCCCGACTGGACATGTTCCCTTCCCTCGAGAAGCTGGACGAGGACGATGGCCCAACCAACGAGAAGACACTAGCGCATCTACGCGAGGCCCTCAGCCGCGAGATGAAGATCAAGGAGGGGAGCGAGAACATGTTGGAAGCGCTGAACTCTAAGAAAGCGAAGCAAACCAAGGACCAGCGGCAGCGAGTCGAGGCCGAGCTGAACTCGTCCAACCTGCGCATCAAGGATCTGCGCCAGAAGATCACAGACGCCCAGCGGGTGAGGGCCGCGCCAACCACACCGACACGGGCGAGGACCGAGGGCCTATTCCCAGGCCCCAATGGCTTGCGCTCCCCTCCCAGCGCTTCTCGGAGCGGTGCCGGATCCGACATCGACGAGCCCACAGAGTCTCCCACCTTTGCGCTCACCGAGATCCTGCTGGCTTTGGAAGTGGCCGGCATGACGCCGGACTATTACGTTTCTAGGGCAAACAGCCTAGTCGATCTCTTCAAGCGGCACCCCACGCTCAAGTACGACTTGGTGTGGTCCGTGTTTGGCCTCCGGATGCAGGCCATGCTCCTGAGCGAGAGCCGCGAGGTGGTTGCCGCAGGCTACAGGATGATACGGTATGCCATCTCGGATATCAATTCGCTCAGAAACATCCGTGCTCTCAATACCGATTATCTCGTCACATGGTACGTCCCACTCCAGAGTCCAACCGTCGGCGCCCGCCCAGACTAACACATGCCAGGTCTCTGATCAAGGATCGCAAATCCGACGTCGAACGTGAGCAGGCTCTCAAGTTCACGCGTGCCTTCCTTGACGTCAAGGACGGCGTCCGCGAAATATCGAGAGCCGTCGTCAGGTCGATAGCTGCGGCGGCAGAGGAGCCCGAGGAGAGGCTGCGGCCCATCTGTCTCGAGACGCTGGCCGAGATATTGGTCCGTGACCCCCAGTTGTTAATCGCTGCGGGCGGGATGGGCCCCCTTCACGAAGCACTGGCAGATGGATCATACAAGGCGTCGGAAAGCTTGACCGCTGCTTTCCTCTACCTCCTGGACGCGCCCCATCGACGAAAGTTCCTGCGCCCCGGGAACGAGCTGGAGATTCTTTTCACTGCTTTTACCGACGAGCTGTCATCCAACGAGCGGTTTCTGAAGCAGAGCGTCAAAGCCGTGGCTTCGGCGTTGCGGACATGGTCTGGGCTCATGAGCCTGTCCATGTACAATTTCCGTGCCATCAAGTCCATGATCACCAGCATGGTCGTACAAACCGGGCCTATCCGGGAGACCATCATGGACCTCTTGTTCTCCCTTCTCCGCATCAAGCCCCCAGCCTGGGCGACGTCGTTCCTCGCCGGCCGGCGGCTCACCACGTTTGGCCGTGTCACGAATCTCAAGTCGGCCACAGGCAAGGGCCCACAGCCCGACTTTGAAGAAGACGGTGGGGAGCAAAACTTTTTGGAGCACTACACGGCTCTCTTGCTCGCCGTCTTCATCAAGTCAGGGGTGGTCCCGGCGCTTTTGCAGCTCACTCAAGACAACGAGAGCGCAACTCTCAAGCGAAAGTCAACCCTGTTGATAGGAGAGGTGTTGAAACTATCGAGTCGCTTGCTCCCGCCGTCGTGGAGCAGCGAGTTGCAGTTGCTACCTGAGCTATTCATCTCTGCGGCTCGACTCAAGGAGAACAGTCACTTCGCTGCCACTGGAGTTGTCTACCAAATAAGTAGCGTCAGCAAGACACTGTACAGGTCGTCTCCGTCGACGTACCTACCCTCGGTGCATCACACCATGGATCTAGGTGCCCTTGACGAACACCCCAAAAGCAACACAGCAACGAATTTTGACGATGGGACATTCCGGCAGCTTCTACTGGAATCAAACGTACTCGGCAGCTCCAACTACACCAAGTGGAACTGGGACGTCATGGTTAGGCTCATCGAAGGGCCCCTGACTAGTGGTAAGAGGCTCGAAGAGGCTATCAAGGCGTCCAAGTTCATCAAACGTATCATGAGCTTCTACCGCCCATTCAAGTACAAGTTCTCGGAAATCAAGAGCTCAAGGAACACGCAAAAGTACGTCCGCGCCGGGTGTTCCCTGATGCATGCTCTGCTTCAGAGCCCCGAGGGCGTCAAGTATCTATCCGACAACAAGCTCTTGCGCCAGGTTGCCGAGTGCTTGGCCCAGTGTGACCCAACCAGTGGGTTGACGGCTCAGGACCCCATGTTCTCTAAAGACCGTCTTGCCGACACCCTTTGCGGTGGTTACTTCCCCATGCTGGGCGTCTTGAGCGGAGACGTAAAGGGCATGCAAATGCTGGACAGGTGGCGCATCTTCAACATGATGTACCGCATCCTCGACCTAAAGCAGCGGCCGGATCTCATCAAGCTCATGCTCGCCAACTTTGACTACTCTCTCCAGGGGCACCCGCGGGTACTGCTGTCCAAGGCCTTGACGGCGGGGACCAAGGACATTAGAATTTACGCGACCAATGCGTTGAGGAAGTACGCAACACATCCGCGAATGGGGTTCCAAGGCCAGGAGCCCAGCGATTCGAAGTGGGCGATACAACTTTTGGTGACGCAGTTGTACGATCCAGAGGTCGAGGTGTGCGCGACTGCTGTCAAGATCCTCGAAAAGGCCTGTAACACAAGGAACTACCTCGAGTACATTGTCGAGTGCCGGCCAGCGCTGGACCACCTGGGCGAGATAGGAGCTCCCCTGCTCTTGCGCTTCCTTTCAACATCGATCGGCTACCACTATCTCGACGGGCTCGACTACATCAGCAACGAGATGGACGACTGGTTCCTGGGCCGGAACGACTCGTACGTCAGCGTCATCGAGGCGAGCCTAGCACGCGCGTTCATGGACCATCAGGACGACCACACGAACCGGATCAGCGTCTTCGACGACCAGCAAGAGATGGAAGCCGATAGCCATGTACCACCCCACTTCTACCGCGAACTCACCCGGACCCAAGAAGGGTGCAAACTCCTCAGCGACAAGGGCCACTTTGACGAATTCGCCGCCACGATCCGCGAGCACGGCATGCAGTCGGACGACCCGGAGATGCTGGTCAAGGTCAAGGGCTGCCTCTGGGCCGTCGGCAACGTGGGCTCCATGGAGCTCGGCGCGCCGTTCCTCGAGTCGTGCGACGTGGTCGAGCAGATCGTCCAGATCGCGCAGAACCACGAGGTCATGAGCCTGCGCGGCACCGCCTTCTTCGTCCTCGGACTCATCTCCCGCTCCATCCATGGCCTCGAGATCCTCTCCGAAAACGGCTGGGACGCAAACACAAACATCCTCGGCCACTCCCTTGGCCTGTGCATCCCGTCAGACCTCTCCCAGCTCTTCTCCCTCCACCCGTGGGCCCACACCCCCGTCACCGCCATCGAGCTCCCCGACAGCCAAAAGACTGAAACTGCCAAGCTCCCCGCCGTGCCGTCCCGGCCCCGCTCAGAGTCCCTCATCAAAGCCCTGGAGGAGGCCGAGCAAGAAGCCGCGGGCAGGGACGGCGCCAGCCTGGCGGGCACCCTGCTGCCGCCGCGCGTCGAGCTCGACCCGGACCCGACCAACCAGCGCATCCTGGAGCTGGTCATCGACATGTCCAACATGGTGCTGTACCGGCGCGCGCGCAGCGAGCTGATGCAGATCAAGATGCGCAAGACGGCCGCGGGGTTCGCGCAGCCGCTGCTGTTTCGCAAGGTCATGTCGCTGCTCGAGTGCCACCACTACCGCCTGGCGGACCGCAACATGATCGTCGGCCTGTTCGAGAAGAGCGTGCTGCGGGCGGTGGTGTACGGGGAGGACGAGAGCGGGAGTGAGGGGGAGGGGGGAAGTTCGGAGG
>Ga0247824_10000838_pt1 | contig 16159 bp, 14 predicted proteins | sample 13C_PalmiticAcid_FD_194412 | JGI IMG/M metagenome (GOLD analysis project Ga0247824, IMG submission 194412) | Soil microbial communities from agricultural site in Penn Yan, New York, United States - 13C_PalmiticAcid_Day48 | ecosystem: Environmental > Terrestrial > Soil > Agricultural land... | reverse complement strand
CCCCCACCCCCCTTGATTCCTTTCCTCCTCCTTTTGGTGATCCTCACTGGACATTCATCTTGGTCTCTGCAAAATTCTTGATGATCGGGATCATGGTATCTCTCAAGGACTGAATCTGAGCATAAGCCTCGGCACCAAGACCATTCTTTCGAACTTGTACAGGGACGTTTTCAAACCGTTGCAGCATGCGTTGTGTCGAATTCAATGCCGAAATGAGATCCACGCATTGATCTTGAATATCGCGACGGAACGCTGCATCCCGCCGTGGGTCGTACATGTGAAGTCCCAACTGTGTGGCAATGACCACCAGGGCATCTTCCAAGAGCAGAATCATCCTACCAGAAGTACCTGTCGTTGTTGAGAGGGTGGCAAATGCAGATTCGTTGGGTTTGGAGGCACCTGCGGAAGAAGAGGAGGATGCGGATGTAGAGCTGGATAACGTGGAGGAGGGCGTGGAGGAGGCTGATGATGAGGATGTCGATGCCGACGATGCTCCTGCTGTTGCTGTGGTAGACGTCGTTGTAGTTGTTGTCGTCGAAAAAAAGTCTCCAAAATAGGCCAATCGTGAAGAGAGCTTAGAACTACTCGCACCGCTGGCAGAGGAAGAAGAGCTCGCGTTCTTTTGCCTATCGTCCTCGGCTGCATCCTTGTACAATCCTGCCGATCCCCCTGCCTTGCCTTCTAACCGTGCCTCCCATTCCTTGAGAGAGGTGCTCGCATACTGGACCAAGTCGAACATGGTGCCAATGGACGCTGGATCGTACACGGGCGTATTCATGGTGGGGGGGAACATCAACTTGCGAATCGGCCACTCGATATAAGACTTGGTCAAGATCACGGCGGGTTCCGTCCATACCAGCATAGCCGACAAAATATTCCTGACAACCGCGGCCAACTTGCCCTCGATCAATGTAGAAAGGGCAGATCCTTGTCCTGCCTCCTTGTCCTTGTGCTCCTCCCTGGTGATGGGCAAGATTACCGAGGCTAGGGCATGCGGATGGGTAAAGAGATGCACAGCGTGCTGTAGAATAAACAACGCTCTGTCAAAATACGCCTTGATGATACCAGTGCCACCCAAGGATTCGATACGTGCGTCGTGTTTCGAGAGCTCATAGAACAACATGGTGATCCGCTCCATTTCTTCCAATTTGGCACTTGTCAGGGGGCGGTCCGTGGAGGTGTCGAGTCCTTTGCTGATCTGGTTCCCGTACAGTTGAATGAATCCAATCAAGAGCTGGATAAATGCATCGCTGGTGCTCATGGACCGCAAGAGGCTTGTCACAGTCGCAAGCATCATGCACCATGCCTGATGCCAGTTGCCACGATCGCCATGTACCTCGTCCAAGTGTGAAATTTCGCCCCGTTGAAGGAGTGGTGTCAGGCCATTGTGGGTCAGCATGGACATGACACCCGCATCACACAAGTAGGCCGCCATCTCTGGAATATTCGCGAGCGCCAACAAGTAGTTGAGACTGCCTTCAAAGAACGAAGGTCGATTGTCGTAATCTCCCGAGGCGACGCTGCGACCACACAAATGGAGATTGAACCTGAACACATCAACATTCCTGAGGATGGGGATCCAAAGCGCTGGATGCGGGTTCCATGTGGGGTGGCAAAGTTCCTCCAGCAGCGCCAGCAAGACAACAATGGTGTCGGAATGGTCGTGTTGGCCAAGAAGATGGCTCTCAGCCACAATACTGAAGCAGTTGGCAAGCAAAGGCAACAGCAGAATGGCCGACTTTTGCAGCGCTTCAAGGTCGGTTGGATCCACGCTGACGAGTACCTCCTTGTCGTGGAGTGCTCGATAGCAGAGCAACATGGTCAACATCAGGGATATATGGGCCATCTGCCCTTGGACAGGATTCTGGAAGGCTTCCTGCATACCCAAATCTGGGCTTTGGATCAACCTTTGTAGTTTGGTGGCCAACTTGGGGAAATGAGCGGCAAGGTTCTTCTTGTCAGATCGTTTCATGACCGAAGCATTCTCGATCACCGTCTGCAAAAGTAAGCAGCACGTTTGACGAGCTTCCCGCAGGACCAAACTGCCCTCAGTGTCGCGCTCAATGTGGCCCAAAAGACAGTTCACAAAGTCGTAGTATGTTCCTGATCCTCTACCGGTCGGCGTATTGCTTGTCCAGACAGAAGTACCGAGATCGCTGGTCAGAACCTCTACAAAGAAGCGCCATGCAGAGAGCTGCTGCATCTCCGAATGCACAATGGACCAATTCAGGTTGACATGGAGAAGAGTACGGATGAATGTATGCTCAATCTTCTGACCTCCCCAGGCCAGCTTGCTTCCAGCCTTCTCCAGATCCAACATGAAGGAATCTCCCGGCAGATAATCCGTGTCGTAACCCTCATCCCATCTTCTGACAGCAAGTTTCAAGTAATCGAACGGTGATGTCATATGCTCCTTGTACGCTTTCAAGTCACGGTGCCCTTCAACATGGTAGTGAATGATCGGGATCGTCTCGTTCCATGCAATAAACTGGCCTTGGCGGATACAGTTCTGCACAAACTCCTTGATACCCTTGGGCAAAGCTTCCAGATCCCTCGTCCTGCTTCCTGACGTGGCGAGATGAAAGTGGATAGCAAGGGCAAAGATCCGAAGGGCATGTCCTCTTGCGCGCTGATCGGCATTGGCTGCTGAGACTTTACACACCTGCACAAGAGGATCCCGATTGTAGCTCAAGTGAGCTTCTTCCCATGCGCCCATCTCTAGCTCAGTATGATGCTCGGGCTTGGATAAGAGCCGTCCAAGATCCTTCCAGAATGCTTCATTGTCCAACAGATTCTTGACCAGGACTGCGTGGTCATTGGCGTTTTGCCAAAGGACATCCAAGAAATGGAGTGCGTGCGGTAGGATTTCCGACTCGCTTTCGAGAATCTCTTCACTCCGGTGCAAGATATCAAGGGCTTTGTTCAGAACCGAGTTCTTGCTAATGTCCTTGGAATGATCCTTGAAGAGTCCTGTTGCTGAATCCACGCGATCGTTCGAAAGGAAGAGTGTCGCAACACCTGGTTGTGTTGTTAGAGTGATGGTGATGAGGCTCCAGAGCCCAATACGGTAGTCGCAAGACTGGTTGTCGTCGCCCACTCGGCTCACAAGTGTCGAGACGAGTTGCTGAGCTTGATCGGTTGTACCAAGGTATCCTACAAAGGAAGGCTTTGTGCTCCATTCATGGCTCAACGAACAGAGCAGTGTCAACACATCTGTTGATACCAATGCAGCTTCAGCACTGCAAGAAAAGTCGCAGTAGGAGGCTAGGACGCTGACAAGGGACGCATTCTCTCTTCCAACCGTACGATCAATCATGTAGACCTCCAAAAATGATGGCTCGCCTCCAGCAATCTTTCTGTGACGCAGCAGGTTCTTCACTAGCTTGAGTCCTTGCAGCACCATTTCCCAGATTTCGGTCCGCTCCCGCAAGCCAGAGTATCTTGAAAAGTAAGCCGAGAGATCCGGTCCAAAGCCGATGACGGATATTAGAGGCAGTGCTAGTTGTTTGCCGCCGTCGTATAAAAAGTTCCTGGTCAGATATTCTTGTAAGGTCTTGAGGCTGATGTATTCCGAAGGGTCGGTCCCACTGAGCAAAGGGAGGTCTTCCAGCGTTTGGTTGAAAACGGAAAGGATCTTGGCGGGAATCAGGAACCGATCGTTGATGTCCTTGTACTTCCAGTTCTCATAGTTTGCGAAAATGTCGTTTTGTAGATAGGCCAAGCATGGGAAGAGGACCTCGGCTTTTAGGCAGCGTAGCTCTTTAGAGTCCCAGACCTCCATGTTCTGAGCGTTGATGGTGAGCTTCTGAACAAGCCCCAGCAGAGCGAGTGTGACCACATAGTTGCCTTGGATGCACTCGATGCGAGAGAGGATGTTATGGGCTAGTCCACTGGTTTGAACACGACCCAGTCCTGCAAACTCGACCGTGGAGGTAACGACCGAGGGTAGGAACGAAGCTTGTCTCAAGTAAAGCCAGACATCCTGAACATAAGAGTCGCACAAACAAGTGAAGCAATTCAAGCAAGAGGCGATGACATCCAAGGGCGGCTGCTGGAACTTTGAGCATTGTTCCAGGACTGCAAAGAGTGTAGCGATGAGTGAGTGTTCACGGTTGCCCTCGGCAAATATCCCGACTAGCTCGCGTGCCCCATCCGGGAAGCGGAACACTGACTGGAAAAGATCGAGAATCGCTTTGACGTGTTCTATATCGACCGGAGACTGGGATGAAAGATCATCCACATTGACTTGTCGGAATGCATCCAGCATCACAATGCAAAGGTCCCATCCAGAGCTTCCGTGCCTCCATTGAACAATGTGCGCTGCATTCTCTCCGGAGATAAGACTTCCATCCATCCTTCCTGGTAGCACATGGAACGGGCGTTCGGGGTGGATTCCGAGAGGCACCTCCTGTAGTGATCTGATAACGGTTGCTCCTGTATCCGGTTGAACATCAATCTCAATGGACTGTGACGATAGTGGTATCAAGTGGGCGAGGGTCGGTAGACTACTAAAGTAGAAAATGGCGTTCATGGCGGATGATTGTCCTCCTGTGGCAAGAGCTCCGAGCAATCCGACAAGCGGTTGAAATTGAAGCGGGAATCGGCCGCGGGCAGTCTCCAGCACCTCCAATGTTCCCCGTCCAAGCTTGGGTGATTCTTGCCAAATGAGCTCGCAGAGCTCAGTATCGTCCGTGAGCAAGTCTGCCAAACATGCAGTCAAGTTCTCAAAGTCCTTGATCGCCTTTGGTTCCTGGTCCAACAGTGAGACTTCCACCATTTGAAAGAACATCCTTTTGTATGCCGCGCCGTACTTGGAGTACTTGCCAAAGATGTCCTTGGGCAAGTTGTCGTGAAGGAACCGGTAGACTTCGAGCATTTCCATGGCAACGAATGCAAATTGGCCTGCCAATCGTCTCATTTCTGCCTGGTCACCACCTCCTGATTCAATCCTCGCCGAGAGCACGCTGGACCAGGCCAAGGTGAAGGGGCCCAATTCCTCCTGACGTTCTGCACCCTGAAGCACCGTATTGACAGTCTGCACTTGTGTCGCAGATTGGAACACATGCTCGCAACTGTCGTAAGCTTCATCCATGGACACACTAAAGAGCGTATCGAGATCCAGACAAGCAATCGAGAGGACGACACACATGAGACGGATGTCTTCCATATAATCCATCGCTTCAAGCTTCTTGATCGCCTTGTAGTGTTGCTGTTTTCCAAACTGTGTCTTGATCAGCGTCGTGATGACCGACCCGGGGAGTTCTGTCTTGGAATCGTTTCCTGAATACGTCAGTTTGAGCATGGTTTCCAGCAACGCGCTCTGCTCCGTCAACGTTTGCCCGATCCATGATTCCAGGTATTCCGTGTTGGATGTAAAGTATTCTGGCGCCTCCTCCGATACCTTGGCGCCAAACTGTGCGATCAGTTTTTTGATACAGTTGACACTCTGCGACCGGATCGTCTCCACAGCAGCAATGCTCTCGTAGTCTGGGTTGTTCTCGTTTTCGTAAGCATATGACACGAGCTCTCCGAGCAGTGCGACCAAGGATGAACGTTCTCGCCAATACGTATCCACCGATTTCCAGACCATCTCCTCCGTGATAAAGTCTGAGATGTCGATCTCGGTCGAGAGCTCCTCCACCACCTTCAGTGCCTGTAACTCATCCAGCTTGACTGCGTCACTTAGCCGTTTGGCCAGATTCACCTGTGCCTCCGTGTATTTCTTGCCATCGGATCCCATAGCCGCCACCATACCAGAACGTGATGCAGCGGAGGGTGCTTTGAAGGCTTCCAGTCCAAGTTGAATCTCTCTCACTTTGCCTTCTACCAAAACTCTCAGCGTGTCGGAGAGTCGTCCCGAAGTTCCATGCTGTTGTACAACGGCCTGGAAGATTCCAGTGAAGGAGCTAATCAAATGCATGGGGGGGGAAAACGACCATTTTTGTCAGATCAACTATCAGAGAGAAGATCAGTCTCCTATCTGAGGGGGGTGGGAAGATCAGGCCCAACGGCAAAGCGATGGATGGCACAGCTTACCTGGCATTAACTGCCTTTGACAGCTCTTTGTATTGACTCATAGAGTGTGGAAACACGAAACCTTGTAACTGTTGACGGGTCAGTCCACTCTTCCTATTAAAAACCGTGCTTTACAGGCCCTGTGAGGCAAGATGTCAGTTGGAAAGGGTATGTGTGTGGGGGAAAGCGAGTCAGGAGAAAAAGTCCCGGTGCGTCACTGACCTCGAGAAAGCAAAGGCAGGCGACTGTGCGGTGGATGGAGACTGCCCAGGCGGGTGATGTCCTTTTGTTCAGGCAGACCCCGGAGTGAACGATGCGTCAAAGGGGAAGGGGAAGAGGGGAGGGGAAGAGGAAGAGGAAGGAGGTGTGCGAGTGTTGCGAAGGAGAGGGAGGCGTACGGCGTGAGGGTGATGTGAAAAAAGGAAACGCGTCTGCGGGACAAATCCGCTCTCCATTTTTGTTGTGCCCGTGACTGTGCCTTGGGTGACAAACATGCTCCACCACTCCACCACTCTTCCTTCCCACACCCATCCACCACAGGACACAACTCTACACGGCGCAGATGTATCTCTCTCATCGTGAACGCCTGGCCCAAGTCGGACAAGAAAACGGGCTCGATGTGAGTGGGTGAGCGAGCAAGTCCACCCCCCCCTTCAACAATACTCCCAGCGCAACAGGACCCTGTGCTTTCCCGACTATCGATCGATGCTGAACCAAGGATATTGCTCTCTCTCTCTACCTGTTCCCTGGCTAGTTTATTCGCTCCTTGAATGAACCCGACGACTCTGATTCACGTGCAGGATTGGATCCTCTCGGTGTCAGTCTTGGTCTGGAAGGGATCGATCCGATCCTCGCGCGACATGGCCCTCTACAGCCAGGAGATATGATCGATTTCTACGGGGCTACCAGCAGTGGCAAGACGCTTTATCTCTACGCCATCATCATCGCCACTGTTCTTCCAAAGTCGTGGAAGTATTCCAAATCCAAACCACCCATCCCTCTGTCTGGAAAAGCCAGGAGTGTAGTCTTTGTAGACATGGATCAAGGATTCTCAGCCCAACGATTAAAGACCCTACTGTGCCTGGAGATTGTATCCAGGATCAACGATTGGAATGAAAGGCAGACGATGAAGGAACAGGAAACGGATGAGAAGCCGAATCCGGACCGAGATACAAGCGAATCTGATCCAGCATCCCATCGGGACTACGTGGATCCAGGGACTCTGGAGATGCAGGCTAAAATAGAACAATTAGCCATGTCCTGTCTCCGGAATGTTCATGTATTCCGACCCCCCGACGCTATATCCACTATTGTGATGCTGAGAACCCTGGACCAATACTTCATGAATCTCAGTTCTGACCCCATGATGATCGCTGCTGCTGCTGCTTCCATAACAGCAGGAATAAAACCTGGATCAACATCAAGAGGAGCAGGGAGAGCAGGAGGAACCTATTCAAACCCACCTTTTGCGCTGCTCATTCTCGATTCACTGTCGTCCTTCTTTTGGCAAGAACGTGCACATGCTAACCACACACGCTTCATGACACTGTTGGTGGAAGCACTCAATCGACTTGCCAAGTGGAAACTCGTTTACATCTCCACGACTTGGAACCTTCCTTCGTCGTTCTCCACGACGGACAGGACTGTTACGGACAGATTACGAGAACGATTCAAATATCGGTTTCAGATGCAGCCAAGGACACTGGAACGTTTTGACACGGAAGAAAAGCTGCTGTACGAATGGTCAAGACGACGAGGACGACGACAAGCATATCAGAGAGGGACCGGGGAAAGCAGTGCTTTGGGAGAATGGCAAGGGAACAACAAGGCTTTGTCAACAACCAGTGTAGAAGATACTGGCTCGCTTTTCCAGGTACAGATGGTCCATCCTTCTGTGGAACATCCGCGACAGCAAGTCTTTCGGTTTTCAATATCGAACACAAGAGGGATCCATTCCTTCAGCGTGCCCTCCCTATCCTGAAATACACGAGATCTCTTTTTTCTTTCATTCGAGTCGATATGGGTATGCTGGGTTAGATGTACAAAAAACGTGGGCGTGAAGATCGTCCGACGACATTTAATAGGCCCTGGCGGCCAGTTCGAACAGTGCATCGACCTCGCCGGATTTCTCGACCATGTCCCTGAAGCGACTGGATGGGTTCGTGATCAGATTGATAGGGCTGTCAAACTCTAATACACGGCCTTGTTCTGTTTGGATGGCAAAAGGGAGAGGAAAGAGTAAGCGAGCACGTCAATAAACCATCTCTATCAAAACGCTCTTGATGAAAGCAACATTGGATTCAAAATCAGCGAGTTGCACTTACCAAGTACAAGAACACGATCATAGTCCATGATCGTGCGCAAGCGATGTGCCACCGTGATCAAAGTCGAGTCTCCCAATTCGTTTCGAATAGTCGTTTGAATCTTTTCGTCCGTGGCAAAATCAACGCTTGCAGTTGCTATTCACATCCAAGAGAACGAACATCCAAGGTCGTGTCAGGTTAAGCAACTCTTGGTCGTGGTTCCTTTTGCGTTGAAATGTCATCAAATAGCCTTTACATCGTTGTTACCTTCGTCCATAATGATGACTCTGCTCTGACGAAGCAGTGCTCGAGCCATGCACAATAGTTGGCGCTGGCCTTGTGAAAAGTTTTGACCGCCATCGCTTACTGGACTATCCAAACTTTCAAATGGATCCATGTGGTCCATGCCTTCTTGAACAGATGAACCCCTTGCGCTCGTTCCGGTTCCAAAAACTGAAGCATTGTCCATGACATCTGCCTGGTTCAAGGCCGAGCAGAGCACTCTAGGCGTCATAGGATCGATGGGTAGCAGATTGTTGCCGTGAACTCCCGATGCTGGCGAAGGCGTTGTCGTATCGTTCGGCAGCCCCAAGAGGTACCCGTTTCTTCCTGGTGATACTCCACGACTTGGACCACAAGACCCAGATGGAGGGACCACAGGATGGAATGGGTCGTCATACAGTCCCCGCGTGTCATGCTCTGCAATCGAAGCTGCAGCGGATGGACCCATGAAAACATGGACTGGCGGGTCGTAACGTGCATGGCCATTCATGCCAGGGTTGGCGTATTGGTCGAATGGAGTGTGATAGGGGTTTTGATGATTCTGGTAAAAGGCGCTGTTGATCTCTGGAGGAGAACTTGATGCTGATCCTGCTCTTGATCCACGTCCCTTGACAAGGTGAACGCGACGAAGGGCCTCCCAAATCTCATAGTCGGTGTGTTCCTGGAAAGGATCCAGGTTGGATCGGATTGTGCCATTGAAAAGTACGGCATCTGAACGTACAAGACCCCACATTATATAAAAAGAATAATGACTGAGTGGTCTGCTTCTTGGCTCCCAATTTCAAAACGTATCTGCGCCGCGCGGCGACTATGCATGTGCCCTCTTCTTACCTTGGGGTATAATGGTCAGGCGTCGTCGCAAGTCTTCCAAACCGATCTTGGAGATATCAATACCATCAATCACAATAGAACCCGAGGACGCTTCCATGAACCGGAACAGCGACAATGCCAACGTGGATTTTCCGGATCCCGTTCTTCCTACAATACCAATCTTCTCGCGAGGGCGAATATTGAGTGAGATGCTGTGAAGAACAGGTCCCAATTCTGGTGCATACTGCATTGTGAGTTCCTGGATATCGATCTTTCCGTCAAATGGCCACTATGGAGGCAGATAGTAAGGATGTCAGGAGCCATTCATTGATCAAGTGGTGAAAACAACAGCCTTTCAGATATCAGAACAACTTACGCCAGCTGGTGGACGGGATCCCTCAATGATCGCAGGAGGCTCTTGCGGCATCTCCAAATATTCGTTGACACGCTCGACGCTGTTCAAGGACATCTCCACTTCGGTGTACATCCGAACTATCCACTGTATATCAGAATTCGTAGAAGGAGGGTTAGGACTTGACGTTTCACCTTTACAAACGTGTATCTTCTAGACCATGATATCCAATAGGACAATAAGACACAGTGTCTTACGTAGATCAAGCTCATAAAGTTAATGGCGGCACCCAAGCTGATACCAGCCCAGCCAGCGTCCAGGGCATCGAGGTTGAGCAAAATCAGAATGCCAGCGGTAAAGTTGACCAGAGCGCCGATAAAGTCCACACGAATGCTGAGCCATCGGTTGCACATCCACAAAAAGTAGTATGGAGAATTGTTGTTGTCGAGCTTCACTAGCACTTCCTCCATGAATCTGGACTCCATTCCGAAAGCACGGATGGTGGATACTCCCACAAGCGTCTCGCCAAAGTGACTGTACAGCGGCGACTTTGTAACAGATTCCAATCTCTTGAGTTCTCTGCTGGATGCAATATAGTACAGCCCGACAAAGAAATATACCACAGCTAGGTTTTTTTTTGAAGGCAATCAAGACAACAGAGTCGTTAGATCATATCACAATGCAAAGAAAAAAGGGGGGGGCGTTGAACTCTTTGATAATTGCAGATGAATTACCGATAATGAGACCCGCGATCAAGAATTCCGGGGTGACCAGGGTGATCAGCAGAAATACGGCAAAAACGCCGAGGGTGTCCTGCATCATATTCGCCATCTTTTGTATCAATTGACCGTCGATCACTTCAAAGTCCTTGGAAAAGCGATTGATGATACGACCCTTGGGTGTTGTATCAAAGAAGCGAATGGGCGCACGAATGATGGACACCAAGAGTCGTTCATACAGGGACCTTGAGGCCCGAAGTGAGCCGTAGAATTGCCAAAACATCCGGATCATGGTCAGGAAGACCGCCATCAATGTGATAAGACAATAGATTCCAATGTAATAGTCGAGATCCACAGGTTCGTCGTCATCGTCAGGGCGGCCCCAGCGAAAGATCTTGAACTTGCCAAAGGACTGTACCAGTTCATGACGACCGATAGGGTTGTCTCGCACATAGGCTGAAGACCACTCTCGGAGCCAGACAACCTCTACGATGCCCAAGCCCTTCACCACAGCAAGCACAAAGATCAAGATGATCCAGAAACCTGCTCCTCCACATGCCTTCGAGTACATGTTGTACACCATCAATTTGACCTTGCCCCTCGAACGCTCTATATTCCAAGTGGCATTGGTTAGTCATCGTGACAATGGATCGAACATTGGATGTTGAGCCATATCTGTAATGTTACCTTCTTCACGAACAAGTCGCCGAGCCTCCATGGATGTCTTCAGCTTTGGAGAGGTTCCGCTTCGAGCCGGTGGGTCTTTGCTGATGACCCCCACATCCGCCGCCAGTGTGGACGAACTCGAGACGTCCTTGTCCTCCTCCAACATGCCGTTTCTCTCCAGGATTTCGCTCAACATGCCAGATCGGATCAACTTGACTGGTGAACCACAAAGCGCCAATGCACCATCCTTGAGTAATGCGACATAGGCGGCATCACGCAAACAGAGGCGGACTTGATGTGTCACAAGAATTCTGGTCCTTCCTTCCATCAGTGGTCCCTTGAGGCAATTCTCAAAGAGATGGCGTGCAGTATGGGCATCCACAGCTGAGAGACAGTCATCGAACAAGAGGTGCTGGGTTCGAGAATACATGGCACGAGCAAGAGCTACGCGCTGCTTCTGGCCACCAGAGAGAGTGATGCCCTTTTCTCCAATCTCAGTCATGTCGCCATGCTCAAACACAGCGAGATCAGGTAGTAGGGCACACGCCTCTAGAACGTGCTGGTATCTCTCAGGCTCAAAAGAAGCTCCAAATATAATGTTATCACGGATGCTAGCTTGTTGTAACCATGGATATTGGGACACGTATGCAACAGCCCCGGGAATGTAGCCAGTAATGTGATTGACAGTCTTGGAAGTCGACCGTGGCAAGTTCACAGTTCCTGACATCAAATCCATTTCGCCCAAAAGTGCCATCAGCAATGAAGTCTTGCCAGACCCCGTAGAGCCGCCTATAGTGAACAACAGACCAGGTTAGCTTCCGCCCTTGCTGCTTCATCTTACTATTGAGCAGGAAGTAAAAACGATACTTACAGATCAGACTCAACTTGCCAACTGGAAAGTTGAGGGTAATGTTCTTCAGCATAAAGGCGCCAGTATTCGAATTGGGACACGAGTCTACTTGGTTGATGAGATGGGTGGCAAAAGCCTTGGTGTGCCATCTGAACGTAGCGCTGGTGAATCCGATGGCTCCTGTCGTCTGAATCTGATGGGGCACCATCCCTGGGTTCAACGCCAAGCCGTTGGTGTGGCCGTTGGTGTGGCCGTTGTTATGGGTGTTGGCAGGGGCGTCCTCCTTGGCCTGAATTGAATATTTCCTTATTTCGGCCTCGTTCAAAAATGCCTCAATTCTCTTGATGCTGACGAGTGCCTCCAGAAATTCCGTGATCATATCAGGCAGCAAGTTGAGCGGGACACGCAAAAGAATGAAGACGGCCATTGCAGTGAACGCGACTGAGGGGGTCAGTTCCTTGTGCTCCCACTTGGTGTAGGCTGTAAAGGACACTACAGTGACCAAAATGGGCGAACCAAACCATAGCAGCGTGAAGATCGCGTTGATGATATAAAGACGGATAAAGCGTCGCAGCTCTTGATCACGAACCTCTGTCATTTGTGTAACGATATTTCACATTAGTCACCATGGGCAAAAAGATCACATTCCCAAACAGTCGGCTCATAAATCGCGTTCACCCTACCCATGATCTTCTTCCGGATGTTGTTTTCCCAGGTAAAGAATTTGATCATACGAATTCCTTGCAAAAGCTCGCTCATCAAGCCAACACGGCGGTCGCGAGTCTCCATCATCTGCTCCTGAATCTTGGCATACTTTTTTCCCGCAAAGTGGTGTATTGGGAACGTCAGCAACATGACGCCCAATCCAACAAATGCAGAAAGTCCAAGAATGCCATACAACATCACACATGCAAGAAAGATCTCAAGAGGACACGTATACAGATAAAAGGCGGAGGAAGCCAACCCGGCAATACGATTGGCATCCACAGCCATTAGGTTGATAATCATGCCAGTGTCAGAGCGCGTCTCCTTTTTGGTGTTCTCAGCGACAATACCGGTCATGTCCTTGCGTCTCAGAGATTTGGCATAAACCTCCGCACCAATCATTGCTCTGAGTCGCACATCCACACGTCGTCCATAGTAGAGATTCTGTCCAAAGGTCAAGCTCCTGACGACATCGCTGACAAGAATACCGAGAACATAGAGGTACGCGAGCTCTCTTGGGCCCTCCTTCTCCTCAATGTACTCCAGTAGCCGTTGAAGAAAGTAGGGAATGCCGAATGATGCGATCGAAGAGATGAGGCCAAATACAAGGTTGATCCAAATGTCGCGTTTGTTGGTCTGGTATATCCGCCAAGCAAGCGATGTCCGGCACTTTTCTTGCATGTAGAATCTGACATAGCGACGTATCACAGAAGTAATACAATTGTCAGATGAAGGGGGTTGAGATCTCAGGAATAGATCTCGCACAAACACTAACGGTCAAAAATGAGGTGTACCTTGTGCGTGCAAAAATTCTATACATAGGCCTCGCACGCATTTGATCTGTCATGTTGGGCAAGGACTCGAGTTCCAGAGCTCGCTCGTAGCCGCTCCACATCAGATCGTTCATCCAATTGTAAGTGATCCACCTGAAAAGGGAAGCGTTGATTTCTGGCGACACCTTGCGACCCTCAAAGTAGACATAAGGGCCTTTAGTTGTTGTTGTGATAACAAAGGCAAAGATCGAGCTGAGAACTGCGTTGAGGATGGCAAGTCCTAGCTCCGCTGTAATTCTGCGATGCATCTGTGGGGTCTTTCCGGGCTCCTGCTTGTCATTATCCGTAAGATAGCATCTGAAACTGGTCCTTAAGCGAATCACTGAAGTGAAAAACACCAGCGCCGCCAAGACTATGAGCCTCCGCCTAATCTGAGATGGCCGTGCAATGTGCCGTGAGAAAGCGCCTCCCATGCACATCACGAATGCGCACAACTAGCATGGTTCAGATTAAGAAGAAACGTGTCAGTGAAACAACGTGGGAGTGCCCTCATCTGTCAAATGATGCAAACTCAATCAGTTGCGTGGACTTGGCATTGCGTACCCAGACAGCCGATTGAGCAACCGGCATGATAAAGCGATATTCAGGCAAATGTATATGCCCAGGCTGTCCATGACGACCGCCCAATTCCAGAAACCGATAGCGGACGAGCACGAGAGCTAGGAAGCCAAGTGCCTGGATCAGAGCGACCAATAGAAGAATAATGTCGTTGTTGGTGGGATGGTTGACAAGTGATTCTGGCCGGGGATCCTGATCCGAGTGATCCTTTGGCTGCAGCAACAATGCGGCATCCTGCGCTTTGTCTGTTGCCAAGACATTGCACACACACAAAAAAAAAAAAAAAAAAAAAAAGAAGAAGAGAGAGTGAGAGGGAGATCACAAAGTAATGGCACTAGTTAGATAAAAATCGCCTCTCTATCCTGCGCAACATGAAGGACATTAAGCCTCTGTTTTCGATAGCCTCCGGATCTTGGCAAGCCTATTTTGGTACGTACTTTCGTCTGCACAGACTTTTGCTGTCATGTCATGTTGTAATGCTGGAACAAAATGTGCCCGACTTGTAGACAAGGGATCACCACTGCTGCTGTTATGTTGTTGATAGCTGGGACCGTGAGTGCTGTAACCACTCTGCCCAATACGTTGATCCTGTGGGTGACTGAGGAGTGGCGTTGTCTCTGAACCACTTGTGCGCTTGCTCTCCTGTGACCTGAACGGCCTCATGCAACTCTCTAGCAACGGCTTTGCTCCATATACCGTTAGGGTAAATATGAGGAAAGAGACAGGAATTGCTGTTTCGAAAACAACCTCCCGGAAGCAGGGTGTAAAGTCCAGGCCATCGTCTGTGAACGGGCCCTAGAATGAAGTGAGCGACCAAGTGCGAGGTGAGTGTGCTAGAGCTATAAAAAGTCTACTGTGCGGTTACTGCTGGAACAAAGAAAGAGCTATACCCAAGGCTCGTTGCCACACCAGTAGCTCATCGGTGGTTGTGGAGTGTAGCTTGGCAGGTCCAAAGTCAATGGGATCCGCTGTCCTTTCAAGTGAGCTGAAGAGAAAGAGAGGAAGAGTGCGGGGTGCGGGGTGCGGGGTGCGAGGTATGAACGGAGCGAGAAGGAGGCAGGTGTGCTAACGTAAGGGGACAGGATTCAGGCGAGAGCAGGGAAGCAAGGTTGGTGCCAAGGTGCAGGAGTGATGGCGAAGGCGGGACAGAGTGGGAGGGAAACAGACCGATGAGGAGAAAGAATAAAAGGGCAGATCTATCGTCTACCCAGCAGAGAAAGAGAGAGAGAGTGAGAGAGAGTGAGAGAGAGTGAGAGAAAGAGATGCAGCGAGATCGGAATCGTGAAGAGCAGTTGCAACTGAAAGGTGCGAAAGTATGCACACAACAAAAAGAGGATGGTCGTGAAGAGGACAGAAAAAAAAAAAAAGGGCGACTCGTCGAAAGGGCAGTTGAACTGGAGTGAGAGTGAGAGCGTGAGTGTGAGAGTGTGAGTGTGAGTGTGGGAGAGAGAAGGAAGAAGGAAAAAAAGTCTTTGACCATGTCAGACAGAACAACATTGCTATGCTTCGCATTGTGTGAACTGCCAATCCAATGCTGAGAACGAACACCCAGGGCCGCATCCTGACCCCCCTGCCAGCACCATTGCAACGGTGCGACCCCATCACCCCTTCCCTTGGTCTTCCTTGGATACGGGGTGTGCACATGGGCCCCGACATCTGTTCCAGTCGGTGGGTGCTGATGAGAGTTGTGAACCATAATTAGCATCATGTACCTGTCCACATCGTGCCTTAAAATGGAAGGGTCTCTGCCTGCTCCGTTAGGATCGATGGATTCGTTCACCAGTCTCCTCCACATGTCCGAGAAGATCGACCAAGAGTGGACACACTGACCGGCGATCCGTCCGTCAGGCTATTCTCTGCGACGGTGGGACTCGTGCCCCCCGACGGAACAGGTGTTGAGTACATGGGCCAGAGCTTCTGGATCGTTGCCCAAGATGTCCTCCTTCCGGCTAGCTGAAACCCTACACGCCGTTCTCGGACTACAAAAAACCGAGTGTCCACACTTTGTTCATCGATAGGATGCAAAGAAGGGGGGGCGTCCCTTGCATGCTGAGAAAGGAGGGAAA
>Ga0247824_10000837_pt1 | contig 16166 bp, 7 predicted proteins | sample 13C_PalmiticAcid_FD_194412 | JGI IMG/M metagenome (GOLD analysis project Ga0247824, IMG submission 194412) | Soil microbial communities from agricultural site in Penn Yan, New York, United States - 13C_PalmiticAcid_Day48 | ecosystem: Environmental > Terrestrial > Soil > Agricultural land... | reverse complement strand
CTTTAAGCACAGCCTCAACCACCCCCCCAGCCACCGTCCCAACACCCACAAAATCCAGCGCCCCCCTCCACCGCTCCGACACGGGCACCGCCCGCAGCCGCCGCGCGGACCGCATCATGGCCGCCATGACGTCCGTCTCGCCCACCCCGGGACCCGTCACGCTGCTCGGCCGGTGCACCCACACGCGCAGACCTCGCCGCGCCGCCGCTGCGCGCTCGAGGAAGGCCTCGCTGGCCCACTTGCTTGCGACGTACCCGTCCTGCCAGCCCGGCGGGGGCGGGTGTGACGCGACGGACTGCTCGTGGAAGATAGAAGTATCCTCGCCGGCGGTCTGGCTTTGGGAATGGCGGAGCAGCCTGCCCGTCCCAGCGGTGGAGACGTAGTGGAAGTCGATTCCGTGGCGGAGGGCGAGGCCGGCGAGGGTTTTGGTCGAGGCGACGTTCGCGTTGCGGAGGGTGGGGTAGGTCTTGAGGAAGGAGACGTCCGCGCCGCAGTGGATCAGAGCGTGGGCGGCGCGGAAGGGGGCTTCGTCGAGGGAGGAGAGGGAGGTGAGGTCGCCGGGGTGGATGGAGACCTTGGGGTGGGATGCCCAGTCGGCGAGCTTGGAGGGGGCGCGCACAGCAATGCAGTGGATGGAGGATACGGAGGGGGAGGCGGCGAGCTGGGAGAGTAGCTCGCGGCCGATGAAGCCTGTTGCGCCGGTCAGGATGATGGTCTTGCCGGCTGTGGTGGGGGGCTTGGTGGGCGCGTCAGGAGGTTGGACGGCATCGATGACGTCTTTGGTCAAGGCCGTTTCTTGTTCCCAGTCGACTGGGGCGTCGTGGCTGACCAGGGCGACATCCTGCGCAGCCGCGGCCATGGCCCCGAGAGTGCTCTCCTCAAAGAGACGGATTATGGGGAGTTTGGCTCCAAACTCTTGCCGAATGAGGTGTTGCAGCTTGATGAGTAGCATCGACGTGCCGCCGACGTGGAAGAAGTCGGTGTCTCGGTCCACCGCGTACAGGGAGAGCACATTTCGCGGAATGACCTGCTCCCAGAGCCCGCGGAGCCGGAGTTCTCCTTCTCCCAGCTGCGGCGCCGCGGTAGATTGTGTCTGGCTCCCGGTCCCGGCCTCAATCGGCATCGCCTGCACGGCTGTCCTGTCAAGTTTGCCGTGTGTCGTCAGGGGCATGGAAGGAATCGGCACGATAGCCGCTGGGCGCATGTACTGCGGGAGTGGGAGGGATGCGGCCAGGCCATGGAGGAGCGTGGCTCGCTCCCTCTCCGGCACCGTGCAGTCCGACCGGAAGACGGCGTGGGCAACCAAGATGGGGGGCTCGCCCCGTGCTGTGACACACACGCTCGCCAGGGCTCCGGCGGCGTGGCGGAGAATGACCTCCTCAATGTCCTGCATCTCGATGCGGATTCCGCGGAGCTTGATCTGCGAGTCGCCATCGATCCGCCCGAGAATCTCCAGCTCTCCGTTGGCGGTCAGTCGTCCCCGGTCGCCGGTGCGGTACACCCTCGTCCACCCCTTTGCGCCGTCCACGTCCGTCAAGAAAGGATCCGGCACGAAGCTCCTGGCAGTCAGCGCCTCGTTGTCGAGGTATCCAAGGGCGACACCACAGCCGCCAATGCACACCTCTCCCGGCATGCCCACGCACACCGGCCGAAGCGCGTCATCCAGGATGTACACAGACCGATTTGGCATGGCGGCCCCCACCAACACCGGCCCTTCCAGCGGCTCCCTCAGGGATATCTCGGCCTGGTTGCTCACCCAAGTAATTTCGCAGGGGCCGTAGCAGTCCCACAGGCGCAGGCCCGGCAGTCGTAGCTTCCGGAAGTCGTCGACGATCGAAGGCGGCAGCTGCTCGCCGCCCACGAGAGCCAGCCGCCAGGAGCGGCACTGCGCGAGCGCGGAGAAGCCGTACTCAATCCAGCTGACATATTCAGACGGCGTGGCGCCCGTGCATGTGACCGCCTCCTCGGCCATCAGCGCCGTGATGGCGATGGGGTCCCCGCGGAGGGCCCGCGGCGCGACGACGAGCGTGCCGCCGTGCGCGAGGGCGGCGAAGCACTGCAGCGTTGCAAAGTCGAATCCGAGGGCGGTGTGCTGGAGCACGATCTCGGGGCCTTGGATGTTGGTGTGCTCCATGTAGTTGGTGATGCCCTCGTGGGGGAGCACCACGCCCTTGGGCGTCCCTGTGGAGCCGCTCGTGAAAAGCAGCATCGCGGGCTCGTTGCGCTTCGCTGCGGGAGCATCATGGGCAGGAGCAGATGAAGGGGCTATCTGGGAGACGTTGATGATCTCGGCGCTTGTGGTGTTTCGAATCACTGCCAAAGCAGCATCCTGGGACAGGGAGCCATCGTGGACGAGAACAACGGCAGGTTTCGCAGCCTCCACCATGGCCGCAAGCCGCTCGGCCGGCGTGCCGAGATCGAGGGGGAGGAATGCTGCACCAGCGCGCATTGCCGCCAGGGCGGAGCAAACCCAGTCCAGGCCTGGTTCCTGGAAGAGGGCGACGCGGGCACCCTGGCCAACACCCGCAGCGCGCAGTGTCCTTGAGCTGGCCGCTGTTCGCTCGCCGAGCTGTTTGTAGTTGCAAGTCCGCCCTTCCCGTGGCTCCCTCACGGCGATGGCGTCGGGATGCTGCTGCGCAACGTCGTCGATCCGGTGAACGATTGTTTCCGGCCAAGCGGAAGCGACACGAGGGCCTTGAAATGCACGGAGTCAGTAAATTTATTCAGCCCAGACACCCAGAATGTTGTACATACCTCGTCCAAGTTCAATGGCCTTCGCCACGCTGCTCGGCGCAAACGCGGGCGCCGCCCCGAGCGTGGAACCCGGCTGTCCGGCAAAGTAGTCCAGCATGTGCATGAATGTGTCGGCCAGAATGCCCGCATCCCCTTCAGAATAGAGGTGCTTCTGTACCACAAACATCAGCCGCGGATCGCTGTTCGGGTTCTCGATGATGTCCAGGTTGATATCATACGCCGTCCTGCCGACGTGGTACTCCTCGCTGTCGCCTTCCCCCTCCAGAGCCCCCATGGTCCGCTTCTCTGCCACGCCGGCCCGGTAGTTGATGAAGGCCTGAAACACCGGGCTGTGCCGTGTCGAGCGTGGAATCTGTAGACCATCCAGCACCAGGTCGAACGGCGCCCGCGAATGTGCCATGGCCTCGTATGCGGTGCGGCGGGTGGCCTTGAGCGTGTCCTGGAACGTCTGGCCTGCTGAGGGGTGCAAGCGCAGGGGGAGCAGGTTGAGGTACATGCCGATGCTCGTGGCGAGGTCGCCCTCGAACCGGTTGGCGTCCGCCATCCCGATGCACAAGTCTGGTGTGTCGAGCAGCCGGAACAGCGTCGCTTGCAGCACGGCCAGGTAGAAGTGGAACTGTGACGCCTTTTGCTGCCGGCAGGTGCCGCGGATCCTGGCAAACAGGGCGGCGTCGATCTTGCGGTCCACGCGGTTGTGGTCGTATCGGTGCATGGCTGTCCGCATCTTGACGGACGCAAAGGGGAGGAGCGGGAGGGCGGGGGGCAACCCGGCAAGCTGCGTTTTCCAGTAAGCAATGTCTTGGTCCATCTTGCCCTGTTGCACCTCGAGGCGTTGTTGCACGGCAAAGTCTGGATACTGGTGGGGTCGGGGCGTGAGAGGTTTGCCGGTGTACAGGTTGGTCAGATCAGCCAAAAGGACTTGAAGACTCGCGCCGTCCATGTTAATGTGGTGGTACCCCATGACCAGGAAGTGGTCCGTTGGGTTGAGCGCTAGAAGCATCACCCGCATGGACTCGCCCTGTTCAATCCGGAAGACGTGGTTCGTTAGCTCCTCGACGGCGCTTGAGGCCTCGCCCGCTTCCCTGATCTGCCTCTTCTCGAGGTGAAGGAGCGACGTGCGGAGAACAGCTTGCACTGGGACCTGCTGGTCCGGTTGGACAACAAAGGCTGTTCTGAGAGCTTGGTGGCGGCGACCGAGCGCCTGGATGGCGGCTTCGAATTTGTTCAGCTGCAGCGGACCCTTCAGCCTCGCGGAGAATGCGCAGTTGAACGTTGTCTGGTCCTCGATGTAGCTGTTGAGGAACCAGAACCTGGATTGCCCGAGCGACATGGGCACCGTTCTCTCCACGTCCAGGGCTTGCGGATGGCCCGGCCCGGCATCCACCTGGTTTCCCGGCTCAATGTCGCCGTCGTGGGTCGGAGACGCCACACGAGGGTCAGACTCGGGAGGTGGTGTAGTTGCCCCGCTAGACCCCGAAGTGTGGACCTCGGAGTCGTCAATGCTTGCTGTTGCCAGTGAGCCGACGTGGTCCGAGGTAGCGGAGCGACGGGTCAGGGGAGGGTCGACCAGAATTCTGCTTCCGGTTTCCCCTTTTTCTTTTTTGGTAACATATGAATCATTTCCCAAGTTTGGCGTCAAAGCCGCCGGGAGTTTCTCGAGAGCAAAGGCGACGAGATCTGCAACCGTGGCTCCGCCCAGGATCTTGAGGACAGGCACGTCGACCTCCATCTCCTTCTGGAACCACGCGCGGATCTCGACAGCGACCAGCGAGTCGATTCCCGTGTCCTCGGCATTCGCCGTGAGCATGTTGGCGCGGTCCTCGCTGCTTTCCAGCTGGATTTGCAACATCACTTGGAGCTTCTGAAGGAAGGCATCGGCGATGACGCCCTGTCCCTCCTCCGGCGTCGTGATTTCGAAGAGCCGAGCCCTGACAGCCACCATCGCGCCGCCCTGGGTCCTCTTTGCCCCGGCGTCCGCCACACCGTGGGAAATGCAGTGCTGGAAACGCGGGTTGTCCATCCACGGGACAGGGTCTTCCTCGTCGACATTGACGACACGCAGACCGGTGATGATCTCCGGGCTGCGGCCGGAATCCGGGCGTCCCGCGAGGATGGCTTCGGCGATGCATTGGTGGAAAGCACGCTCATCAATCCACTGGAATCCCGCGCGGCGGATTGCCGGGAAGATGACCTCGCGGGGCTCGCGCATCACATAGCCCACGCCCATGACAGCCCCCAGGTGCACGACTGAAGCAGCAAGGCCCTGGCGCCGGCGCTCGAACGTCTTGGCCGTCATGTACATATTGGCGGCACTGTAATTGGACTGGCCGCGGTTTCCGACGGCGGACGCCAGGGAAGAAAAGAAGACAAAGAAATCGAGGCTGCTGTCCCGGAAGAGGCGGTCGAGGTGGACGGCGCCGAGCACCTTGGGCCGTATGACCCTTGTCATGGTCTCCAGCGACATCTCTGAGAATGGGACGTCTTCCAAAACCATGGCGCCGTGCATGATTCCTGCGATGGGAGGAAAGCTCTGGCGTATCTTGTCGACAAGTTGTTCCACGGCGGCTCGGTCGGTAATGTCACTGCTCTGGTTAAGCACTTGTGTTCGATACCCCTAATGTGGAGCACATGACTTACTTTGCAAACACCTCTACCCGTATTCCCTTGGCTCGGCACTCCTCCAGCCAGTCGGTATCAATAACAGGATCCCGGCTCGTCAGGGCGATGTTTTTGGCTCCGCGGGATGCCATCCACTCCACCAAGGAGCGTCCCAAATCACTCGTCAGCCCAAACAAGACGTAGGATCTCGTCCCGTCAAAATGCATCATGTTGTCCACTGACTGCACCTTGACTGGGACAGTGTCTCCGGACTTCCAATCTATCAATGTTGGCACGGGCGGGTTGGAGAAGTTGGCTGGTGGCAGGCCGACCAGTGCGCTGGGGCTCAGGGCGTGGTACTCGAACTTGGTCGCGAGCCCCTGGGTATGCCGAGCAACAGCATCCTGGAGCATCTCGAGAACCATGGATGCTGCGGCTGGCGGCCCTTGACGTTGCGAACCGACCTCTCTCAGGGCCATGTACCGGCAAGATGGAGGCATGCAAGACGCAACCAGCGAGCCAAGCCCGACCCCTTCTGGCTCGGGAGAACAGTCGACCAGGAGGGCAACGTTAGGCGGGACGGCAGCTCGGACAGCTCGCCTCAAAGTATGCGGAGACAGAACGACGACCGAGCAGTGACCGGGGAGGGCATCGCGAGCAGCGACGGTCGTCACGGTGAAGACGACATTCAAGCCTCTGGTCGTCGTCTTCTCCAGCAGCCGCAACGCCAAGTCTGCAGGGGGCTCATTGACAACGACAATCCCTTCAGGTGGCATCGAATTCAAGATCCGATGGCACTGTGCCTCAACCGTGAGCAGGGCAAGGAGCTGTTGTTGGGCCGCCGTGACGTTGTCATCCTCGGGGCTGGCAATGGGAACAATGTGGCCTTGTTGAACCGTCACCCGGGTGCCATTGGTGCGCGATAGCCCCATAACCCAGGCACCAGTGGAGCAGTCCTGCCCAACGACACCGTACATCTGCTCCGTGAGAGGGAACAGGCTCGATGCCGCAACGCGGACCAAGACTCTGTCTGGCGTGGGGCTCGGAGCGGAATTGGACGTCTCCTCGCGAAACGCGTAGCCAGAACCCGCCGTGGTCAAAACAAGCCCGCACTCTTGGGCATCTCTGGCCTGCGTGATGTGCCTCTTGGAGGCATTATGCCGGCCGTTTGCTGCTTGGATGGAAAGTAGCCGTGGAACCAGGACACGTCCCTCCTCCTCGACGAGCTCTTGCTCTCTTGAGTAGAGCAGCCCATGGATGGGAGCCTCTTCGCGCGTAAAACGAAGACGCAGAAGAGTCTCTGCCACCAACCTCGCGTCGGGCTTGCGTGAGGAGTCTAGATCGAGGAATTGTAGTCGGACACCAGCGGCTTCTAGCGCCAGCGTCCGCCCGAGTCCCACGCTCATGTTCATGTATGGCTCATCGGCGCGGCACCCTTGGGTTACCCAGAGAATTGTGCGCTGATAGTCGACCAAGCACTGCATACCCTCCAGAGTCTCGCTTGTGAGGTCGCGGAAGACGGGCTGGTCCAGCTCGGCGAGGTTCAGGACGAGAGCCGTCGGGGAAGCGCCAGCAGTGCTCACTTCGCTGAGCGAGGACAGGCGGGTTACATTGAACCCAAATTGTTGCGTCAGGTCGAGAACGCTGTCTATCAAGACCGCAGTCGCCAAACGCTGGCCACCAATAATTACGAGCTCTCCCTTGTCGCTTGCGGCGGCATTGCACTCGACAGGATACGAAAGCGGCTTCCGGATGGCATCGAACCGCTCGTCAACAGCCTGCGACACAATGACGCCAAACGGCCGCGGGAGGGTGTCGACCTCGGGTGTGATGGTATCGATGCCCGAGAACCCCGTCGCAAGCAGCACCTCGTGCCACCTGGCCGAGGACACACACGGCGAGTACTGCCGACCGTCCTCGCGGCCGAGCCACCAGCCGGGCAGCCCGCTCATGGAGAAGCCGACGCGGAGCACGTCATTGTCGGTGATCTCGAGGAGGATGAGGTAGCCCCCGGGCTTGAGGAGCCGCCGGGTCTCCCGCATGGTTTTCTCGAGGCTCTTGGTCGCGTGCAGGACCAGGGAGCCGATGACGAGGTCGTACGAATGTTCGCCGTACCCCTGCTCCACGACGTCTTTCTCGACATCGAGAGCTTTGAACACCATCTTGTCAGCCACGGCGCTGAAGGTCTCTTGGGCCTTCTCCATGAAGCCGGTCGAGATGTCGGTAAACGTGTAGGTGGAAAACGTGCGTCCGATGTCCCGCAGCACGGCCTTTGTTGCGCCGCCGGTGCCCGCCCCGATCTCAAGGATGTCCATGTGCGGGTAGCGATGGGTGATCTGGGCCACGATGCGAGCCAGAAAGCTGGTGGTCTCGCGGAGCCCCATAGACTCGACATAGAACCTGTTCAGCAGGTTATCCTTGAACATGTGCTGCAGGATCTGGGTCTCTCCCCGCACCGCGGCGGCGAGGTTCTCGCCGACCGTGTGGTTCAATGCGATCTCGATGCGGCCGGGGTATTTGTCAATAATGCGTGAAATTTCATCCCACGTGTCGTCGAGCCACTCCTTCTCGACGAACCGCACCCGGCCGGCCGTGGCCTGCTCCAACACATGCTCGAAGAAGTCAAACAGGGCCTCGTGGTGCCATTCCAGCCCCTGGCGCTGTGCCGCCGGCACGTCTTGGACCAGCTTCTTCATGTAGAAGAGTGAGATTCTCTCCAGATCCACAGCAAGCTCGTAGTCTTGGGGGGTGGCACGGTTGTCGGCTGCGAGTGCGCCGTCGGGCACGCTTGGGCCCCAGACGTGCTCCCTGAAGAGCTGCCTATCGGCCTGGCTGGTGGGCTGGGCCAGCGGCAGAAGCCTGCCCCCTTGCACTTGGATCAGGGGTGTTTGCCCATCACAAGCCAGGACGTCGACGTCGCCCTCAATGGTACCTGCAGCCAAGGGGTCCACCGTGAGAAACGACGCGAGGGGCAGCCGCCCGCCCTTGGGCAATTCTTGTCTGCACAGCGACGCGTTGATCGTCACACTGGCGATGCGCGTCGGCACATGCAGCTGCTCGAGGCTCCCGTCGTCGGGATACCAGTACGCCAGGAAGATTCCCTGCAGTGCCGCGTCCAACAGCGCGGGATGGACGAGCATGGCGTCGGCGGCAAGCTCGAAACTGGGCACGCGCACATGTGCTGAGCCGTAGTTGATCTTCCGCTTCATGTCGGACAGGCCGACAAAGTCGCCGCTGTATTCGTACCCGAGCTTCTCCAGCGACGAGTAAAATGCCTCCTCTTCTACGTCCGCCATACCGGCGGGCTCCGACGTGGCCTGCTGTGGCAGGGGGGGTTGAAGTCGGGTATTGGCCTCCTCGCTGGCATCTCCCGCTGTCAAAGTGACCAGAACGCGGCCGGTTGCCAGGCGCGAGAGCGTATCCGCGTCTGCTCCGATGGCGGCGTGGAATGTAAAGCTGGCCGTTACATGGTTCTGGCCCGGCCTGGCAATGTTGGAGAGCGCGAAGAGTGTCTCGGCGCCGGGCTGGTCGTTGGTCCCGTCGAACACCAAGGCCTTGCCCAGCTCCAAATCCCGGATCTCAATGGTGGAGACGGGGCGGCCGCCTGCGAGAAGAGCACAAGACTCCACCACCGTGGATAGGTACGCAGCAGCCGGATACACCATCTGGCCCTGGAGCCGGTGGCCCTGGATCCACGGCAGCTCGCTCGGGCGGATGATGTTGCGCCAGCGCATCTCGTCGCCGACCCCGTCGGGGACACGGGTTCCAAGAAGCGGGTTGAAGGTCTCTGTGCGGTTGCGTATGGCCCGCGAGACCCTCGAATCGTGCCAAAACACCCGGTCGTGGTCCCACTGGTATGTCGGCAGGTTGGCCACCGCACGTCCCAGGGCCCCGGACTGGCCCGTGACAAGGGCGTCGTACTGGGAGAAGTTGACGACGCGCTTGGTGAATCGACACCAGAGGGATCCAAGTGTGCCAGACAGGGCAGCGAGGTCCCCCGAGCCGCGATGGAGGGTGCCGCAGTATTGTGGCGGGGGAAGTTGCTCCTGGTCGTACAAGGAGGCCAGAGACTCCGAAGCAGGGCCCTTGAGGGCCGAGTGAGGCCCAACCTCAATGACCATGTTGAACAGCTCCGTTTTGTTCATGGCGACCGCCGTCTCGAGCGCCTGAGCGAATAACACCGGCCGTAGGAGGTTGTCCTTCCAGTATTCCCCCTTGAGATCTTCAAGTTGACCCACGGCCGTCCCCATCCGAGTGCCCGGATACACGCTGGAATACCAGGCGCATTGGTTGCCTGGCTCTCGCGGTTGGATGTTGCAGGCCTGCAGCGCCCGCTGGTACGGGGCCGCGCAGGGCGCCATGTGGTGCGAGTGGTACGCCTTGTCAACCTTGAGGCGTCGGGCAAACTTCTGTTCGTCGTCGAGAATCACTTTCGCTTCCTGAATTGCGGCGAGATCACCAGATAGGGTAATGCTGGAGGGCGAATTGCACGCCGCAACGCAGAGACGGCCCGCAAAACTCTCGAGACCGCAGAGCTCGGTCGCGTCTTCCAACGACGTTCCGACCGCCATCATGGCCCCTTCTTCTGTGCCGGCAAACCTCTCGACACACAGTCCGCGATAGTAGGCAATCCGGATGGCGTCCTCGGCGGTGATCATGCCGGCAGCATAGGCTGCAGCGATTTCGCCTGAGGAGTGGCCCACGACCGCAGCAAACTCGATGTCTGCGGCGCGAAGTAGGTCGACCAAGACGATCTGGATGACGGTGCACAAGGGCTGGGCAATCCCGGCCTCGCCGAGACGTGAGGACTCGCTGTCCGCGAGGAGCTCGTCAGCCAGCGACCAGGAGGGCCGGTCGGCGGTGGGAAGGCTGGACAAGGCCTTCTCCAGGTGTCTGATGCGGTCCTGCACAAAGGCCGAGCCCTGGATCAACTCCCTGCCCATGGTTGCCCACTGAGCGCCCTGGCCGGTGAAGACGCCGAGGATGCGAGGGGTCGACGAAACGGGCCGCGTGCCGATGCCGAGGCCGGAGTTAACTTCTCCGCTGTCGCGGCGAGCACGGACGAGATCGAGGTGCTCGCTGATCCCGGAGGCAAGTTGCTGCGCCGAGGCGGCAGCAGGAAATGCCACTCGCACTCCCAATGCCGAGCGCCTCGTGTGCAGCGTGTATGAGAGATCTCGAGGGGACAGGTGAGGGTGGCCGCGGAGGTGTGTTGCATACGCCTCCAACATGCGTTCGAGGGCCGTCTCGGACGCTGCTGAAAAGACGAAGGGAGTACATCCCAGGATGTTACCTCCATCCTCTTTGGTCACGCCAATGCTCGGCTCGTGGTTCTCGAGAATGACATGGGCGTTCGCGCCGCCAAAGCCGAAGCTGTTGACGCTCGCCCGACGCACAGGGCCGGCATTCGGCCATGGCTTTGCTTTGGTAGCAATTTCCAGTCCCGTATAGAACGGTGCAACTTTGGAGCTCAGCCGCTCGAACAGTCTGTTGGGAGGTATGATGCCGTGACGGACAGCCTGCGACGCCTTGAGCATGCCCGCGAGACCAGCAGTGCCCTCGGTGTGGCCGATGGCCGTCTTGACGGACCCAACATAGAGGTTGCTGCTTTGCGCTTGCACAGTTGGGTCCGCATTGCTGCCGTAGCCGAGAAAGGCTCGACTGATGCTTTCAGCTTCCTGTCATGTTCACGGCGGGTCAGTTAAGTCAAGTCAAGGGTGGCACACAACCAAACTCACCCGGCAATCGCCAGCTTCGGTGCCAGTCCCGTGGGCTTCAAAAAACTGGCAGCGTTCCTCTTCCCTCGTCGGATCCAGCCCAGCCTTCCTGTACGTCCTGGTGATCAGATCGGCCTGCGCAAGCTCATTGGGCATGGTCAGCCCCTTGGTGCGGCCGTCTGAGTTGATGCCCGACTCGCGAATGACCGATTCGATGTGGTCGCCGTCCCGGATGGCATCGCTGAGACGCTTCAGGATGACGGACGCGACCCCTTCGCCCCTCGCGTAGCCGTCGGCCCCAGCGTCCCACATACGGCACCGGCCGGTCGGGGAGAGCATCTTGAGCTTGGACTCGGCAATGTAGACGTCAGGACCGAGAATGAGATTCGAGCCGGCTGCGACTGCGAGATCCGAGTCGCCGCTGCGCAGCAGCTGCACGGCCTGGTGCACGGCAAACAGACTGGACGAGCAGGCCGTGTCAATCGTCATCGAGGGGCCGCGCCAGTCGAAGAAGTAGGCGACGCGGTTGGAAATGAGGCTCCTGGCCGTCCCGGTGCCAGTGTACGCAGGGATGGTGTCCATGTCCCGCTGGATATGCTCCGTGAAGTCGCCGCACATGAGCCCGACAAAGACGCCCGTCTGCGAACCCGCAAGAGCCTCCATCGACTGGCCGGCGGCTTCCAGCGACTCGTACACCACTTCGAGCAGGATTCGGTGCTGGGGGTCAATGGAGTGGGCCTCGACGGGCTTGATGTTGAAGAAGGCGGCGTCGAAGACGCGGGGGTCTTCCTCCAGGAAGTAGCTCTCCGTCACGTTGCTGGTGCCATGGTGGGCGCCGTCTGGGTGGAAGAAGGCGTCCGCATTGAAACGCGAGGCTGGAATTTTGGAGAGCAAGTCTCCTGGGTCGCGAAGAAACTCCCAGAGCTTGGAGGGACTGTTGAGGCGACCCGGGAACCGGCAAGCGCTGCCGATGATGGCGATGGGCTCGTTTCCGGGCCTCTCTCTGCTCTTTTGCACCATTGTCGAGGTGGTCCTTGCGCTGGTCCAGGCAAATGTTGAGACGGAATGGTCTGGGGATATCAGCGGATTTGTTGAAAACCCCCAGCTTTGATATCAACACGACAATAGATCACCATTGCCAAGCACAGTGTGGCCGACTTGGCGTTGCCAGTTGTCCACGCTCTTGCTTTATGTACCTATCTCTTGAAGCCCGATGGAGGTTCGCTGCGTCCGAGTAGCTGATGGGAGCTGAATCTGGACTTCCGGATCCCGGCCAACCACACAAGGTCCGAGAATTCCGGCCCTCTGGGTTTGGGCAATGATTGACGTGATCAGTACTCGGGGAACGGTAACCTTCGGTGAGACATGTTGTGAGTCAAACCCCACGCGGAGTAGGTTTTGAGCTGTCAAACGGCACTCGTGTTGTACCAACGAAGAGATCTCCTTGGTGGCACGGGTGTCTCTTGGTGCCAATCTGATACTGCCATGCGCTTCCTATTAATCATCGAGCCGGGGTTGGCGCCCGCCTCCCAAGCGGCATCTACTGTTAACATTACAGGATAGATGACACGAAAGATTCCAGTCTTTGCTTCCACCCCCCGACAACGGATATGCCGTAGAGAACCCACATTTGCCACACCTTGACCTCCTCCGGCAGAAGAACCTGTTCAGTAATTCCCCTGCCCGCGTAGTGCTCGTTCGTGCCAACCTCACCGCCTCCTACGTTATCCACAAATGCCGTAGCGCCCTTGCCGCCTCCAAAGCCCATCTCGAACATCTTGGACTCGTGGCGATTCCGAAACCGCCAGGTCTTGCCACGGGCGGGAGAGACAAACTCCAATACCCGCCCTGTGGACTTGTCCGCGAGGCGCCCAGTGACGTTTCCACCAAGGTCTGGACGGAATATTACATGATCGGCGTCCCCGTCAGCCGGACCAGCTTGCGTACCGACTAGCAGCTCGCCACCCTTGAACAGCTGAGCAGTGAAGTACGCAACCCAGTCGTCGACTCTGGACAGACACTGGAAATACGAAATTGTGTAAGGGCCTAGGTATCCGCGCACCAGCTGCCAGCCACGGCACAACTTGAACCAGCCGTCTTCGGCCCATAGCCGGCAATGGGCGCCGTAGCCAGTCATGTGCATGCTCTTTTTCCCAATCTGCACATGCGCCGTCATCTTGCCGCCGGAGATGGGCTGGTTGAAATAGAACCTCGGCGAGACCTGGACACCGGAGGCGCCCTGAGCGTGCCGTCCCTCACCCGGAGGCCAGACCGCACCATTGGCCAGGACGGGGGGCGTGTGCGACTCCAGAGCAAAAGCGCCTTTGTCGCGCCTCGTCTCCCACCAGACGCTGGCCGAGCGCATGTCTTTGGACACCCTGAAGGCGTGGAAGCTGTCCGACGTGTTCCAGATCCCCCTGACCGAGCTGGGACAGTCGATGATGGTGGAGTGCTCGGCAAACTCCATCTTCTGGACTTGCGTGCCGTCCTCGAGGGTGATGTAGAACTCGATCCGCAGATTGCCCTGCCGAAAAAAGGGGAACGAAGGGTCCCGCACAAACCCCATCATGATGCTGCCTTTGCCCGAGGCGGCGACGCCGTCGAATTCCCACTGTTCCCACGCGGTCGAGTTGATTGCCGACAGTTTGGGGGTCTCCGGGTGTTTGTCCGTCGAAGTGGAGAGCCCAACGGGGCCTTGGGCTTGTTCAAACGCGCTGATGTGGTTGGTGGTGCACGGCGAGCCGTCTCGGTCTGGCGCGCCAAACTGGTGCTGCCATTGCCCGGAAAGATCAAGAGGCTGCTTTGCAAACTCGAGGCTGGCCACTGACAGCGACAGCAGCGCCCACGGGAGCTTTGCAAGCAGACGCATGTTAAGTTCGAGGTTGAGGATGATGCGATGCAATGGCGTAACCCCCCGAGAATGCCCGGTGGAGTCGTCTACATGATAAAGAAGCTCTTGAAGTGGTGAGCTCAGGGGCGCGGGGCTCACTCAAGCCCTGTGAATTGATGGGGCAGGGACCTACAATGCGCGTCTTCAGCGTCTCGCGGCGGCTAGATTCCTCTACTCCAGACATGACGCAAATCCTACTGGCCGTCCGAGACATCGGAAGAATCCGCAACTGACTCGCTAACCGACTTCTCGGGGACCGAAGCGAAGAAGCATGTATTGCATTGCGTGTGAACGCCACGGTCTCAGGCGAGATCCAGTGAGCTTCAGGAACTGAAACAGCCAAAGACGCCAACTCATCGTAGGGGATGAGGAAATGGCCTGGCCCATCACGCCCATACCCGCAAGCGTCGCCGTCAGGCTGGTTTGCATTCATCGACATCAACGCATCGGCCAAGACCCAGGATCACAATGGTTCCTCCAATTCCGTCCCTTCAACGGGCCGTGATACAATCGTCAACTCCAGGGGTCCTCGAGTTCACGCAGACGCGCGCAGTCCCCAAGCTCCTGGACAATCAGATCCTCGTACGTGTCGCCGCGGTCGCCCTGAACCCGTGCGACTGGAAAATGCCCACCAACTTTCCCTGCCCCGGTGCAGGTGTCGGGGCCGACTTCTCTGGCACCATTGTCCAGCTTGGCAATGGCCTCGCTCCCACTCAGCAAGGCGTCAAAGTGGGCGATCGGGTGGCAGGCACAGCGCACGGATGCAACAGGTTGGAGCCGCAAGGGGGTGCGTTTGCAGAGTACATTGCCGTGTCTGCCGACCAGATCTGGCGAGTGCCGCCGGGGATGAGCTTTGCAGAGGCGGCTGGCATTGGCTTCTGCGTTGTGGGAACTGTTGGACTGGCAACCCTGAGCGAGCGGCACCTGGGGCTGTCGGGGTCTCCCGAGAAGCCGCTTTGTCAGGGGCCCGGCGAGACACCGCCGTGGGTGCTGGTCTATGGAGGAAGCACGGCGAGTGGAACCATCGCCATCCAAATGTTGAAGCAGTATGACCTCCATGTACGAGAACGGGAAGAGTACGCACACTAACTCGAGCCAGATCTGGCTATCGCGTCATCACCACTTGTTCCCCGTCCAACTTTCCCCTCGTGGGGTCGTACGGCGCCGACAAGGCATACGACTACCACTCAGCGACTGTTGGCGAGTCCATTCGCGCCTACACGGGCAACAACCTCAGGTATGTCGTGGACATCATTGCGAGTGCCAAATCACTGTGCCACTGCTATACTGCAATTGGCCGCGCAGGGGGGTCCTATGTCGGGTTTGAGATGGTGCCCGAGGAGCTGGCAGCCACGCGCAAGGCTGTCAAGGCAACCTGGGTGCTGGGGATCCGAATGTTTGGGACTGAGATTGCGGTCGATGGAGGCTACGGGAGCCCGGCTGATCCCGAGCTGAGGGCATGGGGATGTCAACTGTTCAAGAAGACGGAGGCGCTGATTTGGGAGGGTGTTATCAAGGGGCACCCGATTGAGTTGGATGAAAAAAAGGGGTTCATTGGGATCATGGAGGGGGTGGAGAGGCTGCGGCGAGGCGAGATATCGGGGAAGAAGTTGGTTTATCTGATTAACCCCAAGTAACCCAAATCTTATCTTCAAGATGACTGATAGTTCAGGGGTCGGTATTGATGGTGACCCGGCCTTCTGTTTCCTCAGAGGGGTTGACCAAGGATGGCGGACCATTTTGGAACTTTTGGGGGTCAAAGAAGATGGTTTGGAACGTAAATGGAAATATCAAATGCAACACTGTCTCACAAGGCGAGGTTTAACTTACATGTAACCTTGTGAGGGTGGGTGACTTTGGTTGCTTCTTGGAGAATGCGAGCCCTCGGTCTCCTGCCCTTTCGAGCAGGAGGCGGAGCACGTCGGCACACGCCGATGGGAGAGCTCATTGGCTTGTAAGGTTCCACACGAGATCCTCCGGGTCCATCAGATCCACTGCAACGTCAACGGAAGGGCGGACGTCAAGGGAGCCGATAGACGTCCACAAGTATAAGATTAGGCCACTCGATCCCTTGCCGTGTCATCATCTTATCCGCAAATCACAACCGCAGTCCAAAACCACACAGAAGACCCTGCAACGACAACGACACCATGTCCGAACAGATCATCTTGTTTGACATCCCCAGCAAGGCACCGCACGGCTGCTGG
>Ga0247824_10000836_pt1 | contig 16169 bp, 14 predicted proteins | sample 13C_PalmiticAcid_FD_194412 | JGI IMG/M metagenome (GOLD analysis project Ga0247824, IMG submission 194412) | Soil microbial communities from agricultural site in Penn Yan, New York, United States - 13C_PalmiticAcid_Day48 | ecosystem: Environmental > Terrestrial > Soil > Agricultural land... | reverse complement strand
CATTAGCCCTCTGCTTTTGATCCTTTGATCTTTTGATACAAGGTGTCCTTGATGCACACTTTGCTCCCAGAGCACTGACTACCATAGGCCCTACCGGTGAGCATGAGGGAGAAGATTTGGCAAAGTCGCCATTGAGTAAGCTACATGTATATACAGTCAAACGCCTCCAGACTATTGATGTACCAGCAAAAAGCCTGGCTACACACACACAAGTTGTACAGAGTGCAGACGGGTGTTGAGATAGTTTTGATCTTGTTGTGAAGGAAGGGAAAGAGAGAGAGAAACGAATGGGCAGTGAAGAGGGAAGGAAAAGGCAAAAGAGGGCAGTGGTGCAGTCAAGGGAGGGAGGGAGGAACTGTGGGGACCAGACCGAGAGAGTGTTTGATCTCCATTTTCCCTAAATGCTCCCTCAAAGTTCAATCCTTTATTCTGTACGAAAGAGGTCCGGTATGGTCTTTGAGTAATGGTTGATCTCCAATAGCAATGTTGGCCTGCTTGAGATCAAGAGATTGGGCCGTTGGGTCGCGATCGCTACGAGTACTATCACGAACTGTGAGAGTAGGTGATTGAAAGGATGTGAACTGTCCATTGGATGAAAGCAATAGAGTCGCCACGGGGTGCTGCAAGTGATATTGCGCCGTACCTTTGAAAGGTTGAAAGTTGACAAGTACTCTGGGCTGTCGTCGATGGTGTCCTTGAGCTGGAGCCTTTGACCCGAAATCGTCAAACTGACCTCAAAGTCGGGCTGAATTCTCCACCGCTAGGCCATCATACATGTCCTGTACTCTGTCCTAGGTGGGGGCGGCGTGGACACCATGTCGAATACGGCGGATCCTCGGCTTTGGTTGCTGCAGAGCGATGACAAAAACACGAGCGCGCCTTCACTATGGTTCTCACGGATCATACAGAGTTGAGATCCATGGCGCGAAAGTGCACTTCAAAGGTGGGATCCGTGTTTCCTGTCTCCTTCTCGTGCTTGTTCACTTGGCAGTGTCCTCGAGTGGTTGATCGGGCAAAGGTGTGTCCATGATGTTGATCGTCGGTTGTCCTCACAAAGTTTAAGGGTAGCTTCTTTGCACACATCACTCCCTTTTCCTGCTCTGGTACTGATTCCTTCTTTTCTCTTGACCATGAGTCGGCGAGGCAAGAACCCGAGGGGTGCTCTGCCCACAAGGCACCGCCCCTCGGCTATGATCCATCAGACAAAGCGTCTCACACTTGCAATGATAACTTTTAGACGGTAAGCTCTTTTCAACACTGTCTTAGCCTATGCACTTGTCAAACGACTCGTAGTTGATGGAGCTCCCGCGAGCCCTGGTGATCATGGTGCCCATAGCTTTGCTGCGGCTGGTGGGTAAAGTGAGGATACGGGTAGCCACAGCTGGATCTAATAACTTTTTTTCTCTTTCTTTTTTCGGTGCAAGCCATAAGCGTATAACCCCCCCCCCCTCGGAGGTGTGGTTTCCTCCTTGAAATCCTCCTTAGTGCTGCTGCAAGGCGTTCGTTCGCTTGAGGATTGGTTCTCAAGGCTGGGCGTTGGTATCCTTCCAGAAGGCCGTGTTCCGTGGAGCAGGGTGAACAATTGTCAGTGCCGAGAAGCATGCGGACGATCTTTGTTGCACAGACACAAACCCCCTGCATGTCCCTCACCCCTTGTTGGTCTGTGAGAGAATCAGCAGGTTGCCATATCCACCCCTACGAAGATTTGGCGGCTTTCTCCATGCGGGAGACGATCCACAAAGATTTTGCCAGTGTCCTCACTTTGCCTCAATAGGCGCTCTTTGACCACAATCTCACACAGTGCCCGATATCAATTGCACGACAATGCTCAGCTTCGCACCATACCACACGTCATAGGGAATTGAAGCCGTTTATCCTAGTGAAAACTTTCAACCAGATCCCTTCTCCCCACTCTCCCATGCGTTGGCGAGCCTTGTGGGGGCAGAGGCGTGGATACGGAACACTAAAGTACCGGTATAGCACAGAGTGAACGACTTTTTGACTACTGGGCAACCCCCATATCAGGATCTAGAGGACCACCGCCTCCGAAGAGAAAAGGCGTTACGGCAACAGCTCGTAGTTCTTCTGGCTGTAGAGCAAGAAGCTCGCAGGATGCTATATTGGGATCGACTTGATACAACTGTTACACTTTTTTTGCTCTTGCAGTTCCATCCATCACCACTCTTGTCATCCTTCAGCATCGACACGCTCTGCATCCGTGCCCAATCTTCAACCTTCACCTCTCCCCAAGGACCACCAGGAAAGAATTATATCGCTCATGGTATCCTCCTCGGCATCCATCCTAAAGCTTGTCGATCAATGTCTAGGAGTTGCTCGCGCCCTGGACAAGACCTCGCACCATGATGCCTCCCATGCCAACAGCACTCGATTCAACAAAGACAAGCAAAAGGCGCTAGAAACCTCTTCATCATCGCCCTCCGCTACTCTGCCCAACACCTCCACTACCAAGGGTGACCCGAGCGATAAAAAGTCTGAGGGGACCTTGGAGATCCTGAAAAATTATCTCGACGACGTCGTCCTTCAAGAGAGTCAGATACTATCTCAACTGAAAGAGTTGTCCCAGAACCTAGATGGAGAAGAGTGCACCCAAAACATCAAACAACTCGAGTCGATAAGGAAGGAGATCCTTCGTGCCATGTCCAAGCCAAAGGCACGACGTGTTCGCTCTCACCCTCCAAGGCGTTTGAAGGGGAAGAGAGCCAATTCCACTCCCACACGCACTTCCACACCCACCCCGACCAATTCTCGGTCATCTTCACCAGAACCTTCTGAGCCAGTCGCCGCACCAGTCCCGCCAGTGTGTTCAACCCCTCCTCCTCCTGCACTCACATCCACACCCACACCCACATCCACACATGGGCCAGTGCCTGTAGCCCAAGCACAAGCATCAGCGCCCCCAGCACTGGACATGGAAGCTCTTCAAAAAATGTTCAGCGAAGGCTTTAACGCCTTGTGGCACCAGGTGGAGAAGCGCCAGAACAATTTTTTCATTCAAAAGCAGCAAGAACGAGGATTCCAGCTTCAACTGTGGAGCCAGACGCAGTACGAGTTCAGTCAAATGCAGCAATCGCGCTTCTTACAGACGCAGCAGCATCTCGAGCATTATCGGCTTTTGAGGCTACAACAGAAGGAGCACGAGGAACTCCAGAGGCTTCGACGCCAACATGAATTGGAGCAGTACTTTCAACAGCAAGCGATGCATCAGATATATCCGAATGGACAGCAGCCCCAGCTACCGCCACCCACTCTGGCTGCAATGTACCCAATGCCAACCCTCCAACAATCCCCTCCGCCAAGAGTCATCACCTCAAAGAACAAAAAGTACAGCAGATCGCAGCAGCGTAAAAAGGAGAAAAGTATTCAAGAGAGACGAAAGTGTGGAGCAAAACCATTCCACGTAGCTCACTGGCCAATGGTGCAGAATTCCACGTATTGGTGGGCGCCCCTGCAGTGTTTTGTCTCCTTTGATAGCCGAGCACCGTTTTCGCCCACTATCCCCACCGTCCCCTCTATTCGCTCTACGCTTTCCGGCCCGTCTTCCAAATGTCAAAAGAATCTTCAACCCAAGAGGGGCCACTCAGGTTTAACGGCGATCGACAGATCAATTGTATCGTCATCAATGTCATGGACGCCATCACTACCAACAGCATCTCCGATGACATGGTGGCAAGCACCCCAAACAGTGTCACCAGTGACATGGCCAATGGGATGGTCGCCAAGACCACCGGTGCCACAACAACAAACCAATTCTCCAGCAGCTTTTCGTCGTCGCCCTGTCCGTGTTCGCCCAGGTCCCGAAATCGACATGACTCTCGCCACAGATACAGCCATCCGGGAATGGAGATACATACCGCAGCATCCAGATCCTGTCGTGGCCGCCATGCTAGCCTATGCAGACTTTGTTAGCGCGGGTCGCAATACGGCATTCTCTTTTGGCAACGTTGTCATGGAGTATGGCAGAATCCACCTGACGGAATGCATGCGACGCCGAAGGAATAACGGCGGCGACTATATGGAATGGGCATCAACACGTCCTGATGGTTATCGCGCGTCCGGTCAAGAAGCCGATGCAGCTTTCGCCGGTTGGAGATACGTTCCACTTCATTCTGATCCCACCACTGCAGCGACATTAGCCCAGCTGAACTTTGAGGCTGCGAGTAGAATCGCCGGGTTATCGTTCGGAGAAGCCATGATGAAGCACGGACAACGACATCTGGAAGAGTGTCTGGGTAAGAGGCGAGGAGGACAGCTGCCCATTTCAACTTGGCACAATGTGCAGCATCCAGTGGTCATTCATCCTGCACCTCCTGCACCCCCTGCTCAACCGTTCAGCTATTCATTTGTACCTCAGTTCACGCAGCCAGTTCCAGTGGTTGTACCAGTATCAGTTGGTAACCCAACTATCCCTTCGATGATGACGCCGAGTGCTCCGGGTTCTGGAAGCTTTAATTTCGTACCATCACCTGTCCCTATTGCTTCTCCCTCTTCCACAACTGATTCCAATAGGGGAGTGAGTCCCAGCATGACTGCCATTCAAAATCTATTGCCTAGTATTGTTCCTGCATCCGTATCAGCTCCTCGAACAGCAATGTATAATTCCGCTGCAAAGCCCTCAAGACGTCGTGTTGTCACAGTAACGGCCGAAGCAGACGAAGAGACAGAGGATGATCTGGAGACATCATCATCAGGCACCGTGTGCCCTTTCACTAGTTCGAACGACGGATCAAGCAATGGCAGGACTCTGTCCGAAGGTGACACACGGCAGGGGCGACAGCAAAACTGGTGTTAGTTGAAGTGCCGGGATCCGCAGGTGTCTGACATCTCTCTTGTTCTTGTGGTACCTAGTGAACTTTCCAGCTGACAAGGATGAAGGCCGTTTGAGTAATAATGCCTTGTACGACAATTCCGCGGAGTGTGCCAACGAAAAAGGAGCACGGACCAGTTGTGCGACAGACCAAATAAACGATCTTCCTTCCCAGGATGGTTCAGGCGACGAGGCTGACCAAAGTGTACAACATGACGACGTTCGTCCTGCAGTGAATACAGGAACTTGTATGGGTAGTAACCGGATTGCTTGCACGTTCGTGGCGAGTCCGTATGGGTGCGACTCTCCTGGCACGGCTACTGAACAAGGATCAGATGGTACAATGGTCGAACAGGATGATCTAGATAACGATGGCGACGGCGAAGCGAACGGAACGAGCAAGAATGTGAAGGACGGCATTGCATCAATTCCTGAAAGGAAGGACAGGGACCCGGTTTGCACTAACAATTCCAAGCGCTCTATTGTATCCAGCAAACGCGACAGGGGCTGGGTCCATGCTGAGGATAAGAATGAGAGCAGTGGTGGTAGTAGTAGTGATGACTCTAGCACCAGTAAGCGAGTTTTCCAGGTTCCTAGGGTGCGGACCAAGAGGAAGCAGCACGTTGGAGGGAAATACTTTGGAGATGAAGATACGGATAACGAAAGAGTAGGCGAACAACGCATCCGAAGAGATCCCGCGCGTCGACATCTTCCTCGCCGCAATACGCGAGGTCGTGCGAATGTCTCGAATCCTGATACGAGAACAGATACCCCTTTGAAGGGCGAGAACAGTCACCACGATGGCTCTAACAGCAGCGATGAAAGCGAGTGCCATGATAATGGTCAGAACAAGATGCGTAAGAGACTCGATGGTACTGAGAAGAATCTATGCATAGCAGGTGCACTGCGCGCTCATCCATCAAAACCCTTGACAGCCACAAGCACCTTGGGGCCAACTCGTCCCTCTCAAGTGGAGGAGCTCACAAAAAGCAGTGGTAACTCACCTCAAACTGCACACAGCTCACCATCCTGTGATCGGGCCACATCGGTCATCAGTAAGCCCCGCCAAGTGTTTGGGAACCATTCCAGACAGCAGTTTACGCCTTCCGGGCTGACAAGTAATAACCGACGTCAACACCTGAAGCGCCATCGTGAACAGGAAGAAGGTGTGATCCAGGGAGTAGGTGGTGGAAGCGACAGGAGAGGCGACAAGAGAAAACGTATGGTCCCAGTAACGAGCAACGACAAAGAGAACAGGAACTTTGGCAGCAAGACAAATCGAAACAAGCGTCGAGCCAGTCTCAAACTCTCCATGGAGAAGGTGGACTTTAACGTTGATAAACGAGAGCGGGGGGGTGGAGTTCGGCAAAAGCTGACCAGAGGCAACAAAGTAGACCCTGCAAGGTCCAAGGGGGCAATGCAACCTGATGCTCAGAAAAGGCGATTTATGGAAGCTGTACTGGAAGAAGACCAAGAGTGTGGAAAATGGACGAGTCAAAAGGTCAAGAGAGGTAGAGTGCGTATAGATAGGTGAAGCGTGGTGCTTTTGTGCATTAAACATGGGTTTGAAATGGTGCAGAAGAAAGGGAAGGGATGAAGAAAGATGGCGCGGTGGAAAATTTGTCCTCGAGGGAGCATAAGCCATCAAGGCCCAGAAATCTTGACTGGAGGAAAAAACTGCCCACCGAAAACCGATCTCGCACAATGTTGCAGGATCGCTTAGCCACCCACCCACATCCCTGGGACCTGAACCCGAGATGCCATCTTCAAAGTTTGAAGGAGATCTAACAACTGATCGCAAGATACTCCCAATCTGAGGGCCATAGGGACCGTTTCATGGGTTTAGTGCGTGAAAAAGTGACCCAAAGATGATGGTCGCCAGATTGCCAACCTGTTTACCCACGTCTCTTGAAGTACTCCCCCTGATGCTGCCATGCTAGTGTGAGGGGATGTTGATACATGAAATAAGGAGCAGTGGCCATCCCAAGGTTGGTCGTCCGGAAATCTCGTCGTCAAGGAAAACTGTCGTTCCGAAAACCGATCCCGCACAATATTGCAGGATCGCTTAGCTGCCTACCCACGACCATGAGGACTGAGCCTGAGATGCCAACTGCAAAGTTGGGCAAAGATCCAATCAGCCGGTCGCGAGATGCACTCGATCCCAGTTTACTATGAAACCCATAGGATCTTTACATGGGTTTTGTGCGTGAAAAAGAGACCCAGACATCATGGTACGTCTCTAGGGCAGGAATCATGATCATGGTCAAAGTACAGGATGGTCATGATGCCGGCCTCAGGCCTTTGCACAGATGCATAGAGAGCGGCTCAAAGTGACGATTGGGCATTACAATCATGGTGCTGGGACGCCTGGTTCCCGAGGTATGAGCAGAAAAGTATAAAATTAAGGGTAAAACCGAGACCTTCATAGTGTGGCCCATACATGAGGCCAGCACGCCGGATCATTGCATTGATCTACTCGGTACTATGACCGCCAATTGGTCAATTGGTCAATTGAACCCAACGCTTGGGCCAGGGTCAGGGCCCCAGGAGATGTCAGAGATTAAAAATTAGGGTTTATCCGACCGTTGGGTCAGGGTCAGGGCCAGGGCCAGGAACAGGGAAAATAAAGACCCGGCAGATGAAAATAAGGTTCCAGCGCCCAGATGTCAAGATTTTCTATATAGCTTGAATGGTCATAATGACGGCGCCAGGACTTTGATCAATTACAAAGACCATGACTGAATGTGTCCATCGGGCTTAGGAATCATGATGCTGGGACCTCTGGCTCCCGAGATTCAGGCGGATTTGTGTGATGATATAGTGCGTGAGGACGAGGAGAGGGAGAGCAGAGGAGAAAGAAGTATGTGCACATTGGCAGATGCAAAATGGACTCCATCTATATGGGTTTAGTGTAAAAATGTGACCCAGACATGATGGTCGCAGGATTGTTAAGCTGAGTACCCATGTTGCTTGGAGCATCCCTACTGATGCTAGCATGCAAGTTTGGAGGGATATTGATACATGGGATGAGTAGCAACGGCCATCGCAAGATTGGTCGTGCGGAAATCTCGTCGTCAAGGAAAACTGTCGCTCCGAAAAACCGATCTCGCGCGATGTTCCAGGATCGCCTAGCCACCCACCCACGTTCGTGGGCATTGGAGCCGAGATGCCAACTGCAAAGTTGCATCAGCCAATCGCGAGCTACATTGGATTCTAGTCTACTATGAATCACATAGGACTTTTTGCATGGGATTTGTTCAGGAAAGTGTTACATAGGACCACCATATGAAAACTAGGCCGAGAAACGAACGACGCCAGATCGCCAATCTGAGTACCCACGTCTCTTAGAGCATTCTGCGTGATGCTACCATGCGAGTTTCAGGGGACATTGATACATGGGATGAGTAGCAACGGCCATCGCAAGATTGGTTGTTCGGAAATCTCGTCGTCAAGGAAAACTGTCGCTCCGAAAACCGATCTCGCGTGATGTTGCAGGATCGCCTAGCTACCCACCCACGTCCGTGGACACTGGACCCGAGATGCCAACTGCAAAGTTGCAGCCAGATCCAATCAGCCAATCGCGAGCTACATTGGATTCTAGTCTACTATGAATCACATAGGACTTTTTGCAAGGATTTTGTTCAGGAAAGTGTTACATAGGACCAGTATATGAAAACGTGACCCAGAAACGATGGTCGCCAGATTGCCAATCTGAGTACCCATGTTTCTTGGAGCATTCTGGGTGATGCTACCATGCGAGTTTCGAGGGACATTGATACATGGGATGAGTAGCAACGGCCATCCGAGGGTCGGTCGTTGGTCTGTCTGGAAATCTCCGACAGACGCGCGGTTGCCCTATTGTCATGTGATAGATGTGAGCGCCCTGCAGCCCCTCTTCTCTGAGCCTTACTGTGATCTGTCCAGGACGACATCATGATGACTACCCAGACAACACTCTTAACATGAGCAACGCTTTTAATGGACTTTTTGGATCGCTTTCTCCCCAGCCTGCTGGTTTGGAGACGGATGACCATGACGACGATGGCAGCAAGGAGCACACCAGCTTACTTTCTAGGAGTCATCACTCTCAAAAGGTCGACGGTGGCGACGAGCGCGACGACGATATCAAGGAAGTAGAGGGAGGAAGGCACCGCTCTACGCTCGTGTCGCTGAAAGAGCCCATCTTGCAGCGACGACAGGCCTCTGCAACATCATCGCCTTCAAAAGGTTGAGTTATCGGTCGCTATCGGTCATTTGAAATGCCTTGAGGCGAAGAGAGAGGGCGGATGGCTAACTGCAACCAAAAAAAAAAAAAAAAAAAAAAAAAAAAAAAAACAACAGCATCCCCACTCTTTCTGAATAGTATGTCCGATTTATGGAATAACGACGATGACAACCAGCGTCTGAGCGGCAGCAGTAGCAGCAGTGGAATGGATGAAAAAGACGTGCCTGGAAGGTCGCACCTCGGTTCAAGTTTAATCATTGAGGGTGTATCTCCGCCATTGGCTTGGGCGGAGTCCAGTCACCCGTTCACACCTTTAGGCGATTTAAGTTCGAGTCAACGTTTCGATATGGACGCGATCGCGGATGGCGGCGGTATGTACATGATCCTTGGAAACAAGCAACACTCGGACAAACCTGTGTTGGTGGCGGACAGCTCATACTCTCTGTTGGGAATTGGTTTCTCCTCTCGATAGCTTTTGCGGTTCCATCCACCATGACGGATTCACAACGTCTTACGCCATTATCGGTGGAACCCTCTTCTATCAGCCCCAGCGCCAGTATAACGACCGCTTCAGAACCGAAAAAGAGGAGGTGGGGACCCAAGGGACAAAAGTCGTTGACCGAGGCACCTATTGCGGATGGATCTCTGATACAATCAGCAATGACTTCAACTACAAAGTTCGAGGAGGACGCTTCACAGGACTTAATATTGGATACCCATGACCCAGGATATCCTCCCTTTCAGCCGCCAGACTCTTTTTCTGAACCATCAACTCCACAGCTGAACAAAAGAATGTCCAAATCGACGTTCGCGCTAAAGACTCTGTCGGGGTCGGGAAAGGGTATCGTCTCTGGACTCACGTCACTTAGGAATTCGATCATGATCCCAGCTCTCTCTTCCTCCTCAACAGGCAGAGCCGAGAAGGCAACTGGATCCCCAGCCGGTTCATTGGCAGCCTCCCAAAGTAGTATCCTGGATTTCGTGACGGAAGAACAACCACAGTCTCAGAAACAGCCCTCTGCATCATCGTCTGTGGTCGGTTCGCCCTCGTTATTCCGGAGTGCATCGGCGAGATCAGGAGGCGACCTTGGTTTCTCAGGAAAGGACTTTGGAGAAACTAGCCTATACATAGACAAGAGGCATGATCGAACCAAGAGGGACAGCACCAACAATCGGAGTGCAAGTCGTAAGGGCCAACGAGCGACTATTGGGTATGCTCCGGCTCACAGGAGCACTCAATCTGGTTCCTCAACCCCACAGCGCGATCGTACAGGACATGGGGCGGTCATGACTTCAGACAGTGCAGCACATTCGCTTTCTGTATTCGAGACAGAGTTCCAACAACAGATCCAGAAACAGAGTCTCTTTTCTGCCCAAAAGGTGGAGCTCCGCAAGGAATTGCTCTCGCTTTATTGTCGCCGAAAGAACAACGAACGTAAGCAGGAAGAAGCAGTCAAGATGGAGCGGTTTGAAGAAGCCGAGTGCGTGATGGCAACACTTCGTCTTGTCCAGGATCGAATTCAAAAACTGGAAGGTCATTACACCGAAACAGATCGAACGCTTTGGAAATGTAAAAAGCGACAAGATGAACTTGGGAAATCGATCACGGAAATGCATCAGGTAGTGATGCAAGAACTAGAGCAGATACAACAGACAAAAGAAAAGGAACAAGAAGATCGTCGTGTGGAACTGAAACGGATACACGACAGTGAGATGGAGAGAATTCAAAGTGAACGGGAGATAATCGAGAGGGAAAGAGGCGATATTGCGCTGGCAAAGGACTTTTTGGGGAAGAATGAAGCGGAACTATTATCCAGGATGGATGAAGAAACCAAGGTTGAGCAGGAACAACTGGATGACCTAAAGGCGAAACGTAATGCAACACGGGTAAGTTTGGAGGAAACACTTGGCTACTTTTTGAATTGATACATACCCTCTGTTTCATGTACCGAGAACTGACTCTTCAATCCTTCATGATGATTTTGTAAAAGGCTGAGATTCAAGAGCTGACAAGAAGGTTAGAGCAATTGAATCAGGAAGACAAGGAGTACAGTCGTGACATTGACTTGCTCCAGCAAAAGATCGCCGCTATCACTCAGCAGTTTGATGGAAAGGCCAAAGACGTCTCGCGGGGGAAGGAAGTCCTGGAACAGCGTTCGGATGAGGCTCAGCTTAAGAGTCAGGAACTAGATCATCAGGAGAATAATGCTCAAAAGCAGTTACACGATGCAGAGGCTACACAAGAAGAGGTTACTGAGGAGATCCAAGGTATCATTTCTCAACGGGATCGCCTAGAAGAGGTGCGTCGCTTGTTCGAAGCCGAATTAGCGACGGTTCACAAGCTACGACTGGAAGAGGAAGCCTTTAGGGAGAGGGAGGCAGGGTGGAACATGCGCGCGAGCAGTCTGCACGAGGACCTAAAGAAGTACGAGATGCAGATTGAGGTGTTATCTACTCAAAGTGCTGGTGATCAACAAGCCATTACGGACCTGGAAGTCAGTTTGGAGGAGAATTCAAAGCGAGTCGGTACAATGGAGTCGCTCAAGGCGCTGTCGGTTCAGCGTCGTGACTTCAAGCAGGCTGCGCACATCTCGAGCGAACTCACGAAATGTCGGCAAACGATATCGGAGCAGAAGGCAGAGGTGGAGCGACTGACAGCCAGGATGAACGAACCAATACATGAGCAACTTGAGGCACTACAGAAGGAATGCCAAAATGCAAAGGTGTTGGTCAGGAGTGGGGAAGCAATTCTACTCAAGGAGATCCAGGCTGTTACAGCAGATCTTCTTGTCCGGTTGGAGACTCTTCTTGAGCCATCGTCATTGACGCCCGTTAGCGACGACAGAAAAACCAAGGTGGACGATACAACGCCGCAAGAAACACTTGGTGATGTACCGACGTCTAAACCCACGGTTGGCCAACTTTCGCGTCTGTTGTTGAATGAGATGCGAATTGAGATTGAAGGTGTGCGTAACATTTCTCAGGCAAGATATGGGCATGAAGAGAGTCCACGAATGGACGCCGTAGTGAACTCCAAGGTCGGCGATCCTAAGGACGGACCGGGAGAGGCTTCTGAGGATGCTGTGGAGAAGCGACGTCAGTTGGAGCAGGATATTCAGGCCGCAGTCGCCAAGGAAGATTATGAGACTGCAGGTGAGTCAGCAGCAAAGGGGACTGACAGCATCTTGTATACGTTATGCATGAGATGGACGTTTACTGACAGCGATAATGCTTTCCCATTGTTGATACACAACTTTGTAGCGGATCTGCAAGCCCGCCTGGATGCACTTTGAACACAGCTGCGGTGTGTGGCCTCAGCACCAATGGCCCAGCAGCACTCCCAGGGTCACATGAGCCACCCTTGCCGCCGTGTCCCACGACTGACTCAACAATAAAAAAAACGAAGCACGCCTTTCCCCGCCCTTCTCTTTTCTTCTCTTCCCTCACCTTCTTTGCCTGGCTTCTCTTGAACGCTTGATCCACTCCTCATCCACCTTACATCGAGTACTACCGCATCTCTTTCCTTCTCCACATCAGTGTTTGGGTTTTCTTTCCCACGGACAATTCACAAACAAGAAAAAAAGCTTCGACAGCGTGTCGCCAAAAAAGTAATAGCCCAGGACGAAACAACCACCATGTCCACGTCAACCCTCAAGTCCGGCATCGCCTTGCCACCCAAGGAACCACACAAGTAAGACTGCCACTCTCTCTTGAACCAGGACGCACTCGGCTTTCCTTCTTGTTTTTACAGCTGAACTGAGCAATTGATCACTCTTTGATATCCATTTGTTTGTATCAGGGTTCCTATTCCCGGCCAGCGCAATGTGCTGATCACCTCGGCCTTGCCCTACGTCAACAACGTGCCTCACTTGGGCAACATTATCGGATCCACGCTTAGTGCTGATGTCTACGCCAGGTAACGAGTCTCTTTCGTCCCTCCCTTCCCATTCTTACTTTCAAGTTGACGTGTTGTTCTAACCGATCGATTTCTGACAGGTACCAGCGCGTCCGTGGCATCAATGCGCTGTACATTTGCGGCACGGACGAGTACGGTACTGCCACCGAGACCAAGGCGATTTCGGATGGTGTTACTTGCCAAGAGCTCTGTGACAAGTATCATCCGATCCACAAGCAGTGCTACGAATGGATGGAGATTGACTTTGACCACTTTGGAAGAACCACAACTGAAGAACAGACCAAAGTTGCTCAGGATATTTTCTTGAGATTGCACGAGAATGGCCTCCTTGTGGAGGACACCATGGTTCAATTGCACTGCAGTACATGCAACCGGTAGGAAGACACGTTTTGTTGCGTGATCATGGCTATGAAAGAGTCGCGTGGGCAAACGACACTAACAGAGAATGCCCTCCTCGTGATTTATGCAACAGGTTTCTTGCCGATCGCTTTGTCGAGGGAACATGTCCCAGGTGCAATTACGATGTAAGGGACCCTACTCTACATATCCAAAAACTTGTAACATTGTGACATTCAATCAGAGAGAGCAATTGGAGCTGAATGCTAACCTGTTTCTCTTTGTTACCATCTTGTTTTCGCTTGACAGGATGCCCGTGGTGACCAGTGTGACGCGTGCGGTAATCTCTTGAACGCGGTCGAACTCATCAACCCTCGCTGCAAACTCGATAATAATCGTCCAGTTCAGAAAGAGTCAAGACACATGTTCCTCAAACTTGGTGATCTGCAAGCAGATTGTGAAAAATGGTTTGACCAGTCTTCAGTCGAGGGCGGTTGGTCTAACAACTCAAAGGTCATTACAAAATCTTGGTTCAAGGAAGGTCTTAATAATCGCTGCATCACTCGTGACATGAGCTGGGGTACTCCCGTCCCTCTCCCAGGCTGGGAAGGCAAGGTCTTTTATGTGTGGTTCGACGCCCCCATCGGCTATCCTTCGATCACTGCTACATATACCAAGGAATGGGAAAAGTGGTGGAAGAACCCCAAGGAGGTCAAGTTGTATCAGTTCATGGGCAAGGACAATGTTCCATTCCACTCTGTCATCTTCCCAATCTCTTTGATGGGAACCAAGGAAGAATGGACTCTGTTGAACACTCTCAGTACTACTGGTATGTTTCTATCTCTTTCGTTTACGAGAGCTGACCGTTTCCCCCCACAATCGTTGATACCATGACGAAATCTCACACTTTGATTTTCCTGGTTCTTTGATGGCTACTTGGATTAGAGTATCTTCAATACGAATCCGGCAAGTTCTCAAAGTCTCGCGGTGTCGGCATCTTTGGTAACAATGTCCAGGAGATAGGTCTCCCACCCTCGGTCTGGCGTTACTATCTCATTTCCAACCGACCCGAGTCGAGCGACTCTCAATTCCTCTGGAAGGACTTCATTGTTCGCAACAATACCGAGCTCTTGGCCAACCTCGGCAACTTTGTCAACCGCGTCATGAAGTTTGTGAACACCAAGTACGACTCTAATGTTCCCTCGCTCGAAACCGCTGCCCCGGCTTCGGCCTCGGAGGAAAAGTTGGTGCGCGAAGTCAATGAGAAGCTCAAGCAGTACATTGAGGCATTGGATGATGTCAAGATCCGTGAGGCATTGCGCTTGGCGATGGAGATCTCTGCCTTGGGCAATGGATACTTGCAGGAGAACAAGATTGACAACACGCTGTTTAATGGTCACCGAGACCGCTGCGATCGCGTCGTGATCACCGCCTTGAACTTGATCTATTTGCTCTCGGCTTTGTTCTTCCCTTACATGCCCTCCACATCGGAAGCCATTGTTCGTCAGTTGAACGCACCCCTCCGTCTGTTGCCGGATACATTCGAGGTCGATTCTATCCTGCCTGGCCATGTCATTGGTAAGGCAGAGTACCTCTTTAAGCCCATTGACGAAAAGCTGGCTGATGTCTGGCGAACCCAATACGGAGGCAGCTCTTCAGATCCCGCCCCCGAGGACAAGAAGAAGAAGAAGAAGACTGCCAAGGCTGCCGCTGCTCCTGTCTTTGAGGGTGAAAAGCCAGAAGATGTCCTTGCCCTCGAGAAGCAGATCGAAGAACAAGGCGCCAGTGTCCGAGCCCTCAAGGGAGCCAAGGCGGAACCTGAGAAGATCCAGGAGGCAGTGGATAAACTTCTTGGCCTGAAGAAGGACCTCAGCGACCGCTTTGCTGAGCTCTCGGTCAAGTAAGGTCGTGGATTGATTGCTACGAAAAGGAAGAAACTACTATGAGAAATAAAGATTTGGAAATGCGTACTGTTGGTATCTTGACTTTGAGGGCTTTTTTTTATTCCTGGTCATCAAGATGTGTCTCTTGCAGCTCTACACAATGGTAGCCTTCGCGGCCATTAGACCCATTTTACATTTTTTTTTCCTCTTTCAACAAATAGGGTTCCGCGCAACATTATTTGTTCTCCTCATCCTTTTTGTCATTAGCACCTTCGCCTTCCTTTGACTTGTCGTCTTTGTCTGTGTTAGTTGAGGACGACGAAAAGCCATGCAGGACGTTCTGAATACGAGGGTCTGTTGTATCCACACCCGAAAGAGATCCTAGCACAGAGTTCATGAAATCTGGATCCTGCATTGCTTCATCAAAGTCGCCACCCTTGTTTGCTCCAGAACCCGATGCACCTCCGTCCTGTCCAGCCATGGACAATTGAATAGCCCGCTGGATCTCCTGTTCTTCTGTCAATCCTTCCATTTCGTGATCACCCTGTTCGTGTGTGGCCCACAGAAGATGGCACGTGTGAGTAAAGAAACACACCAACTAACAAGAACCCTCAAAATGACATTCCAAAGGACAGAGTTACATACGTCGGCGTGTGCCGAGGCAAGTGCTTGAGCCAACGAATCATCGTCTGTAAGCATACTGTCACCAGTTCCTGCAGCCGTTGAAGCAGGTGCATCCGGCTGTGCAGCAGCAGTAGCACCACTTGCAGCCTCCTGACGAGCACGCTCTTCCTCCAGCGAAATCCTGAGGGCCAAAGCCAACTCGGGGTCCAAGTTGGGATCGACGCCAAACTCGTACGATCCACCGCCCGTCGAAACGAAGGCTGGTGCTTGACCATCCTCTCCAGCAACAATTGCAGAACTAACAAGGACATCACTCAACAGATGAGGACCAGGGGGGACCGTGACCAAGTTGCTATAACC
>Ga0247824_10000835_pt1 | contig 16180 bp, 5 predicted proteins | sample 13C_PalmiticAcid_FD_194412 | JGI IMG/M metagenome (GOLD analysis project Ga0247824, IMG submission 194412) | Soil microbial communities from agricultural site in Penn Yan, New York, United States - 13C_PalmiticAcid_Day48 | ecosystem: Environmental > Terrestrial > Soil > Agricultural land... | reverse complement strand
GCGGGGGAGGCACAGAGGCACTCGATCGAAGCCACAGGGGCGATCGCGATGGCACCTGGCGGATCATTGTGGCGATTGTTCCGGCGTCTCGCCCGGAACGGTCGAGTGATTCGGCCGATAGGCAAATACACTAGACGGCCTTGCATATGCAGCTAAGATCAGGTACCCCGGGGACAGCCCTCGGCCTGGTGCCTTGGCCACGGGCAGACCAGCCAAGGGCTCAGGAACGGTGACGGGAACAGGGACAGGGACGGGAGCTGGAGGAGGAGCAGGATGCGGCGCCATGCCGCACCATCTGGTGGCATACGTGATCCATGGATGGAGGATTGGTGTTGGTGAGACGGGCGGTAATATCTGCTGTCCTGCGAGAACAGCTGACAGAAAGATGACTAGAGGTAAGTACGCAGTAGAATTGAAACGGCAAGGAGAAATAGCAGGATGGTTGGTGGGGGCTTGGAGGATTAGAGTTGGGTGAGATCCCGCCTTGCGCAGCCGGCCAGAGCCCGCTTAGATGCCAATCTGCCAGGTCAAGCCATGTTTCGAGTTGCCCGACGGCTTGTTGGTGCCAGAACAGGGCAGAGCGAGATAATCGAGGGGGAAGGATTTTAACGTGACACAGTGCCGGGGTTAAGCAGCCTGGCAGCTTGCCCATGATGCCGATCCCAGCTCAGGGTCTGGGGCTTCGACTTTCCAGAAGCGTTCTTCCGGGCGTGCCACACCCTGCTCGCCGGCCCCGCCGCTTGGAAGCTGATAGGTGAGGTGTTCCGGCCCGCGAAACGGGGCATGGACGCGGGGCCCAATTCCAATTTTCAGGGCAATGGGCAGTGGCCGCGGTTGTGTCGTGTCCTGCCCAGGCCCATGACGTCCGTTATTGGGTGGTGTGGTGGCTTGGATCTCGGGTAGACGTCTAGCTTGAGGTAGCCTCTGGGCTCACTGCGCTGTCCAGCCACAGACGACCGGTTGTGCGGCGATGGCATCCCGCCCTCCCGGCATCAGGTGGTACTGTGGGTATGTCGTGGCCATGACTTGGTTGACTCAACAAAGCTTTGATGCCGACCCCAACCGAAGTCAGCGAGGCTCAATCTCGTCGCAACAGGCCATCGCGATGCCGATCCAGGGTCAATGCGGTGTTGCGCGAGTCTCACCCCCAAGACCGCACCACCACACCCTCCCGTGCTGCGGCTCGCCCACCGTGGCAGTCAGTCAGACGAGGGAGATGGTGGGGAGACTATAGCGAGAGCGAGGCATAGAGGCGGGATCCGAGAAGGGGAATCCAGGCTCGGGCACTGACGGCTAGAGCTGGCCTTGGAGGCGTTGGAATGCCCATATTGTCTGCACATTCGACGAGTCCAGCTGGAATGGCGCATGAGACGGCCTCGCCAAATTAACCCGGCACGGCCGGACGTGTTGCGACCAAGGCATTGGGGGGATGCGCAACCTCAGCGTGAATCGGAATTTGGGCCCTTGGGGCCAGCTTGAGAGGCGCACGAGCACCGCGTCACCGACAAAAGTTGACAGGTTGACTCCTGCGTTAGTGCGTTGAAATGGGGTCGATTGCAGGCTTCCAGAAGGAAAAAAGGGTGGACACGCGCACCAAATCCCGTCTGTGCGTTCGCTGTCGCCGGTCCAAACAGGCAAGAGAGAGACGCTGCTTGGCTCGCTGGGACAGTGGGACTGCCAGTTAATCTGTGGTGAACCTCTTGGGGTTTTGTCTGGTTGAGGTGGTCGGCGGCGTCGAATGCCCATTCGATCTTGCATTTTGCCTGTGGGGAAGAGCTGGGGTTTGGATGCCGAAGCCCGCCAGCGTTAAACCCTGTTGGGCATCGCGGCCCCTCTTCGCACAAGCTTAACGTCACAGAGCTAAGCATTCGATGCGCAAGGATCGCAAGCTCCACTTAGTGAGGCTATTCGGCCGAGCAAGCCACCGCTGCACCGTGCTGCACCAGACCGCACGCCCTGCACGACCCGCCCGACCTGCACCTGGTGATGTTGTGGAACCACCATCATGACTGTACCCCATCGGAGGGTTTGGCTGTCATGTGCGTGATGTGAGCTGATGAGTTGGACAGTTCATGGAAGATGGAAGCCACCCTACCTACCTTGGCTCAGAAGGACCAGACAGACTGGTTGATCAATGGTTGCAGTGCCCTTCTCCAGATTCTGTCGACGCACGAAATCTAACGGCTGTAACCTCGAAATACCACCATCGCTGTCCGCCCCCCTCCCCAGAAATACACGGTCTCGACGGTACAGAGAGCCGAGTGAAGGCAACGCAGCATTGAAGATCGGCAGAGAGAGCGCAACTCTGCACCTCGCAGAGCAGTTGTGAGCGCCCAGTGTCAAAAACAGGGGCAGCGCAGCCGACCGACGCTAGGCTCGCTTGCCGTGATTCCAGGCGCGCTGCACATCTGATTGGCCGATGGGAGTGTGGGGAGCATGCAACGTTGAGAGCCGAGATGGCAGGGGCTTCTCGATCGCGCTTTGCAAAACATGGCAAGCACAGCAAGTTGGCGAGGTTGGCTCGAGGGTTGGCAACGGTGCGGTGTGCGCCGCCAAGCCCCAGGATCTTGCGGCGCGCCACCCCACGCTGCGCCGGCTCCTCTCTTTCGGCTTCTCTCTTTTGGGCTTGCCTGGCCGTCTCCAACGTTCCGGAACGGCGGTGTGCACAAGAGTGCGCAGAAAACAATGACGCTGTGTGACTAGGTGGGCAGAACGGAGCTCACTGGAACAAACACGTGGGGTTCCTCGTGCACAACCACGAGCATATCACCAGCTCACGCCGTTTCAGGCCCGTGGAGGGGCTAGCCGTCTATCCGACAGCCACACCCAAGCCACGCAGAGCCCACCACCACCCGTGCTCATGCACGACACACTTCGATCCCTTCGATTTTTCGATCATTTCGATCGTGGCCAAGCAAAATTCGTCGAAGCCATCCCGCACACTACATGGCACGGCGAATGGCGCCCTGTCAACTAGTCGACGCTCCAACCCACGGTCAGTCATCTCGTCATCCTGCCGCGCACCGCGCTGGCACAGACAGCCAAGACAATGCGGGTCGCAGCAATTTCACGATAGCGGGTTTCTAGAAGGCTGAAAACAAGACGGTCGAAGCCTGGTCCCTGCCCGTTCGGCGACGCCTTGCCAAGGGTTTCAGGGTTTCTGCGCGGACTAGCAAGGGTCTTGGGGTCGCTTGAGTTGCTGTCCTCGTCGTCTCCGGCTGCGCGGCCACGGTACAGCCGGCAATCTCCTTTGAACACAGCAGGGCACCAGGGCACCAGGGTACCGGGGCAAGCTGTGCGACGCACTTCCGTACTCCGGACGGAATACACTACTGTGCACTGTGTTGTAGGGCACAGGGCGTCGGGCGCATCGGGCGATGCAAGTCACCGAACCCCTCCAACCCAACTGAGCGCCGATAACGGTAGCAGTTTTTGCACCCATGTCCGGCAGACGAACAACGAACCAAGAAAACAGCAAGAGGAAAACAAGCCTGCAAAACCCTTATTTTGACGCCCCGGTTCGGTCGAGGTCCTGAAAAATAGGAACCCGCGGCCAACCACTGCACTGCGTACCGCGTCACCAAAGCAAGCGGCTGCACCGAAATGACAGGACGCGAGACGGCACAGAGCGAGCGCCGTCCCGCGTGCGTCGTGGGTCCGGACTTCTTTCACCAGCGTTCGAGACCCAGTCACCACCACCTCGAACATCCCACAGCGGGGCCCGCTAGGATGACGGAGCGGCCGGACCAGAAAAACTCTCCGTTAGCGATGTTAGCGACGGACGCTTGCTGGCTGCCCTGCCTCGCCTGCCTCGCATGCGGGAGACGGGGCGCTGGAGAGGCGGCTCGATCCTCACGCGCCCGTCAGAGACCTTCACACGACGTCCCGACTTGGTCATCGAGACCGTTCTGGTAGATTACCGCGCAGTCATGTGCCTCGACCAGCGGTCAAAATCGCCACTGCCCTGTCTATGCCGTCGCTATTTTCTCCAGCTGGACCCAGGGCCCTGCGTCTGGGGAGGCGAACGACCGGGGATTGCCTTCGCTCTGCTCCTCGACGACGACCTGGCTCGCCTCCAGCCGTCATCTAGAACGCAAGCAGGTGAAGCCTGTCGGAAAGGACCTTGATAGGTGACCACGTCTGGAGATGTCGTATGGACCAGATGAGCTGGCGACAGAGCGGGCTGGAGTGCTGCGCTATGTCGGTATCGGCCTCACCCAGTCTCAGATGCATCTCCTCCATTAGGCGCGCCACATCCGTTTTCGTCGCCCGCTTGCCCAAAAGCTCCAGAACAGCACACTCAAGCATCACCTGTGAACGGTGAAGATGTGGAGGAGGTCCGCCGGGCCCACTCTGCTACCACACCAGACTCTTACCCCTGGCCGCCCTGATCGGAGGAGGCCAACGGGGGGGCAGATCCCCTGGGCACTGGCCGTTGAAGAAAGCCGGACGCCAATCAGATGACGAACACGCAGGCATTTCCCCACAGCTTGGCTGGCGCCTCTCTGGGGGAGGGCTTTGGGGCCGACGGTCCCTCTTTCCAGCTCTGCCCCAACACCCTCTCCACTGTTCTCCAATTCGATTCCTTGAATTCCGCTCCGAAAACTCCAACGCAGAAACAGTGGTGCGATATGCTTGCGTGGAGCCGTCCCTCTCATCTCGCTATTTTGACGGCAACGGGCCCAGATGCCATGGCACCGCGGCGACATCCCTTGACGCTGGACGACGGCCGGCGTCAAGAGGATGAACAACGTCTCGGGGCTATGCAGGCCCTCTTGCAGGCGATGCTTTCTCGCCTGCGACTCAATGGTCTCGGCAGCCGATGCTCGACTGCAACATCATCAGGATATTCGGCTAGTACTTCGATTGCTTTCCGCTGTACGACCAAGTACAAGGCAGCTCCACGTGCGGGTTGGCGGCATCTGGCTGACGTGCAGCATGGGGTGAGAGGTACTTGGGTACATGGCTTCGAGAGCTTCCCCTCCATCCCTCATGCACCCCAGCCATGGCGCTGAAACGCCACCGAACGCCCGAGGGGCGCTGACTGGCTGGCGGGTGAGATCCAGGGCTCATGCTCCCCAGACTCGGCCTACTTTTTTCTCCAAACGAGCCGCCATCCCCGCGTCAAGCTGCCCTTCGGGATGACGGGTGGGCGTGACCTGTACTGAGCCCGATATTAATATGTGATTTCAGGTACCTGCGGCCTGCCCATGCCTGATTGGCGGCGAGCCCCAGCGCGTTCCTGAGCAGAGCAGCCTTGTCCCCTGTCCGCCCGAGTTCCTCGTGGCTTGATGCCAGCCCACGAACACGGCATTGACCGCCGCGTACGCTACGTACATGGCAGGATGCTGGACATTGCCTCGCACACTCTATCTCAACCTTAGTCGAGCTAGCTATGCTGGGGTAGGGGAGTCCCGTACCGGAGCAGATTGCGATGGCATGGGCAGCCTGGGCTAGCGTCCTGCACAAGCGCCGCCGCAGTAGGGGGCCCCGCAACAAAAAAAGCGCTCTCCACACCTCCACACGATGGACGGCCTGGACAGCCGACCATCTTTTCCAAATCTCGTGTCTCCCCACACTTCCCCAGCTGCATCCCTCAATGTAGATATATAAGCCTGCATCCGCTCCCCACGTTCTCGCCTCGCTCCGTCATTGCCCATGTCTATCTTTGTCATTGTGGCTGCCATCAGGAGGCTTAATCCCAGTTCACCATCAACCTACACCTCTTGTGTACAACAACAAAAAGGTTGTGTAGATCATCTTCAGTGATCATCTGCCACCTACGACTACGACTCTCACGACCCGTTACGCTTCACGGGCCGGTCCCCAGCTCTCCAGAGATACCCACGATACCCTCAATTCTTTCGACTCCTCCACTCACCTAAGATCTCGTCACCATGGCGCCAACCATCCCAGTGCCGGCGCAGGGCGGCATGTTCCACACCTTCCAAGGAGTCACACCACGCAAGGCCTCAGCAGACCCACAAGACAGCCCCAAGTCCACCGGGGCGGGCGCTGCCAAGAGGATAACAACACCACACGCCTGTGCCGAGTGCAAGAGACGCAAGATGTAAGTCGGGGAGCGAGGGTCTGCCAGCGATGGGAGGTCTAACCAGGTTTCCCTAACAGCCGGTGCGACGGTCAACAACCATGCGGCCAATGTCTCTCCAGCAGGGCGCCCAAGAGGTGTTTCTACGACAAGCACCGCCAACGGGTGATCCCCTCGCGCAAGACCCTGGAGGCCCTCTCGCAGTCACTCGAAGAATGCCGGTCCATCCTGAAGCGGCTATATCCCAACCAGGAGGTGCAGTCCCTGCTGCCCCTGTCGAGGCAAGAGCTCCTCAGCCTCTTGGATCGGCCCGTAATAGACACCTCGGTCGGCGGCCTGCCGTCGCCGCCGGTCAACCCTTCGCCCATGTCGGATCTCGGCTCGCCCCTGATGCCCAAGTCGGAGAACCTCCTGGAGCAGCTCCCGTCCCGCGACACCGAGTGGGACGAGGAGCGGAGGGAGAGGGACCCGATCCCGGCCGAGGCCGACGACATCAACGCCCTCTCGCTCTCGGTGGACCGGCAGGCGTCGTACCTGGGCGCCTCGTCCATCAAGGCGGCCCTGATGGTCATGCTCAAGGTGCAGCCGAGCCTGCGGAGCACGCTGGCGGCGCCCCTGAGCGGCGTTGAGATGTCGCACAACTTCCCGGCGGCCCGCCAGAAGCCGGCGTCGTCGCAGAAGGACCCCCAGCAGCGGATTCCCTGGTCGTGGAAGGGACAGACGCTCATCGACGCCTACTTCAAGCGCGTGCACGTGTTCGTGCCGATGCTCGATGAGAGCACGTTCCGGGCCGACTATCTCGAGGGCCAGCGCACCGACGCCCCCTGGCTCGCGCTCCTCAACATGGTGTTCGCCATGGGCAGCATCGCGGCCATGAAGTCGGACGACTACAACCACATCAACTACTACAACCGCGCCATGGAGCACCTGCCCATGGACGCCTTTGGCAGCAGCCACATTGAGATGGTGCAGGCGCTCGCCCTCATCGGCGGCTACTACCTCCACTACATCAACCGCCCCAACATGGCCAACGCTGTCCTCGGCGCCGCCATCCGCATGGCCAGCGCCCTCGGCCTGCACCGCGAGAGCCTCGCCCAGAGCAGCAGCGACCTCGCCGCCGCCGAGACGCGCCGCCGCACCTGGTGGTCGCTCTTCTGCCTCGACACGTGGGCCACCACCACCATGGGCCGCCCCTCCTTCGGCCGCTGGGGACCCGCCATCAACATCCGCCCGCCCGAGTTCGGTGTCAACGCCAACCGCGACTCGTCGCAGCACGCGGGCATCCTCCCGCTCATCGAGAACATCAAGTTCTGCAAGATCGCGACGCAGATCCAGGACATGCTCGCCATCACGCCCCTCCTGCGCACCGAGGACCGGTGCTCGCTCGACGCCCAGCTCGTGGCCTGGTACTCGTCGCTGCCCTGGCTCCTGCGCACCACGGACCCGTGCGCCGAGCCGCTCTACATGGCGCGCTGCCTCATGAAGTGGCGCTACCAGAACCTGCGCATGCTCCTGCACCGCCCCGTGCTCCTCTCGCTCGCCTCGTCGGGCCTCAACCCGCACACGCAGGCCTGCGACGCGGACCTTGCCGCCATTGAGACGTGCCGCGACCTCGCCGCGCAGACCATCGAAGACGTCGCGCGCGAGTGGGCGCGCAACCAGATGTCCGGGTGGAACGCCGTCTGGTTCCTCTACCAGGCGGCCATGGTCCCGCTGGTCAGCGTCTTTTGGCAGTGGGGCAGCCCGCGCGTTCCGGAGTGGCTCAAGCAGATCGAGGCCGTGCTCGACCTGCTCGAGGTCATGGAGGAGTGGTCGCTCGCGGCGCGGCGGTCGCGCGAGGTCGTCTGGCGCATGTACGAGGCCGCGCGCCAGCTCGTCGCGCAGCAGCGCGCCAGCGCCAGCCCCACCATCCAGGTGCTCACCGGCGCCGACGGCATGCTCATGCCCTCCCCCGGCGCCGCCGACGCCGCGGGCCTGCACATGAGCCCCATCGGCCTCGAGCCCGTCGACGGCCTGGGCATGATGGGCCTGCTCGACCAGGGCGGCCTGTGGGGTGATTTGGATGGCATGTACTGGGGCGCCTCCCCCGGGCACGTCAGCCTGGGCAGCCCCGTCGACGAGTCGGCGCTGGCGGCCGCCGCCGCCCACGACTTTTACCAGCAGCACGCCGCCGCCGCGTCGGGCCCGCACGAGGCCATGGGCGTGCACGCGGTCGACTACGGCATGATGGGGCATCACGGACATCACGGGCACCACCACCAGGGCCAGCCGCAGCAGGCCGGTGGCATGGACGGCTATGGCTACGTCCAGTGATCTTCGCTCTACGACTTGCTTCTTCGCTTCGATTTCCCCCACCCCCCTTTTTTTCTTCTTCTAGTACATACTTTTTTTTTCACGCACGCTTTTTGCATGCGTTGTTCATCTTACTGCCTCGGCAGCCTACCTAGCCAGCCTGGGTCAGGACCTTCGGCCCGGGGACAGAAAAGGGGGGTGTGGGTGTTTGTGGCTTACTTTCCCCAGGAAAAAGTGTGGGGTACAGGGGTGTGGGTGTGTGGGTGGTCTTTTTTTGGGTGGTGTGAGTGGGGAGTGTTTTATGAAGCCATGTTTCTTGTGTTGGGTGTGTGTTGATGGATGGCGGATATACCAGGGAAGCGTTTGCTTGCTTATGATCATCATGTAACATGCGTTCGCTACTCAATTGGGGAACCGGGGGTACATGGAAAATTGGACAACTACGGAGGGGACCGCAAGGCAAGGGAAAGGGGTGCAAGGGACGGGGAGTCTTGATCAGTTTCTGCTTCTTACTCTACTTCTTCTGTCTATACTTAGCTGCCAATTACTTTTTTGATCTTCTCACACCTTGACCTGCCTCTCTCTCTGACTTGGTGTGCACTTCGGGACAAATGGACGGGCTGAGATTGGCAGGGGAAAATGGCGCGCGGCCCTTGGTTGAATACCCGGAATGAGAGGGCGATGAGGTGTGTATAGCTGACGGCTTGTCACTCCTCCTGGCCCTCGGTCTTGAATGCTTGGGTGCACTTCGACGTGTACATGGGCGAATATACCCAACTTCTCCCCGCATTGTTACATGCAGTCGCTTCCCTGCTGGCGTCGTCGAGTGTGCGACTCCGGATATTGATGGAAGACTTCGCGAAGGGTTCGGTTCTGATGACGACACCCAATAAGATCTGCCGGCGCTGGGACGCTGGAGCCGGCTTTCCTCTCGACTCTTCTGTCCAGCCATGGCAACGGTAAGGTAGCATGGCATGTGCTGCTGGTCCAGGAGCTTTCTGTAACCGGAAGGCAGTCGCAGTGTGTACAGAGTATGGCTGCTGAAATCAGCCGGCGTCAGGTTCCCTCGACTGCGCTAGCTTGTGGAAAGACGGGAAAGACCGCCTGGCGTCGGTCACGGAGAATGCGACCTGTCGCTTCTAGAAGACTTTGGGTGGGCCGCCCTCCACTCATGGAAGCTGGATCTCAGGGCCGATGCGCCAGAACGCCAAGAAGTGCTTGGGGGCTTGGGCGTTGCTGGTCGGGGCTGTGATCTGCGAGAAGCTACCCCATGATCTCGCCTTGGGTGTCTCTCGAGCCCCTTTGTGTCGGCAGACAGGAAAAGATCGACGTTCAGCTGGTGGGCGCTGCAACACGCCCGTTCAGGTCGCCCGCTGACTCTGTGCATTGAAAGAAGACCCTGGGGTGGGCGACGACGTCGCACTTGGGGCGGAGAGACGGAGTTGGCGGGCGTCAGGGTCCCAGGCTGGTCGGGCAAGTCCAGCCGGCTTCTCATGAGATCAGCATCGGCCACGAATCAGTCAGGCCAGCGGTGACGCTGTGTCCCTTGTCAAGGGGGAGCCGCCCTGAAGCACGCCGGCGATGCGCTCGTCCCTTGTGCCCTGCATCTCGATGCCCACTTTTGGCCAGGCATTGCTGGGCGATCTGGCGTCGAGAATCCACCCAGGGCCGCTGCATCCGCTGGCGCCTGTGGCTTCTGCGAGGTGTTGGGGAAGTTGCAGGAGCGGCGCGCTTGGCTGGCGACAAAAAAACGGTTTCCCGAAGCGGAGGCGGGGGCCAAAACGGCGCGATACGGTTGGCTGGAAGAATGTTTCGGGACTTCGCATCGAAGCTGCTTGGCAATCTGGATTTGCGGCCCGTCGCGCGGGTCGTGTCAGGTACCTGTCGGGCCAGGGGAGCTGAGGTGAGGAGCGCCCGGCGGCCCCAGGTACCAAGTACCTTTAGTGGGGACCCCTGGCTGCAACGCCGCTGCAGGTGATTGTTGGGGTGCGGGGTATGCACCCCAGCGCACCCCAGCGCACCCCAGCCCTGGAGACCTGGGGAAACAGTGATTGAAGATGCGGGGAGAGATCCATCCCAACCACTGGATCGTGAAATGGCAGACAACCACCTGCCTCTTCAGGCCAACCTTACGAGAAAACAGCAGAATGGAGTATATGCCTGGGCCATAATGCTGCTTTGACAGCAATGTGACTCCCGGCAGCGCCCAGCCAGACCGTTCCTCGGGATGCTCCTGTCTGGTCGGTAGATGGCAGCGAGAATGCGGGGTAGTCTGTGTGACAAGAGATCGCCAGGATTCTTGGTGGTGCTTGTTCTCTCTCGTGCCCCCTTCGGCCCCGCCAACCGACACCAAGTCTAAAGCTTGGCATCCAACATCGACGGCACTGGATGCCGGACGAATGCTCCACCCCAAGTCCACATTCGGCATCTTCTCGATCATTGCCGGTGGGATGTGGCTCATGTGGGCCTCGTGGCTCGACGGATGTGCCGATGAAGGATGCGGTGAGCTGTTGGCTCCGTCTCACAAACTGCACGCCCGGACATCTCGTCACACCACTGCCTTGGTCCACAGCATCGGCGGGTTTCCGCCTTGGGTGTCGGGCTTGTCGAGAGCTCCGGGTACCGCCCGTTGAAGGTCGGGGTTCGGCGGCTCTGGGGAGGTCATGTCGGCAGTAGCTGACTGTAACATCCGTGCGACGAGATCGGGCCCGACATCCATGCCAAGACCGGACCTGACATGGCAGGCCAACAACGGGCAGTGGTGGTGAGTGACAAAAACTGCAAAGTTTGGTTTCGAAGGACCTCCGCACCGACGACAGCGTCATGGCTTCGCAGCCAACTGAACCAGCGTCGATCAAAGTCTGGCGCACAGCCATCTCGTCCTGAAGAGTATCAACTTTGTATCTCTTGTGCTGAGTATGTACCTTTTGGGCGGCCAATGGCCAGACAACCCTCATTCTTATTTTTTTCTCCGAGGTTGCACTTACCGCTTGTCCATCAAGATCGGCTCAGGGTCCAGTGCCTGGGCAATTGGGGAAGTGAAGGGTTACAACACTGAACCTAATGAGAGCATCGTGAGGTGGCACTGCATGGGACAGTAAGGACAGATCTTGCAGTGACACAGGCACAGCTTTGAGATCTGGCTGAGGGTTGCCTTGGAGCCAAAACTGTTTTTGTGTGTTGAGACTGGATTGGCTCCCGTCCCTGGCAGCAGGCAAGAGCAACCCACGGAGTCAGAGCTTCATGTCGCTGCCGAGGACCTCTTCCACTTTTGTCAAGTCCAACCGGTTTGCGGAAAGGTAGATTTGCTAGAGGTAACGTTGCTCGGTCTCCAAGTGTGGTGTCAAAGTCCTACCGACCTTTTTGTTGGATAGTGCTGATGGTGTGGAACAGACCATTAGGAGTGAAAAGCGGAAAATCAAAGGGAAAAAAAGAAGAAAAAAGAAGGACGACCAAAAAAGCTTGCCGACTAACCCTACTCGCCGGTCGAGTAGTGGTAGTCGGTTACGAAAACTCTTTACGAGTTTTGCTTCGCGAGGGGGGAGTCGAACCCACGGCCTCTTTCGGTTGGCGTTCCACCCGTGAGCCCTCCTCCCAAAGCCGCTTGACCACCCGTGTGGTCCGTTGATTGGGAGGAGGCGGTGACAGTGTGGGCAGCGGGCTTGTTGATAAACCACTGACCGTGGGTGAGGGGGCGCGAGTTCGGATGGAAGGTGGTCGGTGGAGTGGGAATTCTGCCACTGGTCATCGGCCGGGCAGTTCAATGTCAACAATCCACCTGAGTTGAGGTTTGGGCCTCACTCCAATTGGTATCCAAGCATACATAGTAAGTGCAGTCGACCTCCCCTTCCATGCGGCGGGGTTTCCCAGTGTATTAGGAGACTGTATCTCTAGCTCCTGGCCGATATTCTACCATACCATGACACACGCTTTGCTACTGACCTACCCTGTCGGGAAAACAGGTGCGAGGTTGGGTACGGCCGAAGCATCTGTAGGGTTTTCTGACCATGTCTTTAACTGAGGGACTCAAGTGATCTTTTCACGTCACATCTGGTGACAGGAGCTCAAACCCACGCCCGTATGATAGTGATACCAGCTGCTCGTTTGTCAGATTGAACTCAGAACGTCGATGACGAGAGGAGAGCAAGTCCACCAATTTCTTGCGTGGTTCATTTCCGAGAATACTTCAAGCGGACCTACCTTCTCAGCCAACATTGAAGAGTGCTCTACAAAAGAGGCACATGGACGGACCAGTCTGTAAACATCCCCTTGCTCGCACGTCACACAAGGCTTACAAGCCCCTGATGCTCTGAAAGTGACTTGGTACAACACTCGCAATACCCGAAGATGATGGCTTAGAATCGACCGGCTTGGACCCTTGCCTCGTCAAATACTGACTGAAGAAGAGGGTTGTCTTGTGGTTTTCTCAGAAGAGCGCTTCCTTTCCTGATGTATGCTGGCTCGTCCCATTGATGACGGCAGTCCAGGCCGCCGCACCACTGACACAGTCTTATGGGTGGCCAGATTGGACGGGGCATTTCCAGGCTGTGATGTCTCAATGGGTATTGAAGCAAGCCATGTTGTTCAAGTAGAGCTGTTTGATGGCGGTGGGATGGCGGAGGACATACCCAACTTGGTTCTTCAAGCCTCGGCCAATGTTGAGGGCTGGCCCGGGGAGAGTCCATGACGCAAGCAGATTTTGTGATCTCTACAATCCTTAGAAGTAAAAGGATGATAATGCGGTTGTCAGGGCCCTATCAAGGTCATGATTCCAAGATGCGCGTCATGCAACAAGGAACAGACTGAACCCGTGCCAACAAACTTCAAGCCACAAAAGCCAACCATGACTGCAGTGAGCCAACACAACCTCGCCGGCTTCGGCCCCTGCTTGCTGGCCCAAGAGATTTCCTCAAAATAACGGACGTACCGCCCCCGGACCGTCCGTTCTCGACCGTGCCCCGTCCCGTCACCGCCGCCACCTCCCTCGGTCACCACGGTTTGGTCCCAGGATTGCCTCCGCCGCCTTCCGTTCGGCCCCGGCCGACCGCCAACCCGGCACCGACCTGGGAGGCGGGCTATCCGTTGTTCTGCTTGGGTTTCCGATACCTCAACACCGGAATTTTCGAGATTAGCTCCCGCATTGGCGTTGCCCGTGGCGAAAGGATGGAAGGGGGTCGATGGGGGCTTTGAGGATGTTCCCGGGCCCAGCTTGACATGAACTTCGGGGGGTCCTCCGCGCCTTGCTGTCCCATCGTTGACGTCGAGAATTTGGACAGCTATACAAACAGACTCCTGCCGTACTCGCTTTCCTGCACCTTGTTCTCCTGGACGAGACCTCTGAAGCAGCGAGCGTACTGGCCGTGTGTGAGACCTTGACTGCCTAGCTCCATGTGCTTGACGACTTCGGCGAGTTGGATGCGTACCCATTCGGGGGTAATCCTGTCCATTACGACGTGTCGGAACTCCTTGATTGCTGAAGTCCCCTGGATTGCATTGGGGCCGAGCGCATCAGCGCGGAGGTAGGCCGAGTTCCACTCGAAGTGCCACGTCTCTGGGTCGGTGCCCGGGTTTCCTCACGATCTCAAGAGGCATGGTGTACTGGTGGGCGGCGTCGTTCCTGAGCAAGGCGAGATTGTGTGGCTGCATGATGAGCTTGAGTCTTGACGAGCCCCCTCGCGTAGGTCGTAAGATTCTGGCAATGCGGGCAATAGCAGATGTAAATGTGCTTGTAATTCTCAAGAGACGGGAGAGGTTCAAGAGCTGCCTTCCAATGAGGCCGAGTTGACGTAACTCCCTGGCCACGGTTGCCCAAGCTCTGGAGATACTTTTAGTGCCAGCCACGGAGGTGGCTGCGACAAACCCTTGTCTCGAGCATCTACCTCACCAACTGCCTAAGAACGAAGGCTGAGGTTGCTAGATGCCACCGAGAATTATCTAAGAGAGAGATCAGCAAACGGGTTAGCTAGGAATTCTGTAACTACCATGGGCCCAAGATGTTGGTTCCAAAAGCCCATGCTGCAGAAATTGAAGACATAGGTAGGTGATGTAGCCAGGGGCGTTGAGAGAAGATCAAGGGCGGTGATACATGTTTCACCCCAGTCTGATGTTCTCGGCCCCAAGCACATCACTTACAGGTAAACCCACGAACTCCAACTGGAGAACAACCGAATTCCTACATAAATATTTTTTTTTTTTTTTTTTTGACAGTGAACATTGAAGTTGATTGACTCAAGCATGGCCTGTTATCTCTCCTTCCTTACTTGGAAAGTCGGTGCCACTCGGTTGAGAGCCAACACATATTGGGATAATATGTGCCAATATGCCGGGTGTTGGAGTGTTGCCACCAACCCAGACTGAAATGCGCCTAGCTGCAGTTCAGATCGCAGCTGTGTTCTGGTAAATGGGTGCGACTCAGCACGAAACTTCTGGCTCGATTTTGAGTTGTGCAACAATTCAAGTTTCAATCAACCGTTTTGCGGGGGTATGCAGTCGAACTGTGCTGGAAGCAACCTGGAAGCAGACTGGAAGCAGCCTGGAAGCGAAGCGAGCAGCATCCGAAAGTGGTTTATTTCTCCGCGGATCTGTGTTGCACAGTCTTCAAACCAAAGCCTTGTTGATTCCGAGACAATGGACCAAACTGGCGGGCCCGGATACCGGCATATGGTGCTTCTGGAAAGACAAAGACGGACCTCGGAAAATAAGTTTAACTGTGTAACTGGTTTTCACCTCATCGAAGATCCGGAACGAACAGGTCGAGACTCAAAGCGCAACCTCGGCTCGCAGCCGGGCTGATTAGTTGGGAGCTCATTAGCAGCTTCGTTAGCTCATCTCGCTCACCTGGGCATGCAATCGCTCGGCCGGGTCGAGCGGGAACCCACCAATCACAGCCCTCGCGCAGCCGGGTTGACGACCCGTCAAGGCTCAAAGCGGCGTCTTTTGGCGAGACCGAATGCGATTTCGCTGTGGGTCTGCTGCTGACTTGCATCCAACAGCGCGCACTTTTGACAGCCCCCCAACAAACCCCCAACACGGGAGGTGGTAGGTATGGGGGCCGTTTGGGACGCAGGATCTTGCGCTTGGCGCCAAACGGTCGCCTCATGACGCGCAGCATGGGCGGCTTTTCCTCTTGATTAGTTTTCGCTCCATAAACAATCGACACAAGGCGACGAGGCCGCCTCGATCACCGCCCTCCTCTGGACCCTAGTGAGCCCTGCTGTGTAGTGAGCCCCAGAGCCGAGTGCGAGACAGCCTCGCATTCTCACACGGCGCATCCACACTGGCCCACCCGGTTCGGCACCGGTGTTGATGTTGATTCGGCCTTGCAGCTCTCCCTCTCGCCGAGTCTGCTGTTCAAGGGGTAGCAGTCACTCTAGCTTCTCGGTGCTGCGAGTGATCAGGCCGACGTTGTTGAGGACGTTTGAGACCTCAACGTCGGGATCCAGGAGGCACATGTCAACTCCGATGACTGCCGGAGGCTCAAGCTCTTGTCGGGATAGCATATAACAGTGGCGACGGCCACTGCCTTGCCTAGGTACTCTGTATCATTGTGATATCAGTGTCCAAACCACAGTCCGCTCCAACGTCAGCCCACAATGGCATCAACCACCAGTGACGGGGAGAGCGGCTCCCCTCCACCAAAACCGCCTCCCGAACCCAACGTCAACCCCGAAAACGACTCCCCTAAACCGCCAACCGAAGACCCCCAGGCGGGCGTCCTCACCGACAACAGCAGCGCCGAAAACAACCACAACAAACACATTGGCCCGCAACCCATCCCCAAAGTCCGCCTCATCGCCATCATCCTCGGGTACCAACCCCCTCTTCTTCTTCTCCCCCCAA
>Ga0247824_10000833_pt1 | contig 16213 bp, 16 predicted proteins | sample 13C_PalmiticAcid_FD_194412 | JGI IMG/M metagenome (GOLD analysis project Ga0247824, IMG submission 194412) | Soil microbial communities from agricultural site in Penn Yan, New York, United States - 13C_PalmiticAcid_Day48 | ecosystem: Environmental > Terrestrial > Soil > Agricultural land... | reverse complement strand
GATCAAGGACGGACCTCCCGAGCATCACCTGATCAACATCTCCGAAACGGGCCTGGCCCCTCACGCTGCGGGGCACGCGGCAGAGATTGCGCAGCACAACGCCCGCCACCTCATGCGCATCTTTCCCAAGGGCACGCGCATCTCGTCGCGGAACCTGTCCCCCGTCCCTTTCTGGGCGGTTGGTGCCCAGATATGCGCCCTCAACTGGCAAACGTTTGGCGCCAGCATGCAACTCAACGACGCCCTCTTTGCCGGCACGGCTGGTTACGTCCTCAAGCCCGCTTCTCTCCGCGCCGGCGGCAGCGGCATTCCGGCTTTGGGAGCCCGCCGCAAGTCCCTGCGTCTGCGAGTCATTGGGGCAACCGACGTGCCGCTTCCACCGGGGCGCGAGACGGACTCGCTGAAGCCATACCTGACGTGCACTCTCCTCCAGCCAGGAAGCGGGACCGAGCTCGTCAAGGTCAAGCGCAAGACTGCGGCGTACCATCAGCGCAAGATCCTGAATCTGCCGTTCCTCGCAGCACTGGGATTAGGGGGCGAGAATGCGGCCGTCACGGACCCGATCTGGGACGAGACTCTCGAGTGGGAGTTTGACGACGACGAGCTGGTCTTTGTCAGGATGTTCGTCAAGAGCGACGACAGCTTTGCCAGCAACCCCATTCTGGCCGTCGCCGCCGTCCGGTTGTTGTATGTCCAGCCCGGCTGGAGATTCGTTCGTATGCTGGATTTGAAGGGTCACGAGACGGCCTGCTCAGTGTTGGTCAACTTTGAAGTGGGAGACATCTAGGCGAGAGATGCCCAATGGGGCTGGGTGGCAGCAAGCGTTTCCTTTTTGTTTGAGACACGAATCCCCGAGTCATGAGCTTTTGCTTCGGGCAGGTTGAGTAAGCGGCAAATGAACCGAATGCAACCAAAAATATTTGACTTTCGTGGTTCGGGCTTTGATGACCGCTGACACAACACAATCCATCCGACGGCCATGACTCCAGGCTGCAGGATTGAGGCTGAAAGCATTCGTACCACGGGGACCAGGCCCCCGTCGTGTCCTTCGTTCCTTTTGTATCATGACATCCAACCTTGCACTCAAAGTCGTCCAACAACAACCACTCTTTGACATGGCTCGAGAACACGCACAAAAGCTCGCCCTCCTCGCTCAGCTCGTTGCCTACGGCCTGTGGACGTCCCTCTCTACCCTGCGTCGGGCCCTGTCTGTGAAATTCCAACTTCTCACAGAGCGGGCACGCACGAGCCCGACGAACCCTTCCGAGATCAAGAATGTCGTCGTTGTTGGCGCTGCGTTTGCTGGCTACTCGGCAGCCCGCGCTCTTGCCACCTCCTTGCCTCGTGATGGCAGCCACCAAGTTGTCGTCATAGAGCCCAACAGTCATTTCAATTTCACTTGGGTGCTGCCGCGCTCCTGCGTCGTCGAGGGGGCAAGCGACAAACCATTTATCCCCTACACGCCGACCTTCTTTTCTCGAGGTCCCAAAGGCATGGTTCGGTGGGTGAGGGACCGTGTGGCCGCGGTGCAAAGGGGCAGAGTTGTCCTGCGGAGCGGGCATGAGCTGCCGTACGAGTTCCTCATCATCGCTACAGGATCCATGGCAGCCAATGGACTGCCCTCTCGGCCAGGGGTGGAGGACAAGGAAGCGGGGATGCAGCTTCTTGCCCGCATGCAGGCTCGAATCAAGACCGCAACCCGGGTTGTCATCGCGGGAGGGGGCGCGGCTGGCGTCGAACTGGCCGCCGATGCCAAGGACAAGTACCCGGACAAGTCGGTCACCCTCGTCCATTCTCGTCAGGCCTTGATGCATCGTTTCGGGCCGGGGCTCCAAAAAGGTACCATGGACGCGCTGCAACGGTTGGGAGTCGAAGTGATCCTGGGCGAAAGGGCAGATTCTCAAAGCGTGGACGGCAAGTCTCTGATGCTTGCCTCTGGAAGGAGCATTGAGTGTGACTGCTTTGTCTGTTCTTCTCTCCTTGGAAGCAGCAGCATGCTGACCGTCCGAACAGATCGACTGCATCGGACAACAGCCGTCATCTGGTCTTGTGGCTGATGCGGCGCCAAATGCCATCGCCCCGTCGGGCCACATCCGCGTCAAGCCCACGCTTGAAATCGACGACGGCGCTCTCCCCAACGTGTTTGTGTGCGGCGATGTTGCCGACACAAAAGTGGCAAACCCAAACTCAAAGACTGCCACCCGGCAGGCCGAGATTGCGGCATACAATGTAGCGATGGCGGCAAGGGGCATGAAGCCAATTCACACGTACCAGGAGGCGTGGGTGGATGGATTCATCAACCTCACCGTCGGACTGGTAAGTATTCCGCCCGCGATGGACTTCATCCGGCCTGGCTGACGAGAGGCATCACCAGGAACGCTCCCTGACACATTTCTGGGATGGCACTTCGGAGCTGCTCTTTCAGGGTAGGGCAACCGAGCTGGACGTGATGTGCAAAAGGGCCTGGGCTGGTCTCGCGGCGAAGCCGTTCGAGGACACAGGAGTGTATTCTGCATAGTGCCGTCCAGGGGATCACGGCGGGTTTCTCGCTGCGGAGAATCAGGAGAGACGGGATTGTCTGCGCTTGCGTGTTCTCGGAGCAATAGAAGCGCTAATGTCATTGGCAGCTGGGACGGATAAATGGCACGAAGTGCGGCGTAAATATACAGTCGATCGTCAAGGAGAGAAGGGTCAGGGGTCGTGCGTCGAATAGATGCGAAGTACAGATTAGACTGGTTTCCGTCTCACGAGCACACAGGCTGCAGCCCGCACCCGCCCGATCCCTTCTCGCCAGACTTGAAATCGGTCCAGTAATAAAGTCCTGCATTCAGCTCATTCCGCCTGCGCTGTCGGCCTGCGGCCGTGAGGGATCATGCCAGGGTGGGGACCGCACCATGCCACGCCCGCCGCGCCATCACACCACCATGGCCCGATGACACCCAATGTGCCACAACCGTCGCTCGATCTCAGCTCCGACATCATCCAACCATCGGAACAAACAAATTTGCAACATGTGCCTTGCAAATCACGGCCGCCGAGTGCGGTTGGTTAAGAACAGGCCACCGTCCAGCTTTTCCTGACCCCTTCACGTTGAGCCGCACCATCTCTTCAAGCATTCTCTCGAGAACACGACACCCCGATCAACCATCAGCCCATCCCGTCTTACCAAACCCGGGAACGCAATCATGTCGCCACTGGCTCCTTTCCGACCGACAATGCGGCTCGCCGCCAACGTCAACGCCGCCGTGCTCAAGACTCCAGTGGCGAGGTGCGCACGCTCCCCGTCAACCCCCACGCAAAGTACGTATGCTGACTATGGTACCAGAACCGCCCCTAGCATGATTATCCCTGGCCTTGTGGTTGTTGGCGCAGGTATGTTCCCCCTACTCCCATCTGCCGCGACAACCCAACTGACCCAGCCCAGTGTCTGGTGTTGTCGCCTACGTCCGGGCCCAACTTCGCAAAGAGTCAGACACCATGAACCGCATGTTCTCACAGCAAAACACGGCCGATGTGCGGGCAAGGCGGGATGAGAGGCTGCTGGTCAAGACTGAGGGGAATCCGAGAAAGACAATATATAATATCCTGAACTGGTAAAGGGGTGGTGCATTGTATTTTTGGGTTCAGCATTGGCGTCTTGGTTTGGCGGCAGCTTCGGCTTGTAGGGACAGAAGGGGTGTGTTTGATGATTCAGGAGATAAATATCAGAGGAATTCCACAGCAGCCATCGTGACAACTAGCCTCAACCTCACGCATCCTCCCAATCGACCACCCACAAAATCTTGATGGCGCTTTCGCAGTTAATATCTGCCCGGCGGATCTTCTTTAGCGAGGCCGTGACGGTAAAGTTATTGATGGTTTTGGACAACCGATCCACAGCCTCACCACCTTCACTTCCAGTGTGCTGGAGTCCGGCCGCGGCGTGGCTCAGGAACTTGGTCGTCAACACCTCGTTCCAGTGACCATCCCGCACCAGAGTCCCCCACTTGCTCCTAAACGTAATGTCGGCGAAGGCGATAACGTCGCACCACCCGTGGCCCACGACGATCCCAAAAGACCCGTTGCCCGTCGGTTGCTCAAACGCAAATAAGCGGGCCGTCGAGGGCGGGAGATCAAATGGTTGGAAGAGTGTCGCTGCTGTGAACTTGCGCGGCGCCTCGTAGTGCGTATGTCCTGCTCCGCCGCCAATGGCGTGGGAGAAGCAACTGGTAATCTTCCACGGCGCCCGCGAGGCGACGATCGTCTCGCCGGCGCGGAGGGGCGGCGGCTTCTCCAAAATGTAGCGGTTCCCTCCCATGCTAGTCATCCGATGGTTATGTGTGCTGAGCGCCGAGTCGGCGCTCGCGAGGGACAGATAAATAGTCTTGCGCTCAAACGTGGCGAGCGCCTTGTCGTTATCCAGCAGCTCAAACGCCGCGTTTGGGTCGTCCGACCCCGTGTAAACGTTGGACTGCTCCTGGCGCCGCAGGACGAGGCAGACGGGAGAAGGCGGCAGCTCCGGAGAGGCACCCGGCCTCGGCGTCTTGCAGTTGATGTACGCGAGGATATCCCCCGCCCTTTTCTTGGACGGCCTCAGCAGCAACGACATACGGAGCCCCCGGCTGGTGATCAGGGGCGGCGTGTCGTCAAGGGACGCAGAAGTTGGGATAGCAGCGGCGCTTCCCTCGTCGGCAAGCAGTCGCGAATAGGTCCACACCGTCCGGTTATGCAGTTCAAAGTCGGTAGTACTGTCCGCGAGCGGGCGACGCGGGTCCCCGAGGTTGTTGCGCTGGATGCCCTTCCAGTGGTGCTTGTTGCTCAGGTACTTGGACAGCCCCCAAGCGAGCATGGTGTAATCCTCGGTCGTCTTCATAATCTCCTTCTGGAGGCGGTAAAAGGCCCGGTGCCCCTCTCCGTAGATTAGGGGCATGTGGACCTTGAAGATACCCAACAGCGAGTACGCGGCGTCCTCAACCCGTGTCGTCTGCCTGTTGGCCGCCCACGACATGCGCTCCGCGACGTGACACGTCGCCGGGTCTGCGCCCTCCAGCACTCGAATATCGATGCCGGTGACCTTGCTGATGACCTTGCGCAAGCTGAACTTGGTCCCAATCTCATGCCATCCCTGCGAGTAAAACTCGACGATGGGCGGGGCGATCAGCTCCTGCAGCGTCCATCCGCGGGTGAACCACCTCGAGTTCTCAAATGTCCGCGGGAGCTTGTCGTACTCCCTAAGAATGGACGGGATGGTGTGGAAGGTTGGGCGCGGTGCCTCGCCAGCAGCGGCTCCCTTCTTCGACGGTCCTGTTGGCTCGGTCCCCTGCGGCGGCGGCAGGTCTGAGGAGACGTCCGACATGTACGCGTACGCGATGCTGGCTTCCTGGTACCATCGGTACATGGAATTGATGGCCTCGGACAGCTCCGCGCTGCTCGACTTGTCGATACTGCCATGGTTTAGCAGACGTCGCTGACCAAACGGGGACAGAACCATACCAGCACGTATCAACCCACAGATACTCGTATCCGTCTGCCGCCGCGCGGGTGGCGCAGCCCGTAATCTTGGTATATCCAGCCTTCTTCCTGAGCACCGCCTTGGGGAGCAGCGTCATATCCTCAAGCGATACCTCGTCGGGACCCCATGTGTGCGACAAGATCACGTATGGGGGCACGCGCTCCACAAACTCGACGAGCTCGAGCGTGTCTGTCCTCAGTAACCTCATGGCGGTGTGGAAGCTGCAGGCTCGGGGCCGGATCTCGTTATCGGGGCTTGCTGGTGCAATCGAGCGGTGAGGACGACGATGACGGCGATCAGCAAAAGCGTGTCGCACCGTCGTCGCAGGATGGAGCAGTCAGCTCAGCCAGGCAAGCGCCGAATATCGATGCATTCCGATTGGCTGATTTCCCACCAACAATCCGTCCATTCACGCTCCAGTCTCGAGCACGTCTTGCTTGGCCTCGCCCAATCACCCACTCAAATGTCCTCGCCCTTGCCTGGCACAAAGTCCACGCTAAAGTCAACGTCCTCGCCCGCGACTTTGCCCACCAGCCGCGCCGCCAGCCGCGTGTCTCCCATGCGGGAAAAACGACTGCAGTGGGAGCGCCGAAACACCGAGCGCCCCCGTGTCCTCCAAGAGCAGCTCATAACGCAAACAAAACGACAGGTTTCGATGCTCGCGAGCCGTGACCCAGTAGTCGGGCCATTCGCCAGGACGGTCGATATCCGGAGACGACACCTCCGTCCCCGTCTCATCGAACGCAGTGGGAGGGAGGTCTCTGTTGCTGTGCCGAATCACTGTCTACATGGTGTCGTCATGTCCTAGAGAGGTGCTCACAACGTTGCCGTCGTCCGGAGTGCTGGTTGTCATGAGCAACGCCTGGTACTCTTCAAGAGGGATGCCGTACCGTTGGCGCAGTTCCCTCTGAAGTCCGAATTCTTTGGCGAACAGCAGCTGCCATGACTTCCCGTACTGTGTCATCAAGCTGTTGGCCTCGCTCGACCCAAAGATGAGGTTGTAGCTCGACTGGGGATACAGAACGTCCTGGATGTTGCCCCAAGAAAGGGCGCTGCGGTGAAGCCACTCAGCTGGGTACTCCCCCGGCCAACTCCACGCGCCATGGCCGGTGATCCTTTGACCCGGGTTTTCCCAGCCCGCTATGGTGGCAATTTCTGTGGCAGAGCCACCCATCTGCTTCCGGACCCATCGCCATGAAGATCGTGCTGAACGAGACCTGGTCAATGTTGCGACCCTCTGTCGCGCTCGGCGCCCCGCCGTAAGGGTCGCTCGATTTGAGTTCCCTTTCAAACTCCGCGTCCCGGACCCAGGTATTTGGCCTCCGCATGTCGAGGTTATAGCGAAGCCTGTCCGTCATCGTGTCCAACCGGGGCAAGATGGGGAGGCTGTATCCAGGGCACGCTTGGAGGTAGGATATGTAGTCCTCCTCTTGAATCCACGTCTCGTAATCTCCAAACGGGGACGTACTGAGCTGCAGTTATACACCGTGTCAGACTGACGGATGTAACACGGGGCTCGTGTCATTCCTCGGCATTTACAAGACGGTTGAACGCTTCGGGTTTCTCCTCGGCGGTGGTGACAAAAGCGTGTTCCCCGAAAGGGACCACCGCATACTGCCATGCTTCCAGATCTTGAGTTGTTGTCCGAGTGTCAGTCAAGACCAGGCAGAGATCGAGCGCGGTGATATTGCGCCAACGCGTCATCTTCCATTCCGTCCATGTCACGGCGCCCCAATGAGCCTTTTTCCAAAACTCTGTGGTTGTCGTCTGCCCGCCCTCTGGGCAGCGCACATAATGCCCATCGCCCACGGCGTTACGCAAGGCCACCGATGCCCTCTTCCCGAACGGGTAGGTTCCCTTGCGCAGGCCGTCCACAACACTCTTGGGGATGTAAATCTCGGCCGCATTCACACCGCGGAGTCGCGCCGCCGGGTCCCCCAGGAGCAGGATGTTCGCCGCGCCGTCCAATGCAGCCCCAGAAAACGGGCAGATCTTGACGTACAACTCTGTAGGGTCGGGGGGCTCGCCGCCCCAGCCGTCCAGGACAAACCCGATCCCGTCATTCTTTTGCGCGAAATGCCGTTCGTCGTCGCCGCCCTCCCTCCACTGCCCGGGGTCGTTCATGTTTCTCTGCTTCCAGGGGACATTCTCGACGAGAGTCCAGCGCTTCCTTTTCCTGTCGAGTCTCGTTTCAATCTCGCGCGCCTTCTCCTGGCCCAGCGCAAACTGCCTGTCGTGTGTGTTGACCCAGAATGCACTTCGGTCCGTCGCACCGGCGCCGTCAAAACTGCTCGCTGGTGTCAACTCTTGGAGTTTCACAAACGCTCCGTTGCTCACGTCTTCCATCACCACCGCCAGGTTCCGTCTAGCGAGGCGGGTCTTGGCCCAGTTCCTAGGCTTTCTGTCCTTGACTGTCGCCCGAAGATTATTGAAACTCGTCCCGCTCGGGAGCATCAACGGATCGTTGCCAGGGGGTTTAAGGGAGTAAACGGGTCGAGAAACGGGGAAAATACGGGCGCTGTTGGCCCGGCTTGAAGCCGATCTATGGCCTCGGGATTGATCTTCCAAAAGCGCAGCGTGGCTTCGTTCCCAGTCGCATCGTGCCCATCGTCCTCCTGTGGAAACCATACCGAGTTTGGCTCCTCCACCTCGTTTTCAACATCATTGCGGATGTCAACATCGACGTCCATTGCGGTATTCCCGAAGTCTGCCATGCTGAGAACGGCGCCACAGGTGCAAGCAAACTTGAGTCGGCCAAGATTGTTGTCCTGAGCGAATCCAGAATGGGGGCTGTGAGTTATACACCCAGAGTAGGTATTGATTGTGCGGTGTCCATAATGATGGAGATGAAGCAAGATCGCATCAGACTTTTGCCATTATGACGAGAACTGTGTTCGTACCAGGGCTGCTGCTGTTTTCTCCTGAGCAAGATGTTGCGATATCTGGCCCGGTTAGCCAAAGCAACTTAACAGGAGGAGCTGTCCAAACAGCTTCGTACGGTAATTATCCTCCGTCCACTTCACCCCTTCTCGGCGGTGGCACGAACACGGTATCCGAGATGTGATGAGATATCCCCTCTGTCATGGTATTCCTGTATCCTAGATTACTGTGCACTGCAGCGCCCTCTCCCCGCTGACCGGGGTCCGCGCCTCCTTGGAGCCTATGCTATGTATTTTCGTCCTTGCAGAAATGTTGAGCCGCTTGCATTTGATGGAAGCCCTTATTCTTTTGTTTAATGCTATTTGTCTACTAAACCCCGAACCTCTCTTCGCCCCGTCTCTTTCCGGTGGATTACATCATCGTAGCCTGGTCAAGGTAGGTAGATGGAGTTAAAGAGGCGGTTCCCCGTGTCTGTGGTCCTGCGGTCGGCGAACTTATTCTGGGAGGCAGCTTGACTGCCGGTGCTATGTCATTGGTTGCCTTGTCCCCAGGCCTGCCGTTCAAACAACCCGCCTCTTCCGACGGTGTCTAGCCGTTTCAAGCTAAGCGCCTGTCCAGGAAGCCACAAAGTGCCAGGCCACACTCTAAAAAGTAAAACACTGAATCATGCGAGACAGGCCCTCCCCAAGACTCTCAACCTTGCCATTGCTATCGACCTTGCCTTGCCGTTGCCATTGCCTTCGACCTTGACGTAGCCATCGCCGTTAAAGACGCGTAGACACCGTCATAATAGAAGAGTCGGTCGTTCAGGCCCCGGGGCCGGCTGCCTGCCGCCAAGCTGGATACAAAGGGAGCTGGCCAAACGCCGTGATCTGGAGGCAACGTGGAAAAACAGGCAGACCCTGCCGGCATGTCATCATCCGTACCTGTGGTCCCGTCGCCCGTTACCGGGAAGTCTCCCAGCACGCAGTCGGCGAATGATGCCAGGTAGCGGCTCCTGTGTAATTTCAAGACTGCAGGGAAACAGCCTGGACAGCGCTTGGGGGGCGGAGAGGCGAGTTTGCCGCCGTCTTCATGGTGGCACGGCACTGGGCAAATCGGTTGGAGGTGGGCTGAGATTTGAGGCGACTTGTTCGTGGATGGGGTGTCCGGAATGAGTCTGTTTACTTCTGGCTCCAGCTTGGATATCTGTATTCCGTCTGTATTCCAATGTGCGACGCGGTTGCATGCACATCCCTCCCTGTTGGTCCGGTTTGAGACGCCCACGGCACGCTGCTCGCGTGTTCGGGAACCAGGGTCTGGACAGTCAGGCTGGACCTGGCGCAGAATTTTTCGGGGAGCCCCCACACTTGGGCTGCAGGTCAGCACATGGCGTCCCCGGCTAGCGAATCCACGGCCGGCTCTTGTACCAGAAACGGCCGCCCACCGATGACGCACGGGCGCGCGGGATTGGGGCCCCATGGCTGGGCAGGCCATTCTCACGTGCTCGATCTCTTCCCACCAGATGAACCACTGGCAAGATCTGCCTTGTCGAGAGTTCGTGCCAGCAGGTCTGTCCCGCGAATCCCACTGCGACCCTTCTGCAGTGTTTCATTGCCGACGCGACTCTCTCGGCGAATCATCCAGAGTTCCTGCACTGCTCGCCGCCGCCACCATGCACGGACAGCGCATCCCCATCAGGAAGGGACCTGTCGGGGCAGGTCGGGTGCCTCCCAGGCCGCCGGACTCAGATGACCCACCGCGCAAGCGATAAGGAGTGCCGGTTGGGTCGCGGCAGGCGACCTGGTCACCTTACCGCCCCCTGCCCCCCTGCCCAGCTTGGCAGGAGGAGCTTGTGTTATCAGTACGTACTGGTAATTGTAAAATGTGGGCGAGGACCTGTCTCGGGCTTTTCATGTGCCTGCCCGGGACCTTTTTTTTTCTGTTGATCTGCAACCTCCCTCCCCGAAACGCGCTCCACGACGGGAAGGAAGAAACAAGTACGGTGCTCTGCCGACGACGCCCCGCGACTTACACCACCGTGCCCCTCCGACGCCGTTCCTCCGTCCACCGTCTTCCCGGGCCCGTTCCCCTCCCTCCCTCCAATATGAGCGCCAACCTCGAGGCCGCGCCGCCCCGCGTCGGCAACGAGTCGGACGATGGCGACGGTCTGCTCGCCGCCATGGGCTACAAGGCCGAGCTCGTGCGCACGCGGTCGACCTGGCACGTCGCCTTCATGTCGTTTGTCCTCGCCTCCATCCCCTACGGCCTGGCCACCACGCTCTACTACCCGCTGCAGGGCGGCGGGCCCGTCGTCGTCGTCTGGGGCTGGCTCCTCGTCAGTCTGATCATCCTCTGCGTCGCCGCCTCCTTGGGCGAGATCACGTCCGTCTACCCGACCGCCGGCGGCGTCTACTACCAGACCTTTATGCTCGCCCCGCCCAACTTCCGGAGGGTCGCCGCCTACATCTGTGGCTGGGCCTACGTGGTCGGCAACATTACCATCACCCTGGCTGTGCAGTTCGGCACGACCCTCTTCTTCGTCGCCTGCGTCAACGTGTTCAAGACCGAGGACGGCGAGGACATCTGGAACGCCTCGTCCTACCAAGTGTTCCTCACCTTCTTGGCCATCACCCTGCTGTGCAACGCCATCTCGACCTTTGGCAACCGCTGGCTGCACCTGCTGGACGTAAGTTTGCGCGCCCTCGGATCTCCTCGCTTGGCAAAGCCGTACTGATATGCGAGGGTAAATAGACGTTTGCCATCTTCTGGACCTTTGCCGCTTTGATCGCCATCCTCGTCACCATCCTGACCATTGCCAAGGGCGGCAGGCGCAGCGCCTCGTTTGCTCTGGGAGGCTTCGAGGTGACGTCGGGCTGGCCCGCCGGATGGTCATTCTGTGTCGGCCTGCTCCACGCCGCCTACGCCACCTCGTCGACAGGCATGATCATTTCCATGTGCGAGGAGGTCGAGCGCCCCGCCACCCAGGTGCCCAAAGCCATGGTCATCACCATCATCATCAACACGTTCGGCGGCCTGCTGTTCCTCATCCCCCTCATGTTCGTGCTGCCCGACCTCGCCGAGCTGATCGCCCTTCCCTCGGGCCAGCCCGTGCCCACGATCATCAAGTCGGCCGTGGGCTCCTCGGGCGGCGCCATCGGGCTGCTCCTCCCCCTCATGGTGCTCGCCATCCTCTGCGGCGTCGCCTGCACCACGGCCGCCTCGCGCTGCACCTGGGCCTTTGCCCGCGACGGCGCCATCCCCGGTTCCAAGTGGTGGAAGCAGGTGCACCCCACCCTGGACCTGCCTCTGAACGCCATGATGCTCTCCATGGCCATCCAGATTCTCCTGGGCCTCATCTACTTTGGCTCCTACACCGCCTTCATGGCCTTCTCGGGCGTCGGTGTCATCTCCCTGACCGTGTCGTACGCCACCCCGATCGCCGTCTCCATGCTTGAGGGTCGTGCGCACGTCAAGGGCGCCAAGTTTCCTCTTGGGAAGCTGGGATGGGTGTGCAACAGCATTGCCATTGGTTTGTCATAGCCCTAACGTCCCGAGGCGGATGAGGCCGCTTTGCTAACTGTTCTCTGTAGGTTGGTCGATTCTCGCCGTCCCGCTCTTCTGCATGCCCGCCTACCTTCCGGTCACGGCAGCCACCGTCAACTACGCCCCCGTCGTCTTCGTTGGCTTCACCGTCATTTCCTTTGCGTGGTACGCCGCCTGGGGCCGGAAGAACTATCTCGGCCCCCCGACCGAAGGCCTGAACGAGGATCAGCCCAAGCAGTTTGCCGACGCGCCCAAGAAGGACTAGCGAACCAACGCCTGTCTTGTTTAATGTCTAATTTCCGAATATTATGTTTCAACGTATGATAGTCGCGAGGCGTTTGGGCGTCGCATGCTGAGGGGTCCTTTCAACAGCCCCAGTCCAGCGGATACCCCCTTTTTGGAATAGTTCGGGTTAATACAAGTATTATCGTGTGTTTTGAAGAGCCACACTCTTTTGGCCTGCTCTAGGTTGGTCCCTGCATCACCAAATGCGACAGAGGAGCCAAGAAGTCAGTGGCTATAACCCTCTCCTCGTGGCCGAGGCCAGCATGGACGAGCTTAAAATTTATGCGAAACTCCAATGACTATCTGACGGTCTGTAATTATCGTGTAGCGTGTAGTTGTCAATCAGCTAACTGGCCAACGGGCGGAACAAACACATTGCAGCGAGATAGCCCGATCAAAAAAGAACCCCCACCCCCCAACAGTCGGGTGTATCTTTGCAACTTTCTGACACGAAACAATCCTTCATGGAGATTTGTGCGTCCACTACCCCCCCAACGTACTGATACATTCCAAACGTCAACACACCTCCCCCACAGAAACAGGCTCAACTCCCCCCCACTTTGGCCCAAGCGCGCCTGGTTCGGGCTGTTAGAGCCGCCAACAACCCAACGCCATTCTCCTAAAGTGGCCGCTTGGATGGCATCATGATCCTGGCGGACCGGATGCTCCGATGTGCAAATCAGCATCATAGCGCGTCCACCCACCCCCTTGCCCAAGTCCAACCAACACCAACTCATAAGGCCACTGGAGCCAGCGACAGGAATCCGAGAGCAATCAACAACTGGCCGGCGTAGTAGAGGATCCAAACAGCATGCTGCATCCAGGGACGATGTGACGACGTTGGCGACAGCAGAAACCGGTCGGCAGCGAGGATCGAGTCGGAGGCGGCAAACATGACACTGCCCAGGTGGACCTGACTGCTCTCCAGGGTGAGGGCAGTGAGGGCCATGACGAGGATCGTAAGAGAATAGACAACGACAGGTGGGCGGAGCTCGGGACCAATTCGTGGCATCAGAGTAGCGATCATAAAGGGCACCAGCAGGACCAGTGCCCCCGCGACACCGGCTCGCCAGCCGTCCAGCAAGGCCTCGTACCCGGCCCAGCCGTCCGGGTTTTGTTGAAAGAACGCGCCGATGTAAAGGAGGTGGGCGACGAGGAAGCTCGCCAGGCCGCAGAGGAACGACGTTTCGTCGTCCCATGCGAGGAAAGCGTCGCCGAGAGACCCCAATGCCAGAGCTCCGACCAGAAGCCGCGGTCCACCCCGAATGGCAGCCACTGCGGAGAGAAGGGCCGTCGAAGCTGTCTTGACCGTCATGCGCCAGCGGCTGGGCCGGGAGCGTACACAGGCGAGATAGAGGACGGCAGAGCAAATCGAAGCGCCCAGCACCGCTGAGTCGGCCGGTTCGGCGGTGAGAACATCTTGCAGGGACGCCATGGTTTGTGGAGGTGTCGAGGAGGTTGGGAAGCAACAAAAGTGCGGGGAGGAGATGGGCTTGGCTGGAGTTGAAGATTCAAGATGAGTTGGAGCAACGAACCCACTTCCGCCGAGGCACGCTGAGGATTGTCTTGGCATTCTCTTCCCATGTGACCATGCTTCCGTTCCCCGCAAACTCGCCTTGCCGTCAAGTCGCATTGAAACAAGCATAGGTATCATTGACCTCAAAGATCCAAAGTTCGGCCTGCTCATGGACACAGTTGTTACACCACGGGATCCCAACGGCCGAGACCTCATCGCCATGAATTCTACCAATACTATGGGCCCTACAGTAGGTACAAAGGCTCAAACTTGGCCAACGACAGAAGAGAAACCAATCCAGCTCCATGCGCAGGTGGCGGTGCGGAAATCGCCAAGGGGCAAGACACCACTCGACATGTTTCAATCTTTGACGGTTTAAACGTTGACGGTCGAGCCGACGGGACCGAAGCGAATGTTGGACCACACAACCTTGCTGTTCGGACGGTTAGCCAGCATGATCTACTTGGGTGATTCTGGGGGCGGGACTCACGAGTCGGGATACTTGGACTCGACATCGGCCGGGACACCGGAGTCCTGGGGGCAGTCGCCACGGTCGCCGCCGGGGGTGCCGGCCTTCTCGGGCGGGTAGCTGGAGTCGAGCCAGAGCATGTTGGCGTAGTGCTGGGGGTAGAGCGTTGTCAACATCATTACGTGTCACGCGAGGCAGACGCCGGGGCAGTGGAGGATCCAAGTAAATGGGGCAGCTTACGTCGTCCCAGATGGACATGACCAGCACCATGGGGACAGCGAGGGCCGCGTTGAGCTGGTCGAACCCGCCCACCTCCGCAAAGCGGTCGCGGTCGCCAAAGGCCTTGAACTGGGCAGTGCAGAACTCGGGGGTAATGGAGCTGCTGTCGTTCGGGATGCCGTCAAAGGTGGAGGCGGGGATCTCGATCTTCTTGCCGTCTTGGACGAAGAACTGGGTGAGCTTGTTCTTCTGGAACTGGGTCACGACGCTGGTCCGGTGCACATCCCGAGTCAGCGCTGCGCTTCACATCATCCCGTTCTGGGCTGGACAAGGCCCGTCTGGGTGACTTACGTGAACTTCTTGCTGGTGTCGAGCGTCTTGCCCTTTCCGTAGAAGTCGGGGTTGCCCATGCGGTAGGGGTTGTAGTCGCAGCCGTTGGCGTCGCAGTCGCCTGCGAAGCGGTCGTCCGAGTATGTGCCGCCGCAACCCGACGTCTCACAGACGTGGTACTTGTTGTTCTTGCACGCGTGCGGCGTGAAGGCAAAGGCGTGGGCGTTGGACTCCCTGCCAAGGCGTGTAAGCTCCAAGTTGCTTCCTACCCCAGTGGGCAAGTTGTGAGGGGTTCGACCAAGGTTCGCGACTCACCAGATATCAATTTCGGCGCAGCAACCGCCGTACGGGCCGACACCGGCGTTAGCGTCGTTGGTGGACTGCTTCCATCCCTCGACGTTGGCCTTGCCTCCGACGAACTTGAGATCACGGGCGCATTGGGCATCGCAATACTGGCGCGCTTGAAGTCAGCATGGGTTCGGGATCGCGCCAGGGCCGACATTGTTGGGGCCAAACTCACCCCGGTGCCGTACTTGGCGCCGGCCTTGTTGGTCGGATAGCTGGCCATGCCGCCGTCCTCCTCCATGGCCACAAAGTACAGCGCAGCGTTGAGGCCGCACTCGACGGTCGACAGGTCGACGTCAAAGGTGAACTCGTTGTCCATGAGGGTGAACATCTGGTACTTGGAGGCGCCATTCATGAGGTAGAAACGCGAGCCGATGTTGGTGCCGTACTCGTGCTTGGTGAGGAACTTGAGCGTGAGGGCGTCGCCGCTGGTCGAGGCGCCGTAGGTGGTGCCGTAGTTGGCGCCCTCGAGCTGGCACTTGGAAGCGCAGTCGGTTGCGGTGGAGCAGACATCGGTCCACTTGTTGCCGTCGTAGCAGTTCTTCTGGTTGGCGTCGTGCAGCCAGCGCCAGTTGGCGTCGATGGTCACCTCGGTGCTGACGGACGTGCAGGACGCCTTGCCCGTGCACTTCTTCCAGGTGATCTTGGGGTGTGTCTCGGTCTGCTGCTTGCCGACCTGCTGAGCCGTGGCGAGGCTCATCAGGGGCAGGGCCGCCGCGAGATACTCGAGATAGGCCTTCATCTTCATGGTGACAGATGGCGACAAACCAAAGAACCAGGCAACTGAAGCTGCTCAAAATGAGATTGAAAGGTGAGGAGGGGCGAATGGATGACCGTGACGGGGCACCACACTCTGCCTCAATGAGAGCTGCCCTCCCTTTTATAACTGATCAAGCTGGGCAAGATCGGCTCGTCTGGGAGGGCGGCAGCCCAGATCCGGAAAACGCGCTCGCCATGGGCAGTGGAAGACTGAGCCGACTTTCCATACCACGCGTCCATTGTCTAGTAATTGAGCAGCCAGCGGTTAATGCAGCTTCATCGGGGGAAGAATGCACGGAGAATCTTGGCCGAGCAAGACGGCGCTGGGCGACTGGGCGACGGCGGCGAGATAGATTAACAGTCGTCCCTGAAAATCTGGGGTATACCCCCTTTC
>Ga0247824_10000832_pt1 | contig 16214 bp, 16 predicted proteins | sample 13C_PalmiticAcid_FD_194412 | JGI IMG/M metagenome (GOLD analysis project Ga0247824, IMG submission 194412) | Soil microbial communities from agricultural site in Penn Yan, New York, United States - 13C_PalmiticAcid_Day48 | ecosystem: Environmental > Terrestrial > Soil > Agricultural land... | reverse complement strand
GAGTGTGGTCTGAGGCGCCGAGGCGCTTGGCCAGCGAGACCATGCCTAGGATGGACTCGTTGGTCATGCCCTCGGCCCGAGCCCGCTTGATGAGGTCGGTGTCTTGCAGCCGCGTCTCGCGGGTGACAGGGTCGATGGTTTGCTTTGTTTGGGCGACGCGCAACATGAAGAGCGGGGAGGTGAGCGGGATGTCAGCGTCGGGGATCGTGTCGAGATTCCAGTTGTTTTGCCGGAAGAGCACCAGGCTTGACTTGATGTTGAAGAAGCGGTTGGCGTCGACGGCCAAGATGCGGTGGATGTCGTGCTCTTGGGCGACAGATTTGCGTGCTGTGTCCCACTCCTTGCGCGTCGAGTTCGCTGCTCGGACGCGTGCCATGAAGGCGTCTGAGAAACTGGACGACGGGACTTTGCCGCCGACGAAAAAGGCCGGGGCGAAGAGTTGCTCGAGGGATGCGAACAAGCCCACGGGTTTCTTGAGATAGCCCTGCTTGACGAGCATGTTGTGCAGGTGGATGAGCACGATGGGCTCGGGGAGGCGCTCCCAAACGGACATGCCGGCGAGGTAGGCAAGCTCGAGACTCTCCATGAGGCCGGCACCGCACAGGAACGGCGAGTACTCCCAAAGGCCATTCGCATTGGTGTTGGAGAAGCGAGAGGGAGGAATGGTGTTCAGGCCGTACATGTACTTGGACTCGCCGAGCCAGTTGCGAAAGTCGTATTGCAAGCCTTCCAAAACCGCATTGATGTCCTGGTGTCGCTTTGGGTCCCGGTGGACGGTGGCGTCTCTGTCGCAGAGCTGTTTGAGAACACGGACCGCTTGGAGGAATCCATGGCCTGTCCTCTCACCCTTCCGGTCGAGGAAGAGGTCGACATCACGCCGGGGTCGGAATTTCCGGGGTGGTGGGCTGAGCATGTGTCCTTTCAGGGGGCTGATCGACCACCCGCGAGACACCATCAGGGAATCGACGATGCACTGTAGCTGGAAAATGTGATGGGGCAGGATGCGCTTCCGAACGTCTGTTCCTTGTCTCTGCATCGCCAGGGAAGTGACGACGCCCGCGAACTCGTTCAAGCCGAACAGCGTCCGGTGGTCGTCCCACGGTCCAGCCGGCGACCAATCGACGTCTTCCATGACATGGTTCTCGCCTTTTAGGGTATTGCGCTGCACCACGACAGACGAGAAGACGTTGACCAAGTCGTACAGCCAGTTGATGGTATAACAGCGGCGCCAGCGGATTCGTTCCTCGTTGGTCGCTCTCTGAAGGTCGAACTTGGGGTCCCAGCCGCGAATTTCGGCGAGCATGCGCTTGGTGGGCTTGCCCGAGCGGGTTTTACGAAAGTCGTCGACAAAGTCGATCAAATCGCGATAGGTGTGAATCATGAACTGCTCCTTGACATCAATGGAAGTTGCTTGGACCTCCTTGGCCTTGCCGTCGGGCCCTACCCTATGGAGAGCCATGGTGAACATGCCTTGGGCCTTGTCGGGGTCGCCACGAGTGATGGTGTTCATGACGGTCTCATAGGCATCGTGACCTGGGAAATCAACAAACATTTCGGTTGCAGATCTCTGGACCATGGCGATGGCCAAGTTGGAAACAGCGCCAGCAATTGCCGTGTTCAAGCCGTCGTAGGCACATTCGCGCCAGACGCCCTGTAGGTACGTGCGAAGGTCGATCCACTCATGAATCAGGGCGTAAACTGCCATGAGGTAGTCGGTAATGACTCCCTCGGTGTCTTGGATGATGAGGTAGCTCTCGAGCGGAAGGTCATCCAGGTGCGATTGCTTGGCGGGCACGGGGTGATGCTGCCTCTTGGGCTTCTTTGCCCGCTTGCCTTTCTTGCCTTTGCCGGGCTTGGCTTGTTGGCGTCTCCTCGGAGCAGGGCCCGGACCTTTTCCGGGTGCCCCATACTCATCGACCTCGTCATCCGATTCTTCAGCTCCTTGGTCGGGGTCGGAGTCAGCTGTCCTCCGCAAATCGAGGGCGCCAAATTGGTTGGACAGAACGAGACGGTCAAGGTCGTCCTTGAGGTGGAAAGCTTCGGCGTCGACGTCGGCACTGTTTGTCGTCTCGCCGGGCTGCCAGTCCTTGCCTCCCAGCGCGTGGAATGCCTCGATCAAAGCGTCGATAAAATGCCTGTGAGTCAGGTTGCTCTTCTCAATGGCGGGGTCGGGATTCTCGGCCACGATCTGCTGGAAAGCCTCGTGCGTGGTGGTGCGGGCGTCGATGACGGCGCGGAACAGGCGGAAGATGGTGGGTGGCACGGTGCTGATGTGTTTCGCAATGAGGCGAGACAGGGCCACGAGATTTGCGACCGTGATCGCTCCGGTTGTGTTCACTTGTGCTCCTCCATCATCGGTCGCGGTCCCGGTCGCCGACTTGATGATGCCGTTGGAGGTTCGGATGATCCAGTACAGCAGCTGGCTTGTGTCTCGCTTGTACGCGAGGTAAACATTGCGCGTGCCCATCTTCGGGGAATGGGAACGGGAGTGTGGCGCCCGTTTGATGTTACAAAATGAGAGTCGAAGTGGGAATTGGCGCGCAAAAGTGAAAACCAAACAGCGAAATGGGGAGGGTCGCTGAAGGCCTGGCGTCTCTGGCCCTTCACAGCTGCTGTCGGACACTGTGCGTGGCCTGCTGTTCCTCGAAAAACAAAGATCGAACCTCAGGGTGGCCCGGACACCAGAGCAACTCTTGTCGTGCACGACAACATTCACCAGGTAAAGAAAGGAGAAGGATACGGCAAGGTCATATGCGATATGTTTATGGTATGAAGGACACATTGCAGGATCCCTTATTATTAACTACTGTAGGCCCGGATAGCCGGGTACTCTGCGATGGCAGGGTAGTGGTTCCAGGTTGAAAGTTGAATTTACCGGTATTTACACAGCACAATACCATCCCCACTTCGGAGACTTTTGTTCCATTCAGTTGAGTCCATCCCCACGAACCTCAAACAACCCCATTACGACACCATCCGAGTGCGACCCCAGCTCACCATGGCCGACGCAGCGAATACCGTCGAACTCAAGCGGTTTTCGTGCCATCAATGCAGGGCGCGCAAGCTGAAGTGCAGTCGGGTGTGGCCCTGCGAGAGATGCGTGCAGCTGGGCGAGAAATGCCAGTTCGCCGAAGCCAGACGACGGCCCGGGCAGGTGCCCAAGAGACCCAGGGTGAAGGAGCTCGAGGGTCGATTGGGTAAGATGCACGTCCAAAACCAGTGCACAACCCTGAGACTGAATATTTTTTACACCAGTGGATCTGGAACACCGCTTCAAGAAACGAATTGAGAATGAACAACACGCTGCAAGCCCGAGCCCGCTGCCAGCTGCCCAGGACGGGTTCGGGTTCGGAATGATCCCCACTGGCCGACTCGAGCAGCTGCCTCCCCAATCCCTTGTTGACGAATTGTACGTGCGCTACCAAACTCTAGTTGTCAAAAGGGCTGGGCTGGTGTAGATGTATTGACTCGGTTCGGTCCAGGACAAGCATCTACTTTTCGAAGCGACACTCGGAGGGCCCCATGCAGGACGCTGCCCGCTACCTCGCCTCGCTGCATCGCCCTCCCCACATGCAGCCTCCCATCTGCCTGCAGTACGCCATCTTGGCCATGGCTGCGAGTCAGTCTCCAACACACAAGGAGCTGGCGTTGCCCTTCTACCAACGGGCCCGAAACTACATTGAGCACGATGAAATGAGGGTAGGCACCTGCTTTGGGGCACAGTCCTGGTTGCTACCAGCGTAGCTAATGCTTCAACTTCCAGGCGGACGGCCAGCACACCATGACGCTCGGTCACGCCCAGTGTTGGGTCTTGCTAGGGCATTTCGAAGCGCAGCACCTCTGGTGGGTCCGCGCATCTTTGAGCGTAAGTAGGAGCGTTCGGCTAGCCCAGATGCTTGGCCTGTACGACGTCGAGGCCGTGGGCGGGAGCTTTGGTTTGGCACCCACGGACAAGTGGCAGGAAAAGGAAGAGAGGAGGCGGACGCTGTGGGCCATCTTCTGCACTGATAGGTTGTCCAGCAGCACCACGGGGTGGCATCCGCTTGTGGACGCCAGACAGGTGAGCCATCTCCCCGTATGGCACGTTGGGTGGTATTTGATACTTGTACACAGGTCCGAACTTTACTTCCCGCTTCCGACGAGGCCTTCCAACTCGGTGTCGAGGAACCGACATTGACCCTGCATCAAGCTCTCGGCAATCCATCAGCACAGCTCTCGCCCTTCGCATGCCGGGCGCTGGCCGCGTACATATTCTACGCCTGTCTCGAGCACAGCTTCACCAAGTACCCAGATGACAACACAGAAACCGCTCAGGAAAGCGAGTTCTGGAAGCGCCAGCACAATCTCGACAGCCGACTCGCGGTTCTGTTCATGGCACTGCCAGACACGGTGCGCTGCCCAGAGAACCTGGCGAGGCACGACGCCGTCACGATCAACCTGACACTGCACACGGCAAGCATATGCATCCACCGCGTCGGCGTCGTCCGAGCCAAGCGATCCGCGCAACACGCAGCCCAGTCGCAGGGCGCCGCCGCCAGGCTTCTTACCGCAGCACAAGCAATATTCGCCATCGTCAACGGCCTGCGCGATCCCCAGCTCCTCTTTTCGAATCCGTTCGTGGCCTTTGCGGCATACGTCGCGGCGCTTGTCTTTGTGGACGACTTTGCCACCTCGCACACCCGGCAGAGCGAGGAGTGCTTGAACACGCTGATGGACCTGATGGTGTCGATCGCGAACGAGAACCTCGTGACGGCGTCGCTGGCGCTGCAGCTGGCTGGACATCTGAAGAAGAGCGGGATTGACCCGTCTGCGCTTGACAAGGTAAAGCCATGAAATCGGTACAGCGTCTTTGCAAGTTTGCTTTGTCTAATTTGTGTGGGGTTCAGGTCAATCACCTCGCTGCCAAGGTGGAAGCGGACACCTTCGTCGCAGGATTGCACAACGACCAGACTGGCACAATGCTTTTTTGCCCGTTTCAACCGAGGGAACAGGGGCAGCGAGACGAGTTGTGATTCCCGCAACTCTCTTGGGTGTATCCGAGTACATCTGCGACACTTTTCTCAAGCGGGTGAACTTGGGGGAAATTATTGCACAGCGGTTTCAATTCCGAGCCCGTTTTGAGCCAACTTAACTAGGTCGGTGACATCCTCAATCACATGCTTCGTCCGCCGCGGCCTCAAAAAAGCCGCTGGAGATGCCAACACGCCCTTCCACCCATACAAGCTCCCAAGATGAAGACCAATTCCCTAACCCCAGAAGCCGAGAGCCTGCTTGCCCAAAGAGCTCTGGCCGGCGGTGTTGGCGTGGCATCCGTCCTGGACCTCGCCCTTCATCAGCTTGAAATCACCGGGGTAGGTGACGTTGAGGGTGATGTCGGCGCCAGCTCTCTTGGCGAGGTCGACGGTCAGCTGGGGGCCCTGGGTGCCGGCCAGGAAACAGCTGGACGGGTTGTCGGGGTAGATGGGCTGGCCGGTGATCCAGATCTTGGCGCCGGGGGCGGCGTGCTGGCGGGCATTGGCGACCAGCTGCTTGACCTCGTCGTAGGTGGCGCCCGGGTTCTGGAAGATGCAGATCTGCACCCAAACCTCGGACGGCTTGCCGTACTTGGTGACCTGCTGGTCGAACAGCTTCCAGCTCGACGAGGCCGTGTTGGTCCAGGACTGCACCACCATGCCGCTGGTGCCGTAGGGACCCCACATGTGCTTGCCGTTGTTGGCGACATAGCCCTGGGCGACGTTCTCGGCCATGGAGCATCCGATGAAGCCCATGGTGTGTTGACCGGCGGCCTGACGCTTCATGACGATGGCCCCGGCGAGGCCAGTGAAGAGGGTAGAAAGAGTCAACTGCATGTTTGCTGCGTTTTGTCTTGTCCGTGGACCATCCGCCCCTTCCCCGACCCCAGGCAGATCCGGCTCTATATATGCTCCCTTGCCCCTTGAAGTTGCGCCCTTGGTGCCAGAAGCAGAACGTCACCCCATCAACTCTTGCCACTGCCGAACTTCTTGCCCGGGGTCGCAGAGGACTCAAGTATAGCACGGTTGGAACCACGTACATATTACCACGCATCGCAGCCATCGATGGCGGTTCACCTGGAAGTAAGTCGATGGTATTCTTTGATTCGTCGGCGCGAATTCAATCCTGTTGCGGCTTAGCGTACCCGTTTCGCACACCTCCGGGCTTCCAAAAAAGGAAACTGACCCCAGGAACAACAGTATTCTTCCACAACGCCAAGCAGCAGAGGTCGTTGCATCCGGAGACATGAGCCGGAGCGGTATATCACAGGTTATATATACTCTGTATGTAAGCGGACCTGGTCACCAAGGACAGGGGCCTTCTTCCGCAGTTTCAACGTCGGACACACCACATCAAACTTAACCATCGCCTCAACTGCCCTCCGTTCCCGGACAGGCTCAATTTTGCGCCCATTTGCCAGTGTCCATATCCCATTCCAGATCTAACGAGGCATCATGGTAGGGGTTCCTGGACGCTCGAAAGCATGCATCACTTGCCGGAAGCGCAGGAAAGGGGTGAGTGAGGGGTGACTGAAACGAAACAAATCAGCAACCAGTTCTAGCGGTTTGAACGCTGACCAGAATACGCACGTAGTGTGACCTCGGAAAACCGACATGCATGCAGTGCAAAAAGGTCGGCTTGCGGTGCGGAGGCTACGATAAGCAACCTGTCTTCGTCATGAGCACGCCGGACACTCGACGAGTAGCATACAGCGTGAACATCAACCCCCATACGTCCGAGTCTTCGTGGCAACGCGATCGCCGTAGCCATCTATCCACCGAGGCCACATCCCTCCGTCTACTGGCACGACCCGAGGACGAGAGAAGATGTATCAACCTCTTTTGGGAATCCTTCTTTCCCTCCGGGTCGCCAATCACGACGTCCGCCGTCCGGAGCTACACGTGCACCTGGACTGAATCAGCGCGGAAGTTGTCTACAGAGGACGACTCTCTGCGTTATTCCTTGTGGGCCAACTGTCTACTCGTAACGGGAAAACGCCACGGGACTGCCTGGATGCTGAGGGAGAGCTCACGATCGTACGGAAAGGCACTGGCCTGTCTGAGAAGGTCGTTGAGCATGCCACCACTGTCGACAAGAGATTCCTTGATCGCAACCGTCAAGCTCCTAAACATGTTCGAGGTACGCGGTCTGCGGGTGATGACGTTTTGGATCCGGAATCAGCATGTGCTGATATCCCCAACCTTGCATAGCTTTTATCTCAGCAGGACGATGGCCAAGCGGCCGGGCGAACACCGCACGGACAGCAACACCATGCAGGAGAGATTGCCTTGTTCATTGCCAGGACTCCAGTAGCTCACATTGACGGCGATGCACACCACGTATTTGCCGATGAGAGAGTGGAAATGGTGAGTGTGTGCACGGGGAAACAAAAAACCATGCGCACTGCTGTCCTCCTCTGACGCTCTATAACCAGGCACTGTCTGCAATACTGCAGCGGAAGCAGTTGGCTCTGAGCACACCGGAATGGAAGAGCATCCCGTGGCAGAAGATCCCCAAGAACCTCAAGGACGTCCTTGTCGATGTCTTGGTGGACATGCCCAGACTCGTCCAAGACTTCGACGAGATGCGACTCTGCACCGAAACAGGTAGGCGAGTAATTTTGCGGTCCGACCTTGTTAAGCAGTGTTGGAAGCACGACCGAAGACTCTCTGCCTGGTCCAACCTCGTGCGCCAGATAGCCGAACCGCAGCAAACCGATCCGCAAGGACCCAGCCCCGACAACGATCGCTGCACAAGGCCGAACCCCAAAGACACGGTCACGCTCATCGCCCGAGTGCACGGCATGTGCCTGTTCTGGACCACCTCCCTCGTTCTGCACAGTATCCTCCGGGACGCATCCGGTCTGCAGGCAGATGTCCCGAAACATATAGATCCACTACAACACGCTCGCAACCTGGCAGGGGCAATCACCTCGCTTCTCCAGCCCGAAGCAGGACTGTACGGACGACAAAGCGCGTCGCTTCCGCTCGAGGTTGCGCTGCAGTACACTGCTGAGTTACGCCCATCGTCGGATGAGACTGAGGCGGTTCTTGGGATGTTGAGACGGCTAAAGATTGCACCACTGGGGACATTATGTTCTTGAAGCTCAGTCTTTGGCCACTAGGAAAGCTACCTTAGGCGTTTGTTGGAGCGCGGTATCAATGGCAAGTTGAAACAACCCGACATGCAGAGGGTCCAGTGAGCGTGAGTGATTGGGATGAGGAAACGGACAGACTGGAGCCGCAGGAGGATGAGCCTGACTTCTTGGACTCAAGTGATGTTTGCAAAATGCAGTGCACCTTGTCCCACTTTCGCATCTTTTTCCTTCCTTGTCTCCATCTTGTGCTTCACTTCTCTCTGAGATGGACATGGCAAGAGCCCATGCCAGTCCATGCAGCAACTCACCTTGTCAGAACGCAATATAATCAAGCTACTGGTAAATAGTGGTCAATTGACACAGGCTTTTAAGACTGTGGAAAGCCCTACGCAAGCGAAAGGGAAAGCAACGAAGAAACACTGCGATCACCTCAATAACCACCGGCATCAGAGAACCCAAAGTCCGGCGACCGTTACGGATAATTCCTCAGTTCGTACGTGCCCGGCTCTCCGGTGCGCCGTTCATGATACTCGACAGAGTACTCCTCAGTCCGCTTGATCTGTCCCGGCTTGGCGAGCGTGGTGTCGGAATCCAGGATGCTCTTGTCGCTCTGGTCGTCGCCCTTCTGAAAGCTGCGCGAGCTGACCACCGCCCGAGACTCCCTGCTGCTGACTCCGCCGGCGCCGCCGTTCCATGTCTGCGCCGCGGCTGTCTTGGCTGTGCGTGTAGGCCCGCCCGAGTGGTAGAGGCGCCGGGTCGAGTCTCGGACGTCGCGGATCAGGATGCGGAGGAGGGGGATGCACGCCGCCATCATGGTGACGGCGGTTTCGGTAACGTCCCAGAGGACGAGATCGGCGGCGTCGTCTTGCAAATTGTCAGTTCAGTATCGATGGGAAGTGACAGACGATTTCGGGAACTTACATAAGTCCCCGGAAGCAAGTTTGGGAAGCTTGATGGTCTTGACGATGGCGGTGATGCCGGCGCTGGAGCGATGGTGGTCAGCTTGCATGTCCTTTTTTGAGTGATGTGGAAGAAGCAGCCACAAGGGGGGAATTACAGCCTGGTTCCGCAGTTCCAGTGTGCTGATAAACACTTACAATATACCCATGCTCATGGCAATGGCCACGCCAAACTTCTCCTTCTTCCTCATCTGAAGACCCCAAATCAGCTTCCAAGGCAGCAAGGCTAGGACGAAGTCCATGGCCGCCGAGTAGGCTGGAAGTAAACAAGTCAGCCTTGAAAACCAATCACAATCGTCAGGTGTGGTTGAAGATAATGCTCCCGTCTGGCACTGTGAAGAAAAAGAGAGGGAGTGAAGACGTACCGCCCGAGAAGATGCTGTAATCGGTCAGGACTTTGGGATGCCAGCAGGTTCCCTCCATGGTAGGATTCCACGCTTTCGCCAAGGGCTCACACTGAAGCCAGCCGAGCATGGCGCTCAGGCCCATGGCAATGTTCATGGACACGATGATGAACCAGATGAGCCGCTTCGTCCAGCCGTCTGTCAGTCTCAGGAGCGTCAGGGCGAAGGCCGTCTTGGTCCAGACGATAGCTGTCACAGTGATGGTGGCCCTGGTCACGATGATGAGATAGAACCGGTCTATGCTTGGCGGGGCGAAGTCCCAGGAATGCTTGCCGAAGCCAAAGTCCAGCACCAACGAGGTGACTAGCGCGCTGTCTACGACAAGCAATGCCTATGGAGGAGACGGTTCGAGTCAGCGAACAAGATGACCAAAGGAAAAAAAACTCTTCAAGTCATTCATACCCACGAGGAGATCAAGATCCAGTCGTCCCACCAGAGACCTCTGCGGCTCAGGAACTTGCAGTAGATCCGAAGGCACAGAAACACGGTCGCCAGAGCCGTCAGGAACCAACTGACACTATAGAGCGCGGGTCCTCTGTCGTCATGCGGCAGGAGGGCGAGCTCCTCAGGCGACAGCGGTGGCGGGGCACCCGGGCCAGACATGGCGCAGAGCGCGAGCGGCACGAGAAGATGGCGAGGTGAAAGTGTCGAGTCGGTATGTTGCCGGGCGAGTGGGCAAGAGGATCGGGCGGGATATGGTGCTCGGAGAGGTCCCGGTGCTGAAGGGGAGTGGGTATCCCCTCAACTCTAGTACCTTGTGGAAGCCGGAGTGAGAAGCGATCAAGGATCACCCATCAACTTGGAGAAGACCGGCAGGCGCGCTCATGACATGTGGGGTTGGAATTCCACGCTGGGGTTGAACGCGGTTTTGAACCTCTGCTTCTGGAGGGAGGCTGAGAATTATGAAAGACAGCTCACAGAGCTCAGCGTCCGAGCGCGGCCATCTCAAGTTCCAATTTGTTTGACGCCCGATGCTGGGACGGAGCAGGCAACGTTATGTACAGTTGGCCGTTCAAGCAGCACACCGTGGTGACAGGCTCGAATTTGCCAGCTCGGGCTAGAATGCAACGCCATGACCTCTTCCCTGATGAAGCACGGAGCTCGGTGCCTCGTTCCGACGCACTGATGCTGCGAGAAGCCTTCCGCTTGACATGGAGCTAACGATATCGGGAGGAGCGTTCGGATCTGGGCCGGGATGGATGGATCCACCGTCCTGTCATTCTCTGGTATCTATGCACTCACAAAGGTTTCGATTCGGCCCCTGAAATGTGTGGGGAAATGGCGGGAAATGACAGTGGCTTGATCCAGGTTGTTGGGCTCGGCTTGGGCGAGGGCCTTTCAGATCGATCCGCAGACACGAGTCCCTGGTTGGGGAAGTGGGACCAAAGGGGTGGAACCACACGACGAGCTGATTCCCTTTTGCAAGCGTTTTGCACGTGGCCCCGCCGCACGGTGCCCCGGCCAGAACCGAGCCTCCCTGACCTGCCTCGTTTGTCGGCAAGGGGAAGCCTACTGGTTGGCCGCAAAGCTGACGCGAAGCCGCTAGTTCGTCGCTTGTTTTTTAACCCCCAGGCTCGGCAGGAGTCCCAACATCGGTAGGGCCCTGGAACGCCCCGTCCGTGATTGATGTTCCATGCTTCCACTCGTGGCACTCGTGCGCCACGTTGACACATTAACGCCTCATTGGCTCCCAGCTGCGGTTTGTGTGTGCGGGCTGGTTACCAACCGACGCACAGACAGGATCCTTGACTTTCGGGAATTGAGTTCGGCAACTTTAACCTTCAGGTGAGTGCGGTGTCTCCGGCTGTCTCGTGCCAGACCGCAACACACCTTGCAGGACAGACAACACACCAACACACAGCGGCCCAAAACGTCAGAGTTCTCACTCTAGTCACGATACCTTATCACGATTGAGAGCTCTTGGTCAGCTCTCTGGCAAGCACCCTCCCCAAGACCATGCTCCACCGTGGAGATGGAAGCCGCCCACTTCTTCCCGACACGACGAGGTGCTCCGGCTAATGAGCCGTCCCACACGGGGACCGCTTTGACGGCGGACCAAGCTGCCATGCTGCCCCACGATAATGCGGGCCCGAAACTCAATGCAATCTTCTGGGTGCTCTCGACCGTCTCGGGCCTCTTTATGGCTGCTCGCCTCTACGCCAAGCGGCTACGAGGCAGAGCCTACTGCTGGGACGACTGGGTTCTTCTCGCTTCCTGGGTAAGCTAGTCCGCGCGCAGTCTCGCTTGTCTCATGCTCACCAAGGGTAACCAGGTCGTCAACTTGATTGCGATTTGCATCATCTGGTACTGTGTTAGTCTTGGGCTTGGGAAACACACATGGGACGTCGACCCTCGCAACTTTGTCCTGTTGTTAAGGGCCTTCAACGTCACCGCGACATTGTCGATTATTGCTTCCATTTGGTCCAAGACGAGTTTTGCTCTTACGATTCTTCGCCTGACCGACGGCTGGCTCAGACGTCTCGTATGGTTTCTCATCGCTTCAATCAACGTTGCAATGGGCGTCACGGCTCTCTTGGCCTGGATCCACTGCACGCCGCTTGAGAAATTATGGGACTCCCAAGCCCAAGGGACCTGTTGGCCGAGGGAGATTGTGCAGTAGTATAATTTTTTCTCTGCAGGTTCGTGCATCGCTCGGAGTCTCTGCAGTCCTGGATGCATCCATTGGTCTAGTATCACGATTCACTGACAGCCAACCCCACCTTGCATTTCACAGCCTACTCCGGAGTGGTCGATATCAGCCTTGTTCTTATTGCCTGGAAGCTTCTCTTGAGTCTCCATATGGACCGCGTGGCCAAGATCGGTGCGGCAATTGCAATGAGCATGGGAGTCTTGTACGTCCTTGACCTTGACTCTGGCCTTTGCATGTCTCATGTACTTACGCAGCTACTCCACAGCGCGGGCGCCGCCTCCTTTGTCAAGACATATCAACTCTGGTCCATGTTATCTCCAGACATATGTGAGTCAACCCTTGGCGAACTGAGTTCGGACATGCTGGAGCTCACACAGACTACCCTCTCCAGACGAAGCTGTCGATTTGTTGATCTGGAGCAATGCCGAAATTACCGTTACCATCATGGCCGCGACTATTCCTGTCTTGCGGGCATTCGTTTTTGACATTTGGTCTCCGAGCAGGGAGACCTCGACGTCTGAGGCACCAGCTTCTGATAAGACGGATTCAATAAAATGGCCCTCAAGTTCTCTCAATGGTTGGGCGTGAACTGCAGTTCCGGGTTTCGTTCACGGTCTTGTCATGACTAATGGTTCTGAGGCTGTTATTGTTTTAATAGATAGATGTTCTATACCTAGGCACGAAGCCTCCTGTGTTGAATACCAACCGGGATTTGATCTGACTTGGCGTGTGCTCTGTCAATGGTGTGCTTTGTTGGTCAGAGGCTGTGTGCAAGCAGGAGGACACCAGGCTTGGCTGTTATGCTGGCAGATTTTATCTTTCTGGCCTTTTTTTGGCCTGGTTTAACGTTTGAGTGGTTGCAGAATAGGGGGCATCCGGATGCATCCCTTATCCCCGCCCGGACCGATGTGGGCGGAGCTAAACATGGTTACTTCGATTGGTGAATGATTGGGTTAAGTGGGGCGATTTCTCAGCACCGTCCGGGCATCTGTCCGCCGGTTCAAATGTCGGAGGCCGAACGCGCCCGGATTGGTCCACAGCCGAGCCGGCGTTTTGGCCCGGGTCCGGGCTGGGCTTCGGACACGAAAACTCGAACGCATCGCAATCACCCTTTGTCATCCGATTCCTCATTTGTCATCTACTCTTGATCCTCTGGCACTCAATCTTCGTTTACATAAATAGACGCCCAGCGACGTCCTATGAGTTAAGAAAGCATCAACTCCTTTCACAACCATTCCACCAATTTGCACCAACAACAACTCCAACAGCACTTCCCCGCTTTTCGCCAGTCACCAACCGTCAATCGTCAAACCTCAACCCCCAACTCAAATCATCAACGACACCCAATCTCCATCCTCCACCATCAGTCATCATCACCATGAACCGAGCCATTCTCGTCACTGGTGCCACGGGCAAGCAAGGCGGCGCCCTGATCAAGGCATTACTTGCCGACAAGGCCGGCTTCCGCATCCTGGCCGTGACCCGAGACAGCAACTCGGCCTCGGCCAAGCGGCTGGCGGCCAAGTCATCCGATATCACTCTCGTCCAGGGCGACCTCAACGACACCGAGGCCATGTTCAAGAGTGCCGAGCAGGCCTCCTCCCAGCCCATCTGGGGCGTTTTCAGTGTCCAGGCATGCACAACCGAATAACCCTCTTTCCCAACCTCATGCTGACCAACCACAGTTGCCCGCCATGAACAAGACCGGCCCCGCCATCGAACAGCGCCAGGGCCAAGCCCTCGTCGACTCGGCCCTCAAGCACGGCGTCAAGCACTTCGTCTACACCTCGGTCGACCGCCACGGCGAAACCTCGCTCAACAACCCGACCAACATCCCCCACTTCGTCAGCAAGCACCACATCGAGCACCACCTCATCAACCAATCCAAGGACACCGACATGACCTGGACCATCCTCCGCCCCGTGGCCTTCATGGAGAACTTTGCCGTCGGCTTCGTCGGCAAGGTCTTCGCCTCGGCCTGGCAGCTGGCCATCAAGTCGCGCCCGCTGCAGCTCGTCGCCGCCGACGACATCGGCGTGTTCGCGGCCAAAGCGTTTGAGCAGGTGGACCGGTACAAGGGGCAGGCCATCTCGCTCGCGGGAGACGAGCTCACGTACGAGCAGATGGTGGAGGTGTTTAAGCGCAAGACGGGCGCGCCCGCGCCGCTGACGTGGAGTTTTGTGGCGAGGCTCGTGCTGTGGTTGTCGGAGGAGATGGGGACGATGTTTGCGTTTTTTGAGAAGGAGGGGTACGCGGCGGATGTTGCGGAGTTGAGGAGGGTGCATCCGGGGTTGAAGGATTTGGGGACGTGGTTGGAGGAGAATTATAAGGTTGACAAATCGGCTTAGCCGCCCGCTGACGATGAGCTTGGGCTTGTGTGCACGTTTCATGTACTATTGTATAGACCTACCTGCCTTAATCACTTTGTAATTGATCATCCCATGCACAGTACGTTTCAAGTCAACATCTTCTCAATGAGTTCTGGATGCTCCGTGTCTCAGGCAGAGATTCTCAACTATGTCATTTGACTTTAGGCACTGAGTGCACCACTACTTTTTGCCGTTCTCGCTTCTTGAGGGTTTCTAGCCCTGCGCGTCAACCATTCTCACCTTTGCACGCTTACCCTTGCCCTTCCCCTTGCCCTTCCCAGACCTCTCCGTCTCCAGAACGGCGATGCTGAGCTGCGGCAGAGTGAACGAAAAGGTGCCCTCCTCACCGGCCTTCAGGGTCGTTGTCGTCTCCTTGACCACATTGTTCTGCTTCCAGGGGTCGTTGTAGCCGTACGGGTCTTCCGGGCCGGTGAGCACCGTCAGCGTGGCCTTGTCTCCCTTGTCGTAGCCCTCAAGCTGGAGCGAGACGGGCACCGGGGCGGTGGTGTTGTACACGGCTGCCTTGACGATGGTTGTGCCTTTGTCGCTCTTGCCGGCGACGTAGTAGAGCGGGCCGAAGTTCGAGTCCGTGGCCACGGGAAGCGTCTCGGTGATGAGGTGCTTGCCGAAGAGCTTTGGGCATTTTCTCAGGTCAGTGCCCACTCTTTCAACATCAAGTTCGGGGTTTTATCGGACTTGGTAACTTACGCGGATCATGTACCAGCTCACAGACTTAGTCGTCAGAGCGGGATCGGCGGCATGTTGCATCATCGTGATCGACCATTGCCACCTGTTCAGGTTCCTCATGCCGGGGGCCTGCAAAATATGAAGTCAGCAAAAGTGGAAGATGCATCAAGGTCAAGGCCTGACAACTCACGTAGGTCGCTCCAATGACCCTGTCCGAGTTGCGCTCGGCGCCAATGAGGAAGATTGCCTCGGACACAGCACCTCCCCACCAGGGCCAGGGCTGGAGGTCACCGCTCCAGTCAATCCCGCCATTGGGGTGAACGGCAGCATACTCTCCGATCAGGGTCAAATTGTCCTTGGTGAGGTGGTCAAACATGCCGAAAGCGTTGATAAAGCCGTCCGGGGTCAGGTACGGGTGGGTGTCGCCAGCGGCGGGAACTGGAATGACCATGTCGTCAAAGACGGAGGGCGAGGCGATGAGCTGAATCTTGGGATACTTCTTTTGGAAGGCGTCGAAGAACCTCCGGAACCGATACTTCTTGTACGAGTCGTACGCCGTCGGCCGCCCGGCAAGCCAATCCTCGTTGCCGATCTCGACGTACTTGACGGTCCAGGGCTTGGGGTGGCCAAGCGAGGCACGGACGGCGCCCCATTTGGTGTGGACATCGCCCGTCAGGAACTCGATCTCGTCGAGAGCGGACTGGATATACGGCTCGAGGTCGGCCTCGGCAATGAAGTTACCGTCCAGTGCAAGACCGGACCAGACGGCGACGACTGGGCTTCCGATCAGCAAAGCGGTAGACAGGGGTGGGAATTGGAATCTTACTTGGCTCCAGGTTCATGTCGTCGCACCACTCCATGTACTCGACAAGACCGAGCCCCGTGGTCAGCTGGTAATTCCAGACACCGGCTACGCCCGGGCGATCTGTGAGGGGGCCAATCGTCTCGTTCCACTTCCACCACGACTTGGTGGTCAACCCCTCGAGCATGTTGCCGCCGGGGAGTCTGAAGAATTTCTTTGGGGCTCGTTAATAT
>Ga0247824_10000831_pt1 | contig 16223 bp, 15 predicted proteins | sample 13C_PalmiticAcid_FD_194412 | JGI IMG/M metagenome (GOLD analysis project Ga0247824, IMG submission 194412) | Soil microbial communities from agricultural site in Penn Yan, New York, United States - 13C_PalmiticAcid_Day48 | ecosystem: Environmental > Terrestrial > Soil > Agricultural land... | reverse complement strand
ATGCGGTGGGGGGTTCGAAAGGCGGATGGATCGGATGAGGGGCGTGTTCATCCCTGGCATTATGAGATCAGATGCTCCCATTCGACTTTCTCACATGTGAAAAACCCATCAAGGTTGGCTGCGTCTGATTGGCCAACTATCGACCATGTTCTGAACGGCATTTTCCGAGCTGAAGAGTTCTCTCAAGCGTCATCCACTTTTGAGATTGGAAAGGGAGGTTATCTCAATTTATTCGCAGGTTTGAGGTCACGGGAGCCTCTCGGATCAACAGGAAGGGCATACTCTGGGAGATGTGTTTTGATTGACGCCATCGTGTTCCCCCAACGGAGACGGAGCGCCACGAATTCATCCGAATTCTCTCACTCCGTCAAGCAAGCATCATCGTGGATCGACGGCAGCGAGGCCCACTCGTGGATACCGAACATGCTAAGAAGGCGCCGAGCCTGTCAAATTCATTCTCGATTTAGCACCGCGTTAGCGTTGCTACCTTATGCGAATCCTCCGATGGCCAACGGCATCGGGTTGACCTGAAGCGTGCGTGTTGCCGTCGGTAGCAGAGATACACCAACCCCTATCTGTATCTCGGATTCTTCCGCTGGACCCGTGGGTGCGGAGTCAACAAGCTGAGATTTTGCATGCTCACCCCTAACTGAGCCACGGCACAGCAGGGCATGCACAGAAAATGAAATGAGCCCGATCCACTGCCGGGACGGGGTGGGTGCCTCGCCGTTACGGGTCCTTGTCCATGCCGGGTTGGTTCCGACTGACAACCACACACCAATGGCGTGGCGGCGTGGATACGGGACCAAGCCGAGGGATGTCTGGGATCCAAGCTGCTCGAGATAACGGATCCACCACGGGATTCGGTCCCAGCAGCCATCCGATGAGATCGGCAGGTCGACATATAAACATTTTCATGGCCGTCATGGTCTCCCGGAGCAAGTGACGAGTCAAGTCATGTCTCAATGTCAACCACACCCAGAACAACCACCCACCATGTTGGGACACGAACCTGAGATCGAAACCCCAGAGGAGCGGGTAGAGACTAGTGGCACTACATCGTCATCCGCGAGCACATCAAGTGCTAGCGATCAGATCGCTGCCTCAGAGACCCTTGGGGACCACGACCCGTACCAGCGCCACCACCCACTTCACGACATCTTGGAGGAGGGCGTCACAACAGAACTCCATCGGATCGCCACTGCCCTTTCACGGCATAGGTCCCGTGCCACAGCCGGACCGGACGAGTTCGAGGCAGACTCGGCCCTGAACCCTGAATCGGCAGACTTCGACGTGACAAAATGGCTTCGGAACTTTGTGAGCCAGCTGAACGAGCAGGGGCACAAGTCCAGTGAACTCGGCGTTCTCTTCTCCGACCTCGACGTCTTCGGGTCTGGCTCAGCTCTGCAGCTGCAGGAGACCGTCGAGTCGGTGCTCCTCGCGCCACTCCGGATTGGCGAGCTGTTGTCGGGGAAGAAGGAGCACAAGCAGATCCTCCACGGCTTCAATGGCTTACTCAAAAGTGGTGAGCTGCTGGCCGTGCTGGGACGCCCGGGCTCGGGATGCAGCACCTTCTTGAAGTCCATCTGCGGAGAGTTGCACGGGTTGACGCTGGGAAAGAACACTCATATCCACTACAATGGTGCAGCCCAGCACCAGATGAAGAAGGAGTTTAAGGGGGAGGTGATCTACAACCAGGAGGTGTGTTACCCCTGAATCCCGTGCTGACCAGGGGTCGGACTAACAAAAACAGGTCGACAAGCATTTCCCTCACCTCACAGTTGGGCAGACCCTCGAGTTTGCCGCGGCGATGCGCACCCCGTCTCAGCGCATCGACGACATGTCGCGGACCGAGTACTGCCAGTACATCGCGCGCGTGGTCATGGCCGTCTTTGGCCTCTCCCATACCTACAACACCAAGGTCGGCAACGACTACGTCCGTGGCGTGTCCGGCGGCGAACGCAAGCGCGTCAGCATCGCCGAGATGATGGTCGCCGGCTCGCCGATCTGCGCTTGGGATAACAGCACTCGCGGCCTCGACTCGACCAGCGCGCTCAAGTTCGTCCTCGCCCTCCGCCTCTCCTCAGACATTGGCAAGCACGCCCACGCCGTGGCCATGTACCAGGCCAGCCAGGCCATCTACGACGTGTTCGACAAGACCACCGTTCTCTACGACGGCCGGCAAATCTACTACGGCCCCGCACACACAGCGAAGGCGTTCTTCGAGCGCCAGGGGTGGCACTGCCCAGCCCGCCAAACCACCGGCGACTTCCTCACCTCGGTCACCAACCCCGACGAGCGCATTCCGCGCCTGGGCATGGAGCAGAAGGTGCCGCGCACGCCCGAGGACTTTGAGCGGTACTGGCTGAGCTCGCCCGAGTTCAAGGCGCTGCAGGCCGAGATGGCCGAGTACAACGCCGAGTTCGAGGGCGAGCGCCAGGTCGAGAGCATCGCCCAGCTGCGCGAGAAGAAGAACTACCGCCAGGCCAAGCACGTGCGGCCCGGGTCGCCGTTTACCATCAGCATCCTGATGCAGGTCAAGCAGAACACCAAGCGCGCGTACCAGCGCATCTGGAACGACCTGGCCGCCACGGGCTCGCACATCATCTCGCAGCTCATTCTCGCCTTAATCATCGGGTCGATATTCTATGGCAATCCGGACGCGACGGCCGGGTTTGCCGGCAAGGGGTCGGTGTTGTTCATGGCCATCTTGCTCAACGCGCTGACAGCTATTTCGGAAATCGACGGCCTGTACGGGCAGCGCCCGATCGTTGAGAAGCATGCGTCATATGCGTTTTATCATCCCGCTACTGAAGCCGCCGCAGGAATCATGGCGGATATCCCCGTCAAGTTTGCTACGGCGACTGTGTTCAACCTCATCGTTTACTTCCTCGCTGGCCTCAGGCGCACGCCGGACCAGTTCTTCCTGTTTTTCTTGGTTTCATACGTGGCAACTTTTGTCATGACCGCCTTCTTCCGGACGTTGGCAGCCATCACGAAGACTGTCTCGCAGGCCATGGCGTTGGCGGGCGTGCTGGTGCTGGCGCTTGTCATGTACACTGGTTACATGTAAGTCTTAACCCCTTTCCAATTCCTAGCCACATGAATCTGTCAGGCGCTAACACGTCCACAGCATCCCCGTCCCGCAGATGCACCCCTGGTTCAGCTGGATCCGCTGGCTGAACCCCATCTACTACGGCTTCGAGATCCTGATCGCCAACGAGTTCCACGGCCGCGAGTTCACCTGCTCGCAGTTCTTCCCCCCCTACGCCCCCTTCGTCGGCGACTCGTTCATCTGCGCCAGCACGGGCGCCGTGCCGGGACGCACGACGGTCAGCGGCGACGCCTACATGGAGACGACGTACAACTACAGCTACTCGCACGTGTGGCGCAACTTCGGCATCCTCATCGGCTTCCTCGTCGGCTTCATGATCATCTACTTCGCCGCCGTCGAGCTCAACTCGTCCGTCACCAGCACCGCCGAGGCCCTCGTCTTCCCCCGCGGCAACGTGCCCGCCCACCTGGACCCCAAGAAGAAGCGCAAGGGCAGGGACGAGGAGGGGACCAGCGATACGGCCGCGGTCGTGGGCAAGGTGGACCACGGCGGCCAGGAGCCGCAGAACACGCACATCGAGCCGCAGCGGGATCTGTTTACCTGGAAGGACGTGGTGTACGACATCCATATCAAGAAGGAGAAACGCCGCCTGTTGGATCATGTGAATGGGTGGGTCAAGCCGGGCACGTTGACGGCGCTGATGGGCGCGTCGGGTGCCGGTAAGACAACGCTGTTGGATGTGCTGGCGCAGCGCACGACCGTGGGCGTTGTTACGGGAGACATGTTTGTCAATGGCAGGCCGTTTGGGGCCGACTTTCAGCGCCAGACTGGTTATGTGCAGCAGCAGGGTAAGACTCGCTTTTTTGTTTCTTTCCCTTTTTTTTTCTTTCTCTTTTCCCTTTTGCTTTTAGACTTTTCTTTCCTCTCCCCCTCTTTTATCCTTTGTCTAGCAGTTGCTAACACCCACCTCAGATCTCCACCTCGACACGGCCACGGTCCGCGAATCCCTCCGCTTCAGCGCCATGCTGCGCCGCCCCAAGTCCGTCAGCAAAAAGGAAAAGTTCGAGTTCGTCGAGGAAGTCATCAAGATGCTCGGCATGGAAGAGTACGCCAACGCCGTCGTCGGCGTACCCGGCGAGGGCCTCAACGTCGAGCAGCGCAAGCTCCTCACCATCGGCGTCGAGCTCGTCGCCAAGCCCAAGCTGCTCCTCTTCCTCGACGAGCCCACCAGCGGCCTCGACTCGCAGAGCGCCTGGGCCATCTGCGTCTTCCTCCGCAAGCTCGCCGACGCCGGCCAGGCCGTGCTGTGCACCATCCACCAGCCCAACGCCATCCTCTTCCAGCAGTTCGACCGCCTGCTGTTCCTGGCCAAGGGCGGCAAGACGGTCTACTTTGGCGACATCGGCAAGAACTCGCGTACGCTGCTCGACTACTTTGAGAGGAACGGCTCCCGGCGCTGTGGCGATGACGAGAACCCCGCCGAGTTCATGCTCGAGATCGTTGCCGAGGGCGTCAACCGCGAAGGCGAGGACTGGCACTCGGTGTGGAAGGGCAGTCAAGAATTCGGCAGTGTCCGGGCCGAGATCGACGGGATCCATGCTCGTGGCCAGGGCCAGGGCGAGAAACAGCTGGCGGACGGCGAGTCGAACGCGGAGTTTGCCATGCCGCTGTCTGCCCAGATCTGGGAGGTCACATCCCGGATCTTCCAACAATACTGGCGCATGCCGGGTTACATTCTCGCCAAGTTGATGCTCGGCGTTTTATCAGGCCTATTTATAGGGTTCACCTTTTATAAGCCCAAGGGAACGCAAGCTGGTGCGAGGGATGTCATCTTTGCGGTGTTCATGACAACGACCATCTTCACCACTCTGGTGAACCAGGTATGTCTTTTTTTTTTTTTTTTTTTGCCACCCCACTTTTTCCCTTCCGCTCGCCCTGATGCTAACTCGGCCAGATCCAACCCCTCTTCATCACCCAGCGGTCTCTCTACGAAGTCCGCGAGCGCCCAAGCAAGGCCTACTCGTGGAAGGCCTTCCTGGTTGCCAACATCTTCGTCGAGATGCCGTTCCAGATCCTGACGGGTATCCTCACGTTCGCGTGCTTCTACTACCCCGTCGCCGGCATCCAAGACTCGGAACGCCAGGGGCTCGTCCTCCTCTTTATCATCCAGCTCTTCATTTACGCCAGCGCCTTCGCGCACATGACCATTGCGGCCCTCCCCGACGCCCAGGCCGCCGCCGCCCTCGTGGTCCTCCTCACCATGATGAGCATCACGTTCAGCGGCGTGCTGCAGACCAAGGACGCCCTGCCCGGGTTCTGGATCTTCATGTACTACGTCTCGCCCTTTACCTACTGGATCTCGGGCATCGCGTCGACGATGCTGCACGGCCGGCCCATCGAGTGCTCCACGTCCGAGTTCCTCGTCTTCCCGCCGCCGCCCAACACGACGTGCGGCGAGTTCCTCCAGCCGCTGGCGAGCCAGGCGCAGGGCACGCTGCAGAACCCTATGGCCACCGACATGTGCCAGTACTGTTCGATCAAGGTGGCGGATCAGTTTTTGGCCAGCGTGGACATCTTCTGGGACGACCGGTGGAGGAACTTTGGCATCATGTGGGCGTATATCGTGTTTGACATTGCCGTCGCTATTGGGGTTTACTATGTCTTCCGGGTCAAGGGGAAGGGGTTTAAGGGGCTGTTCAGCAAGTTCAAGAAGAACTAAGCGGACGGGGAGGGTTGCATTTTAAGCTGGAAATTTGTTGTTCTGGTTCTTTTAAGGGCGTGGGGAGTTGAAATGGAGTTGGGAGACTAGATACATAATATAATAGCGAACGGATATACCATCTTCTTTCGAGCCTGCCCCTCGCAGCTGCGTTCCCTTCTCTCCTGTTGTCTCCCAGGCCAGTGACTTGTATCTCCTATCGAGGTACCTTGGATGAAATACCATCTCCTTCTGTTACATTCCACGTGGCTTCGGTGCATGCCGCATAACCTGCGATGACAGTGCCAAGGTGGCCGGCCCTCTGCCCAGAAATCGAGGGTTGTCCGCTTAGCTTTCCGAGACCGACATACAGGAAGTCGGGTTAAAACTGACAACCCAACTCTCCGGCGGGTCGAACAGGGTTTCTTTCACGGCCTTCTATTCGGCCAAGCCCCTTTCCTCTCTGTCGGCTGCAACTGCCAACTGGGCTGTCCATGTATTATAAATGACAGGTACTGCGCCTGAAAATAAAATGACACGGGGGTCAGCGCTGGGCCCTCCTGGGTGTGGCGGTCTGGTCGAACCCCTGTACTCCGTACCTTACGGAGGAGTAATGTGAGCAAACTCCAAGCCTCACCCGTCCCAGAAAGGGGTTGTTTCGCCAAGCGCAGCAGCCACCAGGCTGTCTCATTGGGACGACCAGAACTAGAAGGGTTAGCCGAACCAGTCATGCCTATTGGGCAGGCGGAACCGAGAGGCAGCGCTCAGATGCCGCTTATCCGTACCTAGGCTACCTTACCAACTCCTCGTTATGTGGCGCCCCCTCTCCTCTTCAAGCTCTCCGCGGGACACCATCCAAACTTGACGTCAAGTGCATCTCACACGGCACCTCTGCAAAGATGAGAAGCAAGGCGGCGATGGACGCGCAGACGCCCCGATTACAGTGAATCCTGCTTGCTTTGAATGATTACATGAGCGCATTTGAGATCAAGTCTGCCATCTTGGTCTTGCTCCTTCTTGCGCCCCATCTGAAGGGCATGGTGTCGTGCCATCGTATCCACCTCCATCCCAACGGGTCTGTAAAGAGGACCCCCTAATCTCGTCAGTTCTCGTTTGGATGTGTCAACGGCTTGTCTCGTGATAATACCGTTTGACCCGCGAAACGGTGCGGCCAATATCTGCTACGCCTAGGAACCCCTTTGGTTTCGGCTGTGGCTATGCACTGAATCCAAGCCCCTGGTGACTGGCGACAAAGCCCTCTCCACAAGGCTGCGCCGCTAAAACTTGCAGTCGTATTACTTAGCAAACCTCCAGAATTCAGTCTGGATAGGGTAGCCGGACAGCTGGGTAAGTGGGCTTCTACTCTACCATGGGTCCTTTGCAGGGTGTCATGAAACTCTTCCTGAGACACGTTAGCAGTGTCAATGACTTCCCCCAAAAGCATGACAAGAGGATTGTCATGTCTACCTCTGTGATGGTGTTGTTGCACCCGTGAGGTATAAGTGGTGGGCTCCGCACCATCGCCGTAATATTTTGGGGGATCTACACCAGTAGGCGTTCTCATCCCATCTCATTCCCCGTTGACTAAGGTAGTTCGGCTTGTTGATCAGTGTATTACTCTTGTCGCTTAGCTATTCCCTGCTACTCGGCTGCTCATTGTCGTTTTACAATGTCTCCGACATCGAGGACTCCCGCTCTCAACTTGAGGTCACTCACTGCGGCCGGCCTGTTTTTCGTCTTTCCAGCTGGGGTGCGGTCTCAGACTTCCGTATTCACCGACCAAGCCACTGGAATCCAATTCCAGCGCTTTTTTGGTGCGCGTACAAACTTTGGCTTTGGTGTGGCCCTCTCAACAAACACGGCATCAACATCATTCATTGGTCAGCTCACTTTCCCACTCGCCAATGGCAACGGGTGGGGAGGTTTCTCCTTGACAGGAGACATGGAAGGGCCTTTACTCCTGGCAGCTTGGTATGTACCGTTCCCCCGCGTCCACCCCTATCTTCGAGCCTCTTCGTTTTTAGCCCTTACATACAAACCACAATCCGCTGACACACGCGGCGTAGGTCCGACGGCAGAGGGAACGTCATCTCATCCTTCCGGCAGGCCTTCAACGAGGACGACAACCCACCCGAAGTAGCGGGCAGCTTCCGACTACGTCCCATCGCCGACGCGACCTCAGTCAACAGCACTTTCTTGACTTACACATTTCTCTGCGAGAACTGCCTGGATGCCGGGCTAGGTCTTGCCCCCCAGTCCCAGTCTGCCGAAATGGGATGGGCACTGGCCAGCATACCGGTGAGAAATGCTGCGTCATCCAACGGCGTCCTGGGCTTTCACAACACTGGGTTTGGGGACTTCAGAGCAAACCTTGCCGGGGCGAGGAATGTCGACTTTGAGGCGTGGGCTGCGCTTGCGGGGGCGCCGTTGAGTGTCCCCACGGGAGCGAGACAATTTGATGTTGGGGCTGCTGGCGCCGGTAGTGGTGGTAGTGACAATGAAGGTGACGACGGCGGCGGCTTTGGTGGCGGAGGAGGGCTCGATAATGGTAACGATAGCGACAGCGACGATGACTGAATCCGGAGCAAGGTAGAATGGGGCATAGTCCTCTCTTTCAGCCTGCAGCTGAACCAATACAACCAGTCTCCTGAGGTCCAAAAAATGTCGTTTACCAGATCAATCAACACCTCTGGACAGCCCCATTCTAGCTCAAAATAAGCCCAGTCCTCTTCATGAAACAAGACAACTTGTACGCTTTCTTCATTTGGCCATGTTCTTCAGTCTAAAACCTGATTGTAGGGAAGAAAATCTCAAGGTAGATAATTTGGTGTACGCTCTTTTTTGGTCAAGGGGAGCCAGTGCATGTCTCATGTCCACAGGGTGGCTTTCAGCCCCAAATTCTGCCCGGAGCAGAAATCAGGCAACGTTCGGTGGGGGTCAAGGCTTTGAACGACCATGTCAGGTGGTGTTGGAGCTGCGGGGTCGGGTGGTGGTACCTGAGGTCTCTAGGTCGAGAATCAAGCAAGGCCTGCTGTTAAACTTCGATCAGCACGCTGAACACATTCTTTCCCAGTCCTGCTCAGGAGTTAGGTAAGTTAAGAGAGAAGGAACCGGGTATGCCACAGGTTTATTTTTTCCGCCCCAAACGACGTTTTAAACACGAACGGTCGCTGACGACGGCCAGAGACCCAAACTGCCGTCGATTTGACATTGTGTAATGGCTTCGGAACGGCGGCACCAGGAGGATGAACTTGAATCGGATGCGAGCTATCCAAAGCGGCCCATAATTCTTGGCATTCCCTCTCATGGCGCCGTCACGCATCGAGACTACACAATCGCCTGGATCTGCGCGCTTCCTTTGGAGTTGGCGGCCTCTCGTGCCATTCTCGATGAGGAACACCCAGTACCGCTCAACCAAGTCGGGGATGACAATAGCGACGTGCTGGGACGCATCGACCAGCACAATGTCGTCATGGTGTGTTTGCCTGGGCAGTACGGGACGAACAACGCCGCCATCGTCTCGACAAACCTCAAGCGAAGCTTCCCAACCATTCGCGGGACCTTGATGGTCGGGATCGGCGGGGGATGTCCAACACAGGCCGACCTGAACTTGGGCGACGTGGTCGTCGGTACGAGGGTTATGCAGTATGACATGGGTAAGGTCGTTGCGGGCGGCGATTTCCTGGAAACAGCCGATGCGAAGACTCCAGCGCCGCTGCTGAACTCGGCTGTCTCTTCTCTACGATCGAAACATGCACCGCACCGTTCTAGCCAACGGATGGCAAGTCTGCTTCGAGGCCGGCTCCCACACGTCTCGCGTCCGAACCGCCCCGATCGCCTATTCCAGGCGTCGTACGAACACCCCCTCGGTGCGCCAACATGTGATGGCTGCGACGAGGCCATGCTGCAGTCACGACGCGTCAGTCTCTCCGGCGAGCCTAAGATTCACTACGGCGTCATAGCCTCGGGCAACAGGGTCATGAAAAACGCAAAGACACGGGATGACATTGCCCGGCGGCATTCGGCTTTGTGTTTTGAGATGGAAGCCGCCGGTATGATGGACACCCTTCAGTGTTTGCCCATTCGCGGCATTTGCGACTACTCAGACTCCCATAAGAACAAGGACTGGCAGGACTATGCAGCTGCGGCCGCCGCCGCATATGCAAGGGAGCTGTTGGAGGTCCTTCCGCCTTTGTCTTTGGCAACCCACATCATGAAAGTGAATGACCCCCGCTCTATGACAACGTGGTTCGACAGGGCAAGCGAAGCTATTACTGGTAGCGAAATCCCCAATAACTCCTCCCTCTTCCCCGTTTGTGTGTTGCTGACCAGGGGGGCATGAGCAGGCGACCAAATCCTGGATCGTCGGCGACGCTTGCTAGAATCTCTCAACTTCCCGCAAATCGATGCTCGGAAAACCACGATTCGAGCTGCACATGCCAGAACCTGTCGTTGGGTTCTCCAAACGGCAGCGTACCAGAACTGGCTGGACTCCTCCGAGCAATCGGAGAACCATGGCTTCCTGTGGATGAGGGGCAAGGCAGGGGCCGGAAAGTCAACCATGATGAAGTTTCTGTACTCGGCCTCGAAAAAGGGCGACAAGCCCGGCCACGCGATTACCGCCTCATTCTTCTTTAACGCACGTGGCGACTACTTGGAAAAGTCCATCACCGGCATGTACCGGTCTTTGCTGATGCAACTCCTGAAGAGCTTTCCAGATCTTCAATCGATCCTCGATGACACAGACATCGTTCCACTGGGCCAGCAAGGTTGCCCTGGCTTGAATGCTCTGAAGGAGCTCTTTGAGAAAGCCGTCTTGTCTCTTGACCCGCGCTCGTTGACTTGCTTCATCGATGCCCTCGACGAGTGTGACGAGCAGGAAGTTCGGGACATGGTCCAGTTCTTTGAGGACTTGGCCGAAATCACAACCAACGACGGCATCAAACTCCGAATTTGTTTCTCGAGTCGGCCATACCCGTACATCAGCATCCGCAAGGGCATCTTGTTCACCCTCGAGGATGAACCCGGACATACCGAAGACCTGGCACAGTACGTCAAAAGCAAGCTCGCGATCGACGACCCCTTGATGCTCGTAGATTTGCAGGCCGAGATCTTGGGCAAAGCCTCTGGGATTTTTCTGTGGATCGTCCTAGCCGTGGAAATCCTAAACCTAGAGAACGACGACGGCGGCCTCGCTCTAAGGACGAAGCTTGAAAGGATTCCAGCCAAGCTCAGTGACTTGTTCAAGAGCATGCTCATGCGGGATCAAAAGTCGCCGGGACGCTTGCTGCTCTGTGTCCTCTGGATCCTCTGTGCAAAGCGGCCTCTGACTCCAGCAGAATTTCGTCACGTTCTGTGGGTGGGTTTGTTGGACCAGAGTTCGCAAGCCAAGGATCGTGACAGTCAAGTCGACTCGGAGCTACCAGACGTCCGAAACATCAATGCCTATGTCAAATTGGTCACGAGTTCCTCGAAAGGCCTTGCCGAAATCACCAAATCCGAGCAGCCAACTGTGCAGTTCGTCCATGAATCGGTACGGGACTTTCTGGTAAAGGAGAGGGGCCTCCAGGACTTATGGCCAGAGCTCGGATTCGATTGGGAGGCTCTAAGCCATGAGAGACTCCGGCGCTGCTGCGCTGCGTATCTGGACTTTGCACAAGTTCAGACCCTGGTCAACCATGACAGGCCGGGGGCTCTGGCCCAGAAATACCCATTCTTGGAGTATGCCAGCCAGGAGGTCCTCCACCATGCGGATATTGCTGCGAATGTGATTCCCCAAGACGCCTTCCTCTCTCAATTCTTCGCCTCGGATGGGATCAAAGTGCTCAACCTTTTCCAACCATTTCAGACGTACTGCACTGGAGCAACAGCAACCCCGCTCTACGCATTTGCAGCTAGAGGGCTCGGAAATCTCCTTCGCATACAAATGAAGCAAGAGCCCGCTGCCCGTTGCTTTGGGGAAACATACAGCTACTCATTTTTTGCGGCATTGGGCAGCAGGAACAAAGACGCCGTGGCTGCAATACTGGGCTTATCGTCTACCATCTGCGATGGCATTGATATCATGGAAGGTTTCGGAAGGAGGAGGGATATGCAAAGATGGCAAAGCCGACCACCGCTGTGGCAAGGCCTAACACCGCTGTCATGGGCCGCCCAGCAGGGCAAGCTGGGATTTGTGAAGGTTTTGCTTCCCAACGGCATCGACGAAACGGATGAAGATGGCGGTACACCTCTGGTACGGGCCTCAGAAAACGGACACAAGGATATAGCACGCCTTCTCATTGCCAAAGGGGCGGACCTCGAGAAACAGGATGGAGAAGGTCGCACGCCACTTCTCGGGGCCTCAGCACGGGGACACGAGGCTATCGTACAGCTTCTGATTGCTGGCGGGGCGAATGTCAACGCTCGGAGTCCTGATGGATTGACAGCACTGATGCTGGCATCAACGGGGGGGCACGAGGGTATAGCACGACTTCTGCTGGCCAACGGGGCAGTCAAGACTCAGGACTCCAGTGCATGGGAAGCATGGAGCCTGGCCTATGGGAAAGCACACCAAAGCGTGATGCAAACTCTCAGATAAAATGAGCCACCGAGGGTGATAGAGGGATAGAAAAGAACCGCACAACATTGGTTTCATGCACAAAATGAACAAACATCTTTGCCAGTGTCTCTTTAGGAAATCATAATGGATCGGGCCGGGGCATCTATTCGCTTTGCTACGCAACACAAGCGGCAACCTGAGGGGTGTTCCCAAGAGTGAGATAGGGAATATTGAAGAGCACAACCAGCTACAGCTGCTTCCTAAGAGCTCAGTCTTGCAAAAGCAAGACGGTCTTCATATGAAATGCATGAAATATCTCCTTCTCCAACTCCCCCATCCTCGCCCCTCAATCTCGCTTCGATCCCCTGCTCTGCCACCTTCTCTCTCTCGGAGTCTTTCTCCTTCCACTCATCAACGGCAGACTGAAGCTTGTCGAGGCGTTGGTATTGCATTGACAGCTGTGCCTTGATCTCTGCAATCTTGGCGCCATGTGCCTTGTCCATGCTGCTCAGCCTTCCAAGTCATCCATTAGACTCTTCTTTTTGTCCGCTGTTTCTGTCGAACAGCGGTCGGCGGCTTGGGGTTTTCCTGGGAAACAACTACGTATTTGGCTCAATAACCACTCAGGGATCACCCCGTTTTGGACCAGATGCTGCGCCTGGTGATGCCGAGGGAACAGAACCCGAAAACTTCGTTCCACGAGTCTGAGAGGGATGCTCAGTGTAAATCGGTTCCTGAGGCGATCCACTGTCGGAGAGGAGCATGGATGCTGGCTTGCAGCTTGGTTTGATGAGTTGAGTGACTTGAGCCGGGCGCAGCCAAATCAGACATATGCCCCTAATCCCAGCCGTGCCGTCCCTGTCCTGCGTCAGGGCTGGGAGGGTTTCAGCTTGGGGATAGTTCGGGTCTGCCGATTGGTGTGCCAAGGCTGCTCAAGCGAACCTCAAAGCCAAGTGTCCAGCCCCTGCAGACTCTGCCAGGCACGACAGGCACCAACAAGGCAACCACGTTGCCATCTTTCAGCTCCATGGACGCTAGAGACGTTTGGGGAACAGCGGGGTATGCGCCATGGGGCAATTGCTTTTTGGATAAACCACACACTTGCCCTCTCCGTCCCAAGACACCAGACGCTTGCCCTCATGTTCCGACACGCATTCGAGTCTTTAGCTGCATTCACCAACAGTGTCGCTTCCAGTTTCATCCAAGACACAGCCATGGCGTCCGAAGCACATGAATATCCCGGTGTGAACCTCCCGCTGCGGCACCTCAAGCAGGGCGGTAACCCCGGCATCGACTTCTACCGCCTGGGCTCGTTTGAAGGCGCCTCGCTCTCGCAGTCGGAGCTGATTCAGGTTCGCGAAGTGGCCATGATGATCCTGATGGACCGACTCACAGATAAACCCAACTGGCATGAGAAGGTGTTTGACGACACCATCGTTGCCAAGTGGCGCAACGAGGCCCTGACCCAGCCCGAGGATGACATCCATCAAGAGATCATCGCGGGAAAGAACATTAAAAAGCCCGCGCGGACGAGAATCATTACGGAAGCCGCGTTTGACTATGTGGGTTTACCATTGCACCTGCCGAGTTGCCACCGCCGTGCCCAGACTGACTCCAAGTCCAGTGCATCGCCGAACTCAGATGCAAGGCAGTTCACTTCAAGGACACGGGCTTGGTCTTCACGATCAACTCGGCCAGCACCAAGGAACTCGTCGTTACAGAAGCCGGCGGCGCCGGTGGAAGATTGCACCACAATACCGCCATCAAAGCCGACTCGCTTGTGGGCGATGAGCTCCGACAGGGCTTGAGGGCAGCATTCGCGAAGCTGCACACTGAACAGGCAGCACAGCCGGATTGGCACCCGGGAACCGACAACACAGTGCAAGATCTGGTTCACCCGTCCATGTACCCCTTTATCTATGGTAGGCATACACTCTACCTATTTTGTGCTCATGCTCACAAACTTCAGGCAAGTCCAAATTCATCCAAGACGAAGTGGTCGGGGTCGCCGATGCCGTCGACAAGTGGTCAGGCAAGGGCGAGGTTGTGCCCGAGCCAAAGCCTGATACACGGAACGTCGCCCGCCCGAACGGAGAGCGAGCCTATTATGACCAGGGTGGCGCCATTGACCGCACATACTGGAGCAAAACGTACCAATGGTTGCCTGCCAACCTCGCGTTTCAGGAAGATGGCGCTGTGCAGTTCACCAGCTACATCAACAACCTCCACCCCCAGAAGCACCCCGAAGTCTACCGGCTCGTCGAGAAGCTCATCGACGCAGCCATCCCGGCCTGGGACAGAGTGCTCAACAGCACCCCGGCTGACGCAGATGGCAAACCTCAGACACGGTTTGACCTACCGGAGCCGGTTGAGTAAGTTCCCTACTCTACAGATTGTTGGGGCCACCTGGTGTGTTGGCTAACCCAGTCGATTGTAGTTGGGAAGACAAAGACAAAATCTGGGAGAAATTCAACCCAGATATTCTGGCCGCGCATGAAGCGAAGGAAGGCCCTGTTCAATATGATGAGGAGGCTGTGGGATATCTCAGCGACGACGACGAAGAAGCGAACATGCCCGACGATGAAGAGGATGATGATTCTCAGCCGGGGCCGAAGGCGGCACGGAAGATTCAGAGACTCAAGTGGAGAGAGATCAGCGATGCTCTCTTCCCCGAGCCTTTGGAATTTAAGCCCATCACCTACAAGGTCGAGGACACTCTCCGCGAGAAGTTCAAGGATACCGGCCTACAAGTCATTGTCAAGATGGCCTCCATTGAGCTGACCCCCGAAAAGCCCGAGTTCCCCGTCGGCGGCTGGCATGTGAGTCTATCTCCTCCACCCTCATCGATTCGCGAGTCCGGGACTAACCATATGCAGATCGAGGGCCAGATGAACGAGCACATCGTCGCCACGGCGCTGTACTATCTCGACTCGGCGAATGTGACGCCGAGCCAGCTGTCGTTCCGCATGGCCACCAGCCACGAGCAGGACGACCTGCAGGAGCAAGTCGGCCAGGACATGTACCACGGGTACGAGCAGATCTACGGCACCAGACTGAGCCTGTCGGGCGACGACAGCCAAACAGTCCAGACCTATGGCAGCGTTGGCACGCCCGAGGGCCGCTTGCTTGCGTTCCCCAATGTTTTGTGAGTACCTATTCGCCGAGATCATCTTCATTCTTCACGTTTCTTAACTGGTCACTGACTGTCCTAGCCAACACCGCGTTTCCTCCTTCAGCCTGCAAGACCGCACCAAGCCGGGCCATCGCCGTTTCATCGCCCTGTGGCTCGTCGACCCTTCGACGCGCATTATCTCGACCGCCAATGTCCCCCCCCAGCAGTTCGACTGGTGGGCCGAGGCCGTCTTTGGCAGCGAGGACAAGGCCGCCAAGGGCGACATGCCGCCCGAGCTGTTCCAGCTGCTGCTCGAAAAGGGCGCCCACAAGGCGGTCAAGCCGAGCGAGGAGATGCTCAAGTCGATGAGCAACCGGCTGCCGGTCGAGGTGATGGATATGGTGAGGAAGCAAGGGGGCATACCCGAAGGGCTGATGACGTACGAGGATGCGTGCGAGCACAGGCTGGCGCTGATGGCGGAGAGGACGGCGTTTGTGGGCAAGAATGAGGAGGAGTGGCGGAACGAGTACTCGTTCTGCGAGCACTGAAGGGTTGTTGCTGGATATCTGATCATCTCAATCTTTTCTTTGCGTCTCACACTCCACCACCTCCTTCACAGTTCATGCTCACCAAAATCAAAACATTTCCAGGATTGAGATTCTATTCGTCTAGGTATCTTGACCAAGCAAAGCACCACAGAGCCTTTTTCCAAACTCAAAACACGGCGCCACTCGCAAACGAAAAAGAAAGCCCAACCAACACATTAAACCCACCCAACCCCGCGCCCTTCACACCTCCCTCTCCCCTCTCCTCTCTC
>Ga0247824_10000830_pt1 | contig 16227 bp, 18 predicted proteins | sample 13C_PalmiticAcid_FD_194412 | JGI IMG/M metagenome (GOLD analysis project Ga0247824, IMG submission 194412) | Soil microbial communities from agricultural site in Penn Yan, New York, United States - 13C_PalmiticAcid_Day48 | ecosystem: Environmental > Terrestrial > Soil > Agricultural land... | reverse complement strand
CCTTTTAGAGTGCTTGGGTTCTGAACATTCGACAAAGGGATACAGGAGAACAGTGAGAAGTAGGAATTTGCAGGACGGAATGCTGGTCTTTGAACAGTGTGCTAGCTAGCCGCAGAGAGAAGGAGGGGGAAAAGAGAGAGAAAAAGAGAGAGAGAGGGGGGGACTATAGGGCAAACACAGCCATATGAAATAGCACAAAGAGAGTGAACAAGGACGGTGTGCTGATGGTTGAGGGAGAGTGCAAGGTGTAGACACAGCGATCTCTGGGGAATGAGTGTCGGAGAGAGAGTGTGAGAGAGTGTGAGAGAGTGTGAGAGAGTGAACGAGAGAGGCGGAAAGGACAGCGCCGAGAAGACCAGAGCAGAGGGCCCTAGTGGCTAACTGTGATGAGAAGAAAACCCGAGATGCACACGCAAACGGGGGGTTGGCCCTGGGACAGGCACCAACGAAACGGGACACGGTGGGAGATGGTCTGTCTAGAGTCGGATCCTGGTGATGGAGAGGACGAAGGAGTTCGAGAGAACCGGAGGGCTTGCTGGAAAAAAGGAGGGGGAGGGAAGAGGAGGAGGAAGAGGAGGAGGAGGAGGACAGGACGGAGGATGGAGGAAGGAGGGCGGTGGTCACCGAAAAAAAAGAGTGAAAAGAAAAGAAAGGCACAACACAATCAAAACACCGAGCACACAGTCTGACGAGAGAGATCACCACCAAATTGATCAAGGTTACAGTGTGTCGTCCTGCTCTCGTATCCAGCACTGATGAGAACTGAGAGCCTTGGACTGTAACTGTTATTCAACGTTCTGCAATATACTCAGAGTCGGGGCAACTGGCTGGCTGGCCTTGTTGCCCAACAGCCTATTACACATACCTCCAGCGGAGACGAACACTAAAAGTGCGAGAGTGGGAAAGAAAGAGAGAGAGAGAGAGAGACAGAGCAGGGTCAGCGGCCGAGTTTCAGGAACACCGCAGGAACCACACACAGGACAGGACTCCGCTTTTCCAAGACGGTCCATTACACCAACGCCATGGATATACGATCGCTTTGCTAAACCAGCCTCGTTCGCCCTCTGTCCGCGGGCCTACTGTTGTTGCTCACACCATTCAAATTCGCTTGAACATTGAAAAATTACGCCCATATGCCCATATTCAAAGATACAGGAGAGGCAGGCAGGAGGGAGGACCGGAGGGGTGTGCCTCGGGTGGGAGTGGCCCAGCTGTTGAAGCGCTCTGAGCTCTGTATTGGAATGGATCTAAACCGATTGAAGGCACACACTCCTGTAGACAGGCTTGGCTAAAACAAACAGTTGATCTCATATGGGTCGAGGTAGACAAGTAGAAGGAAGGAGCGAACGACCTGATGATATTCCGGCCTCGTTGGACGATAACATCATAGTGCACAGTATCCCGCAAAGCAAGTGTGAAAGTTGTGGCGGGTCCGCCTCGCGCTTATATACGAATCAAAAAAAAAAACATCCCACGCGGCACTGCAAAGTTATATGTATCGTGCCTGTGTACCTTCTTCCCTCAGGACCAACGACTCAAGGCGTTTTGACATTCATCGATATTGAGATTGGAGCAATGTGTTGAGCAAGAGTTATAAGGCGAGCAATGGGTCCTCCTCCATCCTGTAACCAGTAGAAAAAATCGCGCCTCCCAGAGCAGGAAGATAAGCATGGCTGCAAGCAAAGCTCTGTCAGCCGCAAAGTGAGCACGAGCAACGATGAAATGTTGATGCCAATGCAAAAGGGGCACAAAGAAATGCCTCACTCACACATGCGATCACCCCGCACACACATGATGTCACTACGTAGTGGTGCGCCCTGAAGTGCAAAAGTAGCACCGCCTCTGGTGGCGTAAGGCGCATGCTACACGTGATTCAGAACAGATGGTACCTGAAAGGCAGGGAGAGCGTGAGAACAACAGGGCCACAAGTGCTGTGGTGGAATTGCCCAAAGATGACGCAGAGTGTCATCTCTAGATTGAACCAAGACGTGCTTGATTGTGATAGAGCCAGCTTTATGGATCTGTTGGGTATATCTGCCTGCTTCAAAGAGGTGTGGCTATAATGTCGACAACCACTGGTGATGCAGATGGTTTGATACCCTTGCAGTTGGCGTCATCACTGCTATTATTGATGATGATGCTGTTGGTATCACAATTGCCGTTGATCTCCTGCGCTGTCTTCTCTTGTTCTTTAACAAAATCCCGTTCCTTTTCGCGTGTATCTCTTTCCATCTCGTTGACGAGCGCCATAAGTGCAGCACGGTTAACAGGATTGGCAGACCGCAACGATCGCTTCCGTGTACTGTGGGTGCTTCCGGAGCTACTCACACGAAAGTGTCCATGGCCGGTGCTACCTCTTGAACCGCTTTTTCTGCGCGAAAGCTGACCCTGTCCAGAGACTGGACTCAAGCTCGAATTGGGGTTCAAGTCCTGGTTGTGTTCAGGGTCAAGTTCTTCGGTATGTGCTACTGGAGATTTTGGGACACGCTTTGTGATGGACGAGTACCTGTTGGACCCCAGATCCGCGAACGTCGTTGCAGATGGCTCTAGGCTTGGACTTTTCAACCCGAAGCCCATGCCTTCGGTGCGGTCCAGTTCAATGACAGATTCTGACGCTTGTCGATAGTCTGTGCTCCGTTGACCAACTCGGGGTCGACTGCGTGTGCTGCCTCGCCTCCTGACGGTAGGTGGATCATAATGATCCTGATTGTCTTTACCAAAACTGCTTCCAATCGCAGCACCGAAGCCCATAGTCGTAAAGTTGTTGTACACACGCCTCGCAATCTGGAGAGGACCCCGAACAGCACCTAGAATGTCATCCACAAGCGACTCGCCCATCATGGACCATTTCTGGGGACTGTAGTACGGTTGATTGACTCTAACAGTCTTGGATTGCGCAGATCTCGTCACCGAGGCGGATTCTGAAGCACCATGGCGATGCGGTGATGTTCCGACCAAACTACTGTTGGCAGCCGACGGTGTTGAGGATGGTGGCTGGAAAGTTTGCTCGTCCAAACTGGCTCTAGCTTTTTTCTTGGCACTAGGATCCTTCTTGTCTTGAAGTATTCCGCGGAAGCTGCCAGAGGATGTTGAGGACGATGATAGAGAAGACTGGTAACTGTCCATTCGATTCTGAAGGTTCGAAATTGACTCGGGTGTCTCCAGCTTCTTGGAATGCTCTGGCGACGGGAAGAACGAAAGCATTCCGGCAGGAAGAGTAACGAGCTCTTGTCTTCGTAGCACTGTCACACTTGATTCCGCTTCATCTCGTTGCTCTGACCTATCTCCAGCAAGGTTTTTACCGCTGTTTAGATTGTCTGGCTCGTAGATGTGTTGTTGGTTACCGAACGCTAAAAAGTCGCTAGGTTGATCCTCCTCGTCAATCGTCAGATGAGATTCTCTCCCGAGTTGTCGATCAAAGCCAGATGCTCTTCTTCCGGATGGCCCACCAATAGCTGCTGATGTTTCCGATGCACCAAAATCCACGGATGTCCGGCGAGAACCTGCGTTCGAGGAGAGCAGAGATACCTTGCTTGAATTCAATAGTTGTCGTTGCTGCTGATGGTGAAGGTTGGCCAATTGTCTCAGGTCTGTGGTGCGGTGGCGCTGATGGACAGGGTTGGTGCGCAACTCCTGATTCAACAGCTTTCGCTGTTGTTGTTCACTTGTGACCAAATCCATTTCCTTGAAACGCGCTGCAAGAGCCTCATGAGTCATCGAGGGCTGCACAACAACCGTGTTAGGAAGGTTTTCTGAAAACGGGGCCGATCCAGTTGAAGGGGGTGCCCGTCGTGAAATGCTATCAGTGGTGGCAGCTCTGCGAGGAGAAAGAGGTGCCGCCCTGAGGCTGTTGTCTGACTTGAGCGAGGCAGCGGTCATAGTGGGAGAAGATACCGCCGGTGCCGCTGTCGACTTGGAGTCAACTCGTGCCACAATCCTTGGAGAGTGGATCAACAGTTCAGGACTAGTTGAGGTAGCTGTGGAAGCGCCAGGCGCTGCGGCAGGTAGAATAAGCGGTGGTAGAGTGCTGGATGCAACTGTGGTTGCCTCTGATGTCGATTCGTCAATCGGGGGCAAGTTATTCTGGCCGTCATTGTTGCTGCTACCTGACGCTGCAAAATCGAATGTTGCCGATGGTCGCCCCGCATCGACCCACGTGGACCTTGACCGTCCATGATGTTGATACTGAATCTTTTGCGGTAGAATGACAGTTTGACTGTTCTCATCCACCATGACCCCTTCCTGTCGAGCCACTGTACACTCTTCGAATGGAATATATAGATACTTGCGGGTATGAATGGAATCATTCGTCCACAATTTGTTGCACTTCTTAAGCACAGATACCTATTTCAAGACAAAGTCTAGTTAGAACCGCTGCTCTTGTAACGGCAAAACAACCAGGTTATACACCGGGATATAATATTCACCTGAATGCCATAATAGAGAGCGATACCAGCAAGCGTATCCGTTATCGAGACTTGATGGATGATAACCCGTTTTCCTTCAGATTCGGTCATAGTTCGTCCGTGAACAAGGTCCTTGCCCGTGTGGGGTACGCTCGTCCAGTCACCGTCGTCATCGCTTGCCTTGACAACGTGCATCTTCCGTGCATCTTCCGGTCTTGGCGGCTGTGTATCGGCACTAGTTTCTTGAAGAGAATGGCCGGTTCCTTGCTCTAAGCCCGCGCTCATGGTGTATCCCTTACGATGCAAGATGGCGTTGCGGCCCTGAACATAAGATGGTGGTGGAGTTGCGCCCCGGTCTTGGGAGTCATCGTCGTCCAATGACTCTGGTTCGGTTGTTAAATCCATCAGCAATGGGTGTTTCCAGGCCGATCCATCTTCGTCCACTTCTTTATCTGTCGTTCTTGTGGTGGCGGATGATCCGCCCACTGTTGATTGCGACGACTGCGAGCTCTCAGATATATGGGCGTAAGCGAGGCGAGAGGAGGCTGGCCCAATTGAAACAGCATCGACTGTCGAACTTTGAGCAGTGCTTCCGTCTAGGAGCATAGGCGCAGATGATCCTAGTGTTACTGCTGGCTCATCCTCCTCTTCAACTCTCTCGACCTCTTCCTGTTCATGCTCCCTACCGAGGTGCACGCCAGAATCGACCTTATGGCTGATCTCAAGCGGGCCCATATCTGACAAGTACTCGAGCGGCTTGCTTCTTGGAGGTGGGGTGGAGATTGTCCTTGCACGCACATGTTGTCGTGCAATGCTTGTGCGTCGTTGTATAGGCGGGTCACCCTCGCGCCCTTCCAGCGACAGCGGATCCAATGGCTGGACTGCTCTTCCCAGTGTAACTTGAAGCACTTCAGTGTCCGCTGGTGAATCTATGCTGGAGAGGGGCGAAGTCCTTGCTGGCACGATAGTGAAGGTACTCGAATTGGTTGAATTGGCAGAGCTGACGACAAACGACGATGATGTATCAGCATTGAAGACTGCGCGTTTGGTGGGGCCCGGACCATGCTTTGATCCACGCCGGCTATGTTCGTTGTTGTTTCCAGTTATTGAACCCGCACTAGCCCCTTCGTTCGACCGAACTGTTCGCCTCACATTGGATCCATCGTCATTGACGCCACTGTCACCAACCGCATCCCCTGCATTGTGATAGTCGTCGTCGCCGTCTCTGCCAATAAGCGTATGACCACGGTGGGCCGTATGACTCAGGGGATGGTTCACGGTCTGCAAGACTTGTGTCATTCCCGAAGATAGGGGATGATGGTCCAGAAGGGGGTTGGTTCCAGCGCCACCGCTATGCTCGGGTTTGATCTCGCTGCTGCTGTTATCACCGCTCGTGCTATTACTGTTGGTACAATGGCTGTTTCTAGGGCTATTACTGCTGCTGTTGGAGGTGGAGGTGGAGGTGGTATCGTCGTTGCCTTGGGCCTTGTTGAATCCGTATTGAGGCGTTGTCGAGTCCCCGTCGTCAAAGTTTACTGCTTGGAGTGGATCGTTTATAGCTGATGTAGAAAGGATATGAGACGGTGTTGTTGCAGCCTCCTGTGTGTGAGGTCTCTTCATAGCTGGGCCAGGTGGAATTGAGGTGACGGGAGGGAGGGAGGAAAGAGGCACTTTTGCGTTCCGTGCTGAACTAGATCCCAGTGAAGAAAGGGAGTGGAGTATGTATCGACTGGAGCGAGTGCAGGGGAAGAGGGGGGGTGAATTGCGGTATCTACTAAAGCACTTGCGAACTGGGAAGGAGAGGATGCGAGGATGAGAGAGGCATTCGTTCTTGTTCAGAGGACAACCGAATGAAAGAAAGTGGAGAAAAGAGACCAAGTGAATGCTGATCGGTCTTCGCTTTCTCCTGCGTCTTCGCACACCCCCCCTTTTCAAACCATCACACGGTCCATCCCTTGGTGCCATCCCTTTTTGCTTGGATACTTTTAGTTCTGCAGTGACAGTCGGTGTACAAAGATTTCTAAGCTGCAAACGTTCAGCCTTCTTGCAACATTGGATGAAGAGAACATGAGGGGGAGAGGGAGAGGGAGAGGTATGGTCGGGAAATCCCCTTCTACAATTTTGCAGCCGGAGCATCGCCTCCAGTGACAAACTTGATACCCTTGGTAATGTTGTCCTGGAGCTCACCAATTGCAGTCTTGACTTGGGCCTGTTCCTCTTCAGAAAGATCAGGCAGCGCCAATACATTTGCGACTCCATCAGGTCCAAGCTCGACATCCTGCGCAAAGTATTCGAGTCCTGTCGAACGCAGATTCCACTCTGCTCCAGGGTTACCAACCAAATGCACGTAGGTTGATTCAATCAATCCACGCTTGCCCCGGACAGTAGCCTCCAGCAAAGACGTTGTGAAGCGTGCTCCAGCGTAGGCCATTGAGAGCGTTGCAGATCCAGCACCGTCCTTGGCCTTGACTACCTCATCTCCTCCGTATTGGATCCTATGTGTCAATGCCTTGAGCTCTTCCGGCGAAAACGAAATGTTCTTGACCCGGGATAAAACCGGGACAATGGTGGCTCCACTGTGACCTCCCAAGACAGTGATCCGGTTGGCATGAGGCTCAAACTGGGGCCTGATCTGATGAACAAAAGTCGAGGAGCGGACAACATCCAGCGTGGTGACGCCAAAGACTCTGTTATTGTGTCAAAGGAAGAGTCAGTGATGAGTATGCTGAGAACGAGCATGCTGGCGAGGCTTTGTCCAGTCATTCCCACAATGTTGCACATATATTTTTTTTTACAATGAGCGCCCCGTCTTTTGGAACAAATGGCAAGCAACACAAACACTCGGCTCTCCGAGCATTCCTCTTGAACAGCAAACTGCACGATTGCACGTACCTTCGAGGATCGAAAACGTTGTGCTTTTTGAACACCTCACATACAATGGGAACCGTAGAGTTGACTGGGTTCGAGATCACGAGAATGAACGCCTGAGGGCAGTGTTTGGCACATGCTTGAGCCAGATCGCGGACGATGCCAGCATTGACCTAAGAACAAATGGACCCAAGTTGTAACAATCATACCGTACTTTTTAGTTGGCTGAACACATAACACTAAACGTTTTGATTCCTATGATCCCGTCTTGTACACGCAAGAGGGCGGGGAAAACTAAACAAATGTGCATGCGACGGGTGCAAACGTAGATGCCAGGCTGTCCTTACCTTGAACAAGTCGTCCCGAGTCATGCCTGGCTTGCGTGGAACGCCTGCTGGAATGACAACGGTGTGGGCACCGTGAAGGGCCTCAGCCAGAGCGTCCTTGCCGTGTCCAGTTACTTTAGAGGCAGTGTTGATATGAGAAAGATCTGCAGCAACACCGGCGGCATTCACAATATCATACAGTGCCAAGTGCGAGATCAGATCGGATTGCTTCAGCAACAACGACAATGGCTGACCGATACCGCCAGCAGCGCCGCAAACAACGACTAATGCCAATAAAGAAACATCCGAATGAGTAACATGTATCCGATAGCGGCGTGTTTGAACTTGGGCCTGTTGAGGTTGGTTTCACGGACTTGCGTGAGGGGGATGGTGGGAAAGGCCATTTTACCTTTGACCATTATGAGTGACTTGTGAGGGGCGGTGGGAGGGAGGAATCCGAAGGATGTGTTGAGTGAAGCGATAGGACAAGTCCGACGTGGACGTTTTCAGAGCGTGGGATGTGGTAAAGGGAGGAAAGTGGTGAAAAGAAAGGAAGAGAACAACGAGCTTTGAGCCACACCCGACATTTATGTGTGTCCTTGAGCGAAGTCCACCACAACGTGAGCCAAAGGCAAAAAGAACAAACCAACGATCATCTTATTCTGTGCTTCTACTTTACAAACTCGTACTGTCGCTTCGTTGCATGGCTCGACATTCTCATATGACAATCCCCTCTCCATGCAGGAACCGACAACGACTTTGCAGTCTTTTTGTGCATCGTTTCCTATCCCCTCCCCCTCCCCTCGTCCATCCACTGCGTCGTATCATGTTCGCAGGTCATCGCTTCTTGCCCGCTCTCTTGCCCATCACCTTGACTGGCCGCCCTGCAGGATCCTTCTCTCCACGTCCGTTTCGGACCTGAGCTCTCAATCCGTCCATGTGCGTAGGCTTGTCAGCACATTGACTCCGTGCCCCACAAAAAGTCCACAACTGTGCCATTGCCGCAAAAACATTATCCACATCCTTCGATCGCTCTTGCTCTTGACAGGTCCCCCCGGCAGATCAATTGCCCGTCCACCCACCAATGACGGACATGATGCCCGCGAATGCATTACTACGTTTCCTTCCATTCCCATTCCCATTCCTATTCCCAATCCCACTCTTCCTACTGTCGATTCCGGGCCATGAACATACAGGGTCCAAGGTTTGTGAGATGGGGGCCGTGGGCCGTCAATAGACAATTCTGGCCCGCGCATTGTTCTCCAGCCTGATTTGCACTCATGGTAATGCCCCGAGAGAAAATCTTTGTTGCAGACACACAGCATCTCATCTTTCCCAACACACGGACGCATGCACAAACATAGTGTACCCTGGCCACAAACAATGGATAGAGTCGAGAGGACAATCGTCAATTGTTCTTGTTAACGGTTGAAAGTAGTGTACATTACAAACCTAGAATGGTATGTGCTTTTGGGGTGTTCATATTCTCTCGCTCTTGTGCATGCCTTCTGCGCATCACCATGACGATGCTTCTTCTCAGAGAAAGTAATCCGGTGGTCCTTCTCTCTGAGGGGTCGATCGTAAATTCATATTGTTGCGTTCCGAGTCTCTAAAGATTGTATAGCTCTTGTTCAGGTTGGAGTCGATCTCCAAAATAGCTGCCACATTTCCGCATCTAAGATGACATCGAACATGTGGTGATTGTCAGTAACAATTTGGGATTGCACCCGTAAATAGATCCAGATCTTGTTAAAAGGCAAGGATTTCTACCTGTAACAGTAGTTGGGCGCCGACCAGACGGTGACAACTGTTTCGTCAAACATCAGCTTATAGCCTTCCATAACAAGTTGATGTGCACGAGCAATCAATTCTAAACCGTTCTTGTGGAGGAACTATCGTGTGATAGATAGAGAGAACAGTGTTAATCAACGGGTGCAAGACCTTCCTATTGACAGTAACGCTTGTTGAGAGGTCCAACTGGGTACATACAGGCTTGGTCACACTCTCGCCGAACAAGAAACCAGCGCCTCGGGGACTGAGGCCCCATCCTGTGTTGGAGTCTGGATCAGGATCTGACCACAACAAGTCACACATGGCGCCGTTATGTGGGACCTCCTGCATTCTGTCGATCGTCCGAATCTGTACCGACATTGAAATACACAATGTTAACGCTCAGATCACAAAAAGCATTGGTCGCTCGACGCTCATTCGTATATTGGCTTTCGTACCTGATCAATGGTGTTAATAGATGGTGAAAGCCCTCCGTGCACACAAAAGATGCGATCATCGATGATAGCTGAGAGACTCAGGTAATCGAAAATCTCGCAGCAGTATCTCCACACATTAGGTGAGCCGAACTTTTGAAAGCACTCGTCGTAGAAGCCATAAACCTTGGTGATCTGTCGTGACTCATGGTTGCCTCGGATGAGCGTGATTCTATCAGGGTACCTGACCTAAGAAGGTGTAGTGTTCAACGGGTGTTAAGCGATACAATGTATTCTTAACCAAACAGCCACCTATATCATCGTGAATGTAGACAATACCTTGAGAGCTAACAAAAGCAGAAACGTCTCGACACTGTGGTGTCCCCGGTCCACAAAGTCACCTGAAGATCCATTGGAGTTCGAATGCGGTGTCAATTGGGTCTTCGCGCAAAGCAATAAACACGGGGAGGGTACCTTTTCAACCTACCCATAAAAAGGTAGTTGGTTTTTGGACATTCGCCACCAACTTCAAAGAGCTTCTTAAGATCATGGAACTGGCCATGGATATCGCCGCAGACCTATGGTGTGATAACAAATGTGTGAGAATGGCAAATCGATCCTGAGGCGGGTGCAGTCATGATGATCAAGTGCATATCTTGGCACGAGGGCTCAAGACCCTATCATCAGTTGAGGTATATCGCGCAGCAAGTGTACGTAGAGAGACACAACACTCACATACAGTTACAGGGGCATCCACGCGCTGAACATTACTCTCCTCAACAAGGATCTCCCTAGCTTTTAAGCATAGCTCCTTGACTTCAGCCTCTGTGATAATTTTGCATTGAAGCAGTGTCTGGATCTGTCGATCTAAATCAGACCCCATAGAAGAGTCCTGATGGGCAAAGACGGGGGGCTAGGTGAGGTGAAAAAAAACCGATCGAAGCAGGCGCTCAATGAGAAACCGGTCGCAGACGAAGGAATGATCGAGAGAGTAAAGGTGAAGAGGGATGTCAGCAAAGGAGGAAGACCGTTCTCTTTGCGGTTTGCCTTCCATCGTGTCCATGAATCACATGACAATCATATAACGTGACTTGCGCCCGGGAGGACTGAGGTTCCTGGTGAAACTGGCTCTCAGGACCTGAACGATATTGATAGAAAGAACCCTGGCCTTCACGGATGCAACGGGTCATCCATTTACTCCGATCGGCATATATTCTGGCCATGTATTCTGGCCGTTCAAGAGCGATGATGTATTTACTCCACGAGGGTTTGCGCAGATCCACAAAATGCTATAAAGCGTCCTTGCGTTTCCTCTTCCTTTCCTTCTCACTCACATACCTCCTCGTCTTTTCGCCACATTGCCCTTACCATCCCTTAGCCTTCACAACCAACTCAAGCGACTCTATCCCACTCGCCATCACTCCACTCTTCAATAATGATCACATCAAATCCGCTCTCCAACTCAAGTACAATCGCCTTGACGTCTCCAGGCTACTGGGGCCACCCTACATCATCAGGTACTTGATCTAATCGTCTCCGCCATACTACCTTGTTGACAACAAGATTGGATCTCTAACATCCTCTACTTTTTTCCTTTGGGCGCAGTTGGTAAGATAGAGGTTACACGAACGGTCGACATCTTGCACTCAATTCCCTCCCCCCTCCACTTCCAAGTTCACGGGTTGGCAGTCTCGCAACTGCCTGAGCTATCAAGCGACGTTGAGAAGGCCATTGGATTTTTGTCGGTGTGGGGGGGCGAAAAAGCCAGGGGAGAAAGCGTTGGGGTTGTGCTCATCCCATGGCGTTCACAGCGCAGCGAGTAATTGGTAGCAATTGCGACATGGTATCAATGCTAAGGCAGATGGGTATTGTTGATTTGCGCAGACTCCTTGACTCAGCACTGTCCTGTTGGGTTACTTGGATCAATACCCTGGTGAACAAGTATAGCCCAAGGCTCTGAATACGGTGCATGGTGCATTGAGGCAAAGTTGTGTCATGCAGTCCAACATGGAAAAAGTTATTAAGCGGGGACTGGAGATGTCATGGCGTGTGGACCAAATGCTCACTGCTCACAAGGCAGAAGTGGGGGGCACAGGGTGGAAGGGAGCTGTGGACTTTTTCAATGGAGTCATAGCAAAGAAGTTGTCGTCATGGACTGAGGATCAGGGACCGTCCGTCAAAGGACCGTAATGACCTTGTTGTTCTGTGCAGGTCATGCGAACGACGATGCTAACCTTCCCTACTCTCTTGCCCACATTTATTCTTAGACTGGTGTGAAAGTAACTATACAAAGTCGCACTACATCGCAGAGTTCTTCAACTCGCTCTCGTCTTTCTCAATGATTCTCGTGGGTCTTGCAGGAATGTATCTACATTCTTCGTTCGAAAAGCGCTTCCTTCTCGCCTTTGGATCCATTGTTGTTGTCGGTATAGGCTCCATTGCCTTCCATGGGACGTTACTATATCCGCTTCAGATGCTGGACGAGGTGCCTATGGTGTATTGCGTCCTTACCCTTGTCTACTGCTGTGTCGAGAACAAGCCCTACCGTCGTCATGGAGTCTGGTTCCCCATCGGTATCGCCCTATATGGACTGTTGACTACCATTGTCATGCTCTACGCTGGACCAGAAAACCACTTGCTGGAATTCATTGTCTTTCAGTCTGCCTTCGCCTTTGTGGTCCTCGTCGTCATGTCTCGCATCATCCAAATCTACGCGCAGCTCCAGAACGACTCCATTAAGCGATTGTGGCTTCTGTCTGCTCTCATCGGTGCGGTATCCTATGGTTACTGGAACATTGATTTCCGGATGTGCAACGTTATGGAGAACCTTCCCTTCGGGATTGCCAACCCACAGTTCCATGCATGGTGGCATGTTGGTGCCTCTGTCAGTTCCTACATGGTTTGCCTGTTGATCTGCTACGACAGAGCCCTTAACCTTGGTCGTAAGCCAAGGATTGAATGGAAGGGTGGCGTGCTTCCTCATGTAGTTGTTGAGGAGTCTTTGAATCGCAAAATCAAGTCCAACTAGATCCAGCCTGGGGTCCCCAAGGATACGAAGATCCCGGTGCCTGCTTACCAAGAACATCCGAGTCCCATAATCGTAATTATTATAAAACATCAGCCTGGGAAAGCAACCAAGTCAAGGCAATAAAAGTTTATTAAGCACTTGTATCTATAATACACATTACGATGTTTGCTCAGTGGTCGTTGTTGAAGAGATGATCGTGGATTCCTGAACAACATTGGTAGAGGGAGAAGCAGAGGCAGAGGCGGTCGAGGATACAGTCAGAGTAGTCATTGTCTCTGTAACAGAAACACTACTGCGCTGATGGTTCACTTCTCGGCTACTGCTGGTCCTACTGCTCGATTTGCTGCCATTGCTCCGATGATGACGCTCATGTCGCTCACTCTTCTCGTGTTTCTCATGGAGGTGGTGCTGCGTAGAGGATTTTGTTGCCGTCGTTGAAGCTCCGGAAGTAGCTGAGCCTTCAGCCCCCGCTTGATCCCGTTCTATTTCCTTGTCTAGTTCTTCCAGTTGTCCCAAAACAAGGCCTACAAGATGATCCTGTCTTTCTACATCCCAGCTGGCTCTTTCGAGCTCAAACCTGCTCTTGCGACGTGCTTCCATTAGTCGATCTTCTTCCGACCTCATCCTCTTGGTTTCTTCGCGATATCTCTGGATATCCTGTTCAATCTCAGGTGCCCAAGACAATTTGGTAACATCCACGACAGAATTCAGGATTTGCTGCTGTTGTTGCTGCAATAATTGCTGAGGCGATAGTTGTGACGCGGTTCCTTGAGGGGCTCCACTTCCAGAACTAGGGCCATTCTGGTTGTTGTACAATGCCGATGATGGAGGTGGAACTCCCGACGAGGACTTGTAAGGACTCCCGTTATAATTATGACCGGCACTACCGCTGGCCGCAACGGACGAAGAATGGGTGGCCGCAAGACTGGACGAAGACGCCGACGAATGGAGAGAAGGACCAGATGGGTGTCTGCTTTGATAAGGTCCTCCCATCCCTCCACTACTTCTGCCTATTGGATCCCGGTCCCTGTCTCGTTCACGCTCACGGTCACGGTCACGATCACGCTCTCTTTCCCGTTCCCGTTCCCGATCTCGATCGCGGTCTCGTTCACGGTCTCGCTCTCTTTCCCTTTCTCTTTCACGTTCCCTTTCCCTGGCTCTATACTCCGGATCATATTCTGGAATTTGTCCGGGTTCGGGCCCTGGAGAAAAGCCAGGGGAGCCTTTTGGTGCTACAGAAGATGATCGCTCGACAGCCGGTGGCGGAGGTCCTGTCCTACGTGAAGCATCTGAGGATGGAGATGCGACTCTTGGAGCTGACATTGGACGACTTGATGCTGGAGGAGGAGGTAGCTGATGTGGAATAGGTCTTCGCGCTGGAGGAGGGGGTGGGTGAGCGTGTGGTAGCCGAAGTTGATTGTGTGATGACGGCGAATGATAAGGTGATGGTGATGAAGGGCCGTGGTGCGAAGAAGGCAACCTACTGCTGTGTCCTAGATGCCCAGGAGAGCCTCCGCTGACATGTCTCGATCTGGGTGGAGGTGGAGAGGGTCGATATAGATGGTAGGAGTCGCCACCTCTCGAGTAGTAATCTCGCTCACTACGATAGTACGGGTGATGGTCCCTTGAAGAATAATAAGACGAAATGTGGGGTGGGGACCGATGCGAGCTGCCTCGGTAGTGACTATCACGATGGTAGTCTGAGGAAGACATGCCATACGAGTCTCCTAGAGGCGATCGCGATCTGTTTCTGCCGCCACCACTGATGCTGCCAGAGCTGCTTGAGGGTCCTCCTGACGGCCCACTGTATCGCTCTGTTGAAGATCCGCGATAGTGTTCCGATGAGCGCGAGTATGAGCCGTGTCGATCCATAGTGTCCGTCAGTCCCGCTTCGTTGATGCCAGTATGGATGAGAAGGAAAGGCCGTTGGTTGAGTGGGCTTCAACAACACCATGCCAAATGTGGCTGAGCACATGTGATCAAGATGACAATCGCTGGATGGAGGCAGTGCACCAGTCTGATACAAAGAGGGCTCGAGGTGGGCAGCCAATGCCAATAGTTTGGTGAGAGAACAATAAGCTTTGTATTGGTTGATATAGCAGTGCTGATTTAATTCCTCCTCTCCCTGAGCTCTCTCTCTCTCTCTCTCTCTCTCTCTCTCTCTCTCGGTTGCCACCCTCGTTACGATTGGGATGTTCCCAAGCATTGATTCACAACGGTAAGCTCTACATCGTGGGTTGGTGACAAAATTCTGGTTTCCGTCATGGCCAGCCAACCAAAGTTGTGTTCCTGAATGCCATGTGAGCTGTACGATCCAAGGAATGGTAAACACAAGTTGCGTCTCTGCCGATGTTGTTGTTTTTCATTGCAGAAAGACCGAAAGACTTGTAGCAATTGAAGGGTACAGGTCGTTCTGTCTTAACCCCATAGATCCAAGCTCGCGCCAAACACCGACAACGTTCATGCATCAAGCACTTTTGCTAGGGTTGCATGGATGCAGTTGAAGGTGGGTGGTGCTCCTGCTGGACCTGTAGCAAGGGGAGTCAGAACAAGGCAGATAAGGGTTCACTTTGTTGTGTGGCCCATGACCCAACCTTGCCCATCGCGATGCATGCATGGATGCCACATCCAGCCGATCTAAAAAAAATCGCGTGGAGAGGAAGGCGAGCGCCTTACCATCCTTTTTTCCCGTAGGCATTGTCCATTCTCCGCTTTGCTCCAACCGTTCGTCCCGCGATCTGTCCAGCAAAGAGACGAATCCCCTATTTCATTATACCGCATTCCAGCCAGCGGGATCCCGTCTCACGTATGCATACTGGATATGAGCTGCTGCAACAACGTGTCCGCCTGTGCCAGTGACTCCGTCCCTGGACAGCTATATACTAGTAGCTCTGCAAACTCTTTTTTTTTTTTTTTTCCCCCCTTCTTTCCTGCACTCGCCCTCCAGACTCTCCTCCTCACACACCTCCTTCTTTCCTTCTGTTCTCATCTTGTCCTCATTCCGCAACAAGTTCCCCTTCTCCTCCTTCCTTGTCTTCTATATTCCTCTCTGTCACTAACGGGACTCGTATCGCGGTCGAAATGGCTACTCAAACTGTCGAACCCACCCCTCTCCCCTCGCTCGTACCTTCGTCTGCCTTCTCCAAGACCTCCTCTCGTAAGTTGGATACTCAATCCTGCCTGGTTTGTACCCCTTTGAGCCCTGTACCTCGGGTCACCCATCCCTGTTGGCTCCACCAACGAAACGTGGCCACCACGATGTTGTGCACAACGGTCGTTGGTGGCACCAGCACTTGTTTGTGCACACACCCTCAAATCCTTCCCTCCCTGGAACTGTTGTCGGGTGAACACTGTGTTTTGTATCCCGTGTTCCTGCAAAGCACTCATCATCACAG
>Ga0247824_10000828_pt1 | contig 16233 bp, 11 predicted proteins | sample 13C_PalmiticAcid_FD_194412 | JGI IMG/M metagenome (GOLD analysis project Ga0247824, IMG submission 194412) | Soil microbial communities from agricultural site in Penn Yan, New York, United States - 13C_PalmiticAcid_Day48 | ecosystem: Environmental > Terrestrial > Soil > Agricultural land... | reverse complement strand
CGAAGTCGCCAATCTTGAGGTGGAAGAAGAGCCGGTGGTCTTTTTTGAGTCCACCCCAGCAGCAACTTGTTTTGAAGCACCCCGGCTCTGCGCCGGACCAGCTTTCTTCCCACGCCCACCTGACTCTGCGCCGGGCGAGTCGCTCTCGCTCTCACTCCCATCATCATCGTTCTGCCGGGCATTTTCGTAAATCTGGGCCATCAACCCCTTCGTCTCAGCATCCCCTTCCTTGCTGAACTTCTTCTTGATTTTATCCATTTGCAGCTTCTCCAACTGCTCCGACGTCATCCTGGTGAAGCGCGTGTACAGCCGAAGAATGGCTTTGGCCAAAGACGAATTCGCCTCGCTGGCGTTGACCAGCCTGACGAGCACGTTGTTCAAGATGGCGATGAGCTTGTTGCTGCCGCTCAACTTTGCAAACAAGTTGCCGGGCTCGACGCGAAGACCCTCCACAATTGCACCCTCCAGCTGTTCTTTGGCGGTTCGAGCCTTGGCCTCTGTTTTGGCGTCCCGCTTCTCAGCTACAGCCTGCAGAGCAGTCTTGAGCTCGGCGGCTTTGGACTGGAGAAATGCGGTGAAATCGCTACAGGCGTCGCTGGTCACGCTATGGTTGCGGAGGTGCGCGGGATGAAACCGGAGATACTCAACGGCCTTGACGCCTGTGTAAACCGGCTCCGGCGGAGGATCGAGTCGTTTGGACTGGAGAGCGGTCACTGTCAGCGAAGATTCCGCGAAAGAGATGACGAAGAAACATTAGACTTACCTCTTTGCCCAGACGATCTTTCAGTCCTTTCTTCCACCAGTCGACTGGAATTTCTGAGGAGGGCGTCAGCGACCAAACTTGGGCACAATTCAAGTCCGAAACTCACCGGTCTTGCCCCGTTTCATCTCGATATCAAGACGGACATCAGCCCGTTGGCGGTCCAAATCATCAGTCGCCTTCTGATAGGCATCGGCGTGGTTCCCGAGACTCTCAGCGGGCGTCCACGCTCGCCAGACCTTGGAGAACAATGGGTCTTTGCCGCCCTTTGTCGACAGGGTTACATATCGCTTCGTCGGGGTTCCCTTTTGCAGCTTCACAGAAGCCGAGCCGATCACCAGGTTCGGCACTCCCGCCCACTTCATTTCTGGGCGGCCCCGGACGGCTGAAAGGAGACCAGCATCTTGGAAGTTGATGGTGCAGATGGAGTCAGAGACATTCTGGGATTGGGTTTGCGTTGACGGAGAAGAAGCGTTCGCCGCTGCCGGGACGAGCACTTTGGCTTTCTTCGCGACAACCGCGGCCGCTTGAGGTTCCGAGGCAGGGCCTCTCTTGACCCCAGCAGAGATGTTGGGGTCTAGAGTTTGCTGGAAACTTTGGGCTGGCTGAGGCTGGCTCACCGGCTGTTGAGCGAAGACGTGTTGGCCGATATTAGACTGAGGAGGAGGTTGAAACGTAGGTCGCTGAACTGATTGCTGAACTGGCTTTTGGATTGATTGTTGGAGCTCTTTAGGTTGTGGAACAGCTTGATGTAAGACCTGCTGAGGGACCTGCTGAGGGACCTGCTGAGGGACCTGCTGAGGGACCTGCTGAGGGACCTGCTGAGGGACCTGCTGAGGGACCTGCTGAGGGGCCTGTTGGGCAGTCTGCTGAGCAACCTGCTGAGGAGCCTGCTGAAGCACCTGTGGAGGCATCTGCTGGGGAATTTTCTGAGCAGCCTGCTGGGGAGCCTGCTGATGGACCTGTTGGGGAACCTGCTGTGGTGTGGCCTTTCGTGCTGGAGATTGGGCAAGAACCCGCGGACTGCTAGCCACAGGCACTGCTTGCGGCGAATGCCCGTTGAGTGCTGCAGCATATTGGGGGTGAACTGCCCGCGCATTTGTGGCAGCTTGCTGATGCACGTCGGCCTGGTACCCCGACATTGTTGAGGCGCCAGCCCCGTGGCCAGGAAAAAAGGCTGAGGACGAGCCATTGGAAACTGGGGCGGAGATGTGGGACGTCTGAGCACCAGCAAGCGGATTGTCATACTGATGACCAGACCCATATCCCGCTGAAATTTGTTCCTGCCACTGCTGTGGGATTGAACCTTGGGAATAGCCGTTCGGCCCAGAGCTGGGGGTACCGTTCGCGGTATGACCGAAGCCATGGTGGTGGTTCGCCTGCTGGTTGGCAGTGCTGTGGAGCTGTGACGGGAACTCATTTCCCTGGGGAATATCGAGGGAGAATCGGCTGTCGATTGTCTGATTCACATCAGTTGGATGTCGCTGCTCGCCATAGTATCCCGGCTGCAGCGCGGGGTCTTGGGTAAATGGCTGGGCTGTGGTCTGGGCATGGTCGGACCAGACATCGCCCTGGCCATAGTAGTCAAAGGGCCGATACAAGCCAGCCTGGTGCTCCGATCCGGACAACTGGGGGTTGATGGCGCCGCCGTCGAGGAAGTCGGGATTGGGGTAGCTGCTCTCGCCACCAGCGCTTTGGTCGAATGCGAGGTTGGAACCACCAAACTGGCGGTCCCAGGCCTCACCGGCAAAGCTGCTCGGGTCCCAGCCACCGATGCTGTTGCCATGGCTTTGATCCATGGCTCAGTGTTGGGAGTTTGAAAAGGGGTGTCACGTGAGTCTGAAGTCTTGTCAATACAGAATAATTGCATGTAATCGGTTAATCACATACATCGAACTGATTGCGCCGCGAGAAGCCGATCGGTTGGGTGAAGGTTGGGCGTGTTCGGTTAAAGTCGGAATTTGCAAATAACCGAAAATTTCGTCGGAATTTGTGGGCAAGTGGGACGTGGGGCAAAGCGCCGAATTTGGACTAGTGCTGCAGCTAGAGCAGAAGACAAGTCAGCCAGCGAAATCCCACCCAACATTGCCTGCAGCGGCACAACCAAGCAACCCGACAGCCAGTTTCAGCGCCTGCAGATAGCGATCCAACCCGGGAGAGCAACCAGCAACAAGACAGCGACCAGATGCGAGAGTGGCCGACAACAAGGATGGTCTTCCAACAGGAAAGAAAGGGCGATTGGCGACTCAGGAGCTGCAGTTGGGCACAGTCCCCTTCGAGGTTGAATAATTGTTATCGTTTGAGTTGAGCCCGTTCGAGTCGAATTGGGGTCGAAGTCCTCGGTGTAGGTAAGCCCCTGGATGTTCTGAGAGGAGGCCCGAGATGCGATCTGCGCCCACCCGCCAAGATCTCCATGACTGCCCTGAACAAAAGCCCTGTGAACAGAGCGATGCATTTCAAACACCCAACCCTGTGTTGCGCTCTGCTCCAGCAGTTCCCAGTCTTAATCAACCCCGCAAAGATCGAATGCTCAGTTGCGACAGGAGAGTCGGAAGATGGAAGATCCTGGGGGTGGCCGGTACTGTGAGGTTGCCCCTGAAGCTGGGGAGGGCTTCTGTTGGGTTGGAGACCCATTCAGGGGGCTTGATGTTGCGCAAGCCGCCCCGCTCCCACCATCAAGTCCACGGGTGCCTCTGCGTCCCACTGGCAGCCCAAACTGCGCCCAACACCAGCAACTCTGGAATCGTGTTGCATTTGGCCCGGGACGATGCTGACCGCAGGTTGGCTGTTGTGGCATTTGGGCATTATTGCCAGTAGCGGCAGGGAGAGAGAGAGGCTCCGTCTCTCCTGGAGTTGGGGTGGCCATTTCCGGCCGGTTTGCTCTCACAAGGCTGTCTCTGTCTGTCTGCTGCGTTGCTCTCCCCATGCTGGCTGGCTTCACTGCTCCTTGGCTCCTTTGGACAGGGTCTCAAGTGTTACTTGCAGCCGATGGCGAATCTGCCCAGCTGGACACCCGCCACCAGTTTCGGCTGCCGCTCTCGCAGCCTTTCAGCACGCAGATCAACGCTGCGGCGTCCAGGCTGCTCGATAGAACACGCATTTTTAGGAGGGTTAAGAGTGCACATTATGCTGTCAGGAACTTCGATGGGGACGGGTGATTTATGCATACCCTTCAATTGTGCCTGCGATGGCGACGAAGTCTCTTCCGCTCCGTGTCGCGCCGCCACGTCATGGCCCGCGTCTCTTGGTGAGCGACGGCAACGTTGCTCACCCGTTCCCTACAGCATTTCCAGCGCGTATGTTTAGATACGGGCCCTGAAAATGGATTGATCAAAGAACAGGCACGCGCGGGTGCGCGGGGAAGGATCAGGCTGAGAGCCGGGCAAGTAACTGTGTCCAGGGGGCCTTTCGAGAATCAAATGCTTATACAGCCGCGCTGGACGAGGACTGATTATGAAAATCCTGCGGCCTGGACGTGCAAAGTCTGGGAAATGGTCCAGTTGATGGTTCGGGATGGGCGCGTTGAGGAAGGGATGGGGAGACAGTGTCACCAGACAGCTGTTGTTGAAAGAGAAAAGTTGGGCGCCTGGACTTGCGGGCCAGCCGCGACCGTCATTAAAGGGCTCGCGGCTGGGGGGCTTGACAGTGGTCAGTGCGTGTGGCGAAGGGCCGTTTGGTCCGACTTTGGCGGTCCCTCAGCTCAACGCTAAGCCCAAAATGGCGCCAACCGGGCTCAAACAACCCCCGGCCTCAGAGAAAGGCCAGGTCGGTACGTACCGGGGTGGACGCAAAGGTGTCCATGAACCAATGCATGTGGGGAAGCTTCGAACACGCAGTCGGACATCTGAACACGCCCGATTCCAGCAACAAGGAAACTTGCCATTCTGTCCCACCAAGGAGGTGACAGCACATCGGCTTTGCTTCCCAGCTACCCACCTTTAGTTGCTGATTTGACGCGGCAAGGGCCAGGCCCGGAGACGCATCCCCTGTAACAGCACTGCAACACAGAAGCCAGCACTCCCAGCAGCAAGATTGACGACTTCAGCAGCTCCAGTCTGCAGACGACTCTGCGTCCAGGGGTTGAACCATGGCGGCGCGAGGGACCTCGCTGCGCGACAAGCAGATTGGTATGCATGCGCCTCCAGCTGCCGGCCGAGCTGCCGTCTCGGTCAACTGTCGGACTAACACAATCTGAGCTCAGTCTCGATCAAGAAGATCCTCAACCTGAACCAAACCGTCGAACCAAGCGAGAACGATGACCCCCACTCCAATGCCACATCTGCGCCCTCTGCGCCCATATCGAAGGACGGGACTCCCATCTGGAAGCTTCTTGTGTTTGATGTGAGCACCGCACTGCTTGCGAGGGGCCAGACTCTCGGAGCTCGACTGACTTGTCACCGGACAGGACCTTGGCCGCGATGTGATAAGCCCCGTGCTTCAGGTGTCAGACCTCAGGTCAATGGGAGTGACGATGCACATGCACATCTCTTCCCAGAGAGCTGCCATCCCCGACGTCCCAGCGATATACCTGGTCGAGCCAACCGCTGCGAACCTCCAAGCGATTACCAACGATCTGCAGAAGGGACTCTACAGCTCGGCCTACCTCAATTTTCTCTCGTCGATACCGCGACCCCTATTGGAGGAGTTTGCCGCCCAGACGGCGACCACAGGCACCTCGGAACAGATCGCCCAGGTCTACGACCAATATCTCAACTTCATCGTTACCGAGCCAGACCTTTTCAGCCTGGGGATGCAGAAGGAGCATACCTACTGGGCGTTGAACAGTGCAAAGACAAAGGATGAAGAGCTGGACCGGGTCATCGACCGCATCGTCAGTGGCTTGTTCAGCGTCGTGGTGACATCTGGTATGGCTCCCGTATCTAAAGACAGCTCGACAGCTCACCCAGGACTAACAAAATTGTAGGAGTGATACCCATCGTATGATTTTCCATTTTGGTGGCACATCTCAGTTTCAACGGTGCTTTCCCCCCTTCTTTGTTGCGTGCTAACCCTACGACAACCAGATCCGTTGCCCAAGAGGTGCTGCGGCTGAAATGATTGCGACCAAGCTTGACCGCAAGCTTCGCGACCACGTCCTCAACTCCAAAGACAACCTCTTCTCTTCACAAGCACGGTCTGCCCCTTCGGCTGCCGGAACGCCCACGTCCAGACCTGTACTCGTAATCCTTGACCGCAACGTTGATCTGATACCCATGCTCTCTCATTCCTGGACGTACCAGAGTCTATGTTTCGACATCTTCAAGGTATGGGATGGACCTTATCCAGTAGCGGTGACAACAATGTTAATCACAACCGCAGTCGGAGTTGAACCGCATCACCATCGAGACCCCTATCGATTCCACCAACCCAGCCAAAGGAACCACCAAGAAGACATATGACCTCGCGGCCAACGACTTCTTCTGGGCCAAGAACGCGTGCCTGCCGTTTCCTCAGGTCGCCGAAGATATTGGTAAGGGAAACCTCGCCCGGGGTTTCATTTCCGGACAGCGGTACTGACATTCAGGCAGATGCCGAGCTTACCAAGTACAAGGAGGAGGCCGAGGCAATCACAAAGAAGACTGGAGTCACCGACTTTGAGGACCTCGAGAATGACACGAGTGCCAGCGCACAGCACCTGAAGGCGGCCATCACCCTCCTCCCAGAGCTCCGGGAACGGAAGGCGACGCTGGATATCCACATGAACATTCTCGCCGCCGTCTTGGGAGAGATCCAGAACCGACAGCTGGACAATTACTTCCAGCTTGAGGAGAACGTGATGAAGCAGACGAAGGCACAGATGCTCGAGTTGATCAAGACGGGCGATAAGGGCGAACCGACGGATAAGCTGCGTCTGTTTGTCATATGGTTCCTCAGCACCGAACAGGATGTGTCTCGGCAAGAATGGGCGCAGTTTGAGGAGGCGTTGGAGGCGGCGGGCTGCGACAAGACATCTCTGGCATACATTCGACAGTGAGTGCATCCTCGTGTACCCATCAAACCAGATACTAACCACTTCTCGCTCAGGGTGCGAGCAACGACCAAGATGACGCAGCTTACGACCATCAACAGCCAGGCGTCGGCAGCCCAGCAACAATCCGGGTCCTCGGACCTGTTCAACCGCTTCTCAGCCATCTCCACCCGCCTCACAGACCGGCTCAAGGAAACCGGCGTCCCAACGAACGCACTGACATCCAACGTCGCTTCACTCCTCGGCGGCATCAAGAACTTCCTGCCGGTCGACCGTGATCTTACCGTGACCAAGATCACCGAGTCCATCATGGACCCCTCCAGCGCCAGCTCATCGGCCATCGCCAAGACGGAGCACTACCTCTACTTCGACCCTCGGAGCGCCAACGCGCGTGGGACGATGCCCCAGCCGTCGGCTCTGCGAGCGCAAGCGGGCGGAGCCACGGCCCCGGGGGGGCTGCCGGGGTCGGGTCTTGGCGCGCAGACGGCCGGGACCGGGGCCAGCTTTGGCCAGCGGAGACAGGGGTTCTCTGAGGCCATGGTGTTTATGGTCGGGGGCGGGTCCATGGACGAGTACGGGAACCTGCAGGAGTGGGCGGCGCGCGCGGCGGCGGGGGACCGGGTTAAGAGGAGGGTCATCTACGGTGCCAGCGAGCTGGTGAATGCGGGGCAGTTTATTCGGGACGAGCTGGATCGGTTGGGGAGGGAGATGGCTTAGTTGCGGCCTGCCCCATAGACAGTTGTAGACAGCATATCGGGACGTCTTTGCCGGTCAACATGAAATCAGACGAAGCAGTTCTGGGATTGGAGATTTAAGGCTTTGGGTGACAGTGCCGATGAAACGATGCGAGATGCCAGGACGCAAATGGGAGCCACTCTTGGCTGCAGCCAAGCGAACGCTTATTCATAGCTTCAGCAAGCAGTCCCGCATGTGTTGTGTGGCGTCGAAGTGAAGAGAGCCTCACATGTGAGCTTTGGATGCAGAAACTATCAAACAAAGCTGATTTCCGCCGAGGCTTTGCGCGATGAGCATGCAGCACTTACACACTCAATGGTGTTGCCACACGCAGTTGGTGTGAAGTCCAGAGTGTTTAGCCACATGCGTATGTCCATGTGAATGCCGCGTCGAGGCTGTGGCTCAGCATGCCCCGTCTTAGACGGCGCTATTTTTAATAGTTGCCCAGCTCGAGATTGACAAAGGATACGAGAGCGAGACTGGTTCCGCGCCACGGCCCCCTACCTAGTTCAGGAGGGACACTCGATTATTTCGAGGGTGGTCTTGTCCAACATGGTCAACGGAAACGGCCAACCTGTCACAAAGTTATCCTTCTTGGGGCCGTAAAAGAGGTCTCTCGTGCAACACAGTTGGCGGCAGCCGGCTCTATTTTTTTTTATTGTAGGACCCCTAAAGGATGATCTCGTTGCAACGCAGCCGCGTCAGGCAAAGCGAGAAAGCGAGTCAAGGATGGGCATGTGGAACAGCGCGGGGCAGGGATCAAGCGGGAAGCAAGCCGTTTCTGTGGTTTCCAGTGCGCACAGCCTCGCAGACCCAAATGCAGTGAACAGTCTGCAGTCCGCCATCGGCTCCCTCAGCTGCCGATTTGGTAGGGCTTGTGAGTGCCGGGTTGCGATTTGAACTGAACTGGTTGCACTTCCCCGCGTTGCCATATCCCCAAGATATCAAGAGTCTGGGGTTCAATGGCTGTCAAATGGCCCATCCGGTCTGCTGAAGGGAAAATACGAAGTTGAAACCAGAAATACCAAGGTACCCCACAACAACGAACAGACGAACAGGCTTTTGCCCTCTGTTACCGCCCCCCCTGAACGAGGTACCGGGCCCAATCAGCGAGCGCCGTCGCCCGTCCGACGTCACCACCCGCCCCAATTGGGTGCTGAAACACCACGCTCTGCCAGGCATCTTCCCGGCACACAGCACCCCCTTCATTCGCGACAACCCTCCGGATCCCTGTCGGCCGTTCCCGTCGAGCTCCTGACTCCTGGCTTGCTTCGAAACCCACCAAAGCCGCGAGCCTGAAACAGCGACTTTTTGCCCTGCTGGCGATTTCCTTCGCGACCGCGCCTGCAACCCCCGAGCGTGCAAGTTTGCAGCCTCCCAACCGATCGAGAAAGAAACTCGACAAGGCCCAGGCGCATCTCGACTTGCAGGACTTGTCTTGAACCTGCATCTTCTCGACAACCCGGCACACGACCGAGAAACAGGAAGAGCGCCGCGCGCAAAAGGGGGGCGTTTCGAACACAGCCAACCGATCGGCATCCCACCCCTCGGCTTTGAAAGACTGCGGCCGCGCGGCTGCGGCGAGGGAGACGGACAGTCGAGAGCCAAGCAACGGCGCGACGAACACTTGATACAACCCACACCTCTCCACCCTTCGACGACCCTTTCACATTCCCAACGCGGGGAAGGACGGGCCACTGGCATTTGACAGTCTGAGACTCGGCAACGGTCCGAATCGGGAACATCGCGTTGGACACAGCGCCAGACTCCCAACCAAGCCTTTGACAAGATTCTCGTGCCGCTGCCTTTGCCTGTGCAGTTGGCGCATTTCTTCGAGATAGATACCCGACCCCGTTGTGTTTCAGTCAGTCCCGTCGTGGGCACTAAGCAACCATGTCGTATAATCGGTTAGGCAAGTCGACCTCTTTCATCCTTCTATCCCTCTTCTAGTCTTCGTCTTGCGGGTTCTTGGTAGTGGGCCGGCCTCATCACAAACCTGCCGACCTGCCGGTTCCGATTCTGTTCGCCCCTTGAACCCTCCCCGTTCCTTACCCCGTGCCACACATTCTTTCAACCGACCCAAGCGGCCGGTTCCTCTGCGGCCTCGTTCCTGACTCCTCCTCCCCGCGGTCTGGATCCTATTCTTTGCGACAGAAGCTGTGCTCGTGCCGCAACTTTGTTTCTTTGCCTGGCGCAAGGGAGCAACTTGTCTTGTCAGCACTACCCAACAGCTCGCACAGTTGGTGTTGAGCTGTAACACATTCCGCGGCACAGGCTGCTTTGCCCTTACCCATCGCTGGTCCGTAGCATGTTGGCCCGCAAGCGGAGGGGCTTCGTTCCTACCAAGACGGATTCGCTAACACTGTCTCGGCCATGCAGACGACGACTATTACGAGAGCCATCCCATGGAGAACCGGATGCATAGGACGCCCTCTCCGGCGCATCCACTCCAGCACGGGTACCACTTGGAAGACAACCCGTACGGCCACTCGCAGTTGGACATACCCACCGGTCCTGGGAGATACAGCCCGGGCGACTCATTACAGATGCAGACGGCAGTGAGTGCAGGTCCGCGGGCAGGAGGTTTGCCGGGTGAAAAGCTGACGGGACCCCAAGCAATCGGTAGACAACCTCGGGGGCTACTCGGTCAACCCCGAGGCGCATCACGATGCCTACTACAACCAGCCGTACGAGCCCAGCCCCGGCCATGGCGGGTACGAGCCTCAGAACCCGTTCCACGACGACGCCGGGCGACCGATGTTGACGCACAACGACTCGCAAGTCGGGCAGAGCGACCCCTACCACGACAATCCTCAGCCGCCGACGAACAACAACTCGATCAAGCGGTGGAAGACGGTGAAGCAGGTGCTCCTGTACCGCGGAAACTTGGTGCTGGACTGCCCGATTCCACCGAAGCTGCTGAACCAGCTGCCCCACGGCGAGCGAGACGAGTTCACCCACATGCGCTACACGGCGGCGACCTGCGACCCCAAAGACTTTTACGATGAGAACTTCACCCTCCGCCAGAAGCTCTTCAGCAAACCCCGCCACACCGAGCTCTTCATCGTCGTGACCATGTACAATGAGGACGAGATCCTGTTCGCCCGGACCATGATCGGCGTGCTCAAGAACGTCGAGTACATGTGCAAGCGGACCGAGAGCAAGACGTGGGGCAAGGACGCCTGGAAGAAGATTGTCGTGTGCGTCGTCAGCGACGGCCGTGCCAAGATCAACCCCCGGACGAGAGCGCTCCTCGCCGGTATGGGTGTGTACCAGGAGGGCATCGCCAAGCAGCAGGTCAACAACAAGGACGTCACGGCCCACATCTACGAGTACACGTCGCAGGTCGGCATGGTGATCAAGAACGACGTTGTCCAGCTCGTCCCCAAGCAGCAGCCGGTGCAGATGCTGTTCTGCCTCAAGGAGAAGAACCAAAAGAAGATCAACTCACATCGCTGGTTCTTCCAGGCCTTTGGCCGCGTCCTGGACCCCAACATTTGCGTTCTAATCGACGCCGGTACCAAGCCCGGCGGCAGCTCTATCTACCACCTGTGGAAGGCGTTTGATCTGGAGCCCATGTGCGCCGGCGCGTGCGGTGAGATTAAAGCAATGCTGGGCACGGGCGGCAAAAACCTCATCAACCCGTTGGTGGCGACGCAGAACTTTGAGTACAAGATGAGCAACATCCTGGACAAGCCCCTGGAGTCGGCGTTCGGTTTCATCTCCGTCTTGCCCGGTGCCTTCTCGGCCTACCGGTATGTCGCGCTGCAGAACGACAAGAACGGCCAGGGCCCGCTGGAGAAGTACTTTGCGGGCGAGACGCTGCACGGCGCCGGCGCCGGCATCTTCACGGCCAACATGTACCTCGCCGAGGATCGCATCCTGTGTTTCGAGCTCGTCACCAAGCGCAACTGCCACTGGATCCTGCAGTACGTCAAGTCGGCTACGGGCGAGACCGACGTGCCGGACACGGCCACGGAGCTGATCCTCCAGCGCCGCCGCTGGCTCAACGGCTCCTTCTTCGCCGCCATCTACGCTATCGTCCACTTCCACCAGTTCTTCCGCTCTGACCACTCCTTCTTCCGCAAGATTGCCTTCTTCATCGAGTTCGTCTTCAACACGGTCAACATGATCTTTGCCTGGTTTGCTATTGGCAACTTCTTCTTGGTGTTCAAGATCTTGACGACCAGTCTGGGCGACGAGACGCTGCTGGGCAATGTCGGCCGGATTCTGGGCGTTGTCTTTACCTGGCTGTACGGCGTCTCGCTGGTGACGTGCTTTGTGTTGTCCATGGGCAACCGGCCGGCCGGGTCAGGGCCGTACTACATGGCCATGATTGTGTTCTGGGCGATCATCTTCATGTAAGCTTTTCTCTCGATGCAACCTATACCCGACATCCCAACTAACAATCCTTGCTTTCAGATATCTCATGTTCGCGGCCATCTACATCGCGGTCAACGCCATCATCACGGACCTCAACAAGAACGGCTTCTCGATCGAGTCCCTCTTCCAGAACCAAGTCTTCTACACGCTCATCGTCTCCGTCATGTCCACCTACGGCATCTGGCTCATCGCCTCGCTCCTCATGTTCGACCCCTGGCACATGATCACCTCGCTCATCCAGTACATGCTCCTCTCGCCCACCTACACCAACGTCCTCAACGTCTACGCCTTTTGCAACACGCACGACATCTCGTGGGGCACCAAGGGCGACGACAAGCCCGACGCGCTGCCCTCGGTCAACACCAAGGACGGCCAGGGCAAGACGGACCTGCCCGATGAGGGGGACCTCAACGCGCAGTACGAGCGCGAGCTCGGCGTGTTTGGGCGCAAGCCCGTGAAGGAGGTGAAACCGCCCACGCCGAGCCAGCTCGAGGAGAAGCAGATGGACTACTACAGGGGTGTCCGCACGGTCGTGGTGCTGCTGTGGATGATCATGAACTTTGCGCTGTGCGCCGTGGTGCTGTCGACGGCGGGCGTGGACAAGATTGTCCCCGGTACGCCCGGGCAGACCGAGGAGGAGATCAAGAGCGACCGCGCGAATATCTATCTGAGCGTGGTGCTGTGGTCGGTCGCGGCGCTGTCGGCGTTCAAGTTTATTGGGGCGGTGTGGTTCTTGGTGGTGAGGATGTTTAGGGGAGTTTAGATGAAGCAGTTGTGGTGGGAAGAGAGTGGGGGTGGGTAAGGGGTTGGTTTTGATTTTGGGTGGTTCAGTTCTTTGGGGTAACAGCACGACAACGGGTGTGTCTGGATGTGTTGTTTTACGAGTCATGCTTCTACTTTTGTGGTTGTTTCTGTTGCTTGTTGGGTTTATTCACCTCGTCGATTTTCTCCCTTGACCATGATTTCGGATTCTTTTTTTTTTTTGTTGTTGTGGTTGTTGTTTTGAGATTTTGGCGAGGTGTTGTTGTTGAGATTCCCATAGAGAGGGTGTGCTTAGCTGTAAAGAATAATACCCCTGATCACACGTTGACCCGAAGACGATATTCCATACACCACGCGCTGTGACTTGATTAGGTATGCTTCCGTTTCTGTCTTTGGCCTCATTTGGTAGTCACAGCTTAACTCGTCAACCTCTCGTCATCCCCGGGTAACCATCGGTCTTAGAGTCTTAGGTCTCTATGGGATGTAACTCCATCAAATTGACCCAGACATCGCAACACAGCTCTACAATTCGGATACCTACATCTCGGAAGGGGGTGGCTTCCCCTCACTCGTGTTACACACATGTCCCGGGCAAACATGACCGTCCCTGAAGGACTCGGTTCGGATGTGAGATCACTTGTGCAGATCGCTGACGACCGACATCATCAACGCCATGCCGTCGCACTCCCTGAGCGGGTGCCTTGCTGCTGCAGGATGGGGACGGGCAATGCCGACGGGATACAACGGCAGCCAGGCACCGTCGAAGGCGACCGCCTCACAATTGTGCGTCATTTACCATGACGAATTCCATAGAACAGCATGGCTCGGGCATGGGGAGGCGAGGCGAGGCTTGGAGGGCGAGAGTGGCTTGAGGCATTTCGAGGACGCCCCTTGAGAGTGATGACAAGATCCCAGCCGAGTCAGCCACCGCCTGACCTGGAGGCGTTTGAGAGAGAGGTGAGCTGAAGAGCAGGGCTGGGATGCCCAAGGTGGCGTTGCCCGGCTTGGCCGTCGTCAGCCGGAACTGGGCTGCTGGGCTCTCGGCCAGCGGCGCCCGGCGCCCTGCCATCACTGCCCGGCTCCCCGGTCGACATGGCCGCCAAGTAATCATCTTTTGCCGCTCCCAACACTCCTGAATTCCTTTCGTCTGGCTGCCAGTGGCTGTCTGGAAGCGCCCGAGTCCGTGTGACGCAGACAGAAGGGTTTTCACGCGCTGCTGACTATTCTGGCGGTCTGGGCGTACGCAGGTTTGGCCTTGGCATTCCCCATGAGGGCATCCAATGTTCTGCATTCAGCTCAGCGTTCTGCAGCGAAAGTTGAAGGTTGCAAACCTTGTGAGCCAGATCGTCAGGCAAACTCAGCCCAAGCTCTCTCGGCTCTCTCTAAGGCGAGCGGCAACGCTAAGGCCCGGCAGTCCCATGATCCCTGGAAAATCTGGGGTTTGCCGGCCCGCCCCTGTCGGGGGGAAGCTTCGATTGGCCTGGTCCACATCCCATCGACTTCTTGTTCGAAGTCGATTTCCGGGGCGGCACTTGAGAGCGGGCCCACGGAGATGAGATTCATCATGAGATGCTGCTAATATCCGTAGATGTTGTGCTACCTGATCACAATACAGAGTACCTACGGGGAACCGGCAATTCAGACATCCGTGGTGACTCAGGCTGCAACAAGTTCCTGGGCTGGCTGGAGTTCACAGCATTGTGCCGCCAAATATTCCGTGTACTTGCCCTGGGCCAGGACTAGGAGTGCACATTCCGAATGGTTGGAATTGGTCGAGTCTCATTGTGCGGCCGCTTCGCCGGGGACCCGCTATTCGGTGCGGAGTGAGAAATCTGGCAACACCACGGATCCGGCGGGTCAACAACGCCATCTGGGAAACGGTTGAGAGGACTGTGCTGACAGCGGTCGCACATTTTTTGCAGGGTGTCCAATGTAGCACGTGTGTCTAGTTTTGGCTCGGAATGGACGAGGTACGCTGCGAGACTTTTGCCGGCCCAGCAATTGCAGTCATCATGATGTCCTCCAGGGTTGTGGATGAGAGCAAAGTGAGAGACATAGCCAACCCTTGTTCAGTCCATTTTGGGCATCCCGGACTCCAGCCCAGCCCAGAGAGGTTGACCACACCGAGCATCCCAGAGGATTACCCAACAAGGTCCATACCGCGGCCGGGAACAGAGGAAAAGGACGTCCGGAGCTCACGAGGCCCGAAAATTTGTTGCCAAGTCGAAGAGGCTCAATTCGCCGTGCACCGCCTGCAGCAATTCGCAACAACAGCCTCTCGATGGCGATGTTGACGCTGAGGCATCGACCGTGGCAGGGCGAATCGGACAGGGCAGAGCTTGGTCGTGACGTGCAGCCGCGAGCAGGTGGTGCAAAGCCAAGTCTCGACCCATGCCGCTGCGATGGCGAGCGTGGTCGCACGAATTTTCACACAGGAGGCAGTTGGCACTGTCCCTTGCAGCAGGAATGGATCCACAGCGCCTGCAAAATGTACCGACTCGCTGGGAAGGACAGCAGAGGGGTACCTGGGAGGGGAGCAAGCGATTGCGTAACAAATAAGACCATAGCGTGCCGCGTGACTGCCCGCTGAGTTTCCATCAGCTAACGGAAAGCTCGACTGGACTCTCGGCATCAAATTTTCTGTCCTGTAAGCGACCGAGTTCCAGGGAACACAGCACCTGACGCAATTCCAGGCGGCCCTCAGGGGGAGCTTCGCTGTGAGGCAAGCTGGGCTCGGTGCCCGCTTGTGCCTTCGTCAGGGGCTTGCTACCGCCCTGCTTGCGTCTTCTCGCAAGTCAGAATTTTGCCCTGCAGGCTGCGGCTTCTGGCGGCTGCTGGTCGACCGGGCAAGTGCCCCTGGCCATGGTACGTACTTTGTACCATGCTGGGATGGAAATGGAAACATTGCGCGATTCTAGCGCAAGGCATCGTGGTCATGCGGTTGCCCGCCCAGAGAGCTCGTGCTGGAGTCGCAGCTTTGTTTGGATGGATCTCTCGTTTCTCGGCACTGAGGGGGGCTGACACCACTTACACACACCATCCCAGTCCAACTTTATAAGTCCATTTCTTCCCCAGGTTGTCCCACAAGGTTTGTCGACCAGTGTCACATTCAGTTCAGTCACCCAGACAACTTTCCAGAATCAACTCTCCAGAGTCAGCTCAAACAAACTCTCGAGCTCAACCACCGCGTTGTCTTCCAAACCCACAACTCTCCACCACATATCACCACACACACACAAAACACCACCACAAACCTATCTCACGATGCCTTCCCACTACACAATCACCGAGCCGCACCCCACCGTCGCCCAAAACAGCTACACCCACTCGGGCCGCGGCGGCCTGGGCAACTTCTTCCGCGCGCCCGCCACCACCGCCCCCTCGGGCGTGCCCACCTCGGCCTCGAGCAGCAGCACCGCCTCGAGCACCCGCCGCTTCTACTCGGGCCGCGGCGGCGCCGGCAACGCCCACTCGACCGCCGAGCGCCCCGTGCTCTCGTTCGACGAGGAGTTTACGCGCGCCGAGGTGCGCGAGAAGACGGCCACCATGAGCCACGTCGGGCGCGGCGGCGCCGGCAACATCTTCAGCAGCAACAGCGGCAACAGCGAGCGCAAGAAGAGCGCCG
>Ga0247824_10000827_pt1 | contig 16273 bp, 13 predicted proteins | sample 13C_PalmiticAcid_FD_194412 | JGI IMG/M metagenome (GOLD analysis project Ga0247824, IMG submission 194412) | Soil microbial communities from agricultural site in Penn Yan, New York, United States - 13C_PalmiticAcid_Day48 | ecosystem: Environmental > Terrestrial > Soil > Agricultural land... | reverse complement strand
AGGTGGGGGGGAGGGGGATGATTCTGGAAGTGGAAGAAAGAAAGAGTCAAAAGGTGAGCAAACACCTTGCGGCGTCTCTTTGTTTCGAAGATGGTCAGCACGTGGCGGACACAATGCTTGGGCTGTGGTGGCCTGGTTTGCCACCATTTGCACCGGGTTGCAGGGGTGCACGGTCACCCGGTGGACAACAGATCTCCCCGTTTGTCTACCCCTTCCACGTCCTCAGCCTGCCCTGCTTGGCGTGGGAAACTCTTCGTTCTGATCCCGCCATCGGGCATCGCCCACCCCGCTCATCACTTCGGCTTCCCTGAACTGGACATGTTCCTCGCGCAGCAGACCGGGCTTTCATCTAGCGCGATATCCAACCATCTTGCCGACTCCAGCGGCTCGATTCGGAGGCTTCTAACACCCACTTGGATGTAGCAAATGGTTGTATCGACCCGGATCCATGCTCGGGACCTCTCCCCTACGAGCCCTCACTCAGAGAACCAAGGACGAGATCTCGCTCAACACACCCTCTCATTCTCATTCCAAGACGGAGCGTGATCACTCACAACTGCTTGTCACTGTTTTCGACCTTCCGGAACTGGCCAAGTGCGGTGGGCGCATGTGAGCCACGTCGTTATGCCTTACGTCTGGAGAGACATCACAATTGACCGCCATCAAAGAGTCCATTGTCACGAGGCTATATCTGAGAGGAATCAAACGTTTCGTCACTTCATCAACATGAGCGGATACGACGGCCTACGAAGATCATCCCAATGGACGCCAATGACTGGATCCTAATGGATCCAGTGTCAGGATTTCTCATGCCATGGCCATGCGAGTACACACTCAGGGACCACGGAATCAAGAAGCAACTCAGAAAGCGAGATGGACTAGCCAGAAGGGGGCTCGATAGAGGGCAGATAATAGCAACAGCTTGAATTCGAAGAGTGTGAAGCATTGAATCTCGCAAAAAATATTGGTGGCAACTGGGGCTGCACTGCGCCAATCAGCTGGCGAGCGTAAAGGGCGTTCCATTTCCTATGCTGTTCGCGACGCCTCATCACCTCTCTTTCTTCAACTTTCACCCCTCATTCCATTCCTTCACCACTCCCCTCTCATCACTTTGGACAACAAGGCCATGCTTGACATTCCAGGACTGAGTACGATCGTCACTCGACTGAAACGACGCCATCACTCACAGGTGTCCGCTACAGCGTTCGACCTTCCAGAACTGTACGACATTATATTCTCTCACATGAACAGGGCCGATCTGACACGGTGGGCGCGCGTCGGAAAGACATGGCACCATACCGTTCTCCCCTACATATGGAGCGATATGTCAACACTCACTAAATCTCAATGCAAGCGCCTTGCCAAAATGGTCATTAAAGACTACCAAAGAGTCTATTGTCACCCATCAAAGACGACAGAAGGAAGCCAGCAGTCATCGCTGGCCAAGTATGGTCCATTGATACGAAAGCTTGGAATCGTTGGAAAGATCGGATACCCGTCAGTTCTCTTTGACTTCATTCTGAAGGGCACAAAGTCATCGTCCGACGACAAGGAGACAACAGCGATGGGCGTGTTTCATCACTTCATGGTGCATTGTACCCATCTCCACACATTGTATTTCGACCTGGTGGAGTTAAATTTGCGGGGATCCTACAAAGTTATAGCTGACACGGCAATTCAGCAATTGAGGCATCTATCGATTCGAGGCAGGGTACACGACTGGACGTTCAAGCACATTATGTCTCGATGTTCGACCTCGCTGGAGACTCTCGAGATACTTGCCAAACTATCCTTCGATGAGAGCGACCCTCCGGCAATAGAAATCGATGTGGAAGAACTGGAACCATTGCCGAACCTGAAGCGTCTGGTGTTGATGGACTGTGATGGACTGTGGTACAGTGACCAGTTATACTCCCTCTGGAGGAGATGCGAAGCTCTCGAGTCGTTTGGTCTGGTCAACTGTGACGGGAACTACATCTTACACAGGATAACCACCATGGAGACTTTCTTTCCGAACCTCACTGCCATCACTCTTAGTCCAAACACGAAGGGATTCCGCTTCAACGGGACGGATATGTTCCGTATACTTTCCACATCCCGACAAGGCTGGAGATCTGTTGACATAAGGGGACACTTGGCATTTAACGAACAATCATGGGAAGAACTATTCCGGCACACATCCACAATTGAGAACGTTACATTGGGAAAATGGCACAATCAGGAGGGCATCGAGCTGGTGCGGGTCCTTTCATCCTTCCCGAGGTTACAGACATTCATCACTCATGCAGACGGATGGATCGAATACAACCAGCTCATCTCAATTGATGCCAATGACTGGATCCACCAAGGCCCACTGTCGGGATCTCTCACGCCATGGCCATGCGAACACATTCTCACGGATCTTCGGATTAAGATCTCAGGCATCCCACGTCCAGATGTCACTCGCCGTTACGGTTCGAGGCGCCAACCTGTTATGCCAGAGACCTATTCTGGAGAGGGACAGATGCTTCAGCGTCGAGTATACGAGCGTCTCTCCAGATTTGTCAACTTGGAGGTACTGTGTCTAGGAAGCGCCTCCTGTTTTTACGAGGAGCCTTCAGAACCATGGAACAGACACCTAGACCATCAGCACGAATGTCTGGAAATGTCACTCGAGAGCGGGCTAGATCAACTAGAAGGACTGAAACGGCTGCAGGTGCTCAACATCAGTTTAATGGCGACAAAGATTGGTCAGAAGGAGGCACAATGGATGGGGGAGCAATGGCCAAGGTTGCGTGAGATTCACGGTTTAGGTAGCGGAAGCGGCCCCAGGAAAGCTCGACAGTGGTTCAAGAAAAACTGTCCTCGCGTATCAATCCCACCAATTGGGTTCACTCAACTCTACGCGCTCCTTATTCGTGATGTGACTTGGTAAGACCAGAAAAATAAAAAAAAACTGCCGCTTGTGTGACATCTGCCTCGTGCGATAGATACTGCGCCGAAGAGCAGTGAGAGTCGTCCCTGCCCTGACACCGCGCACCTCATCGCTCTCCCCATCACTCACTCTTTCTCATTCCACACCTCTACTCCTCTCCCTCTACTCTCTCCTCTCTCCTCTCTCCTCAACGCCCTGAACTCGGCCATGTTTGACATTCCAGGACTGAGCATGATCGTCGCCCGTCTGAGACGGCTTCAACACTCGCAGCTACTCGTTTCAGTGTTCGGCCTTCCAGAATTGAACAATATCATCTTCTCTTACCTCGGCCAGAACGATCTTGTGCGGTGGGCCCGTGTGAGCAAGAAGTGGCACCACACTGTCATTCCATATATCTGGCGAGACATGTCAGCACTCACTGAATCTCAATACAAGCGCCTTGCCAGGATGGTCATCAATGACTATCAAAGAGTACACTGTCACCCACCAAAGATGACGGGAGGCCAGCAGTCATCACTAGTCAAGTATTGTCCCTTAATTCGAAAGCTCGGACTCGCCTCGGGACAGAATCTCATATGCTCCACATCCCTATTTCAATTCATACTCATGGATTTGCTGGATACGATACCATCAGATGACCTGGTCTCGAAAGTGCCAGGAATCTTTCGCAGCTTCATGGCGCATTGTACCCATCTCCACGCATTGGATCTCGACATACCACACTCAAGGTTCTATGAATCTGTCAAAGTGATTGCAGATTCAGCGGTCCAACATCTACGACACTTGTCGATCCATGGCAGCATCTTCGATTGTGCGTTCAAGTATTTGATAGCCCGATGCCCGACCACATTGGAGACGCTCGAGCTAAGTTTCACACCAATCCCCAGTGACAAGGGGCTCCCGGTGATGGAAGTTGGTGAAGTGGAACAAGATCCTCTGTCGAATTTGAGACGTTTGACCTTGAGAGATTGTGACGGACTATCTCACGAAATACTGCTCTCCTCTCTTTGGAGAAGATGCGAATCTGTCGAAGCATTGGAGTTGATGAGATGCTATTTCACTTTCCATCGACTCATGCCAGCCATCATGGAAACCTTCCTTCCAAATCTCAACTCTATCAGCATCGAGGAGGACCAATGCAGATACAAACAAGGAGATGAGGATTTGGCTCGCTTGCTCTCCGGATCTCGACTAGGCTGGAGATCTGTCAGCATCATGGGATATGTGGAGTTTGGCGAACGATCGTGGGAGGCATTGTCCCGACATACCTCGACGCTTGAAAAGTTTGAGATGGCGAAATGGTACCACCAAGATGGAGTTGAGTTGAGACCATTCTTTACCTCATTCCCCAAGTTACAGTCGTTTGTAACACTTGCCGAGAAAGAAGTCGACTACTTGAAGATCAATGCCATTGGCTCGATTGACTGGATCCATCGGAATCCATTGTCGGGATCACTCACTCCATGGCTATGCGAATACACACTCACGGACCTCAGGATCAAGATCTCAGGTATCCCACGTCCAGATGTTACCCATGACCACAAGGGCAGGAAGCGCCGCCCTTTGGTTGAGGAGTCTTATTCAGGAGAAGGGCGGATGATCCAGCATCGAGTCTACGAACGTCTCGCTAGGCTTGTCAACTTGGAAGTCCTCTGCCTAGGAAGCAACTCTTATTACTTTGAGTATTCTGCCACACGCCTGAAGAAAATCCCAAAACGTCAATACGAATGTCTGGAGATGTCACTCGAAAGCGGGCTGGATCAACTGCAAGGACTGAAACGACTGCGAGTCCTCAATATTAGTTTAATGGCGGCAAAGGTTGGTCAGAAGGAGGCTCAATGGATGGCAGAGCAATGGCCCAGGTTGCGCGAGATTCACGGTTTGACCAGTCGAGGCGATGCTCGTAGTGCTAGACAGTGGTTCAAAAGGAAATGTCCTCGCGTAGCAACACCATTGCTATCCACAAAGGAATAGACACCCTCTGGCGCTTGCATAACTTTGGTGGTGCTGCGCCAAGTAGAAATGGGAGAGCGTTCTGTTCCTGTCCTGCTCGCAACGCCTCATCACCTCTCTTTCTTCCTCATTCCACTCCTTCACCACTCCCCTCTCGTCACTTTTGAGTAACAAGGCCATGCTCGACATTCCAGGACTGAGTCCGATCGTCACTCGACTGAAACGGCGTCATCACTCGCAGGCGCCCGCTACAGTGTTCGACCTTCCAGAACTGTACGACATTATATTCTCTCACTTGAACAGGTGCGACCTTGCACGGTGGGCGCGCGTCGGAAAGACATGGCACCATACCGTTCTCCCCTACATATGGAGCGATATGTCAACACTCACTAAATCTCAATACAAGCTCCTTTCCAGAATGGTCATAAATGACTACCAAAGAGTCCAAAAGACGACGGAAAAAAGCCAGCAGTCATCGCTGGCCAAGTATGGTCCATTGATACGAAAGCTTGGGATCGTCAAAAAGCCTGGATACCCCTCGGTTCTGTTTGATTTCATTCTGAAGAACATAAAGTCATCGTCCGACAACAAGGAGTCAGCAGCAATGGATGTGTTTCGCCATTTCATGAAGCATTGTACGCATCTCCACACATTGTATTTCAACCTCGTTGAATTGAATTTGCAAGGACCTTCCAAGGTGATGGCTGAAACGGCGATCCAACAATTGAGTCATCTATCGATTCAAGGCAGGGTGCACGACTGGACGTTCAAGTACATTATGTCTCAATGTTCAACCTCGCTGGAGACTCTCGAGATATTTGCCCTACGACCTTCCGATGTGAGCGACCTTCCAGCAATAGAAATCGATGTAGAAGGACTAGAGCCGCTGGCAAATCTGAAGCGTCTAGCGATAACAAACGGCGATGGAATTATCTATAGTGACCAGCTATACTCTCTCTGGAGGAGATGTGGGTCCATCGAGTCGTTTGGTCTACTCAGCTGTGATGACGGTCATATCATCCATATGACAGACATCATAGAGACCTTCTTTCCGAACATCACTGCCATCACCCTTAGTCCCAACTTTAGATTCTTCTGTCTCGATGGGATGAGGCTGCGCCGTATACTTTCCACATCCCGACAAGGCTGGAGATCTGTTGACATAAGGGGACACTTGACGTTTAACGAACAAACATGGGAGGAACTATTCCGGCACACATCCACGCTTGAGAACGTCACATTTGGAAGATGGCACCACCAGGAAGGCATCGAACTGGTGCGGGTCCTTTCTTCCTTCCCGAAGTTACAGACATTCATCACTCATGCAGACGGATGGATCGAATACAATCAGCTCACTTCAGTTGATGCCAAGGACTGGATCCACCAGGATCCACTGTCGGGATCCCTCACGCCATGGCCATGCGAGCACATTCTCACGGATCTTAGGATTAAGATCTCAGGCATCCCACGTCCAGATGTCACTCGCCGCCCCGGCCCGAAGCACCAACCTGCTCTGGCAGAATCCTATCCTGGAGAGGGACGGATGATTCAACGTCAAGTATACGAACGTCTCTCCAGATTTGTCAACTTGGAGGTACTGTGTCTAGGAAGCGCCTCCTGTTTTTATGAGGAACCATCACAACCACGGCTCAGATACTTGGATTATCAGCACGAATGTCTGGAAATGTCACTCGAGAGCGGATTGGATCAACTGGGAGGACTGAAACGACTGCGAATCCTCAACATCAGTTTAATGGCGCATAAGGTCAGTCGTCAGGAGGCGCAATGGATGGCGGAGCAATGGCCCAAATTGCATGAGGTACACGGTTTAGGTGGCGGAAGAGGATCCGGGAAAGCTCGACATTGGTTCAAGAAAAACTGCCATGGCGTAACAACACCGCCCATTGGACTCATTCAACTCTACGCGCTCGTTTTTCGTGATCCCGCTTGATGATGCGAATCGGCGAGTTTGGATATGGTGAATGAATGAAAATAAACACCGGCCGTTTCTCTTTTTCTTTGCTCTTTGTTGTGGTTCATTTGTACGCCCATCAAGATCACGCTCAACGGCTTTGGGACTGCTACTGCGCCGAAGAGCCCACAGAGTCGTTCTTTGACTCTCCACGGCGCAACCTCATCGCTCTCCTCATCACTCACTCTTTCTCATTCCACACCTCTACTCCTCTCTCCTCTCTCCACAACGCTTTGAACTCGGCTATGTTTGACATTCTGGGACTAGGCACGATCGTTGCCCGTCTGAGACGACTTCAACACTCACAGCTGCTCGTTACAGTGTTCGACCTTCCAGAACTGAACGATATCATCTTCTCTCATCTCAGCCGGAATGATCTTGTGCGGTGGGCGCGTGTGAGCAAGAGGTGGCACCATGCTGTTATCCATTACATCTGGAGGGACATGTCAACACTGACCGAAGCTCAGTACAAGGCTCTGACCACCATGGTCATCAATGACTATCAAATGATGACTGAAGGACGCCGGCCCTCCACACTTCCCAAGTATTGTCCTTTGATTCGAAAGTTCAGACTCCTCTCGGAACAAGGATTCGCGCACGCTTCCTTTCTGTCCCGCTTCTCACTCCAGGACGTGCTGAAAGAGAAGCCGTTATCCGATGCCAGGCAGTCAACAGCACAAAGTATCTTTTACCACTTCATGGTGCACTGTACCCACCTCCACACATTGGATTTTGAAACTCAATACTTCACCTTTTTTGAGCCCATCAAAGTGATCGCCGACTCTGCAGCCCAACATTTACGGCATTTGTCGATCCGAGGCTCCATCCCCAACCATGAGTTGAAATATATGATGGCACGATTCCCGGCCACGTTGGAGACACTCGAACTGCGTTTTCAGAACATTAGCAGGGAGAGTCAGCCGGCGGCGGCAGGCACTATGACAGAAACCGATCTGGCAGGACAAGAACCGTTGCCGAATTTGCGTCGTTTGGCCGTGCGATTCAGGGACAACTCGTTTCACCAATCACTTTCTTCTCTCTGGAAGCGATGCAAGTTTGTGGAAGCATTGGAATTGACCGTCTGTTATGGCATTCACGTCGAACCCTTGGTAACCAACATGGTCACTTTTCTTCCGAACCTCAACAGCATCAGTCTTGTTGAAGATGAAGAAACATTTATAATGACGGACGAGGATTTCGCTCAATTGCTCTCCGCCTCTCGCGTGGGTTGGAAATCGGTCAGCAATATGCAAGTGGTGGGCTATGGCAAAAAATCGTGGGAGGCTCTGTTTCAACATACCTCCACGCTGGAGCACTTTAGCATGGCGAGATGGGAACGCCAGCAACAGGCAGGCGCTGAACTGGAGCCATTCCTTTCTTTATTCCCCAGACTACAATCATTTGCGACACTTTCTGAAGGAGGGGTCCATAAAATGAGGCTCATCTCAATTGATGCCAGTACCTGGATCCACGAGGATCGGATATCAGGATCGCTCACGCCATGGTCATGTGAACACTTGCTCACGGATCTCAGGATCATGATCTCAGGGATCCCACGGCCAGATGTCACACAGTATTACCAAGGAAAGAAACGCCAATCCGTTGTGGTAGAATTCTACCCTGGCGAAGGAAGGAAGGTTCAGCAACTCGTATACGAACGTCTCTCCCGATTTATCAACTTGGAAGTACTTTGGTTGGGAAGCAATTCCTATCATCCCAATGATACATACTCTTTTAACCACTCGGAGAATCATCAGTACGAATGTTTGGAAATGTCACTTGAGAGTGGGATGGATCAATTGGAAGGATTGAAACGACTTCAAGAGTTAAACATTAGTTTAATGGCGACTAGGATGGGTCGGAAGGAAGCTCAATGGATGGCAGAGCAATGGCCCAAATTGCGAGAGATTCGCGGTCTAGATGATCGAGTCTCCGCTTGGGGCGCCAGGCAATGGCTCAATAAGAACTGCCCTCGTATATCAACACCATGAATACGAAATAAAAAGCTTTTTTAATTTGACAGCTGTGTTTCGTGTCACGTCCTGGGGTTTGTCAGTCACAGCAATTTTTTTGGTGCAACCGAAAGAGTGGAGCGCGTTCACCCACTCTTGATCACCTCCCATACAACTCGACACTGTTGTTCATTGTTCGGCCTTTCAGAACTGAACGAAAAAAATAGCAATTATTAATTATATTCAAGGTAGAGAAAGACTTCTAGGGTAATGGGCGATGACGACCCTTCGCGACTAAACACCTCTCTCTCTCTCTCTCTCTCTCTCTTTTGCTAGTCTACTTGGAGAACTCAAGATTCACGCGACCAAGGTCTGATTGAAGCTCAATTCTTCCCTTGGGATCCGAATCACCACCATTTCTCTTTGTCTTCTCGCCCATTTTGACGTTCATGGTTTGTCGGGTAAACTTGATCACACTGTCAGATCCTCTAGCCGGCTGAACATGCGTTGATCCCAAGGATGTCTGGGCGCTGAATCTTCCCAAGAACTCGTCCGAGATCACTGCGCTCACGGCTCCCGTATGGGTCTTGGAGATCAGATTCAAGACTTGGTCTTCATTGTAGAGGTGAACCGCTGTCCTGACACTACCCGTCTTTGCAATCGTTTGAACCTCCAAATCGCCAGGCTTCTTGCCCTCAGGGAGGGAGATGGGTTGCTTTCCTTCGTTGGTAGGCGAACGGATCTCGACCGAGGTAGCACCTGTGATGGACGTGGCCGTGACTAGATGAGGACGAGCTTCTTCCTCGTTGACAAAGTTGGCCACCAAAGCCAATTTGATGTGTCCTGATGTTGTCTCCACATTCACGTTCAAAGGCTGGCTATCATCATCGTCTCCATGAGCAACGCGGACAGACTCGAGCTCCGATTTGCCGGTTTCAACCTTGACATTGAGAAGATCAGCACGAAGATCTCCATGCGAGATCACTTCTCCGACAACAGTCTCCAAATCCAAGCTCTCAAAGGCAACGTTGTCCAAGTCGTACAATTGCACGGAAGCAACTTGACCCCGAAGTGTGATGCTACCATAGGACGTGAAGGATTCAGGAAGAACGAGATCCAGATTCAACTCTGCACAGGAACGGTAGCGGAAGGGGGTGTCATCGACCCATCGGTCCTCAAACCAGATATTGACCTCCAACACGTTGTTGAGGTCAATCGCCTCAATGTGCAAACCCAAGTGGGAGATTCGGATGACGTTGCCTTGGACACTTCGTTCGACCTGACTGTCCTTCATGGGAGAGAGTCGACCATGGAGGAAAAAAGTGGGTTGCTGAACAGTGTTGCTGCTATAGATCTTGAGCTTGGATCCAAAGAACGCTCCCAGTTTGAGGCGGAAGTGATCAGCGTTGGTGGCAAACGTATGAGGACCATCCCATTCCACAGCTCTGTGCATGCAAATACTGTTGTCGTGAATCATTTTGGGAGGAGGATGGTTGGAAATGTTGTTGTTGTTGTTGCTGCTGTGGTGCTGGTGTTTGTGGAAGAAGGAGTAAAAGAGGCCGAACAAAACCATAAAACCGAGAATCCGGTATATGAATCGGCGCCTACGTCGCACCCTATTGCCTACAATAGAGAGTTTTTTTTTTTTTTTTTGCAATGGTTGTTGTGGTGTTTTGGACTTTTGGCTTTTTTTTTTTTTTTTTTTTACCCCTCCCCTTATGCCGCCTATCGCCGACTTTTTTTTCTTTTTACAATGGCTACTTACAGTTTGAATGGCATGGATGACTAGGGGAAGGACTGGGCGAGGCCTTTTCGTTTTGAATGTCGATGCGGTAATCTCCTTGTCCACACTGTGCGTCTGCGTCTGCGTGTGCATGAAATCCAAGCAGTGGTTGGCGCTCTGACCCATTGTGATGCACACAACAGAAGGGCGGATACATTGAACGAGACTGATTGTTGCTGCAGTGAGATGTCATTGTTTCCATTCACTGTTCACTTTTTGATCAGGGATAGTGGGGGTGAATAGAGAGAGTGGAAGAAAAAGAAAAAAATGGAGACAGATGGAGAAGGAGAACATGTCCTGCCGCTTAAATACGATGGAGACCCTTGGCCTTTGAACCTTAATTTGTGTCGGTCTTGGCAAAAAATCTTCCCAGGTCCCTGTCTGTACCACAAACCGATCGTGAGACGCGACGCGCGGCGTCCTGGTAGATTTGTTGTTTGCCTTCTTTGGAATCTTGGCAGATGCGTTGGACGCCGACTGCCATGAACGTTGCGCTGCGGGCCACTGCGGGTCACTACGGGTGACAAAGGAACCTGTAAAAAAAACCTCCAAGTCTCATGCACCCTTAGCGGAGCATCTGTGCCACAGTTCAGAGCACTCGAGTCCATCAATAGTTGAATACAACGCGTCGCGAGCGATCAATCTTTTATTGTCTTTCAGGGGGATGCTTGTCACTATTTAGTGAAGACGTGGTTGAGGGTGTTGTTGTTGTTGATGCTGATGCTGATGATGATGCTGATGCTGATATTGCTGATGTTGCTGATGTTGCTGATGTTGCTGATGTTGCTGATGTTGCTGATGTTGCTGGTGAAGGTTCGCTGTATTGGATGGTCCAATTGAGTGGGTGAGGATCATACCTGACGATGTCGGAAGGAGTGGTCCAGGCGCCGAGAGGAAACTGGGCGGTGACGACAGTCCTCCTACAACAGCAACCGCGGCTGGCACCACTTGGGTAATGGAGGATGAGGTGGGAAAGTGTGATGCTGAAGCTGGTGCTACGGAGAGCACTGGTGCATAGGAACCGAATTGTTGTGAAGACTGACTCACTGGAGTATCCAGAAACCCGCCTACCGTTGTGGATACTGGTGCTCGGCTCTGCGCATGCGGGTAATACCCAAAGTGATAGACGGGTTGTTGTGTTGCCACGGACAGATTGGGTCCACCACCATTATGATGTATCAGCTCACCGCTGCCGCTGGACAAAGACATCATGTCCCCTCCAACTCCAGTCGCTGCCATTGAATTAGCAACAGGCGCACCAACCATGGTGTTAGAGTACGCCACTGAAGCCCTGGCATTCGCGTCCGAGAACATGATCCCGGTTCTAGTTCCATGTCCCGCTTCACCTCCTAGGTTGACCGTGACCGAAGAGGATATTGATGACGGCAACGAATGCGATGCGACCACAGCGGTGGCTGCTAGATTTGAAGGCAACATTGTCGGGAGGGCAGGCGCGCTCGATACTGTTGTGAGCATGCTCCCAGTGGGCAATGAAGATTGCGTCCATAGCAGGTTGTTACCTCCGTTCGGTCGGATTCCAGACTGATCATATATCCCCTTCTCCTGTCGCTTGCGGATGATTGCCTGAAGGTCATGCATCATGGGTCGTCCATCGAACGGATCCTGCTGCTGCTGAGGTATCATGGATACGCCTCCTCTCGTTGCTGCCATTGGCGCGTCTGACGACGACGCAGTGCCTAAAGTCGCATCTGTAGACTGTGTAGTTTGTGTACCCGCTGTCGAGCCAACGACACCCATCCCTTCGCAGCATTGCTGAATCATCCTTTGCTGTGCAGCTTTTCGCCGTTCCTCCAAAGCCTCGAGTTCGATCGTCAGCCAAGAGTAAAAGTACTTTTGATGATCCAGTCCATGGTATTGCTTCAGTAACGCCGCTACTTTGGTCACCTGCACCTTGCACCGATACTTGAACCTCGGTGAGAACGCTGCTCCATGTTGAACATTGCCCTCTTGATCCGGTGGACGTTCTCCTGCCTCAGTTGAAGTCGTGTCCGGTTCGCCAACCCGTGTAACTCGTTTCTCGGTAACGACCTTGTGATAGATCCGGAGACACCAATCCAACGCCACGCCTAAACAAGACGCCTGGGCTCGTTCAGGGTATCTGTCCAAGATGATCCCCGCCAGTAACATGATCCGGTTCGCTTCTTGAACACACTGGGTGATCTTGTCTAATAATCCTTGCCTCCTGAGCGAATGCTGTTGCTGTTGAATCTGTCGCCGGGTTTGCTGTGCCTGTGTCTGTGCCTGCGCCTGCGCTTGCAACTGCGACGTCACTGGGGCTGACATGGCCAGCAAGTCCGTCCCGATAGCAAGGATATTTGGGTACAATAACATCACCCTAAACATGGAATACAAGAGCTGCAATCCAACGGCGCGTCCGTTGACGCGCGAGTCTAACCCATCCATGACACGAGGGTCTAATTGTGCTGTGAGAGGTGCCGGTAAATCATCGATCCAGAACTTGAGGGCGAGAGCAAGTTCTGCTTCGGAATACTCGCTACTGTTGAAGATGTCGTGAGGATTCTTCAAGTACGGAGCCGGGTCTGTCTCTAGACCGGCTCCCAAGACCCTTGTGCTATCAAGAACTGTATCATCAAGAGCGACTTCCCGATCAACCGACTCTGTCAGCTGGTCCATCCGCTTGAGTCCTGCTTGGAAGAACGAATGGACCTTGCGCCCGATCTTCCACAAGTCGACCTCCTTCACCATGAACCACCGTATCCACAACCCATTATCATGATCCAGTTCCGTCAACGCTGGAAGCGGTGGGTCTAGGTGATGGTCGTCCAATTGGGTGAGCTCTCCTCTTATGACATGGTGGGCGCTGTCAAAGATATAGGTCACCCAAAAAGTCCAACATCGGTTCTGAAGCACAACGGGTCGAGGCATCCAACGGGACGCATCCACATGAAGGCCCAGGAACACCGTCTCTGTAGTTAGTTTGAGGATTTCAACACGGAGTTGGGGCTTCGGGTGGACGTAACACAGAAGCAACACCGATTGAAGGAACGCAGTCGAGTAGGTGGTCCGGATATCTTCCATGTACGCCGCAATCTCTATACATCGCGAATATAAAACGTTAGTCCCACTCATGGCGCAGCTTACAAGATGGAGAAATGAAAGATCCTGTTTGTGTTTGTTACTTTACCACAAGCGCGGTCAAAGCACCGTAGATACTCTGCCTTGTTCTCTTCTGGTGTGACCCTTCGCGTTGTAGAAGCCCCACCAACAATCGTGCTCTCAATGTCAGGATCGATACGGATAGCAATGCCCGCAATCGTATTCAGGAGGATGCGAGACACGAGTTTGGTCCGTGTCTGCTTGGCTCGTTCAACGACCAGTGGTGTAACGAACGGAGGAAACAGATGCGCATTCTGAGCCACGAACGGAGGTTAGCACGTTTCACCATAAATAATACAAGCGGATACCGTTGCAAAAAGGATGGGATATAAGGAAAAGGGCGGGTTAGACCGTGATCGTGGACCAAGAAGCAACGTAGTAAAGTGAAGGACAAGCAAAGAAAAAAAGAAGAGAGAGGCCATACCTCGAAAAAGACTTCGATCGACCGTTCAATCCTCGCGACGGATGGCAAGATCAATAATTCCTGGTTCGAAGGGTTCGGTGGTTCAACAGCGTTGCGAACCCATGCAGGATCCTTGGACTGAATAACCATATCATCATCCCACGAGTTACCCTCAGGTTTGAGAGTGACAGCTCCAGTTTTTGCCCAGAACAAACAAGAATCATAAACCTTGAGATCCATCATGGCTTCTTCAAGTTGGGTGACACTGCGAGGTGGAGGAGGCGCTCGAGCTGGGAATGGTGCCCGTGTGACACTCGTTCTCCAACTCGGATCAACAGTTCTTTTAGCGGACGTGGACTCTACAACAGTGGAAAGAGAAAGATGGATGTACATGCTCGTTAGACAGTCTTGCTACTTGAAGTCGACAATGCCCTTTGACTTTGGCGTTACAGTGCCTCCAAGAGGTCTAGTAATGCCACCGTTATTATCGCTACCTTGGTTCAAGTCGTCCGACGACTGCGTACCCGTTGTTGCCGAACTCTTCCGCCCTGCTCTAGCCGTTGTTGCTCCTGCTGATGGCGATCTCACGGATGCATCATCCGATGGTGCAGGACTCTGCTCAGGCGGGTATTTCTATTCTCCATAGAATGTGCTCACTGTCAGTCATGGCTACACAAATATATCGGTACCAGGGTGGCTGGTTATTAGTGAAAAGACCCAGCTGCGACGCTTACCTGGATAGCCGGTGGGAAATATGGGAAGGTGGGTATAGACGGCATGGGCCCGACTGGGGACAAGGTGTTACTGCTACTCTTGTTGCTGATGATACTGCTGCAGCTCGTTGGTGACAATGTGGAGGCTCGAATATGCTGAAACTGAGCACGTTGGTACTGAGACTGGGTGTGAGACTGAGGCTGCTGCTGCTGCTGGGGCGGTTGTGGCTGCAAATGAAACTGCTGGCCCTGTCCTTGACTTTGACCCAACCCGGAATACTGTGGGAACGAAAGAAGCCCTTGCTGAGGTGATTCATCTTGCTTCACCGGAACAAATTGCTCTCGCAAATCGTGCTGTTCCTGCTGCTGCTGCTGTTGTTGTTGTTGTACAGGTAGCAACGGTTCCCATGAGGCATCAAAGGTCGGCTGATGGGGACCTGTCCCCGTTGCCGTCGCAGCTGCAGTTGCCGCTGCTGCGACGGCGGTCGTAACATGATCAGGGATAAACAAGGGGTCTTGGAGATGACCATCCACCTGTTGCTGTTGTTGTTGCTGGTGCTGTTGATGCTGCGGTAGAGAAGATGCCAATGTGGACGATGATGGTGAGAACACGGATTGTGGATGCTGCGACTGCTGAAGTTGTTGCTGGAGACCCTGTCTATGCTGCTGCTGAATGGGATTCGGTACACCTGCCCGAGAGGTATGATAGATGGTTGAGGCGATCGGAGACGGGTTCAGTGAAGCCATTGATTGTGATTGCAGTTGCGGCCGCGATTGGAAAAGAGGATGACCCCGTGGGTGGACTCGTGCTTGAGCACTCAACTGTTGAAGTTGCTGTCGCTCCAAATGCTGTTGCTGCAACTGTAATTGCACCTGAAGCTGCTGCTGCCTCTGCTGTTGCTCGAGCATGGCTCGGATTGCCATGGTCTGTGTCCATTGATACTGTTCCACCTCATCCAAGTACTGTGTCTGAACCTCTTCAGTTGTCCATTCCCGCTCTCGCTTATTCCTGTTGTTCTCATTATTGGGTGCACCAAACAATGTTGCATATTGGCCATCTCCTGAAGCACCTGCTTCAACTCCGCTCAAAAATCCTCCGTTGCTTGTCGTAGTAGCAGCAGCAGAATCCTGAAGATGATGGCTGTGACAGAGTGGGTTCATCACCCCTGCGGGTAAAGGTAATGGCGACGGCGACTGGAATGCTTCGTAGGTATTTGAAAACAAGGTCGAAGACAATGAGTTTGTAATGGCGGCATCTTCAGCGGACATCATCGCTAATTTTGGTGTTCCACGTCGATCCTTTGGGCGTAAAACGTATTTGCCTGTTTTGATCCTCGAGTATCGACGCCCAAGGCCCTAGTGCGGACGAAAATCTATGTATTCCTGTTGAGGTTTTTTTTTGTTTTTGTTTTTTTTTTTTTTTTTGTCCTTTGATAGTTCGTCAG
>Ga0247824_10000826_pt1 | contig 16286 bp, 23 predicted proteins | sample 13C_PalmiticAcid_FD_194412 | JGI IMG/M metagenome (GOLD analysis project Ga0247824, IMG submission 194412) | Soil microbial communities from agricultural site in Penn Yan, New York, United States - 13C_PalmiticAcid_Day48 | ecosystem: Environmental > Terrestrial > Soil > Agricultural land... | reverse complement strand
TACAAGGACTCAACAATAGCATCATGTGGAGTGATGCAAAAGCTTTTATAGCAATACTAGATCCCCAGCACTGGTGCTGGGTAGAGGCTAGTAGGCCACAACAATCCGGTTTTGCAGAATCTCCTCCCTCCCCGCAGCGACGATTTGAGTTGAGCGCTCACAAAAGATATCTCACTTTGATTGCACCGCAAGAAAGTTATATGGATTTCCTGCAGAACTGTTAAGGGTCGAGGGGTGTGGGATTGCAGGCCACTCGCCCAAAGATTCAAATGCTAATGATTACATTTCTACTCGATATCGCCAATGATGCTTGTAGACACTATCGGCTATGCGTTGAATGGTATCCCGCATGTCGCCCCGCTTGGACACTCACTTTCTGCTAGTAAAGATCAAGCCTGTGGGTGTTGGCTCTCCCATTCGAGTGCGGAGTGCCCTCATCGTCTTGGAGGGATCTTGGATCTCAATCTTGGAGTACCTGGAGACAATCATGACACCGATTGTCTTGATCTTCTGGATGGCCAAGAATCGACCTGGGCAAGCGTGTCTGTAGATCAGGACGACAGAAGGCAGCGTTTGGTCAGTGAAATGAACCTACTCGATTTGTGGGTCACGGCATTTCCATCATGTTCAAGGGTGCTCTTACCTGCCAATACCAAAGGGCAAGAAATCAGCTCCAGCCTTGATTGCAGCCTTGGACTTGCCAACAAATCGCCATGGCCTGAACTCCATGACTTCGTCGCCCTGTTCAGGACTTTGGTGCGCAGACTTGATATTGATAATGACGCTGTGGCCTTTTGGGATCACGACACCATTCGACAGTGTCTCTGTCCTGCGGGCTCGGTGCACATGTGTCAATCGCTCTGTTCGGAATCGGAACGTTTCGCGCAAAAACGAATCCATGTGGACCATCTTTTTAATGGCTGCTGGCGACAAGTCGCGGTCGTGAGCTGGATCCAGTTCCTCGCTGATGGATTCGCCTTTTCTCTTCAGCTCCTCGCGTTTCTTCTCGCGTTCCTGTTGGATTGCGTCCAAGACGTCCTGTTGCTCCTTGTGCAGTGTCTCCATATACTCGGGGAAGGCAGCCATGTAGTACAACATGGCTGTGGCTGCGTCCGTGGTTGTATGAACGCTGGCCAGGACCAGGATCAAGAGATGACCGCAAACATCCTCCAGATCAATAAAACCGTACTTGTCAAAACTGTCAAGAAGTCTTTGCAGGATATCATCGGGTCGTTCATACTCGATCCCATTTTCAGCGGCCTCTGCTTCCTGTCGACGGCGTTCAAGGATCACTGGAGAAGAAGCTTCAACAAGAGTCTGGATATGGATCTGGAGGGGGTTGAGAACTTTGAAGTTGGCCCGTTTGAGGAATGAGTCCCAGAAAGAGGCGCGTGGTGCCTTTCCGCTTCCGAGCATCTTTCCAAAGTCTGCTGTTGCGTTGATGAAGGCGTCGATGACCTTGCGAGATTTGGCGATCTCTTGACCCACGAACACACTGGCCACTAATACAGCGAATCGTCATTGCAAAGGATTGGGGGGATCGTTAGTGGCGGTTCGAAGTACGATGGTCCTGCACCTCATTCCAGAATTTTGAACTACGAATACGTACTTGCGCTTGCGACCATCTCGTGCAATGGAACCAAAGGATCCTCGATGAGTTTGCCTCCATCTTCTGCAGGGCAATTGCCCAACTCGTGTTCCAAGTTCTTCTCCAATTGCTCTACAATCCTGGGCGTGAAGAGGGTCAAGTTGGGTGTGATTTGATCCTTCACAAGAGCGTGGACCGTCTTATGATCCATATCCCAGTTGCTCTTTCTCATGGTATTGAAAAACGCGATCAAGTTCTGGAGCTCCTCAAAGGCTTCTACGGATGAGAAACCGTCGTCGTTCAGAAAGACCTCACGGATCTGAGGACCTGAGACAACGGTAAGTGTTTTGTTGAGCAGGATGATGTTGAAGGTTGAACCGTAAGCGTCCTCGCATCGTTGAAGGAATGCATCCTGATCTTCGTTGTACTCTCTGTCATGGCTCGACTCTCCAGGACGAAGCGATGCCACGGGAATGGTCTATGAACGATCAATGCGAATGGCGTCAGTATGCAGGGGTCATTGCAATTGCCAATGTGATCAATGGCATCCGCGGAGGAATATGATTACCTTTCCACCGCTGGAGCTGGAGTTGGAAGAGATTTTCATGGTCAAGTAGGCTACTGATGCAAGGCCGATACAGATTGGAAGTGCAGCCTTGATGGCCTCGATTGGGACCGCAGATGAAGCATTGGATACTAAGCCGACAAGCATGACCGGTAATTGTTCGTGTGGGGGGGAGGAGGTTATGTGAGTGTGAGTGTGTTGTGTGAAATGAGTGAGATGATGATGCGATGGTAGCACAGAAAGGAGTATTTATACAAAGTCGTTGACGGATACCGGAGCGGACGTGAAGCCAGAGACCGAATTAGTCCAGCATCCGACAGCACACATGGGTGGATGTGTTTTCCTTCCTTGGACGCGAAACATACACTGAGATCCAGAAAAAGAAGGTAAGAGTGGAGCGCATGGAGTATGGAAGTTTCGATACGCATGAGTGTCTTCCGGCAGTGGCTTACCCTTAACTTTGAGCCGCTATCTTGGTCGTGCAATTAGGTTCATGGCCATGCTGAGAGTACATGAAGAAAAAGTCCGACTCCACAAAAAATGAAAGGAGGAGGTGACTAAGCTTTATGAGCGGGTTGGATCAGTTGGAGAAATCAAAGGATAGGGTTTTCTCACGCACTGCGGTGCTCGGAGGTGCTAGCGGAGACGCATCCACCTCAGCAACACGGACCACATGGGAAAGGGACACACCGCAGCAGGAGTCTTTCATATGTCACTTTTCACCTGTGTACCATCAGGGACCCTTGGGACACCATGCATTCGACAAGACACATGGATGTTTGTGCACCCGATACTCCACATCCGCACATACCCAGCAATCAATGTCCTGTGTCGCCTTCTATGTTGCCAAGGAGCCTGCTAAAATCGCTTCACAGTGTTGCGCAGGTGCTGTGGCCATGGATCTCAAGAGCCCCTGTACAGAAACATAACGAAGAGCACGCAAGCAGCTACCAACAACTGGAACGCGGCGTCTTTACCATTGCGTAATGTAAGAAGACACTACGATGACAAGGATACTGTGCTCACATGCCACACTTGATTGCACAAAAGCACAATTTGGCTAACTCGGTCATTGTGAATGAATGTACATGGTTCTTCTTTCATTTCTCTATGGTCTATACAGGTTATCGGCTGCGAGTGCTGATGGCATCTCGCGTTCTACCTTGATAGTGCACTCATTCTCTGCTGGTGAAGATCAGGCCTGTGGGCGTAGGCTGTCCAATACGTGAGCGAAGCGCCTTCATTGCCTGGGAGGGATCTTGCATCTCAACTTTTGAGTATCTGGAGATCATTAGCACACCGACTGTCTTGATCTCCTGGATGGCCAAGAATCGACCTGGGCAAGCGTGCCTAATGATTGGGATAATAGAGCGCGAGGATTGGTGAGAAAAAGTGAACCTTCATCCATGCGAGTCAACAATCTACGCCAAGACAAACACAACTTACTTTCCCATGCCAAAGGGCAAGAAATCAGCTCCGACCTTGGTTGCAGACTTCGGCTTGCCGACGAATCGCCAGGGTCTGAACTCTGTTGCATCTTCACCTTGATTTTCGCCTTGGTGGGCAGACCTCATGTTGATGACGGCGCTGGCACCCTTGGGGATTACAACACCGTTCGACAGTGTTACGTTCTTGCGGGCTCGATGTACCAATGTCAGTCGCTCTGTTCGGAAGCGGAACATTTCGCGAACAAACGAGTCCATGTGGACCATCTTCTTCATCGCAGCTGCCGACAAGTCTCGGTCATGTGCCGGATCGAGATCTTCGTCGATGGGTTCACCTTTTTTCCTCAATTCCTCTCGCATCTGCTCGCGCTCTTGTTGGATCGCATCCAAGACTTCTTGTTGCTCTTCGTACAGCTTGTCCATGTGCTGCGGGAATTTAGCCATGTAGAACAGCAGAGTTGTGGCCGCATCTGAGGTTGTATGGACGCTAGCCAAGATCAAGATCAAGACATGACCACAGACATCCTCCAGATCGACAAGGCCGTACTTGTCAAAATTGTCAAGTAGCTTCTGCAGGATATCATTGGGCCGTTCATATTCGACACCCTTTTCAGCGGCTTCAGCTTCCTGTCGACGACGCTCAAGGACCACAGGTGTGGCGGCTTCGACAAGCGTTCGGACATGGATCTGGAGGGGGTTGAGGACTCGGTAACTGGTTCGGTCGACAAACGACTTCCAGGCGGATGCACGACGGAGCTTGCCGTCACCAAGCATCTTGCCAAAGTCTGCGGTCGCGTTGATGAAGGCATCAATGACCTTAGGGGATCGTGAAATCTCTGCACCTACGAAGACATCTGCCACTAGGGTCCAAGAACAAGGAGAAAGCAAGTCAGTGATATGGTACGGTAATCGGAACATTGGAAAGAAAGGCATTTGTTTTTCATTCCACACGACTTACTTGCAGCGGCAACCATTGCTTGGACCACTTTGAGAGGTTTCTCTACCAGTTTGCCACCTTCTTCTGCAGGGCATGTTCCCAACTCTTTCTCTAGGTTCTTGACCAGCTGCTCAACAATTCGAGGAGTGAACAATGGCAGGTTGGGCGAAATATTGTCTCGGACTATATGGTGGATGGTGGCACTGTCTCTATCAAAATTGCTCTTCCTCACACTGTCAAAGAAGGCATTCATATTCGTGAACTCGTCTAGGGCATCCAGGGCGTTAAAGTCCTCATTCATGAAGACCTCACGGATCTGAGGACCTGAGACAACAGTGAGCTTTTTGCCGAGCAGGAGGATGTTGAAGGTAGGGCCGCACTCCTCTTCACATCGCTTGATGAATGCGTCTTGATCATCGCTGTATTCATTATCGTGGGTTGAGTCACCAGGACGAAGAGATACCAAAGGAATTGTCTAACAACGACAAAGTGGATCAAGGGTCAATGTGAGTGGGATGAGCATGCAGGGATCATGGCTATCATTAGATTCCATCAGTAGCACGCCTCATGCTGAATGAGGGTTGCAGTCATTCATGCGATTTGGCGGGAAAAGCCACGGACGACAAACAAATCGTTTGCTCCCCACAGCTTTCTCCCCTGTTGCCGTCAATGGGCTTTTTAATTACCTTGTCTTGGCCATAGCTAGAGCTGGAAGCGATTTTCATGGTCAGGAAGGCGGCCGAGGCAAGACCGATGCCAATTGGGAGTGCAGCCTTGATCACTTCCATTGGGACAACAGGTGAAGCGTTGGACAAGAGGGCAATCATGACTGCAAACTGTTATGTGTATGTGGAAGATGGTTTGTTTGGAGTGAGAGTTGTTGTTTGATGGTGTCGTAAATGAGCCTTGTTCGTGATAGAGTTTGGGACAGGGACTGAGTCTGAATGAGTGTGGGTGAAGAGAATGAGTGGAAAGGGTTTCTTGGCGATACAATTGAAGCACTTGTAGGGAGACGAGGAAGAAAATAATGGTTAGAAGGTGGAGGGAAAGGGGGTATTTAAATGTCTTTGATGGGGGAGGTGATGGCTGCCTGCATGAGTGTCAAGTTCCAAGATCCGAAACAGCCTAAAGTGCAGCCGGACAATACGTGTTGTTCTACACCTGATCCCCTTGAACTATACTCGACGTAGTTTGCATGAGAAAGTTGGATATGCCGCTTTTAACATGGATAACAACTGAGCAGCAGCTGGACAGCCGAACTTGCTATTCACAGACAGGCGATTCACTAAGCAAAAAAGGCGCAGAAGGTCAAACGGATTCACCGGGTGCTTGCTTAGCGGATTGCGCAGAACGCGAAAACGTCCCACGACGTTCTTGACAGAATTGGTCATGTCTCCAGGTCACCTTTGCAAGGGGGAGTCTATTTCTGATGAAAATGACTTGTAAGGAGGTGGGCGGCGGCGAAGACTGTCTTAACAGCCAAGATGTTAGCCATCAGTTCGGTCGACTTTTACCCAGCAACCATCACCATGGTCGGCTATAGCCAAGAGTGGTCCTATTTTTTTTTGGCGATGACGAACTGTTGGTGTTATTTCCTTTCCCCTTCCCTCCCCCATCTCTTTCCATCCCTCTCGGATATTAGGTCATAGTCATAAATGGATGGCATATGTATGTCAAGGGGGAGAGAAGACGAACAACACGCCGAGTGCTCAAGTGTAAGGGTGCACAGGAGCTTGTTCGGACCGCCTGAATGCTTTTCCGTGTTTTCCGTGTTGGCATTGGATCCAATCGTAAGTTCGTTTAACTTCTGAGCACCCTGTCTATTCACCCATGAGCCCTCTCTCCGTCTCGTCGTTGCCATTGTCATTGCGAGGATGTGACAATTCCAACCCTAGGAAAGCAACGAGGGAAAGAGGCGGAGGGATTCTCCAGCCTGCCAAGTCCATGAGCTGGGCAGAGGGCGCACCTCTTTCTGCTGCGGTTCACAATGGATTCACTCACGCGCTGACACGTTGCGAATAGGTGTTGCCGAGCGGCGCCTGGAAACAGCTCTCGGAAGTGTAGTGCACACCTCTATTGTCTTGTGCTCTGTCACCCCATCCTCCTTTCAGCAGTTCAAAACAAAAAACTTTTTTAGTCCATTTTGATCGTGGTAAGGTTGATTGGAGTATCAAGTCTTTGATATGTTGGCTCTCTCTCTCTACCTCTCCATCTGACTTTCGGCTGGGTTTCTGTTTTTTTTTTTCAGGAGCTGGGGTACATAGGAGTGACCGCACACTTTCTGCATCGGCAACACCGGCCCGCGCCATTACTTTTGGTGGCACAGGTCTGCCTGTCTATCCATCCATTCACAAGGTTTATCAGCGCCCATCGATGTTCCGTGAGAATAGTGCACGGATCAATCACAAAAAGAGGGACAAAAAAAGGGGGGGGGAGAGCCCCCTCCGTATTCCTGCACAGTTCGTCCGAGAAAACGATTTACCGATGCTCCACATCCGCGCACCCCAGAGTAATTGATGTCTCGAAGCGACTTTCAAGATTGCAAGATTGCAAGATTGCTTGAGATTAATTGTTGGTCATCGATTTGTTGCATTTCACCATTGCACAAAGGATTGTGAGGAACTGCTAAACCACGTTGGCTCCAAGCGTGAAGGTTCGAGCGTCGGAGTAGTCGTTAGCCTTTTGTGGATTACGCGCCGACTACCAACAGAAATCCGGTTGCATTATTATACGTGGCTGCAGAAGACTCACGTCAAATGGCGACATCGGGGTCTGCTTGTACACATCATCGAACCGGGACAAGCATGGGACATGCTAGGACAGTCACTTTCACTGCTCGCCCACAAGGGCTCACACTTGCCAGCAGCATGGTGAACTCAATTCTGTTCACGCTCCCTTGAGTGCCCTGACCTACTGAAAGCCGAGCGAGCCCGTCCTGGCTCATTTATTTCCAACAAGACGCGTGGCGACACAACCATTGGCATCTTATCTCCATTGTCGCACGATACCTCTAATGTATCCATCCGACTCAGTGCGCAGACACCGATGGCCCGCTTTACAAGTCATTGGAGACTCGATTGTAGAAGATCAATCCAGTGGGCGCCGGTTCTCCAATACGAGAGCGAAGGATTCTCATGGTCTGAGATGGATCTTGGATCTCAAACTTGGAGTACTTGGAAACCATCAACACAATGATGGCCTTCACCTCATGAATGGCTAAGAACCGACCCGGACAAGCATGCCTATTCGTGATAACAACCAACAATGGGACGCAAAAAAAGAACATCAGTCAGTTCGTGCAACAGCGGGGAAGCGCAGCATTGGATCCACAGAGCGAGCACAAAGCAACTTACTTTCCCATACCAAAAGGTAAGAAATCCGCTCCTGCCTTGGTTGCAGACTTGGCCTTGCCCACAAATCGCCATGGGCGAAACTCGGTGACATCGTCTCCTTGGTCAGGGCCATGGTGGGCAGACTTCATGTTGATGATCACACTCTGCCCCTTAGGGATAACAACGCCATTCGACAGCGTGATGGTCTTGCGAGCACGATGCGAGAGAGTCAATCGCTCTGTTCGGTACCGGAACATCTCACGAATAAACGAGTCCAGATGCACCATGCGTTTGATCGCCTCGGCCGTCAAATCACGGTCGTGCGCTGGATCCAGATCCTCGCCAATGGGTTCTCCCTTTTTCTCCAATGTCTCTCGCCTCTGTGTGCGTTCCTGTTGAATGGCATCCAAGACATCACGTTGCTCCTTGTACAACGTGTCCAAATGCTCCGGGAAGGCAGCCAAGTAGAACAATAGAGTGGTGGCGGTATCATTTGTGGTGTGCACACCTGTCGAGGACAAGATCAAGAGATAACCACAGATATCCTCAACATCCACAAGACCATGCTTGTCAAAGTTGTCGAGCAAGCGTTGCAAGATATCCATGGGACGATCGTAAGGGATTCCTTTTTCAACGGCTTCTTCTTCCAGTCGACGACGTTCAAGAATCATGGGACCTGCAACCTCGGTAAGGTTTCGGACATGGATCTGAAGAGGACTAAGGGGTTTAGAATTAGTCTTGTTGAGAATGGATTGCCAAAACGATGCGGGGGGTTTTGGAGGGCCGAACATCATACCCATATCCATGGTGGTGCTGTTGAAGATATCGATGATCTTTTGGGATTGAGCAGCTTCAAGACCCATGAACACGCTGATCACTAGATTCAAGGAAGGCGAGGGGAAAAAAAGAAGAGCAGTCAGTTACATCAAACGTGCGGGCACGGCTTTTTTGTGCTTTCCCGCCCAAAGACATCAACACTTACTTGCGCTGGAGACTATCGTTTGCATTGGGCCCATAGGGAACGGGACAAGGTTGCCTTCCGCACCTGTAGAGGTGGTACCGAACACTTGGACCAGGCTGCTTTCCAGTTGCTTCACGATCGCAGGGGTGAACATGGCCAGATTCGGAGTGATGTAGTCTCGGACGAGTGCATGGATGGTTTTATGCTCATCGCCAATGTTGCTCTTCCTCATGGTATCGAACAATGCCATCATGCTCGTGACCTCTTCGATATCGTCGCCAGAGGAAAAGTCGTTGTTCATAAAGACCTCACGGATCAAAGGGCCCGAGGCAACAGTCAAGGTCTTGCCGATCAGGAAGACGTTGAACATGGGGCCGTACGCTTCCTCGCATCGTTGAATGAACGCATCCTGATTCTCGTTGTACTCGACATCGTGAGTCAACTCCCCCTCACGGAGCGATGCCGCTGGGACGGACTAACAAAACGGGATGGAGGATAAGAAAGGGCGTTACAACAAGGCTCATTTACTCGGGCCAGAAGAGTGACAAAGATGACAAGTCCTTACCGTGACACCATGGCGGGCGGGGTTGCTCGAATCGGCAGAATACTTGACAGCAAAGTAGGCCACGGATGCAAGACCAATACCGACTGGAATCGCGATCTTGAGGATGTCCGTCGTGTTCACGGAAGAAGAACCAGAAATGAGGCTGACCATGATTGGCAAAAAACTGCTTTTGAGCGTTCAGAAAGTGTGAGTGGATGTGCGAGTGCTTGTGTGTAGGGTAGAGATGGGTCTCCGGGGTGGTTGCGATGAGAAATGAGTATGGGGCAGGGAGGTTGAGGTGGGTATTTATCTCCCTTGGTCTCGGCGTCTGGTTTGTACGAGATGTCCGAAATGACCGTCGATCAAAGAAGGCGCCGTGAGCAATAAGCCAATTCACTCCTGTCGCTCATTAGCGCAGTCAGCCAATAGAGCGTTATGTGTCGATTGGTTCCCGTCATGATGCTCAACTAAGCCCAATGCGACCCGCGAATGATCCTCTTCACCCTTCTGTTGTTTCTAGAGAAGATCATTGCTGAGGGGTTCGTGTTGGAGGACTGCGGAAGAGCATTGACCCAATCCCACAACCTTCTTTGGGATTGAGTTCTCTCCGAGAGTTGTCCGCCACTACGTTGATATCTGCTGCGAGATTTGTATTTTCGGTTCTGAGATCTGGGCTCAATTGTCCCAACTATCAGCTGTGGAAATGAACAGCCCAACTCACAACGACACTGCCTCTCGGGCAGTAAAGACAAGTCCAGTGCACATTGGTTCTCCACTACGCGAGCGGAGCACTTTGATTGCCTTGGAGGGGTCTTGGATTTCGATCATGGAATACTTGGAGACCATCAGTGCGCCAATGGTTTTGATCTCCTGGATGGCCAAGAACCGACCAGGGCAGGCACGTCTATTCATGCAACACTGTGAGGTCAGTTTACTGTGCGCAGCGGTCACTCCAGAACGATCCACAGAGCATATGTACTTGCCTTCCCATGCCAAAGGGCAAGAAATCCGCTCCAACTTTGGTTGCAGCTTTGGCCTTGCCAACAAATCGCCACGGTTTGAACTCTGTGACACCATCCCCTTGCTCAGGTCCTTGATGCGCAGACTTCATGTTAATGATGACACTGTGTCCCCTTGGGATCATGATCCCATTTGACAGGGTGACAGTCTTCCGAGCGCGATGCGGTAGAGTCAACAGCTCTGTTCGGTATCGGAACATCTCCCGCACAAATGAATCTAAATGCACCATCCGCTTGGTTGCTGCAGACGACAGGTCATAATCGTGGGCTGGATTCAGATCCTCACCGATAGGTTCCTCTCTCATTTTCAGTTCCTCTCGTTTCTGCTGACGTTCCTGTTGAATTGCATCCAAAACTTGTCGCTGCTCCTTGTACAATATCTCCATGGACTCTGGGAATGCGGCCATGTAGTACAACAACACTGTGGCTGAATCAGTGGTGGCATGCACGCTCGATAGCACCAAAATCAAGAGGTGGCCACAAACATCCTCCAGGTCGACAAATCCATACTTGTCAAAATTGTCGAGCAAACGTTGCAAGATGTCCACGGGGCGGTCATATGGGATGCCTTTTTCAGTGGCTTCCGTTTCCATTCGACGACGCTCGAGGACGACGGGGGTTGCAACTTCCGTGAGGTGGCGGACACGAACCTGGAGTGGGTTCAGGACTTTGTAGTTGGCTCGTTTGACAAGTGAGTTCCAAAAAGAGGCACGCGGCGCTTCACCATTCCCATGCATCGCCGCAAAGTCCACGGATGCTTGGATAAAGGTCTCGATGACCGTGCGAGATTTCGCAATCTCGGGACCCATGAACACATTGGCCACTAACCCCCAACAAAACAGTAGGAGATCGTGTGAGTGGAGGGGCTTGGGGTTTCTCTCTCTCATACGATAAATGTATATGCAAATACTCACTTGCACAAGCAACCATCATCTGCATCACAACCAAAGGGTTTTCCACGATTCTGCCTTCATTGTCTGCCGGACAATATCCTAGTTCATGTTCCAAGCTTCGCTCCAGCTGCTCCACGATCCTGGGTGTGAAAATGGATATATTTGGGGTGATGTGATCTTTGACGAGTGCATGAATTGTCCGATGGTCCGTGTCCCTGTTGCTCTTCCTCATGGTGTTGAAGAATGCGATCATGTCGGTGAGCTCTTCAAATGCGTCAATCGACGACAAGTCGTCGTTCAGGAAGACCTCACGGATTTGAGGGCCAGAGACAACAGTCAGAGTTTTGTTGAGCAGGAGGATGTTAAAAGTTGAACCGTAGGTCTCTTCACACCGTTGAAGGAACGCGTCCTGGTCCTCGTTGTACTCGCTATCGTGGGTCGAATCTCCAGGACGGAGATTCACCATGGGAACAGACTAATGTTTGGTTGAGGAGGGTGTTACACGAAGTAGATATAAACATTCCACAACCCTGGACAACGATGGCTCACCTTGTCAGTGTGGAGGCGAGAGTTGGCAACTTGCATGGTCAAGTAAGCGGCGGATGCAAGACCGATACCAATTGGCAGCACTGCTTTGATGGTGGCCATTGAAATCATAGGTGAAGCATCGGAAACAAAGTAAATCATGGTTGATGTGTATGGCCTTCAATGGCGAGTTTGGAAGGAAGGGGTGTGGAGAAGAGTTTGATGGAAGGGGTTGTCACGTTCGGGTAAGTGAATGAGACAGAGTGTAGAGCAAGGAAATGAGAAAAAGAGCGTGCAGAGGGATGAAGACAAAGTGTTTGTTGAAAGGCTGGGCGGTATTTGTCTTCACCGCATTTGCTGACGAACCACAATGCATCCGACCATCGTTTCCTGTTCGCAGCTCCCTGTTGTTAGTTGCTCTAGCGATGGTCATGAGAATGTCCATAATCAGTGGCCTCCCCTTTTTCAGATTAGATCACGGTCCGAGTTTGTTGGGTGCTGTCGTTGCTCTTGATCGCAGACAAGGACCAATGGCCATTGTTCACCCTGGGATCAGTTCAAGGGACGAAGGGGTTGAAGGTTCCTGGAGTGGATAAAAGATGCAGCGGTTCCCCCTCTAGAAAGTGCATCATGCGTCCTGTAGGGAATTTAACTCGCCATAGTCGGCTCTCAACGCTGCTTGCGAACGATTCTGGCTCCCTCGGGTCATTTTCGGTCCAATATCCTCCATGATACTGGAGTATGGTATCCTGGACTGCATATGACAGGGCCCTGATTCCCATTCTCAATGAGTGCTGTCCGGCAAGTCTCGGTCGTGACAGGCGCAGTCGGGACTCTCATGGGCGGCTTCTCCTAGCTTCTCACGGTTGCTCCTGTTGGATTGCGCTCGTAAGAGGACGCCGTTCGTACGTCTCTCTGGGGTGATGGCGATGAAAACCGACGACTCATGTTATGGCGTTAGGAGACCTTCCGCACTTTGTCTCTCAACGTTTACTGGGCAGGTCTCTTGTTCGTCATCCCAAGTCCTCTCGGTGATGTTGTACGTGGCGCCAGTTGTTGAGGGCGCACGATCTATCCTAACTTTTCGCTCCCAGTGTCAGATAAACTCGGACTCCAATGCAGGCTGGGGATCAGAATCGTAGCTCATGGAGGCCTCACAGATAAAATAACCGTTTCTCCCAGGAAGGTTACGTTTCGTAAGCAAAAAGCTGGGACCGTGAGAGCTTCTTCACATGCCGCTGGAATGCTACCCCACCATTGCTTTTAACGGAGAAGTGGAAATCGTCTAAGGAGACAGTGTAAGCTTAAAGCTCTTGTTTTTTTGAGAATGCCGTTCAGTACGATAAGCTCTCTTACTAAGCCAGGTCGTAGTTGACCTTGGCAGCATGCACTCGTCGATGTTGCAACAGGGTCCTTGAATCCCTGGGGGTATCCAGTTTTTCCGGGTGGCATGTCCAGTGTTGTGCTGAAGTCGGCGGCTATGTGTGTGTGTATGCGGGAGGGAGGGAGATCCGAGTATGTGCAGACTGCCGTGGGCGTGTTCTCTTAGGGCTGTTCAGAAGGGTGGTCGATGGGTACGAGGGTGGCCAAGGGGAAGAGGAGCGTCAACTGTGGAGCGAAGAAAAGAATCTCGGTCCAGTGGGACAAACAAAAACGGAGCACAAACATCAAACCGTTCCCTCTTGTCCCTCTACACACATTTGCAAGCATATTGTGTGCGCTCACTTTAAGCATCCACAGCCTTCACGACCGAATGTGCGACACATTAAAAAACGATGAGAATGCAATGTGTAGTAAAGAAACTATATATATCTGGCTAAGGATTATTGTATGGATACATGCAGTGCAGTAGTATCAATATACTCTCTCTCCTCTGTTTTCCCGCATGGGCGCGGGCATGCATGGGGAGTGGGGGAGTGGGATACACACTACGAGTCCAGTTCCATACCGTTGTCCTGTTGTGGGTGACTTTCCTGTTTGATATCGTACGTCCAATGGGGCCTCTCGTCGTTGCCAAGCACACCCATGCGATGGTACAAGGTCCTGGCCCTGGTGTAAGGGCTCATCCGTACATATTGCTCTCCGAGTGCAGCGGCAATCTGATCTCTATCGTTGGAGGGCTGGTATCCAGGGTCCTTCATCCATGCACGAGTGGCTGCATCAAATCTTTCCTCGAGCACACGTCGCTCCGTCAACAAGCGCTCTTTTGTTGCTGTGTCCTGCATGTGAATATTTTCTCCTTCACGAGGAGGGACGTACTGGTAGGTCCAATTGTCCAACCCATCATAGTGGACGATCGGAAGGCTTTCTCGTGGGATCACTCTGTGTAACTCGGCGTTGTTCCGTGTAAAGACGAACCTGGAGGCAACGGAAGGGTCTAGCAATGGCTGGATGAATCGCCAGAGATCCCAAAACAGAACGGGTGCCCGATGGATCACGCAGACGCCCAAAAACTCGGGGTAGTAAGATTCAAAGCACTGGACAAAGAGTCGGACAAAGGCCCAGTCCATGTTATGGAGGCCAAAGTTGGAGAGGTCAAAGACCACGATGACGCTCTCGGAGACTGGGGAAGCGAGCGAACGGGCACATTCCAAAGTCTTTTAATACATTCAGGTCGTAATTAAAAGGGTATCCGGGTTGAGAGAACCAATAAACGTCGGTTAATATATTGGTCAGAGTTAAAAGCACAAGTTGGAGAGTGCGATGTTACTGCTGCAAGAAGTGGGGACTTACATGAAGAGTGAGGCGGTGAAGGGTCTCGGGAGGCTGGTCGGACTTTTGGTGGACGCGAACGTTGATGAAGGCGACCGGACGGCCGAGGGGGTCGGCACCCCTTAGAAAGACCTTGCCCATGCGGAATTGCTCAACGAAATTGGGGTATTTGGCAGAGAGTTCAACATCTGAAAGTTCAATGACCTCTTGCAAGCGTTCGATAATGCGCCACTTGAGGGTGTTGACAACCATCATGAGGGCATCGTCAAGGATCCATTTGCGGGCACGTAGGAACTATTGGGGGAGAGGAGACGTATCAGGATCATTGCCAGACGAACAAGCAAAAGGATAGAGGTGTGTGTGTGTGTGTGTGGAAGGGAGGAGTGGTGGTACCTTCAGGAGAACAGTGTCGGGATGGTCCTGGGTCATAAAGGCCCAAAAACTCTTATAGAGATCCTGCCCGTTGAATCGAGGACCGGTGGGGCCGTTGTTCCTAAAGCTTCGTCCGAACCAGCCGAGAGGCCCTGAAGAAGGTGCTTCGGGGGCGTCTTCCTCTCGGACCTGGCCCTTGAAGGAGGTTGGGGCGGCCTGGTCAAAGGTGGCCTTGCCGTCAAAGATGTCGTAGATGCAGATCCAGAGCTGCTTTAGCTTTTCGGTCTGGTCGGGAGTGAGATAGCCGAGACGGCCATCGGTACGAAGGGTGGGAGGTACGTAGGCGGAGGGGGAGGTGCTTTGAAAGGAGTTGTTCATGACTGTAGGAAGAGCGTAGTCGTGATGACCCAAAAAAAAAAGGAGGGGGGGGGGGAGGTGAAAGAGTGAGAGTGAGAGAGGGCGAGAGAGAGTGTGAGAGTGAGAGTGTGAGAAGGAGATGGAGGTTCAGGTGTGGGGATAGGAGAAAAAAAGGGAGACAAGAGGTGAACAACGTTTTTTTTGCGAGGCAAAAAGGACAATAAAATCTGAGCGTATCCATCTACAGGACACAGGCCAAACACACAACTGAACACACACACATCTGTACATGTACACAAACATTCAGATGTGGATGCATCTCCTTTGTACTTCCAGCATCATGCACACGAATCGAGGGGTGGGGGTTTAAGGAGAGGATGGAAAGAAGGGCTGTCCGCTCGGATGGGTCATCCCCCATCCAGATCCTGTGTCGATGTGTGTGATGTCTTTGCGCCGTTGGAGTGCCGCAGGCAAGGCAGGCAGTAGTGCAGTTGGACGGTGTTGTGGTGTTGCTCAGAGCGGATGTTTGTCCTCCTGCCTCCTGCCTCCTGCCTCCTGACATCTAGACCCTCTCCGAGAGAGAGAGAGAGTTCGTACTTTCAGTGTCGTGTGTCCGGGATGACAAGAGCAGCCAGGGGGAGTCATGGCGAAGGAAGAGAAGAAGGAAGAGAAGGAAGATCGCTGACAGGATCAGGAGATCCCCGATATAGCGATGGGCCCATGGTTGAACAGCAGCCAAGCTATTTGCGATGTGGAGAAGCGAACAAGGTATTATAATAGAACGCACTGTTGGAGTGAGCACAACACAACACACACAGACACAGGACAATCAAGTGTGAGCAGTGAGCGAGCCAGCGGAGATCATGCGACATATGGCCCAGGCAAACCCGACACAGCATGGCCACAGATGGGTGCAGTCCATGCGACAGAATGACCTTCCTGCCATGTCAATTAGGGCAGGCGCACCGTTGTTTTCCCACACTCACACACCTTTGTGCTCATCTCACCTCTGAACTCATTACTCTCTCCTTCTCTC
>Ga0247824_10000825_pt1 | contig 16290 bp, 17 predicted proteins | sample 13C_PalmiticAcid_FD_194412 | JGI IMG/M metagenome (GOLD analysis project Ga0247824, IMG submission 194412) | Soil microbial communities from agricultural site in Penn Yan, New York, United States - 13C_PalmiticAcid_Day48 | ecosystem: Environmental > Terrestrial > Soil > Agricultural land... | reverse complement strand
TACTGTGTTGTGCATCACTCATCCAGCAATGCAAGGGGTCGTGGGCCTAGTGCGAAGACCCCCTTTGCTATGAATCCGATATACTGATCCCCCCGGCTTTCGTGCCTTCTCCTTCCCCCCTTTCGCTTCCGCCCACCATCTCCTTAGATTCTCTCGCGCACTCGTGCTTTGTGTCTTGATGATGTTGACCAACTGAAGGCGATACGACGATGGTTTTATCTGGCTCATTCGCAGACAAGAAGCGCTTGGCGTGTGATCAAGAATGAGCTTTGCATGCCCACCGTTGAGTCTGCAAAGTAGGCAAACGTTGCTGGCGTTTTGTACATGAGACGCAAGGTGGGTGCTTCACACTTTGCTTGTGCCGATGGCTGATGTGATACACGCCACCAACATCCCAAGAGCTCAAAGGAAGCGAGATTGCTCCTCCGTTCATCTTTTCTTGCTTTCACCCAGGTCACCACCATTCGTTCGGCTTGCAATCGGTCGAAGTTCTGTACTATCAGAACAACCGTCGAGATGTCAACCAAGTAATCATGGAGATCTGGAGGCTCAGATGAGACGAGAATGGGAGCAGGACAAAGGTTGATGGCCACACGCAGCGCAACATCCGCCAATTCAATGTCCTGCTTATCGTTTTTTCGGGCGTTCCAACTATCCTCCTTGCATGGATTATTACCTGGAGAGTTATTACCCTAGTAGGCTATCTGACCTTCCTACTATCGCTCTGCACACCAGAATCATCTGAGGTTAAGGACACGAGGCTCAGACACCGGGAATATTGTGTTGCCGTCGGAGCACTTCTCACCGCGCCATCATTGGGGGGCTCTCCGCCTGCTTTGTCGGTTCTGTTTCATTGGGTGAATGGAGCGGCAGTGGGTCGTAGATTCCATCTCGGCCTCCACTTTGTTGTCACACCATTTGTCCTACCTGTACGACCTTGCAATAACCTCAATCTTATTCATCTTTGTCTGTTCCACACCGTGTTGAGTACTACTATGTATCTCTCCACTTTAGGATTCGCGGATTGGTAGTACCATATTGCATCTGTTGTGTGTCTCTTGACGTGTATGGCCCCATCGTTTGTCTATGCGTTATCTCCGCGTTCACCTGTATATACAATGGCGGCAAGTATCACATTCAAACGTGCATTGGCGCTTTGCTCGACAAGTCGCGAACTCGGACGTTACTGCTACTCGAAAGGACAACAGTACCTTCTCCAACTTGGGCTGAGGGGCCTCGGACGACGATATCTGCAAGTGTCAAACAATACGACTTGGTGGGCAGTGGCAACAACCACATGAGGGTTGACTGCGCTAGATCAGTCAGAAAACACCTTGCGGGCGTGATCGAATGAGAACAGGACGCGATACTATGTGAGGTTTTCAAAACAACAATGACGATGTTGTCTGATGATTTCTGGCGCCAAAATGGAAGAAGCAATGAGGTCGGCGCTGAGAGCCATGAAGGCTAATTTGTGGTAGCAGGATAAGGAGAGAAGAGAGGAAGGCAACCACGGGCAAATCGAGGTGAGCTGAGCTGTGGATTGTCCAGTTTAATGGGCTTATCGATGGACATGTTCAATGTTGTCCACGGCCCACTTGTGCTTGTGTCACCATCAATCAGGGACAGGAACGTGGTTACATTGGTTGTCGAAGTGTCGTGGTACATGGATCGTCATTCCGAAATCCCATTGATGACTCTGTTGGACAATACAACCAACGAACTGTCAGCACGGGATACCAGGGGCCTGTCCATAGTGGATGATCAGGAGCGGTATGGTGTTCCATTAAAGAACGAACGGACAACGAGCAAAATCCAAGAACAATTTTGCTCAGCTCGTCTTCTGAGCGAGCCGTCACCGAGCAAGTGAGGATTTGCTCACCCGCCAACCTGAAGGTTGGAAAGAAAGACGAGGGATGGCTCACCTCCACTTGTTTGGCAAACAAGTTCAGGGGGGTATTTTTATCTGTTCGTTGGCCAACGGTGCCCCTTGGTGCATGGTGTGGATGTGCAACATGGTCAATGGTGCCTACTTTTTCTCACCTTTACTGTAACACCCTCTTACTCTCTTACTTTCACTTTCACCCTCATTCGCCCTTCACACTGTACTGTACTGAACCGTCGTTGCGCTTTCTGCAATCAGCAATCGTCTCTTCCACTTTTCTCATCGGACCTCATTCCTAAACTGTAAGCACACCTCTACCCGGATCGCGATCTCATTGCTCAACCACCACCGGCTATTTTCCTATTTTCTTGTTTACTAGAATGGGCTGGACCTCGGTTCTTTTCTCTCACTTTCTTATGCCTCCCATGCATGTTGAATCTGTTGTTTGGTATTCTGGCCTGCCCGTGCAGAGTTGTTTCATCGCCTGCAGCTCGCAAACTGCAACTGACATCCTTCTTGATTGCTCTTGAGCAACCACCAATACTTTTGGGTGTCCTTTCTCTTGACCACCACCACCACCACCACCACCCCTCTTCCCCTTGCTCGATCTCGATGCCAACCATGCGATAAAAGACGTGTGTATCGGCACATCTCGCGACGAATGGCGGGAAGATCGGGCAAGATCAACTAACGTGCGCTTATTCATCTGCGATGAATTCATGTGCACACCTTTAATCTCAGGATATCTCGCGTCTGCTAAATTTTCATGATCTGACCCCATCTTGCTTTGTATTTCATCGGTCCATGATAGCATTCTAGACCTCAATCTGTCCATCGTGATCCTCTACGCCCTTCACACCCTAAAGGTAAAGGAACATCTGGTAATAGCGAGGCATCGCAGGGCCTTGTAATGCAACTATTATTGCTTCAATGGATTGGATGACTACCCCCTCGTGCACGACAGCATTGTTAAAGACTCGAAGGGCATGGGTTCAACATCCTTCGTATTCTTATCCCCTCACAACGCGGCAGGCACTCCGTGCTCCCTGTGTAATGTCGTTTCAGTTCGTCCCCCTCTTTACTTCCTTCAATCCTTTCTCTTCGTGCTGGCCATGGACTTTGAGATGAGCGTCGTTTTTACCAATTGAGGGGTGAGGGAGGTAACTGATCGGCCGGTCGTCAACATCGACTCGGACCTTTACGAGGTAAAATCGACCGTTACACCTTTGGTGCGCTTCTCCATTCCAATGCACTAGCCAACATCAAAAAAAAAAAGTTCCAGACGCACCCCTTGCTCTCAACATTGACTGACTGCATTGGACGGGATTCCCCTTACTCCCCTTGTGGGAGACTTGGTATTGTTGCTTACACTTTATGGGGAGAGTGCCGCTGAGGAGTGTTGTAGCCTTGAAGAGGTTTCTACCAGTTCGTTATGCTGCTATGGATCCTATCTTACTGCTTTGGAGGAGAGCACGATACAGCGCCTACAGCACTCAATTGCCTCTATTGTCACCACAATCCCTGGCTCCCAGTATGTTACCCTTGTGCTTTGTCTGTGTCAATGCTCGCCCTGGGAGACAATTGATTCCCTTATCCCTTTGCCCTCTCAGGTCTTTGACCTTGCCCCCTTAGATCAGCTCTTGTCTTTCACTCTGTTGTTCCCTCGTTGAGCATGCCTTTCCATATGTTTTGAATGCAGTTGACTGCCTCTTATCCCTTGTCCGTTTCCTGACCTTGCATCTAAGATACTGCCCTCCCCTGGATTTCTCTGTCCCTGTGTGCACGGTTGGGGCCTAAATGGAGGGTTGACTGGTGTAAGCCAATGCTCTATTGTTGTCGTGTGTCGTAGTAAAAAAAAAAGGGGGAGAAAGCATGTTGTGTGCCCATTGTGTGTGCTGCGTTGAGTTGCAATAATAGAGTTAATTGCTTGACCCACGGAGAGAACAGAGACGATCGTGGTCCTGTTTACCTCCCTGGACGCCCTTGGTCCGTTTGGATACCTCCTTTGCAGTTGAGGAGTGATATGTCTAGCAGCCGGTACCCCGTTCATCTATTAGTTGGATTGTGGAGAAGCGCATTGCAGCCAGAGCAGGGATATCTCAGGCGAAGCATAGTCCGGACCTGTGCTCTCCTTCTCTTCTCTTCCCGCTTTCAACTTCAACTTCAACTTGCTTCTTCCTTTCTTTTCTGTCCTGTTCAGCGGTCATCTTCCTTAAGAGAATTATCCATCCACACCTACTTTACACACTCATCACACAGAGGATCTTCCCCCATTCTTCAATCTTATACTCGATTTCTAACAAACAGCCTTCTTTGCCCATCACGTCCAGACCTAATTACACTCTTCAGTGCAGCCCATTACATCAACAACAACCCTTTCCCTCTATCTCCGGTTCAACGCGTCAACCAACGACCATTGGCCTCTCGACTCTTCTAATCAACAACCTCACAGATCGCAACACGCAACGATTGGCAAGCAACGGTAACTACAACAAGGTATGCAATTGGTCATCTCTTTCCGTACCGTACCGTCTTTGTTCATTTCCACATGTACTTTGACATGCTCCATATCGACTGTGGCAAACCATCAAGAACGCGTCCTTATGGGACATGATAACAATCCAACGATCGATGGTCACCTTCGTCTGCCTGCACCAGGCCAGGGGATTGTTCCCCCTTGCTCTGAAACGCGTCCGACAGTCATTGCACAGCGCTGGTGACAAAAAGAGCGCACAAACACCCATCATTCCCCTCGATCACAATTCTCCATTGGCCGCCATTGGTCAATGACCTAATTCATCGACACGATAGATGACCATTGCGCCAACACACTAACCATTCTTCCCTCTGTGCAATGTATCCAATTGGTTCTCCTCTCAGCCTTTACCAAGGGATCCCCTACTCTTATCAACCAACCTCATCGACACTACAGATTAATCAACCATGGGCTGCTGTGTGAGCCAAGTCGACAAAGAGAGCCGTACCCGCAATGAGGCAATAGAGAATCAGCTCCGCCGTGACCGTATGCAGATGCGAAATGAAGTCAAGATGCTACTACTCGGTAAGGACTACATTGCAGTGTCAGATCCGATAGTCTGTCCTACATATCCTCGATACTGATTGAATCGTCATTTCATCTTCACAGGTGCCGGAGAGTCAGGAAAGTCGACCATCCTCAAACAAATGAAGCTGATCCACGATGGAGGTTACTCCAAAGAGGAGCGTGAAGCTTTCAAGGAGATCATTTTCTCCAACACGGTTCAAAGGTGAGCAAAAAAAACGCGACTCGTGAGTCCACGGAGCCCCCACCCCTTTCTCCTTAGTATCCTACCCCTTGTTCGTAACAACTCACCTCTCGTGCCCTGTGCTTCCCTTTTGTTTGTTGTTGCTAACCTCCCTTTTTTGACTCATTTTTATCCAGCATGCGTGTTATTCTAGAGGCCATGGACAATATGGAGCTTTCACTCTACCATGAGGCAAACCGCAACTATGCCATCATCATTATGAGCTTGCCACCACAAATCGAAGGCGAGTACATGCCACACGAAGTTGCAGTGGCAGTACAGAATCTATGGCTCGATCCTAACGTGCAGCAGGCATTCCAGCGTAGCCGCGAATACCAGCTGAACGACTCTGCCAAGTAGTACGTGCTCTCTTGGGGTGCGGCATGTTGAGGTTCTGCGGCAAAGTGCTCCATACTAACCGGCAATTGGATGCCCTCCTCCATATGAACTTGATAGCTACTTTGATTCAATTGACAGGATTGCCAAGCAAAATTACATCCCTACAGATCAGGACGTACTCCGGTCGCGCGTCAAGACGACCGGTATTACCGAAACGACTTTCCTCATTGGCGAACTGACATATCGGATGTTTGATGTCGGTGGCCAACGGTCTGAACGAAAGAAGTGGATCCATTGCTTTGAGAATGTCACCGCGATTGTGTTCCTGGTAGCGATTTCAGAATACGACCAGTTGCTGTTAGAGGACGAGACCGTGAACCGTATGCAGGAGGCATTGACATTGTTCGACTCTATCTGTAACTCGCGCTGGTTCGTAAAAACGTCGATCATCCTGTTCCTGAACAAGATTGATCGGTTCAAGGAGAAGTTGCCCATCTCACCGATGCGCAATTACTTCCCTGACTACGAAGGCGGTGATAACTACGACGAAGCTTCAAAGTATATCCTGGATCGGTTCGTAGATCTAAATATGACCGACACCAAGCAGATCTACACTCACTTTACTTGCGCAACGGACACGAGTCAGGTCAAGTTTGTTATGGCAGCCGTCGGTGATATTATCATTCAAGCCAACCTGCGGGAGTGTGGGCTATTGTAAGGAGAGGAGGAAAACGACAATAACACTTGGTCGTTTGAGCTTTACATCTCTGTACAATTAATCGCTCTTTCTCTAGTTCTTGCTTCCCCCCAACCATCCGATCATTCTTGCATTCCTTGTCATCATTTCTTTGTCCTAGTCTTATCATAATTCTCACTACAACACCTAATTACTTGCATAAAGCAACAACTAATATTGAGCAAACTAGAACATTGAAAGTGTGTCATATTCATTAGAACTTGGATCATCTCACGCTCTACCACTCTACCACTCTACCACTCTACCACTCTACTACTCAACCACTCTGCTCAGTAATACAAGTCTTCACCATGCCGCAGAGCTCTACAATGATTCTCTAGTTTTGAATAGTAGACGAAACTGCCTTATTTCATGCCCAGGTTCTTGCGGCTAATCTGCGACATCCTGGCACCTTCTATTCTTCGACGCTTTCCCTCCAAGTACAACATCGATTCTGCGTATGTACGAGGCAAGACCTTGAGTGTTTTGTGTCCTTCCCGAGGACCGCTAAACGTGAACCAGAACGTGTTCGTGGTCTCTCTAGATCTTTTGCTGACGTCCAAGATATCCGCTGTGACCATGACTTGAAAGGAACGGTGATCTCCTCCCTCCGAATATGCGATCTGAGAATCCAAAGCAAGAAGCGTTCCAACGGGGACGGGCATACGAAACGAGATATCATCCAGGGCGAGGAAAGTTGGACGGTTCTTCAAGAACACTGACGCGTTACAGAAAGCCAGTTCGTAGGCGAGTCGCATCAGATAGCCACCAAAGATCTAGACGTGCCGTATCCAAGCGACGGCACAACATACATCAGTGTCATCATTCGAGCAAACCAATCCACCTCGATCACCAAACTGTACCCACCTTGTCATGAATGTTGCGATCCTGGGGCTGCATGATCTGAATTGCGCTCATCTTGGTGTTCGACATCCACTCAACATCATCTGGTTTCTTTTCCATGCGATGGGGGTCATCGTACTTGGAATACTCCAGATAGAGCTCATGAATCAAGAGGCGCTCATCCTCTGTTGGAGGTCGTTTGGTGAGCGCCTGTTCTGCAGCAATCCGCTTCTTGGCTTTGTGATCCTCACCCATTTGAAACAGCTTTTTCTCCGCGTCGGTTTGAAGATCCATTGGATTCACCTGGGCCGCCTTACCCGTAAACGCGTCCCTGGCAACCATTGTGAACCGTGCTACTAGCATGGTGTCCCCTGGTTCATCAGGTTTGTCCGCTGATATCTCTTCCACCTTCATGAAAACTGTAAGCCAAAGCAGGGCAGTCAATTTACCACGTTCTATGCGATTCCTCGAATAACGGGTGCTATAGTTATCATACCTTCCATTGAGCTGAATCCGACATATGTGACATGACCAGATAGGCGCAGATCGCGGATGCCCCAGGGTTTCAAGAAATCAATCCTGTCAACAGAGGCGGTAACGATCGTCAAGGGAGCACTGTCAGGCTTTCCGTCATCACAATGCTTGTACGAAATCGCTCCAGCCATTGCATCCAAATCTTCCAGTACCTTGCCCAGTCTGCAAGGGGCACGACAAGAAGATATGTCAGTATCCAGGAACATCTAATGCGAGTACGTCTTGAACCAAAAAAGTACTCCCACTATGGACACATAGTGATTCGCTTACCTGATGTTTCCGCTAAAGTTGACATACTCTTCCTGAAGACCCTTGTCCTTGCTAAAGGGTAGAATGATTTCGATGTACGAGTCTTGCATGGACCTCAAGACAAGTTCCCTCTTTTTGTAACTCTTGTTGGATTCATTTGCAGGAATGACTGTAGAAGTGGGGGATCCATGTTCTTGTGCCAGCTTATCGATCCACAAGGTGGCCGGTTTCACGTTGAAGATTTTGTTTCCGGATGATGCTGTTATTGTTCCTCCCAAATCGGAGACGCCTATTGTCATGAACAATAGACAGTCAATTGTGTGAGTCGCGACTATATCACCGTTATTATTTCCCTTCTTCCCTACACCACCGCCATGGAGGCACAATAGTTAACAAGGGATATGCTGAGGACATTGAATTGCAGTGAAACCAAGTTCTTTGTCAAAGACACTCTCAGAGTCCCAATCAAAAGTGAACCGACATGGTCTCAGAAGTCGACATTGTTCTTTGATCCTTTGACTGATGATCAATGGTCATGTAGCCTCGTCCAGTGCCCCACTCAAACACAAGAAACAGGTGTCATACCTTGCGCCGTAATGATCGTAGGCGTTGACCCCTTGTGCAATTTCGCTTCTAGCTTATCGAGCATCTCACTGCCTTTTTCACCAGGCGTCTGATTCTGACTTGAAGATGCAGCGTCCCTTGCATGATTCTTGGTGACAGTAAAATACAATGGTTTCTCGGTAACTGAAGCGGATGCAGCTGCAGCTGGTGTGGGTCGTGTGAGCAACGTGGAGCCGCGAGTAAGTCGGGCGAGGGGCTGCGAGAGCACCGAGGTGAGATAAGAGAAGCGCCGCATCATTTGGCGAGGGTACACAAAGTCAACTGTGGCGATTTGACGGCTTGGTAGGGATGGAGGGCTCCAGAGGAATGAGAATAGAAAGTGGAGAAGAAAGGAATGAAGAAAACGATGAGGAAACGTGTCTACGGCTAAAATGAACGATTCAGGGTTTGTGCAACATGCTTGCGCCACTTTTGTTAATTCAGTCTTCCGCTGTGGAGACCGAGAACTGCTCAAAGGCGCGCTCTCGCAGAACAGTATGAAGAGCATGCCTACTCAGACTACGGAACTCTTGTACTGGCGATGAGTTTGCTCTGTTCTGCCTCTTCATCATTCCACCCAATAGACAACGATGTATTCCTTGTGAGAAGTTTTAACACATTCCGTTCCTCGTGCGCAGATCTGTCATCTTCGTGATATAGACCGGAGATTCCGAGCAATTGATACTGCGATTTGGATATCCCAGAGTGCAGTTGCAACCGAAACGCCTTGAGCAGGTACTGCGCATCCAAGAGACCTTTTCCAGCCATTGCCCTCGATCCAAGTGAGGGCGGACAGGTTTTGGAGATGGACTCTTCCCGTAGTGTTGGGATAGCATTGTGGACCCACCGACCAGGATCAAACACGAGCAGATTCAACTCTCCAGTCGTCAAAACTTCGATTCCAATGACAGTCCTTGAGTGCCCTTGGTGTTGCATATAGAGGGGCGGCTTTGAAGTTTGAACAATTTCCTGATCCTCTTCGCGTTGCGCATATCTTGAAACGTCCATCAGTTCGGGTGCTGTGAGAGATGACCATGGTGACGACCGGAAATAGTTATAAATGGCTGATAGCATGGCTGGATGGGTACCATTGGGACCTGTAGGAATGTAAAAGTCGAGGATACTGCAGCGAATCCCGAGAGAGCATAAAACCGACCATGCTTCTGTGGTCCCAATCCACTTTTTAGTCCCAACAACCTTATGGTTCAACTGCGACGCGCCCGCAGGATCAAAGCCATTCGACCAGGCATATTCAATCTGCTTCTGGAGCTCCGTGATTGTTGGGATGAGATTGGGCCTGGATTCCTTATCAGCATGGCTATCCGCGTCGTTGAGACCATCTTGGTGAGACCCAGATCCCCTGATAACATACGACAGCATCATCTGTATATTTCGGTATCCACATCCCCATCCTCGGTCGGCTTGGTCGCCTCGACATAAGACAATTGATGGATCTGCAAGATACGCCTGCCTGGTGATACCCTGTGTCTTCGAAACGTCTAATAGTAATTTTGCCTTGTCAATCAGTCCAGATATCTCAACTGGACCTGGTGGAGGTTTCGGGGTGAATGTGGGTTGGGGTGGCCGAGGTTCTCTCGGCTCTGAAAGTTTGTCCCCCCGATCTAATATCCGGATAAACCCATCCATCGTCGTTTGTTTTGACATTTTGATCTTGTTGACTGCACTCTCGTACATTCGTGAAGTCATTGACGAGGTTCTGGATACCTTCCTTGGCATGTCATCCGTGGAGCCTCTTATGTCTGGTTCTTGACTCCATCGCCTCCTGTAAGGTGTGTGCCCCGGTACATTACGGGGTCGCTATTAAGTATGTCAGTAAGGATTGATCAGCCATTGTTACAACAAGCTCCTGAGTTCGGATTGGCAGGTGCTAACGTACCTTGTTCGTATCCACTATTGCGTCTGGTCCCTGGATTTGCTCTGCCAAGTGTCTGTCCATGTGCTCAGCCATATCTTGTAGGCAGACTATCATGCAAGTAATGATATAGTGTGAATGGCAACCATCACCATCAGTCTACCGCCTTTCGCACTGGTGATACAGGGCTTAGGTTATACCCTTCATAAAGCAGCCAGGAGCGTCACACTCGATCTGGAATTGATCGTCGGGTGCTCTAACAGTTGTATCATCTGGCCAGTCATGGATATCCTCTGCTGTTACGTCTTGTTCAGGCTGACCGTCATCCACAAAGTGACCTTGAACGTGGTCCTCAAAAGCCGGCAGGTCTCCATAGAATGGCTCACGGCACATAGGGCAGGAGTGTGCTTGGCTAGTGCTTGCTCGCTTTGGTTCCCTTCCCGTACTTTGACTGTGAGCCATGGCGCCGATGAGCGATGCTGGGGAAAGAGGTTGGTGGGTTTGGTGGCGCCAAATGTTTGGCCAATTGAGGTGCTGACACGTCAGAAACATGCACGGTCCTTGGTGCGCTCTTTGTTCCCTTCCTTTCCATCCTCCTCATTCATCTTCTTGACATCTTCTTACTGTTTCCCACCCTTCCAAACTCGACACTCACTTCTTCACAATGACTCGCCTCTCTCTGGGTCTCGTCAGTCTCCTGGCACTGTCCTCGGCAGTCAGTATGGTCACTGCACACGACCAGCAAACGTTCAAAATGCCTGGCGACGATGGATACAATGAGCCTTCAGTCGATCGTCCAGAGTTCAAGGTAAAGGCCTCAACCCCTGTTGATTGTCTGTAGTACCTCGGCAGCCATATGCGCGCTTGTCGTGCCCGATCCAATCTCTAATACGCGTCAAGTTGATGTCCGCGTCATAAACAGCCTTCCACAATCAAAGCGCCATTCCTGGAACAATTTACTCAGAACTGGTCTGATCGCTGGACCGCCAGCGAGGCCACCAAGAAGACTGAATCACAAGAGGAGGTCTTCAGCTACTCTGGCGTGTGGGAGGTTCAGGAGCCTACGGTTTATCCAGGCTTGAAAGGTGATCTTGGACTTGTCGCAAAGTCTCCTGCTGCACATCATGCCATCTCGGCTTCGCTCCCTGAAGTCATCGATAACAAGGACAAGACTCTTGTGGTCCAGTAAGTTGCTCAACACGCCTTTTGATTACAATCGATCGTTTGCTTCACAAATACGCAATATCTGATGATCGTTGCACGATTCCAATGATAATTAGGTACGAAGTCAAGGCACAACAGGGATTGGAGTGTGGTGGCGCTTACATTAAGCTCTTGACGGATTCGCCTGAAGGCATCAAATTCAAGGAGTTCTCCGACAAGACTCCATACACCATCATGTTTGGACCTGACAAGTGTGGTGGCACAAACAAGGTGCACTTCATTTTCCGTCACAAGAACCCCATCACGGGCGAGTATGAGGAGAAGCATCTCCAGTCTACGCCTTTGGCTAAGCTAGACTCTTCTAGCAATCTGTATACTTTGATCGTCAAGTATGTTTCAACTGATCGACATCATCCGCCGCTCTTTTCTGCGTTCGTTTGTGGATGTAAGCTAATGCGGAAACCTCATCACCATTGTTTATTAGGCCAGATCAAACGTTTGAGGTCAAAATCAACAATGAGGTTCGGTCCTCAGGATCACTGTTGGAGAATTTCTTGCCCGCCGTCAACCCACTCAAGGAGATTGATGATCCCCTGGATACTAAGCCTGCTGACTGGGTCGAGATTGCCAAGATTCCTGATCCCACTGCAACTAAGCCTGACGACTGGGATGAGGATGCACCTGCCCGCATCTTGGATGAGAAGGCTACAAAGCCTAGCAATTGGTTAGAAAACGAGGAACCAGAGATCCCTGATCCAGAGGTGATCAAGCCTGATGATTGGGATGATGAGGAAGATGGCGACTGGATCCCACCCTCCGTCCCCAATCCCAAGTGCCAAAACAACGGATGTGGCAAATGGACACGCCCTCTTATCGCGAACCCTGCTTACAAGGGCAAATGGTCTCCTCCTCTGATCGACAATCCAGCTTACAAGGGTGTTTGGGCACCCCGTAAGATTCCCAACCCCGGTTTCTTCGAGGATTTGCATCCTTCCAACTTTGATAAGATTGGTGCAGTTGGATTTGAGATCTGGACAATGCAGAAGGATATCCTCTTTGACAACATCTACATTGGACATTCAGTGAAGGATGCAGAAGCATTGGCCGCGGAAAGCTGGGAGATCAAATTTGCGTCAGAAAAGAAGCAGGAGGAGCTGGCTAACCCTCCACCAAAGAACCTTGGCGGTATCCCAGAGTTCAAGGAGGATCCCATCGGTTTCGTCGTCGGACACCTCCGCGAGTTCATTGATCTTGCACGCGATGATCCTTTTAGCGCGATCCAAGGTCGTCCTATTGTCACCGCTACAATTGCTGCCGTCGTTGGTGTCACTCTTGGACTTGTCTTGATCTTGGTGGGTTTGTTGACGGCAGCTCCCAAGGCTGGCTCGAAGGCTGTAGCTGCAGCCAAGAAGACAGACGAAGCCACCGCAGATGATAAGGAGGGTTCGGAGGCCGAGGGTAGTGCGAAGGCCAAGGACGAGTCTGCGGCTCGACGCCGCAACCCTGCCAAGAGTGAGGAATAATACTCTCTTGATGCATTGAATCCTTCCCGACATCGGTTAGCTGCTAATAAACGCGTACCTCTCATCTCTCATAATGCATGGGTCTGGCTGCAATTATGCGTGTGTGAAGGGAGGAAACATATGGGTCGCTAGATGCATCGGTCCAGCGATGGTCATTTTGCTGGTTGTCAAGCTATTAGACTTTTTCTTCCTCCTCTTCGTGTGCATTGCAAAGAGCTATATAGATAGGATGTTGTTCCAGACCTCAGTCATTTGGTCACTGATGAATCCCCACTGCAGTAAGACTGAGGATGCCTGCGGAAGGCTTTCTTCTTTGACGTCCTCTCCACCCCTTCCCCCAATGAATGGCGCAAATACAGCTCCGTAAGTCCCCCCATCTCCCCATCCCCATACTAACGGACAACAAACACGACCTTCTCTCCCCGCACTGGTACTGATGCTGTTTCCTTCTTTTTCTTGGCTGTGTACTGTCTAGTGGAGCTGTCGGCCATCGACCGCGGGGTTGGCGGTGGAAGGGCCCCGAGGGTGCTCTGCCCACAAGGCATCACCCTCGGTCGTTCCATCGGGACGAGCACCGTGTGGAACGGTACATTCCTTTACGGCTCTGCCTCAGTAAGTTGAAACGCGTCTTATTGCCATGTTCCCATTGTGCACAGATCTTTTGCAGCCTGCTCCATATTTGATTTTGCTCCCTAAATGCATGCTAACATTCCCGACGGACGCATTTATAGAGGGGCAACTGTCACACAACTCTCCTCCACCTCATCTATCAAGCAGTATGGAAGCCATCGTCTCTCTCTTTGGGGCCAACCCTGTGGCCATCACATTCCCAGAGTCCTCCTCACCAAGTCTCCTGGACCTGAAGCAACACCTTTTTGACTTGTATCACATCCCTATCGAGGACCAGCGTATTCAAACCGCAGGAGGAGCTCCACTTTCGACAGGCAACTATGACGACGATGACCAGGTTCCACTCTTTGAGAACTCATCGACGACTGGAGGGCAGCAGGCGATCAGGTGCTTTGGCCTGACAGCACGGTTGAGCGGAGGCAAAGGAGGTTTTGGAAGCATGCTGCGTGCGCAAGGTGGCCGTATGTCCTCCCAAAAGTCAACCAACACCGATGCTTGCCGTGACCTTAGCGGCCGTCGCATCAAGACTGTCAACGAAGCGAAAAAGTAAAGCATCCATCGACCTCTATCAGGAAGAATAGGAGGATGAGTTTTGTCATTTTGCTGGCGGTTAGTGCGTTGTCAACGATCATACACACTGACTATAGGTGTTCGTTCTATGCCGTTTTTATCACCTGCGCAATAGGATGGCAGAGTATATTCAAAAGGAACCCGAGCGAGCCAAGGCCAAGAAGGAGAGTCTGAAGCGCAAAATTGAAGAGAGACTTGAAGTGGCAGAACGACCGACTCGAAAACATCGATTTGAGGATTCAAAGTACTTTGATGACGCAGAGGAGCAAGTCGAGGAGGTGAAGAGTGCTGTCGCGGCTGCAATCAAGAACACCGCAACTGCCGATGTAAAAGGAAAAGGAAAAGGAAAGGCCAAGGAGGAGATCGTGGAGAAGAAAAAGTCTTCAGCAGTGAAGTCATTGGGCATGTGGTTAGTATCACTGATGGGCTGGACGTTTCTTGAAATGACTGTGTGGCATAAGGGAGGCAGGCTTTTGGTGGGCCTGGTACTAAACCTGCTCTTTTTTTTTTCCTGTGTGTCCGCTTTAGGGATGACATGTCAGATTACGAATCATCGGAAAACGAGGAAGAAGACGAACAGGAGGACGACGAGGAAGACGAGGAAGAGGCTGAGGATTCGGATGAGGCTCAGGTCCCCAGTGCCAGCTCGTCGTCATCGTCCAGGCCAGCCAAGGCCAAGGCCAAGGTGTCAAAGGCCAAGGTGTCAAAGGCAAAGGTCAAGTAAACTTCTACAATACCTCAGTCGTGGATCGAAACGACCAAGCCGAACCCAGATATTAAAACACTCATTCGTACGCGTAATAAATCACATCATAGCTGTCTGGAGGCGGATTGTCATGTTCCCCTTATGTTGGTTATTTTCCCCGCCTGGATCGGTAGCATTGTTAATTGAATCCCTGAAAACCAGAAGAACAAACAGGATCCAGGAAGGACCGAGGAAGGATCGAGGAAGAATCTATGCACCCATGGACAATTGCACGACAATGCAACGCAATCCCTTCTTGGACTTCCAGGAGTGTTATCGTATCAGATCACCATCTTACCGGCTTGCTTCCCCGCAAATACCCATAAGGGAGATGGCCTCCCCTTTGTCCTACGGAAGTTTTAGTACTATACCGTACCAGTTCAGGTATTGTTACGTCAAAGCGGCTAAAGGATGGCACTGCGATCACTCTACGTGCTCACCTTTCCCCGCAACATTGGGGTAGTTGCATCGGAGAAAATCGAGTTAGGGACACAGCGACATGATCAGTTTTTTTGAGTGACATGGAGACACCTTCCTATGGTTAGCGTATTGGAACACGGTCTAATTCCTAGGATTTACTGACGCGTCTACTTTGGATACCACGGGACCTAGTGCCGTGGAGTGATGATAAACTTGACGAGGACCCAGAACCCAGAGGAGGTAAGAGATGTTACTGTGCATTCGTTGCTCCACAACATTGTCACTCACCTGTTTGCGATAGTACAATCAGATTATGCCCTATCTGTAAGTGTGCCCAAGCGTTCGACCAAGTGCACGACGCGTGGCCTTGTACATGGAACCCTCCTCTTCCAGATGGGCAATGCAGAGACCCTGCTGACATGTCAAGCGAAAGGGCAATGCTGATCTCACTTGTTCGATCGTCTGCCTGCTTTCTACTAATAGGAACTGGTGATCCGTTCACAGGAAGGAAGAGAGTAGACCATGTCGCTTCTTCTCGAGTCGTTAGAGTCAGCAGAGCGCAAGCTGCTCGAAATTACAGTCCCCCCCCCCTTGGATGGCTCGAGTACCGCCGCATGACGAGAGCCGACAATGGCGTGAAAATGAACATGAAATGTGCGTTTGCATGAATTGGACATGGCGGTTATCAGGTGGTACTTTTGGTTGTGTATTTGGTATGGTATGATTGATGTGAACTGCCACGCCAGCTACATGGTACGTACACCCAGACGTTTATTGTGAAGCTACGGCTCTTTGATTCCCCCCTGTCGCTCGTCGTGGAGATCTCAGTCAATCATGTGTCTGGGGTCATGTTCCATCCATTTTGAAATGAACCAGGCCCGATAAGTAGGAC
>Ga0247824_10000824_pt1 | contig 16300 bp, 16 predicted proteins | sample 13C_PalmiticAcid_FD_194412 | JGI IMG/M metagenome (GOLD analysis project Ga0247824, IMG submission 194412) | Soil microbial communities from agricultural site in Penn Yan, New York, United States - 13C_PalmiticAcid_Day48 | ecosystem: Environmental > Terrestrial > Soil > Agricultural land... | reverse complement strand
GTCTGTTCCGTCCCTAATCTCATCGCTACGAATAGCCATTCGAGATGGACTACACTGTCGTTTTTGCAACACTTTGCGAAATCGTCGCTCTTGCCTACAAAAAGTTTGATACCCAACAAGCCAACATCATCACAAATTCAGAAGTGTTCTATAAAATCGATGTTCGCCTCAAGGTAATAATAATACGATGATGGGCATAAGAAAAAGGTGTCGACAGATCATCAAGTCGAATAGATCGTGAAAAGGGACTGTAAAAGGTGCTAATATGGTTCATTCGTCCTTTGTTCCTTAGAAAATTCTGAACAATGCGACAAGGGAGCTGGAGGCTATGGCACGCGGGGCCATGCAAGAAGAACTCAACTCTATAGACCCGATCTCTAGCATCATGACGGATTGGGATCTATAAGGCTATGGCGCTTGGTCACTAAATCACTTTCTGTACACTAAAGGGTCTTCCCAACCACGTTGTAAAAAAACATCGGTAACAGTTTTATTATTCTAAGCATTAGGGTATAATGTGGTGATGATGATGACGATCTATTGTGGTCTGTAAATACCAGAGTCCTCAATCTGATTCATGAGAATCAGATCCGTATCCTTATATGAACCCTTGTCCTCGTAGGATGGAACTGTCATGGGAGAAAAGTCCGAGTAGTCACTCAGACCATCCTGATACATGAAACGGCCCTTGACAATCTCATGAGGACTGTGAGGAACTTCATTGATCCATGAGGTGCCCGCTGATCCTTCCTGCGGCGCATGTGTCGGTGAAGGGTATGATATCGGATAGGAAAATGGGTGAAAGGAGCCGCTGGTAGCTATGGGAGAGTGTGGTGGAGATGGAATGTCTTTCTGAGACCATAATTGCCGCGAGATCCGTCCCTGTGGACCTCTCCGAGACGGTGCTCCTCCGTCATCACTTGTCGGGCTGTGTATCAATGGAGCAAAGTGTGGATTGCGAGGAGACTTTGTGCTTGGTGAAGAAGGGTTGGTACTGTCTGTGCTTGGAGTAGGTGGGGGTTCATCGGTAGAATTTTTGATGCTGTTCTGTGCCGTTTACCGCGCACTCTGAAGAGAAGGAATCCAACGGCGGCAATCGCAAGCGCAACACCTCCAAGAACACCCCCTACGATCACGGCAACCTGAGAAGGGCTGTTGGCTACCGAGTTGCCTGGGTTGTTTGGTGAAGGCGATCCAGGAGATGTTGGGGACAAAGTCGGGGTGCTTCGAGGAGTCCTGGTTGCTGACGGAGGCGGGGCGATGTAGGTCGTTGTCCAGAGGCTGGCTTTGAGATCGTAGCTAAGCGTCGAGTTTACTGGGCCGCTATCGTAAGCGCTTTCGCCGCTCCAAGAAATGAAGTAATCTCCTGAAGCCGCACATGCTGAATTCGAACGCTTAGGGGCGGTAGGTCCTTTTGTCCAAGTCAAGGTCGCCACGTCCAGCACGGAGATGTCCCCAGAGGTCACATCCAAATCACTGTAACCGCCGAAAAAAACCAGCTTGGCGCCATCGTATGCCGGTACAAAACAGGCTTCACGGCGGAAAGCAGGTACCGTTCCTTTCATGCTTGTGCTCAAGTCGCTCCACCCTTCCGTTGAGCTGTATGAAAACAATTTCCAGCTCTGAACAGTTTTACTTTGATCCATTCCACCAAAGAGGAAAATTTTCTGTGAAGAGGCGCTCCATGCCATTGAGAGATACTCTGTTTCGTTCAGCTGCGGGGGCATGGCTACTTTGTCGTAACTGGGTCCTGCCGTATTGATCCTCATCATGTAGTTCGGGAAAGCGTTCGGGACATAGATGAGTCCATTCTCGATGTCAGTAACCGCCCCGAAATCACGGATGTTGCCATCACCACTGCTCGATTCCACGTATGGATCCGTGCCCCATATCTTCTGCTCAAAGTTGTAGGCGTAGAATCGATTCGAATAGCTCGTAAGCCATAGTTTGCCGTCGGGCGAGATGGTGTTTGAGGAGCTTAATACAGGGAGGCCATCCTTTAGTTGCTCATACTTGGGGCTACTCGTGGTCCAATTCGTGGATAGGTCGATCATAAAGGTCTCGGCAATGGTAGTCTCCCCCGATGCCTTTCCTCCGCCGATGAACAGTCCTCGACCCTCAACAAAGGTGCTGAAAGTTGAATATTTAGGACGGAAAAATTGTGCATGGACGGCAGGGGAATGTGGTAAGCAGGTTAAAAGCAGGAACAGAAAGAATGCTGTGGTGGTGGTGCTGATGACTGGAGGGGCAGGCCGAGGCATGACTTTGGCATGGGGGAGCAAGTGGGTTGGGAAGAAAGAAAGAAAGAAAGAAGAACGAAACAAATGTTTGTGGCTCCGATCCACATTGCATGGGACGAGCACATCATAACGTTCACCCAATGGCGTTGCTAGACTGGCGCCAGGAACACCTGTGAATTCATGATGGACCCCAATCGACGATCAATGTTGGCCTTCAATCCTCACAACAATCAATGATGACCCTTCCCTTCCTCACAAGCATTGTCCGCTCTTTGCCTCATGTTGGCAGCGTCCCTCCCAAGCGCATCCGTCCTGAACAATAAGGTTGATGAAGCTTTGGCGTGGATATGAGAGAGCCCTTCATTGTTTTGACGGTTGTACAGCGACCTAATTCATAACGTGGGAGCCCATCTGCAAACAGAATCTTGACATCTTGCCTATGTTTGTGGAGAGGCTGCGTATTTGCAATAACAATTTTATTATTCTAAGCATGAGGGTATAAGGCGATGATGATGATGATCTATTGTGATCTGTAAATACCAGAGTCCTCAATCTGATTCATGAGAATCAGATCCGTATCCTTGTATGAACCCTTGTCCTTGTAGGATGGAACTGCCATGGGATAAAAGTCCGAGTAGTCACTTAGATCATCTGGTCTGTGAATACTAGAGTCTCAATCTGATTCATGAGAATCAGATCCGTATCCTCGTGTGAACCCTTGTCCTCGTAGGATGGAACTGCCATGGGAGAAAAGTCCGAGTAGTCACTTAGATCAGTATCCTTGTATGAACCCTTGTCCTCGTAGGATGGAACTGCCATGGGAGAAAAGTCCGAGTAGTCACTTAGACCATCTGGTCTGAATACTAGAGTCTCAATCTGATTCATGAGAATCAGATCCGTATCCTCGTATGAACCCTTGTCCTCGTAGGATGGAACTGCCATGGGAGAAAAGTCCGAGTAGTCACTTAGACCATCTTGATACATGAAACGGCCCTTGACAATTTCATGAGGGTTCTGAGGACCTTCATTGATCCATAAGGTGTCCATCGATCCTTCCTGCGGCGCATGTGTCGGTGAAGGGTGTGATAGTGGATAGGAAAACGGATGGAAGGAGCCGCTGGTAGCAAAGAGAGAGTGTGGTGGAGATGGAATGTCTTTCTGAGACCACAATTGCTGCGAGATCCGTTCCTGCGGGCCCCTCTGAGATGGCACTCCTCCGTCACTCGAAGGGTTGTGTATCAATGGAGCAGAGTGTGGATTGCGAGGAGACTTTGTGCTTGGTGAAGAAGGGTCGTTATTGCCTGTAGGTGGAGGTTCGACCGAGTTTTTGATGCTGTTCCGTGATCGTTTACCGCGCACTCTGGAGAGAAGGAATCCAACGGCGGCAATCACAAGCGCAACACCTCCAAGAACACTCCCTACAATCACGGCAACCTGAGAAGGGCTGTTGGCTACCGAGTTGCCTGGGTTGTTTGGTGAAGGCGATCCAGGAGATGTTGGGGACGAAATCGGGGCGCTTCGAGGAGTCCTGGTTGCTGACGGAAGCGGAGCGATGTAGGTCGTTGTCCAACGGTTGGCTTTGAGATTGTAGCTAAGTGTCGATTGCACTACTTCGGTGCTGATTCCGGTGTCGTGTTCGCCACACCAAGAAATGGAGTAATCTCCTGAGGCCGCACAAGCCGAATTCGTGCCCATATCGTTCGCAGGGGCGTCAGGTCCTTTTGTCGAAGTCAAAGTCGCCACGTCGTCTATTTTGGGGGGTTTTTTTTTTGGGTCGTCTACTGCTCAGGCGTTATAATATGGAAAAATGCCACAACGATTAGAGTTACAGGAAACGTGACTAGGCCATTAAGGTACTCTTTCTTGGGTGCTTTGAGTCTTCTTCCTTGGCAGCCGCAGGAGCAGGGCGCCAACAAGAGGAGCATGGGAAGGGTCTTCTTGACAGGAGAAGGTGGTCAGAAGGTGTGCAGAAAACAGCAGGGCTCAAATTTCAGGGCTCAAATTTCATTTCAGTCACACCCTAAAACCACATCACACCCACCACACCCACCACACCCACGCATGGTGCAAGCCGTTTGCGGGATGACACTGAGGTTTGCATGGGAAGACTGCGCTTGGTGATGATCAAGGATATGTGATTGTATGGTGGGCGTCACAGCGGTGGGTGAATGCAGGAAGAGAGGATGGTGGATGAAGAGAGGAGAGGGGGAAGGAAGGAGAGGAGACGGAGGGGAGGAAAATGATGAAGCAGACCCATTGATGTTGGGACAGGTCAAACGTACGTTCACTGGGTTGGTTGTTGGTTTGTTGAGGGTGAGAGGGAGGGGTCGGCTTGTTCGGCTTGTTCGGCTTGTTCGGCATGGCACAAACTGCAGGCGTCGCTGGGTTGTGGTCAAGGAGGTGTAATTGTATGGTAGGTGTCACGGTGAGAGGTAGAAGCAGGAAGAGAGGATGGGGAGGAGTGGAGAAACAGGGTGTATATGAGTGGTAGTGACAGCAATCCCAAATGAAGATGCACGTCAAACATGGAGCCTAATGACTGGCGATCAAGAGGGTGTGGTGAAAAGGAGGGGTTTGTGGATGGGTTGCACAGCCAAACGGGTGCGTGGTATGTGCTCTGCGTCCGCAACATTCAGTAACGTACCAGATTCAAAGAAAGGGTGCCACACTGCCCAGCAAAGCGGGCGGGTTCCCCCTAGGCCAGTACGAAGATGTCCGCAAAGGCTATACTTGACTCATTGAAACCACCAAAAAAAACCATCTTGGTGCCATCGTATGCCGGGACAAAGCAGGCTTCATAGCGGAAAGTAGGTACCGTTCCTTTCATGCTCGTGCTCAAGTCGATCCAACAGGGTAGAAGCAGCAACAGGTACAAGAGGGCGGTGGTGCTGCTGGCGGCTGGAGAGGCAGGCCGAGGCATGACTTTGGCATGGAGTAAGTGGAAAGGAATGAAGACAGGCGGGAGAAGGCAGAGGTTTGGAAGGGTTGGAAGAAAGAGAACAAAAAGTTTGTTGACTCTGATCAACTTGCATGGGAAGCACATGTGTAACGTGTCCAATTGCATTGTCAGATTGTTAGAGCTCAGGTTGGGCCCTAATCGATGATGAGTCTTCAGTCCTTACAACCATCAATAACAATCCCTTCCTTCCTCACAAGCATTGTCTGCTCTCTGCCTCAGGTCGGCAGCATCCCACTCTCCCCAGCGCATCCGTTCTGAACGATAAAGTTTGCATGGATAGAGAACCTCTTTGTTTCGACAGTTGTACGACATCTAAAAGCTTCATTGTCCATGGATCAGAAACTTGATTCATGGACATCTTGTCTAAATCTTTGTAGAGAGGCTGCGGAAGACATTGAGAGAGAGAGTCATTGTGTTTGCAATTAGGGGTCCAGCTCCGTCTTATCCCCAGGCGTTAGGTTCTGACCGACGATCTGTCCGGAATCACTTTTAGCGTAAGCACTCGTAGCAATGGATCCTTGAGTCGACAAAGAATCATAGTAGTAAGAAAGATCCATCTTGTCGCCAATTGTCGAACTTTGACTCATCGGTCCATGTGGTGAAGACTGTCCCGTAGTTTGATTAATAGTTTTTAAGAGAGGTGGTGGATAGGTAGTATCCGAACCGAATGGCCGCCGGTAATACGGAGGCAAGTCAGTTGTACTCGGTATTGGATTGCTTGAATGAGTAGACGATGGAGACTGAAGCACAACCTCAATTGGGAGTGAAGTGTGAGGGTCCAGAGTCCGGTGGTCCTGCGGGAATGCTTGAGAATTCGGAGAATGTGGGTCCCTGCCAATATCCTGTGTAGAAAACTTGTCCTTCACGGGGGACTCATGTGGATGACGACCATTGCCACCAGCCGAACCAGGCACTGAAGGGTCGCGAGGTTTGTGAGTGTTGTCTTGTGTACGTCTACGGCGATGTCTTCGATAGAGGAGAAGTGCACACGCAACAAGTACTGCAACAACCACTCCAAGCACTCCTGCTACAATCACAATGGCTCGATGCGAGTTGTCTGTTGAGTTTCCGGAGCTGCTTGTAGAAGGTATTCCAGAAGGCGCTCCAGGAGATGTTGAGGACGGAATGGAATTGCTCAGAGTCGATGTTGTTGATATTGGTACAGCAACATAGCTCGATGTCCAAAGGTTGGTCTTCATGTTGTACACCGCCGTTGTATCCTTCAATCCGGTTTCATCAAGGCCGCCAACACCTCCCCACGTAACGAAGTAGTCCCCTGATACTCCACATGCCGCTTCTCCGCGCTGATCCTTCTTAGGAGGAATAGTGCCGCTTGTCCATGTCAAAGTAGCGACATCAAACAAGAAGATCTCCGGAAGCAGTTCGACTCGATCCATTGTGTATCCGCCAAAATAAATCAGCTTGGTACCACCATACGCAGATACAAGACACGATGCCTTGCGTGGTGTTGGAATCGGCCCTTTCATGTCCTTGGTCAGATCTTTCCAGCCGCCTGCTTGGTCATATGAATGTGCATTGAAACTCCCAATCCTGACGGACGATCCTGTATCGCCTCCGAAAAAGAACATCTGCCGCGAAGATGCACTCCATGCTACAGAGAATTCATTCGATCGTATCAACGATGGTGCCATCGTCACTCTACTCTGAGACTTTGCTGTCAAGTTCACCACCATCATGTCGCCATCGAAGGCATTGGGAATGTAAATGAGGCCGGTCTCTGGGTCCGTTGTCGCTGTTATGCGGTGAAAGAGTTCTCCAGGAAAATTGAATATAACTGTCCAGCTCGATGTCCCAATGTCGTTGATGCGGCACTCGGCAGAGGAGCACATCAGCCATTGTTTGTCATCAGCTGAGAGAGCACTTGGCACACGTTCCACAGCAGGTGCCTCAGGTAAAGGGTTGAACTTGGGACTACTCGTATTCCAGGATACAGAAAGGTCAATCGAGAAGGACTGTGCAAGAGGAGCGGATACACCATCTGGGTATCCAGCAGCGATGTACAGTGCTTGACCCTCAACAAAGTTGTAGAAGGGCCCCCTGGTCACAGTAGGACGAAATGATTGTGCATTAGCCGAAGGATAGAGGTATGTACAGGCAATAAGAAGGAGGAGGGTGGTAGTTGCTCCTGAGGCTAGAGAGGATTGGGGCATAGCGATGGCCGAAGGAGTTGAATAGGGACAGAGAAAACGAGGAGAGGGTAGTTGGAAAGAAAAGAGGCGAGGGGCGAGAGATGAAGGCGCACACTTTCCAAATATTTATGACACGCATTTGATGAGGCTCACAATCTACAAGGCTATGCCCTGTACCTCATCTAGTTGGCCAACGCCCTTGGATAATTGGCATGTTGAGCCTTGGGTCGACCAGCTCTCTCTTCTGGTGCTACCTTGCTCTTATGTATATATATCGATTTCGATCGACAACTAGACAGCATAGGACCACTGCATGAGGCCAAGAAATGTCGATCAACAATCGTTTCGTTGGCGTAGACTTTATGGTATTGCAATACTATTGCGGGTATAGAATCTAGTCCGTGGTCGTCCTTGTCGGTGTCTTTGCGGGTCCCAATTCCACAATTGAGAACAATCGAAGAACACATACACCTTATTAAAAGCTGACAAGCTCTGTTTTGTCGCCAGGTGTCAGGGTTCGACTCAAGATCGCTCCATGTGGTGTCTCAACTGGGAATGCCGTGCGAGGGTCCAGCTTCTGGTTGGCCAACGGGAATGACTGGGAAATCCATGGATGTGGGACTCTGCCAATGCTTTCAGCGGAAAACTTGTCCTTCACGGAGGGTTCATGTGGGTAACAACCAATGTCATCAGCTGAATCAGGCGCTGTAGGGTTCTGAGGCTTGCGAGTGTTGTCCTGTACACGTCTACGACGGTGTCTTCGAATTAAGAGAAGTGCCAATACAATAAATGCAACCACCACCACAAGAACTCCCGCTACAATAGCAATAGTTCGATGCGAATTGTCTGATGAGTTCCCTGAGCCGCTTGTTGAAGGTGCTCCGGATGATGTTAGGGACGGAATGGAGTTGTTCTGGGTCGTTGCTGTTGATATTGGTGCAGCAACATAGCTCGATGTCCAAAGGTTGGTCTTCATGTCATACACCGCCGTTGTATCTTTCAATCCGGCTTCATCATGGCTGCCAATACCTCCCCATGTGATGAAGTAATCTCCTGATACTCCACATGCCGCTGCTCCACGTTGATCCTTCTGAGGAGGAATAGTGCCGCTTGTCCATGTCAAAGTAGCGACATCGAACAAGAAGATCTCAGGACGAAGCTCGACTCGATCCTTTGTGTATCCACCAAAGTAAATCAACTTGGTGCCACCATACGCAGATACAAGACACGATGCCTTGCGTGGTGTTGGAATCGGCCCTTTCATGTCCTTGGTCAGATCTTGCCAACCGCCCTGCTTGTCGTATGAGTATGCATTAAAGTACTCAATCTTGCCGGACTCCGTAGTGCCTCCGAAATAGAACAGCTTCCGCGAAGATGCACTCCAAGCTGCCGAGTAGTCTTTCGATCGTATCAACGCTGGTGCCATCATCACTCTACTGTAAGTTTTTGCTGTCAAGTTCACCACCATCATGTCGGTATCGAAGGCATTGGGAATGTAGATGAGGCCGGTCTCTGGGTCTGTTGTGGCTGTATTGCGACTGAAGATTTCACCAGGCAACTTGAAGAGTACTGGCCAGTCTGATGTCCCGATATCATGAACGCGGCACTCGTCAGAGGAGCACATCAGCCATTGCTTGTTATCAAGCGAGAGGGCACTTGGCGCACGTTCCACAGCAGGTGCCTCCAACAAAGAGTCGAACTTGGGACTTGTCGTATCCCAAGATACAGAAAGGTCAATCGAGAAAGACTGTGTAACGGGAAGACTGGAAGCACCATCTGGTGACCCGCCGGCGATGTATAATGCTCGACCCTCAACAAAACTGTAGGAGGGATCGCGCACCAAGATAGGACGATAGGATTGTGCATGAGTTAGAGGACATGGGGATAAGCACGCAAGGAGGAGGAGGAGGGAGAGGACAATAACGGTTCTTGAGGGTAGAGAGGTACAACAAGACATGGTGAGGATCTGGGGGATTAAAGGAGGGCGGACAGAAGGAAGAGAGGAAATGAGAAGTGACATGACAATATCTGCCGTGGGACATTGCACTCGTTGGCTGTGGTGGTGGCTGCTGTGGGGCGAAGAGCCAACAAAAATTGTTCCCGGCGGTGTAACAATGAACGTTTGTCTTGCAGTGGGCAAAAGGCTACAACCTGCAGGTGTGGTGTGAGCCTGATTCCTTTTTGTTGCAAATCACAGCCCCAAACATCTAACATATGCTCGCCATTCTCGTACAGCATTTGACGTTCGTATCCCTGTCCATTTAGGTCCCATCTGGCTCCCTTTGACTTGTTCGTGGGAATGAAGCCATGATAACGCTAGGCAAACACCATCCTTCGTTGAAATGTTTTGCCGTCTCTTCTTTGCTTCTACCTCAAAACGACCCCCCTTTTCCAGCACTTGACGCAACACAAGTATCCATTGGTGCTGACGATAGTTTTGTCCATCTTTGGCTTGCTTGGATACCGATGTGGTGAGGTCAAGGGCCGGGTGGCGACGAGTCTACCGTGAGACTTCCGCTCACGCATGGTGATGAACAGATGAATCTCTCTGTTGCATTCTTTGATAGATCGCATGAGTTCGCAAGTTTGGAGTCCATCTTATCCCATGTAGGCCGACTTCCCTGATTACTGCCAGTCCCCAGACGACCACCACATCGGGCCAACACCCGGTAGAAACTCGCCTCCGCTATCCACACACGATGCGTTAGGAGCTCCTCTGGACCGAGTATTGTGGTATGTCTTCGCATAAAACCGTGATCCTGGCATTCACGTATGAGTCCCAATTGTTGACCACGTCCTAACTGAGCCCGATTGTATCCAGAATACTCTTGGTAGCGGTACTAAAAGAATAGACCGTGGTGCGTGCAAAGCAAAGGAAACAGACACAGCTTCAGCACGCGGAGCAGACATCCTGCTTGTTTGGGCCACGTCAATGTCCCTCGCATGAACCTTACTTGATTATCTGTCTACACTCGGTCCAGCTATCCTCACGTTGCTCTGAGACGTCCTAGACCACTCATCTCGGATCGAGATTCCGAAGACGGACCAGAATTACACTGGACGACACATTTTGTTGTGGTTACTGGAGTCTGCGCTTTCGTTTGTCACACTTGCATTCACAGGACGTAAATGTAGCTCGGTCCCGCGACATCGGCAAAGAGTGATCGTCCTCATTCGATTCCAGGCGTGTGACGAGTAACATTGCTTCTTCTCAGAACGATTTTTGAGATGGATGGTCAAGTTGCGGTAGCTCAAACAGTGACTTGACGACTGTTGCGACATCCAAGAGCCACGTTACGATTCATTGTCCGATACGAAGGACGTTAGATCGAGGCAATGGTCTTTGAAACCGCCGCTGGCATAAAGCAATCTACCAGGTATCAAAGGCATGGTGTATCCATTAGCAACAATGCACGCCTAGCAACGTTTACGCACGCTCAAAACCACCTCAGTCGTCGCATATTGAGGTAATCGGACAGGAAGACTGAATGAACGGATCTTACGATGAGAGTGGATCGACAATGTTCCTTGACCAAAGCCTTGCGAGAGCAGCGTACGATACAGGGTTGCCTCTGAAATATAATCGCTTCCGCTTCATGCTACCGAGGATTCATTCGAGGTTATCAGCGCCGGTGTCCATTATCACTTTTACTCTGGAACATTGCTGTCAAGTTCACTGCTATCACACCGGTGTTGAATGCGTTAACAAAACAAGTGAGGTCGCTCTCTGGGTCTGTGGGCGCTTTTTGACAGTGAAACTCCGGGTCCCTTGAAGAGTGCTGAACTTGGAACGACTCGTATTCCAGGATACAGAAAGGTTAACCTAGAAGGGCTATGGAGGGGGTAGAATAGCTCCTTCTTGGAGTTTACCTGCGATGTACAGCGCTCGGCCCTCAACGGAGTTGTAGAAGGGGAGCCTGGTCACAACAGCACCAAAAAAGTGGTGCATGGACCAAAGGATGTGAGCATGTTCAGGTAAGGGAAGGACAAGGGCGGTGGTCCTCTTGAATATAGAAAATTGTCGCGTGACATGGCGATGACTCGAAGAGCTTAGAGATGACAGAGAGAACGAAAGGAGGTAAGCTGGCTTGAGAGGAAGAAAGAAAGAGGCGAGATGTGAAGCAACCAACCTTATTCGCGAACGACTGTTCAAACGAGTTACATCGTCGGTGCACCTTGGGTGGCGTACTTCAATATTCTGCTGGCGGAGGACGAGCTTCGAGAGTTCCTTGACTTGCTCAACAAACCAGATCTCCGGTATTATAGGGTGGGATCAACAGGCAATGGCACTGGGTCACTGAATCACTTCCTGTACATTGGTTGCGCAATCGAGGACGACTCGATCGTATCGTGAAAGCATTCTTTTGTTGTTGTAATCAAGGGTAGGATGGTGGTGACGATGGTCTATTGTGGTCTGTAAATACCAGAATCCTTCATCTGATTCATGAGAATCAGATCCGTATCCTTGTAAGAACCCTTGTCCTCGTCGGATGTGACAATTTCATGAGGACTGTAGGGACCTTCCGTGATCCATGAGGTGTCCATCGATCCTTCCTGTGGCGCACGCGTCGGTGAAGAGTATGATATTGAATAGGAAACGGATGAAAAGACGCGCTGATAGGTACGGGAGAATGTGGCTGCAACGGAATGCCTTTCTGAGACCATAGTTGCTGCGAGATCCGTCCCTGTGGACCTCTCCGAGACGGTACTCCTTCATCACTTTTAGGGTTTTGTATCAATGGAGCAAAGTGTGGATTGCGAGGAGGCTTCGTGCCTCGTGAAGAAGAGTCGGTATTGCCTGTGCTTGGAGTAGGTGGAGGTTCAGCTGTAGAGTTTTTGATGCTGCTCCGTGCACGTTTGCGCCGCACTCTGTAGAGAAGGAATGCAACCGCAGCCGCAACTGCAGCAACTCCAAGAACACTTCCCACAATCACGACAACCTGAGAAGGGCGTTGGCTACCGAGTTGTCTGGGTTGTTTGTTGAAGGCGATCCAGAAGATGACGGGGACGAAATCGGGCCGCTTCGGGGAGGCGGAGCGATATAGGTCGTTGTCCAACTGCTGGCTTTGAGATCGTAGAGAAGGGTCGAGTTCGTAAAGTCGTTGCCATATTGGCTTTCGCCGCCTTGTCCGCACCAAGAAATGAAGTAATCCCCCGAGGCCCTGAATTCCCACGCCTATCCTTTGCAGAGGTGCTTGGTCCTTTTGTCCAAGTCAAAGTCGCCACGTCCAGCACGAAGATGTCCCCAAAGGCCAGAGTTGAGCCATCAAAACCACCAAAAAAAACCATTATATGCCGGGACAAAGCAGGCCCATTTGCGGAAAGCAGGTATCGTTCCTTTCATGCTTGTGCTCAGGTTGATCCATCCTTCTGTTGAGCTGTATGAAAATGCTTTCCAGCCCTGGAGAACACCCGTGTCATCCATTCCTCCCAGGAAGTACAGTTTCTGTGAATATGCACTCCATGCCACTGAGACGTGGAACGACTTGTTCATATGTGGAGGCATGGCTACTTTGTCGTAGCTGGGTCCTGCCGTATTGATCCTCATCATGTAATTTTGGAAAGGGGCATATATGAGTCCATTCTCGACATCGGTGACCGCCCCGAATTCATGGCCATCAGCATCACCACCACTGCTCAACTGAAGGTACAGGTTCCATGTCCCATTTGTCCCCATTTCGAGACTATAAGCAGAGAACCGACCCCCGTACCCCACAATCCATAGTTTGCCGTCGGGCGAGATGCGTTTTAGCTCTCGTCACTGGTATAGCCATCTCCTAGTTCCTCATACTTGGGGCTGCTTGTAGTCCAATTCGCCGACAGGTCGATCATGAAGGCCTGGGGGATGCCACTAGCCACTCCCGGTGCTTTCCCTCCGCCGATGAACAGTCCTCGACCATCGACAAAGGTGTTGAAAGATGAATGTCTAAGTGTAGGACGGAAGGATTGTTGTGAATGGACAGTAGGGGAATGCGATAGGCATATTAGGAGCAGGGACAGGACCGTGGTGATGCTTGTAGTTGGAGAGGAAAGTCGAGGCATGGCTTTGGCATGGGAACAAGCGGAAAGGGCGATGACGATGGGAGTGGGAGGCAGTGAGAGAAGTGGTTGGGAAAGTTTGGGAAGAAAGAAAGAAAAAGGTTTTGCTGATCTGTGATCTGATTAACTTGCAGGCTTTCAATCCTCACAGCCCTCCAGAGAATACTCTTTTGTTTCGACAGTGGCACAGCATGTAGTTTAGGAGCCCATCTATTACATCTGCTTGCATCAAGTGTCAAATTCTGCTTTATCACCAGGCGTCAAGCTCTGACCTGCGATCGACCTAAAAGCATTACTGCCAGTAGCGCTAGTAGAAATGGATCCTTGAGTCGACAAAGAATCATCGTTGTAAGAAAGATCCATCTTGTCGCCAATCTTCGAGCTTTGACTCATCACTACATGTTGTAGAGACTGTCCCGTAGTTTGATTGCTAGTTTTCAAGAGAGGTGGTGGATAGGTAGTATCACAGCCGAATGGCCGATGGCAATACGGAGGCAAGTCAGTTGTACTCGGTAATGGATTGCTTGAATGAGTAGACGATGGAGACTGAAGCGCAACCTCAATTGGGAGTGAAGTGTGAGGGTCCAGAGTCCGGTGGTCCTGCGGGAATGCTTGAGAATTCGGAGAATGTGGGTCCCTGCCAATATCCTGTGTAGAAAACTTGTCCTTCACGGAGGATTCATGTGGATGACGACTATTGCCACCGGTCGAATCAGGCGCTGAAGGGTTGCGAAGTTTGTAAGCGTTGTCCTGTAGACGTCTACGGCGATGTCTTCGATAGAGGAGAAGTGCACACGCAACAAGAGCTGCAACAACTCCAAGAACTCCCGCTACAATCACAATGGTTCGATGCGAGTTGTCTGATGAGTTTCCTGAGCTGCTTGTAGAAGATGTTCCAGATGATGCTCCAGAGGCTTTGGGGACGGGATGGAGTTGCTCTGAGTCGATGTCGTTGATATTGGTACAGCAACATAGTTCGATGTCCAAAGGTTGGTCTTCATGTTGTACACCGCCGTTGTATCCTTCAATCTGGTTTCATCAAGGCCGCCAACACCTCCCCATGTAATGAAGTAGTCCCCCAATACCCCACATGCCGCTGCTCCACGTTGATCCTTCTTAGGAGGAGCGGTACCATTTGTCCATGTCAAGGTGGCGACATCAAACAAGAAGATCTCAGGACGCAGTTCGACTCGATCCATTGTGTATCCGCCAAAGTAAATCAACTTGGTCCCTCCATACGCAGATACAAGACATGATCCCATACGTGGAGTCGGAATCGGTCCTTTCATGTCCCTTAGAGCCTTCCAACCGCCTGTTGTGTCGTATGAATACGCATTGAAGCGCTGAATCTCGACAGACGATCCTGTATCGCCTCCGAAAAAAAACATCTTCCGCGAAGATGCACTCCATGCTACCGAGAATTCTCTTTGAGCGTCGAGCAGCGCTGGCGCCATCATAACTTGATTCTGGGACTTTGCTGTCAAGCTCACTACTATCATGTCGGCATTCAAGGCATTGGGGATATAAATGAGGCCGGACTCTGTGTCTGTTGTCGCCGCAAGGAGGAAGCCTCCGGGTTCTTTGAACAGAACTGTCCAGTTTGATGTCCCAATGTCGTTGATGCGGCACCCGTGCAAGGAGCACATCAGCCATTGTTTGCCATCAGCTGAGAGAGCACTTGCCACACGTTCTGCAGCAGGTGCCTTTGGTAGAGAGTTGAACTTGGGACTACTCATATTCCAGGATACAGAAAAATCAATCGAGAAGGACTGTGAAAGGGGAGTTCCTCTGTATTCCTTGGCTCCTCCGGCGATGTACAGTACTCGACCCTCAATAAAGTTGTAAAAGGATCCACAAGTCACAATTGGACGAAAGGATTGCGCATGGACTGAAGGACACAGGCATATTGAGGCAAGCAGGAAGAGGAGGAAGGTAATTGCTCCCAAGTCCAGTGAAGCGTCGCGGCACATGGTGGTAACCTGGGGGGCGAGTGGGGATAGAGAAGAACAAGGAAGGAAGGGTTGAAGCTTGGATGAAAGAAAAGGAGTGAGAGTCGCACACTTTTTCAAAATTGACTCTCAAAGAACAGCCAAACAACGACTCCATGCACAATAAGATTGAGGAGTATGTCGCATGTCGATAGCCTCAGATTGCCCACTCCGCCAGCATAAGTTTGGTGGCCCATCTGTTAATCGCAATTGGGCTGGACGGGCAAACGCCTTGGACAGTTGGCGTGTTGAACCATTGGATGACCAGCTCACTCTTCTGGTGCTACATAGCTCTCATCTATGCCGACATCGATCGATGGCATAGCACCACCGCGCATGGTGTTTCGTTGGTGTAGACTTTATGGCGTCTGTGTAGCTAACAACCTGGCCTCCATGTTGTCCTGGTCACAAATAGTCTCATAGCCATGGATATTAAGCTGTCGGCAATGCCCACGACCACTTTCGAAGACGGTGATCGCATGATTCCTCATCCCTTTTGGTCTCGTACTCTCTCTTGGTTGTCATCCTGAGATCCCGGAAGCGGTCAAGCTTAAAGACCCTTGCAGTGCAAAGGCTGAAAACAGGTGTTGTCCTGAGACTGTCGCGCTATCGCTTCCTTGAAATGAATAGCGGGGAGTTGTGAGTTGTGGAGGAGAGAAAGTTTACTCTGCATGTTGGTCGTGCAGATCCCTTTAGCTGCGCCACTCATTAAGCCAAATGAAGTCCTTGCCCGCTCGCTCCCTCTCTCTCTCTCACCTCACACACGGAGCCCTCGTTATGTCAACCGTTCTGCTTTTATTGTGAGTATCTGGATCTATCCCAGCTTGCCGAGGGCTCCACCAACAACCGAGCCGTTGTCTACGGAGGCACCGATTACGGAGTCTGCAAGATGTCAGAAACAGTGGGGATGACTGAAGCAGAATT
>Ga0247824_10000823_pt1 | contig 16340 bp, 19 predicted proteins | sample 13C_PalmiticAcid_FD_194412 | JGI IMG/M metagenome (GOLD analysis project Ga0247824, IMG submission 194412) | Soil microbial communities from agricultural site in Penn Yan, New York, United States - 13C_PalmiticAcid_Day48 | ecosystem: Environmental > Terrestrial > Soil > Agricultural land... | reverse complement strand
GTCAATAAACATCTGCCTAGTGGGGGGGGGGGGCTAGTTGTGACCTGGGGATCAGTTGTGAGTGCTGTGTGGCGAGGGGTTTGTACAGAAAAGTGAGGGCACCGACATTCCTGCCATTCTGTTTAACCTGTATCTGATCATCAATGGATTGGTGCTGTGTAGTGGGTCAGCACCACTCACACATCCTGTCGCCTCTCCTCTCCTCTCCTCTCCCCATCTCCTCTTCCCGCTTATACCTCCCTCTGTCACACCTACCATACAATAACACCTCCTTGACCACAACCAAGCGCCGCCTGCGGTTTGTGCTATGTGTAGACGCGATAGGACTGGCCCAGCTTGCGGATCGCGCAGTGTCCAAACTCCTACTACATACACTCACAAAGGACACATGGAGCGTGGTTTGGAGACACAAGCTGTTGGTCCGGGGGTCATTCAGCTCTGCACAGGGTTGTTCCCACTGTTTTGGGGCGGAGCCCTAAAGCAGCGAATCTTTGCTCGATTTGTGTCTGATCACTGGCCACCTCTTGCATCCCCACCTTCTTTCGACGACGCTTACAATAATTTATCCCTTGACGTCAAATTGGTGCTTTTGAAGACGATCTGTAACCCACCCTTTGGATCGTCTGCTTCTTGTTGTCTCCAAGGCCAACACCCTCGGCAACCGCCGCCGCCGCCACCACCAACACTATTAAATCAGGATGGGGGGTCGTGGTTGCCCTGTTGTTGTGTACTTCTGACACTGCCTGGGCCACCAAAATTTTTGAGCCCAGGGCAATTCAGCTCTTCGTGGTCGCTCATTCCTTGTTCGTTCTCATTCCTCTTTCCCCTGTTCAAAGGTGTTCCGCTGGGATCAGCCTCGCTTTTGTCTACTTGCCCTTCCTACCCGAACTTGCACCTGGTACTCGACAACTCGACCAAGACTAGCAGGTCTGAACAAGACTGGTAGGGCCACACACTCCACCTTTAGACTCGTCTTGTGCGACCCAGGCGACGGGGCGGTCAAATCATATGCAAAGCCGTAGATCGGCCATCTCCGGTGGAGCCATTAAGGCAGCCTCGATGTTCTTGATACACGTCCACAAGTTTAGGGTGCAATCTAACAGCTGTCGGACATCCTTTCCCTTTTTGTATTCCATCGCTGTGCAATGCTCTTCGTCCTCACCTTACTCTCTTACCGTCTCGATGACTATCTCAACTTTAGATCAGTCGGCCTCAGGTCGACTCTTGGCAGGATGGTAATGCCCCGCGTCAGGACGTATATAATGGAGGTGTCTTGAACACCATCCTTCGACATACAAACTCGTTCTCTCAAAGACTCGCCCATTATGCATTCAGACTTTATCCTCGGCACCGCTCTTGCTGCAGCAGCGATCGCCTACGCCTCCAAGCCTAGAAAACCAAAGACAGAGCTTGAGGCCCGCTCTGTCCCTGTGCCAGTCGTACCAACTTACCTGCCTCTCCAACTCGATGGGGTTCTCCACAGCATATCGGCCACGTTGAATGGCAATGAGCTGGAGTTCCTCAGAAGCCTGACCACCCGGTTTGGAAACACTGTTAACCTCCGTATGTTCAACCAGGACACCATCATTGTAATCGACCCTTCAAGCGTTCAGCATATTTTGGCTAAGAACCAACCCAACTACGAGAAAGGTAACCCTACATGTTCACGCCACCGTTTATGAGTTGTTGCCGACGGAGGAGTGCATGTCACTGAATAGACTTTATCATATCCAATAGGGCCCGAGTTCCAGGCCTCCTTCCATGCTTTCTTAGGCTCAGGCATTTTTAACGCCGACGGTGATACTTGGAAGTCCCAGCGTCAGGTTGCGAGGTAATCAAGTCGAGGTGATTGTATAGCCATTTCATAATGTCCGCATTTCGGTGGAGTTAACACCTTTACCCTTACTTTCCTCAGACCGCACTTTCAGACGTCCGAGTTCAAGGATGCTGCTCTCATCAACAGAAATGTTGACCGGCTTATTCATGCCATTGACAAGCAAATTGCTTCCAATCAAGGGAAACCTCTTCAGATGCAGGTAGAGTATGCAATCCCGATGGTAAACGCGATGGCTGAAGCTGCGACGCAGTTGCTTTTCTCACAATTGTTTACACTACCAACCATAGAATCTCTTCTGTCGATTCACGCTGGACGAAGCAACGGAATTCTTATTTGGGGAGACTGTTCATGCACTGGAAAGAGAAGACTCGGAGTTCGCAGTATCCTTCGACTATGCTCAGGCGATTACAGCTTGGCGCGTTCGCGTGCCTTTCGGGAGGTTTGTCATCCCAGAGAAACGGTTCCTTCGAGAAGTTGGGAACCTGGACACCTTTGTTTACAAGATCATCGACAATGCTATGGCACGTCAGAAGGCTCGGGAAGAAGAGCGTGCAAAGAACCCTAGCAGCGAGAAGGATGAAGGAGACAAGGATCGACATGCTACGCTTCTTGACCACTTTTTGGCTGAGCAAGAGGAGAACAACTTTAGCAAAAAGTACCTCCGCGACATGCTTCTCAACTTTCTCCTTGCTGGACGTGATACGGTACGCTTTCTGGTTCCTTGTGATTATTCGCGGTTCTCTGGAGAATGAAACGATTCTGTGACTAACGCTGCATGGACCAATTGACCTGCAACATGAGTATAGACTGCCTCGCTGTTGTCCTGGACAATGTGGCACCTCAGTCAGCACCCAGATATCGTGGAGAAGCTAAAGAGTGAGGTTATGGATGTTGTGGGGCCCACTGCCGTGCCTGAATACGAAGATATCAAGAAACTGAGGTATAGCTCAACCTTGCCTTGATAGCAGATGGTGGTTTGTTAGTGGGCCTACTGCAGTTTTGTTAACAACCAGTCCATTTCTCTTAATGTCTCCCGAACAGGTACCAGAAGCAAGTGGTCAACGAAGTGTTGAGGCTATGCCCACCAGTTCCTTTCAACATGAGGTACGACAAAGATCGTTGAGGGCATGGAGATGATGGGCATTCAAACAAAGATGTTAGTGTTAACATTCAACCCTTGTTTCTTCAATGTCAATAGACAAAGTGTGGAGGAGGATGTCCTTCCCAACGGATACTACATCCCGCCTGGTTCACAAATGATCTATAGCGCATACTCTACACACCGTTTGCCAGAGTTATGGGGGGAGGATGCTCTCGAGTTCAACCCAGACCGTTGGGGACCTGAGCGCATTGGATCGATCAAGCAGTTCATGTTTGTGCCATTCCATGCAGGACCCAGGATCTGTCTCGGTCAGAACCTGGCGTATGCAACAGCACAGTTGACATTGACACGCCTTCTCCAGCAATATGACATCAAGGCATCTCCAGGCTTCCAGCCTCAGCCAATGAGTGACAATATCTTGTTCTCCAAGAATGGTGTTGAGGTGTTCCTCGAAAGGAAGGGTCTTGCTCAGGCACTGTAGATGGTTGCGATTGATAGTGGAGGGTGATAGTGGTTGCCCAGTAGAAAAGTGTTCAATAGAGCAGACGTGCAAATCCTCTCGCTATCATTCTCATGAAGTTAGGATGCCGTTGACCTGCACTCACTAAAATGACGACTCCAAAAACTGAGTACCGGGCTGTGCCAGGACTGTCAAACACAATTTCAAAACATCCGGGGTAACCAAATTGTGTGGTTCGGCCCATCGCCCGTCACCCACTGCCCAAGGGTACCTTTCGACTCTTTCGGCTTGGCGATGCCACGTTGTTCTTCATTGCGTACTGCGCATCATGAGGATTGCGGCCATCAAATCAAGCTATGGCTGCTGTGGTTACCCGGGGGAAATGGGGGCACACTTTCGACCTGAGCCGAGCAGAGTTTTGTGGTGGTAGGACAGGCTCTCTGCACGGTGCACAACACGCAATCGTGTGGCGTCGATCGATCATCAAACCCATAACCTGTTTGATGAAAAGGGGACACCTCCTCTTTTTCTCCTTCTCCTTCTCTCCACATCTCCTCCACTTTTATTGCTCTCTCTCTTTCTCCCATCCCCTTATAGTACAAGCTCTCTTGTCCGAGGCGCTGCTCTTTACATCATCTACCACCACCCTCATATCATGCATTCGGATCTTATCCTCGGCACCACTCTGGCTGCTGCTGTACTAGCCTACGCCTTCAAACCCAGAAAGCCAAAGACAGAACTCGAGGCTCAATCGGTGCCTATCCCGGTGGCACCGAGCTACCTTCCCTTTCAGATTGACGGGGTTCTCCACTATATTATCAGCACACTGGCAGGCAAAGATGAGATGGAGTTCCTCAGGAACATGACCAACCGAATTGGAAACACCCTCAACTTCCGAGGCTTCAATAAGGACTTTATCATTGTACTTGACCCTTCAAGCATTCAGCACATCCTGGCTAAAAACCAGCCTAACTACGAGAAGGGTAATTCCCACTTGCATCACTCATGCAGCTGCAGACTGAAGAGTGGTGAACACGGACCACTGATCTCGTTGATTGACCACATTCAATAGGGCCCGAATTCCAAGCCATCTTCCATGAGTTCTTAGGCTCAGGCATCTTTAACGCCGATGGTGAGACTTGGAAGACCCAACGACAGCTTGCGAGGTAATCAAAGTTGATATAGGCTATGATTGCATTGGTGTGAGAGTGGCGTTCGCTCTCACTCGAATAGAGTTAACGGCTTTCGCATTCTTTCTTTAGACCACACTTTCAGACATCCGAGTTCAAGGATGCCGCTCTTATCAACAGGCATGTTGACCAGCTCATCCAAGTCATTGACAAGCAAATTGCTGCAAACTCTGGCAAGCCCCTTGAGATGCAGGTAGAATGAGCAGCCCAAATGATGGATATGCAGAGTGATTGCAAACTGCGACTTGAGAGATTTCTCACGACTGTTTGCCTACCCACCATAGAGTCTTTTCTGTCGGTTCACTTTGGATGAAGCAACAGAATTCTTGTTTGGAGAGACTGTGAACGCACTGGAGCAAGAACACTCTGAATTCGCGGCGTCCTTCAATTACGCTCAGGCGATTACAGCTTGGCGTTTCCGCGTACCTTTCTGGAGACATCTCCTCCCAAAGAAGCGGCTCCTTCAAGAGGTCAGGAACTTGGAAGAATTTGTGTACAGGATCATTGATAATGCTATGGCACGCGAGAATGCCCGAGCCGAGGAGCGAGCAAAGAATCCTGGCAGTGAAAAAGAGGAAGGAGGAAAGGGCGGACATGCTACGCTACTTGATCACTTTTTGGCTGAGCAACAAGAGTACGAATTTACTAGGGAGTACCTTCGCGACATGCTTCTCAACTTTCTCCTTGCTGGTCGCGATACGGTACGCTCTCTGGCTCCTTGTGTTGCTTTTTTGCAGTTCCCTCATTTATATGTCGCTAATGCATGCATGCCAAATGATTTTCCAACACGAATGTAGACTGCTTCGTTGTTGTCTTGGACAATGTGGCACCTGAGCCAGAGACCGGACATCGTGGAGAAACTGAAAAAGGAGATTATGGACGTTGTGGGACCATCTGCTGTACCTGGCTACGAAGATATCAAGAAGCTGAGGTATGGCTCAGCCTTGACTTGATAACAGAAGATGGTGTGTCGCGCCAGTTTCCTGACTCTTTACTATCCTCTCCTACTGCGAACCGAACAGGTATCAAAAGCAAGTGGTCAATGAGGTGTTGAGGCTATGCCCACCAGTTCCTTTCAACCTGAGGTAAATATCTACGTTGAGAGCATGAGAGGGGAGTGGAGGGAGATTGATCAGCTGCAAAAAAAAAAAAATCAAAGACGCTGGCGTTCACATTCCAACCTTGTTTCTTCCCATGTCAACAGACAAAGTGTGGAGGAGGATGTCCTTCCTAATGGATACTACGTCCCGCCTGGTACACCAGTGGGTTACAGTGCATACTCCACACATCGCCTGCCAGAGTTGTGGGGGGAGGATGCTCTCGAGTTCAACCCAGACCGTTGGGGACCTGAGCGTGTTGGATCGATCAAGCAGTTCATGTTTGTGCCATTCCACGCAGGACCCAGGATCTGCCTCGGCCAGAACCTGGCGTATACGACGGCACAGTTGACATTGACACGTCTTCTCCAGCACTATGAGATCAAGGCATCTCCTGGATTCCAGCCCCAGGCGCTTGGGGATATTGTGATGTTCTCCAAGAATGGCGTGGAGGTGATGATTGAGAGGAAGAGTCTTGCAGAGTCATTGTAGTGTAGGTAGATGGTTGGGGAGGGGGGGTGGAGGACAAGGACAATAAATACGACAGTCAGGTTGGTGATGATGACATAGGGGAGAGAGCAGCAGTAGCGCTATCAGTGTCAAAGAGAACGCAGAAAAGGCGCGCCTCCTCGACCTCTTTGTCCAGAGAGAGTGAGAGAGTGAGAGAGTGAGAGAGTGTGAGAGAGTGTGTGTTCAGATGCAGATGCAGGTCAGCCAGGGGAGAGTGGGAGCGAGAGAGACAAAGTCGGCGTTGCAGGATGAGAGCATCCCATCGGGGGGGGGAGCAGACCAGACCCAGTCAAGTCAAGCAGGCAGGCGTTGGAGAGGGTGCAGTTGGAGTGCATGCCACTCGCACACACATACAACAACTGCCCAAACACCAAAATTGCATTGGTGCAACCCATCGAACGCCTCTTCCTTCCTTATCTCCTTCTCTTCTTCCTTTCTTCCTTTCTTCCTTTCTCGCCTTTCTCCCACCCCCCATCCTCATCTCTGCTTCTTCCCTCCCACGCCTTGTGCATGCGCGTTGTGGAGACCTGATCTCTGTCCTACCCTACATACACCTCATTCCTCTTCCTTCCATCGTCCACCGAACCACCAATGGCTGATGTCGAGAGCGCCCCCGAGTTTGCCCCAGTCAACCCCGGGAACCATGCAGAGTTGGCTGAAGCCGCCAACCCTGACACGGCCGACACCCACGAGGCCACCGAAAGCACGCCTGCCTCGCAAGGCTTGCCGGAAGACACGCCTGCAGATGTCGCTGCCGAGACTGGAAGCACTCCTGCCAGCCCCGGTGACTCTACAAAGGCCGCCAAGTCTCCTGCCAGCCCCGGGAAGGCTCCCCCAGGTGCTTCCACCGCCGTCCGTCGCAACACAGCTGGCGCCTCCACCAAGCCCAAGGCACCAGTAGTCTCCAAAGCACCAGCCAAGGCGCCTGCAGGCACTCCCGTCGCCAAATCAACTTCTCCTACACCCAAACGCACAACGTCTTCTAGTCCCGCTACCACAGCACCCAAGAAGGCTCCCGCAGCGTCTCCGGGTTCAGCCACGGCCACAGCTTCGCCAGCAGCGCGTAAGCTATCCACCACCACTCCCGGAGCTGCTGCCAAACCCGCAGCTGCACGCACTACAGCCAAACCTACCACTACTACCACCACCACCACCAAGCCTACAACATCTACTCCTGCAACTGCCAGTGCCCGTACGACCACAACTATCAAGCCCACAGCTGCTTCTCCAGGACGCGCCGCACCCGCTCCCAAGGCTGCAGTCTCCACGGCTGCTCCCAAGCGTACTGGTACAGCTCCTAGTGCGACCCCGGCTAAAACTGGTGTGGCTGCAAAGGGTCCAACAGCCAGTGGCTCATCTCCTACACGCTCTGTAAAGTCACCTGGCCCCGCTGATTCTGAGACAGTGGCATTGAAGAAGCAACTTGCAGATATCCGTGGAAAGGTAGTTTAGACGAGACGGGACGATCCGCCGTAGTCATGGTAACACAATTGTGGGAACACCAATGCAACATGTGCTTATTTGCTTATTTGATATTGTACCTACTAGTACGAGGAGGCGTCAGCGGCATTGAAATCCAAGGAAGACGAGCTTACCGCGCTACGAGATGGTGCCCCAGGCTCACATGCTGATGCAATCGCGGACACAATGTCAAGCGACGGAGACACTGTCCCAGATGTCGACTTATCAAAGATTGATGCACAGGTACGAATGGTATTTTTTTTTTCTTTGCTCCCACGCTGGAAAGCGGGAAAACCGATTGTCCTCCCCTTTGCTTCCCGCGAACCACACGCTCCAGGGACAGAGCATTATGTCAGTTCAGTTTTTGAGCGGGTGGACGCTGCATTGGGGAATCGGATGACGCTCCACGTGAATAGACTTCATGCCCTAAAAAAATTCAAGGGGAGGAGGCGAGGGAGGGAGGACTGGACCATTGGATGGCTGGATGGAATGGACGGGCGATGCGACAAAACAACAATGCTAAATCACGTCCTCTTTACCAATCGTTTGCACTCCCACACTCTGCTAAAATAGAGTCAAGCCGTGGTAGCAGAAGCGATCGCTTCCAAGGAACACGAGATCACATCGTTGAAGGGTGAAGTTGAGAGCTTAAGCGGACTTGTCGAGGTATGTGACATGCCAGCCAGCTTGGGGTGGCCTGACAAACATAGAACGTCCGCTGCAAGCTGAGCCCATCTTTTTTGCATTGTTGGAACACTGTTTTGGACCCTGTTTGTTTTGAAAATGAGGTTCAGTGCATGGCTATTTATGTTTTCTAACATGTTCGTATCCCAACAAACATTCTCTGTAACGGTCATAGAAACTACATGCTGAGCAAGAAGACAAGATCAAGGAGCTGACTGAAAAGCAGGCGGAGAAGGCTGCAGAGCAGGAGGCAGAACTGACCTCGCTTCAGAAACAGTTGGCAGAGTCGACTGCAAAGAACGAGGAGGCTGAAGAACTTCGTCAAAAGCTTGAAGAATCTCAGGCTTTGCATTCATCAACACTTGAGAAGCTCAACAACATCCATGGAGAGAAGCTTCAGACTCTAGAAAATGAACTTCAGGGGGCCAGGGAGGAGGGTTTGGGAGCTGAAGACGATATTAATGAACAGTATGGCCAGGACCTGGAGGAACTCCGAAACGAACATCAGGAGGAGCTCACTCGCCTGCTGACAGAGCACGGTGAAGAGATGGATGAGCTCAAGAGTATGTTCGAGCAGAAGATCGAGGAAGTCAAAGAAAATGTTGAGGTATTCAAACATGTTGCCGAGCGATACATCTGGTGACGAGTCATGTTGTAGAAAGTGTCAAAGCTTTTGCTAACAGGTTTGCTTTTGGGATCTAGGCTGAATTGCGTGAACGTCACGCCAAGGAACTGAACGAGGCCCTGGCAGCTCATACCGCTAAGCTCAACGAGCGTGCAGGTACTGAATCGGGTGCGATCGAGGCGCTTCAAAAGCAGCACGAAAACGCTTTGTCCGAATTGAAAGAGAAGATCGAGGCTGAGCACAAGGTGGCTGTGGAAAATATCCGTACCGCGCACAGTGCTGAAGCAGCCGAATTGCAGGAGAAGCATAACGCACGCGTGAATGAGCTGGAAGCCGAACTGAAGGCACTTCAAGGCAAGAACGATACTGAAATGACTGCCACCAAATCGAGTGTCGGTGCCGACGCGGACGCTTTGAAGGCTGCACATGCGGCTGAGATCGAGGCACTCAAGGCTGCACACGCTGAAGAGATCAGCACGTTGGAAACCACAAACAAGGTACGCATGCCTAATGATATCGCGCGTTTTGTGTTCTGCAATGACAAATACACCAGAATAATTCACAGATTTCATTATGGACATTATAGGGCAAGATGCAGGTCGAGCTTGCAGCTGTTGGGGTCGAGTTCAAGAGGCTTGTGGAGGATACCACGGCTAACCAGGCAGGAGAGCTCAAGAAGTTGGAGAGTGAATACGAGGCCCGTATCTCAGAGCTGGGTGAAGAGCACGAAAAGAGAGTCAAGGAGCTGCGAAGTGAGGCTGACGAGCAGATCAGGATTGCGGTGGAACAGGTCAAGAGCACCTTTGAAGAAGATCGCCAAGATCTAGACACCAGTCGTATCAAGGAGTTGGAGAACCTCAAGTCGATGCAGGCTTCAACCATCAAGGACCTGGAGCAACAATTGGCCAAGGCTGAATCTGAAGCCAAGGAGGCCGCAGATAGACTGGAAAAGATCAAGGCTCAGCTGGAGGGAGAGCTGTCTGCTACCAAGGCTGACGCACAGGCGCAGATCAACGCAGCCAAGGCTTCGCTTGAAGAGGCGATTTCAAAGTACGAGGCAGAGCACCCGGAGGTACGTATTCCAATTCTACACTGTTTAGCAGTCGGCTGTGGCTATCGGCTATTGATTCTCAACCAATGATCCAAGGACCAAGACTTACCTTTCGATGGCACTGTATGTTTCGTTAGTCTCGATCTGGGGATCATGCCAAGGACCTAGAGACACTGCGAGCGGAGCAAGAGAGCAAGTTGAACGACGCTATTGCCAAGAAGGAGGGAGAGTTGTCTGCCAGACAGCGTGAGGTTGAGAAGGAATTGGAGACACTCCGCGCAAATCTTACGGCAGCACAGCAGGAGCAAGACGGAATTCGGGCAGCCAATGCGGCCAGGGAAGCCGAGTTGAAGTTGGAGCACAATGCTGCAATGGACAAGTTGGCAGATGAAAACAAGGCCCAACTGGAGGAGCTTAACAAGTTGACGCTGGCGAACATGGACAATTTGAACAAGATGCATGAGCAACACGGCCAAGACCACGAGGCTCGTCTTCAGAGAGTGTTGACCTCGCACAAGGATGAGCTCCAAGGCCTGGAGATGCATCACAAGACGCTGCTCGAAAGCAAGGAGAAGGAGCACAAGGAGAAGGTCACCAGCCTCGAGCAGAAACTGGAGAATGCTCAGGGCAACGCGGCCGCTCTTGCAGAACTTGAGAAGATCCAAAGGGAGTTGGAACAAGTCAAGGTAAGGATGGATGCCCCATGTGACCCACATTGACCATGTCTGCTATAGCCTGCATATTTGAGATTGACATGTCCTTCCTTTCGGTGCATTGTAGGGAGAGAACGAGCAACTCACGCAGCTGTTGAACACCCTGCAAGACACCATGACACGTTAGATTACGCCCTCTTGTCGGGTGGGTTACACAATATGTTGGTACAAATCGTGTGAAATAGGATTGGGAAAGTGTAATAAACAGGGCTACAAAGTATTCTCTCAGGAGGCAGCAAACGGGTTTCTTGTTGATACAAAGTACTCTGCGACCGTTGGCATTAATGGCATCTCAAGGCCTTGCTGGACGATGTCAATGGGTCCCCAAAGTAAAAAAAGCCAAGACCTGATCCAATGACAGTGCTCGCCATGAGGTAGCCATTATATGTCATGAAGATGAGCATCAGAAAGAAGCCAACAAAGACCTGAGCCATGTAGAAAAGCGAACGAGTGAGCTGCTGCTGGCTCGACAACCTATCCATCAGATGGAATCATGTTGAATCATGTCATTGATTGTTAGATCATCATGTGGCACTTGGATATAGCAAACGAGTGAACAAATGGAATGGGGCTTGACGCATTTACCTCAGGATGGCGCCTTCGGACAACAAGAGAGGAGTCTCATCCTCATGCTCAATATCACCAGAGCGGCGATTGCCGGTATGTCTCTTCTTGGCGCCTTCCACCAGTCGCTCCTCGTAACGACGAGCCTGCGACCGAAGCAACTCGTAAGAGGCAGCGAGTCCAATGATGATGAGACAGGAGAAGACGAGTCCCAAGGGCGAGTCAATCCTCCAGGACTCAAAAATGACGCAGACGTTCTCCGTATCCCAGTTGAAGAGCATGTTCATACTGCAGGCGCCCTGCTCTCCATCGCCATGTCCTCCGTCGCCTCCGTGTTCTCCTCCGTGTCCTCCATGTCCTCCGCTAAGTTCCATGTCCATATCCGAGATGAAATCCAATTTGAGGTACTGGTACGGCGATGTGTGGAAAGAAGTGAATTGCGCACAATCAAGATTTTTATCATTCCCATCCCCTGTGACTGTGGAGCATTTGGCTGTGGCGTGCAGGGAGTGAGTGAGGAGATGATCATTCGGTCTGCCCAACCCACCACCATCCACCATGCTCAGGAAAGAGGACGTGCACTTCCGCAAGACGAACAAGAGCACTGTGGTCAAGAAAGTGCGCGAGGGTACTTGCTTTAGCAGGCTTCAACTGGCTCTCGCTTGTTCCTTGATCACTTTCTAACAGACCACCTGTCGTTTCCCTCCACACCCCACCCTGCGCGTCGTCGTACCCGGATACAGTTTATCTGCGGACGGATATCCCATGCCAATCCAGCCAATGCCCACTCAAGCCGCCATGCCAATGGGGAGAACGGTTTGATTCCACTCTTCTGAGTTCCGACGCGGATTATTATCTCATTCCGGATTTCTCGGTAGGTCGCGGAAGATGCCAAGCTCGTTAAACCTCAATGTGGACTGGAGCAACTCTAACCCGGCATTCACCGTTCTAGGTTGCTTTCCGATATCTGGACCTACTGGAGCAGGAAGAACTGACAAACCTCATCTTCACGGAGACAGTCCTTCTGAGGGTAATCACCAGACACGTCCACCATCCACCACCAGTCAAAAATAGAACGCAAAAAGAGGTACTTACACACATCGAGAACGTGTCTGCATACGGATCTGTAGTTGAACAATGAGGACAAGACAAGAGCACACAGAAGTCTTCGACGTATCACCAGGGACTCTCGGCGTTCAAGCATCGTGTTTTGTAACGAGCACTGCGAAGGCGCGACTGTTGTTCGTGAACCGAAGGAGACACTCGACCACAGAGACTGGAGGGCTCTCAACCAGGCTGCGAGCTGGTATCGTCGCCATCTTTCAAAGGCTGTCCCTATCATTCTACTCTCAGAAAAGGTAGTGATTCGTTCAAAGATGCCTGCTCCAAAAATCAAGAATCAAAACAAGCTCTGCGATATTCATTTGTGGAACGGTATTCTCGATTGACCATTAGTTCAAGCAAGAGGATCTGCCGGCCTCTCATGACGACGATGGGGTCACAGTCATGTCACTCAAGGAGTACTTGGACACATTTTGGCCTTTCAATATGGTGCTGCACGAACTCTTGGACTCTCTCAAGGAAGCCATTTTAGAAGAGGATCTTGAAGAGCCGAATCAAGGAGCAGCTACATCAAAGAAGGGACATGGAGTAACTGGATACCAGGAAGTAAGTTGATGCTCTTTACTGTCATCATTTTTACTCAGGGAACGCCCTTTTACGTGGAGGCTAACCAGTAAGCACCACGCCACGCCATAGTACAAACCCATGTCGGAATTGGAAGCTGGTGTCAAGTCTGAACGGTTCTTTCAGGGTATACTCAGAGTGCGAGCCAACCATCGTGATCAGGCTTTTATTCGAGGGGATGCCAACATTGGCGAAATCGTGATTGTGGGCAATGAGCACCGCAACCGTGCTGTCCATGGAGATGTTGTGGTGGTCGAGTTACTCGATAGGGGCTCATGGATTGCTCCATCAACTCACATCTCGTATAATCCTGAAGAAGTCCATGCCGCAGCGGACGACGACGAGGAACTCGCTAATCAACACCGCCTCCGCGAGGTCAAGCCAACTGGGCGTGTTGTCGGAGTCATGTCGAGGAACTGGCAACCGTATGTGGCAACTTTGCAAAAGGGCGCAGACAGGGATTCAGGATCATTTCATATGGTTGTACCATTGAACCCAGTCCTCCCGAGGATCAGGATTCGTCACCACGACCCCAAGGCTCTGGCGGATCAGAGAATCGTCGTTCGAATCGACAGCTGGCCTTGCAGTTCCGTTTACCCCAACGGTCATTACGTCCGCACCATTGGGCCAATTCACGAGCTAGACACAGAGATCTCGGCTATTTTGATTGAGCATGGCATCTCTGTCTCACAGACGACTCAAGGGTTCAGCGCTGCATCACTCAAGGAGATGCCAATCAATACTCCAGAGCGGCCTTGGGCACCTGATCCTGCAGAGCTGATGAAACGTCGGGACATGAGGAAGCATACTGTTTTCAGCATTGATCCTCCCAACTGTCAAGATATTGACGATGCCATCTCAATCCGAGAGATTGAGAACAACCGGATTGAGTTTGGCGTTCATATCGCGGACGTGAGCTATTTTGTCAAGGAGGGCTCGCAAACGGATCTGGAGGCAATGTCTCGAGGAACGACCGTGTATCTCTCGGACCGACGATTCGACATGCTGCCCAAAGTGTTGAGCGAACAATTGTGTTCTCTGCGCCACCGCGCCGACCGCTATGCAAGTACGTACGACTCTTTTGGCTCAGACCCTCTCGCATTCTGCGCAACAGAAGATCTAAACATGTTTCCTACTTGTATCCTTTGTTAGTGTCTGTGATTTGGACATTGGACTCTGAGGCGAACATAATTGACACATGGTTTGGCCGCACAGTGATTCGATCCGCTTGTGAGATGGAGTATGAACAAGCACAACAGATGTTGGATGGGATGAATGTGATTCTGGGACTCGACGCCAAGCTGAGCAAACAACTCAAACCTTCGGTTATTCTCCTGGCCAAGACAATGCGCAAAGTCAGGGTAAGTTCTACACTTATGGTCTCATACCCGCCCGCTGTACTCTCTCTCTCTCTCAAGTCTGTTACCTTTGGGTACAGCTCACTCAATTGGTTCCTGCTTGCCCGATCTAGGCACGTCGCGTGGCTAATGGAGCTCTTGAGCTCGCCAGTTCTGAGGTCAAGTTCAAGTTTAAGGAGAAAGACGGAGGTATCTCAGGTATTCAGCCAAAACAACCCTTGGAAATTCATCGAATCATCGAGGAGGCGATGGTCATGGCGAACGCAGCCGTAGCCAAGCGAATCTACGATGGCTTCCAGGATTCGGCCTTGCTTCGTAATCATCCTCCACCTATCCAAAATCATTTCAAGATGCTTCTTGTGGCCGCGGAAAGCAAGGTATGCACTCGTTTACATTGATTGATCCGACATGACCTCGTCATTCCCATGTACTGACTGTTGGTGTTCCGGCAATGTTCTCTGGTTTCAGGGATTCACCATTGACACAAGTTCCAATCTTGCCCTGGCGACCTCGTTGAGAGAGTGTGCAGCGAAAAGCGAGGGCGACGAAGAGTTTGTGCGACTCTTGATGGCCATGACCACCATGGCCATGTCTGAAGCCAGCTATATCTCGTCGGGCTCTCGGCCGGTCAATGAGTTCACGCATTATGGTCTCGCGTTGGAGTATTATACTCACTTTACTGTAGGTGATGCCACAGAACTTGATTCATCTCCATAACCCTTGTGTTGGGACGCAACCAACTTAATGGTGTGGTTCTTTCCCTCGACCCTTTATTAGTCCCCGATTCGTCGCTACGCCGACTTGGTGGTTCACCGTCAGCTCTTGGCATGCATCCTCCGAGATGCTCCTCTATCACCATCTGGAGCTCTAGTGTCGTCATCAGAAGGACTCAGAAATGATATCAAGATGAGACAGGTGACCGATCATCTCAACCGTAAGAATCGAGAGTCCAAACTCGCTCAACGAGATTCCACAGAGTTATTCCAGACACTCTATGTGCTGCAAAAGACAAAGAGTCAATCTGGCAATGACGATGATGACGACGACACGGGAGAGGAAATTCCACTGGTGGAGACAGGCATCATTGCAGAGATCAGGGAGAATGGATTCTTTGTCTTTTTGCCTAGGCTTGGTGTCAAGGGACCGGTGTACCTGAAAATAAGTTCGGGCGATGTCATTGTTCCATTGTCAGCTCTTAGTGGAAGCAGACCAGACTCTTCGGACGCAGGCGCCGGCAACCGGGATCATTTGGTGAAAGTCACAGGGTGTGATTTGGAGACCGATCATCTGACACGGATCACTGTCCGTGTCCCTGAAGTGTTGATGGACGAGCATCCGTCCGCCCTCACCAACACGCTGGAGTTCCGGTTGTTTGACACGGTCAGGGTGGCCTTGCGGCTTCGAAAGTCGTATGAACATCGACACAGCATCTACCTGCGCTTGATCGGGCTTGAACAGGGTCCTACGAAGGAAAATACCACTCCAGCTCCTGGACATCGCATCGGAACTCGCTTATCCGTTGAAAGCAAGGAGCTGGATAGTCCATCCAAGCAGAGTAGTAGCGAGACGAATCGAATTTCTGCGTGGTCTGCGGCACCGACCCCAACGATCCGTCGTGAACAACAGCCACAGCCACAGCCACAGCCACAGCCACAGCAACAGCAACAGCAACAGCAACAGCAACAGGAACCACAACAGGGACGGTATCAACAGCAACAGCGGCAGAGGCAACAGCAGCAACGACAGCAACAAAGACCCAAGACGACAACCAAGAAGGTTATTCGGAGAAAACCTGAGGAATTGAGTCCTGAAGACCCGTACCTGCAAACGCATATGGACTATAGTCTGTACAATCTGATGGAGTGGTTTGATCGATTCCGTATCATTGAATCTGACAACTACTAAATAAAAATCGAAGCCGCGTAGTAATTCCCAAACTTTTTCTTTGACCTTTTTTATTGAACAAGGTGTCGGAGGAGGAGGATGGGGTTTATGGTTTTGG
>Ga0247824_10000821_pt1 | contig 16351 bp, 12 predicted proteins | sample 13C_PalmiticAcid_FD_194412 | JGI IMG/M metagenome (GOLD analysis project Ga0247824, IMG submission 194412) | Soil microbial communities from agricultural site in Penn Yan, New York, United States - 13C_PalmiticAcid_Day48 | ecosystem: Environmental > Terrestrial > Soil > Agricultural land... | reverse complement strand
CTTATGTCTTCTTATATTAATCAAGGTAGTTAACTCGAGTTATTTTAGAACTATAAAGTAGGTATATTTCATTACAGTCGAAGTCTAGCCTGATATTATTATAGTACGATATTTCCATAAGTAGGGGAATAATACAGCTTATATAGTAACATATAAGGTTACTATGCTTAGGAAATAGTCTCCTTCGTTTACTAGTACATTCCCTATACGGACATTTCTGGGCTCTCCGGGCATCGCTTCTCTTCTTCCGGGTACGTTTGTCTTCGGAGCTCTTACGTCTGTCTTCAGAGCTATTACGTCGCTCATCGGGTGAAATTCCGCAGTCTTCAAGGGCCTACGACTTTACAGGAGGAATCTTAAGGATAGTATAACGCGTTAGGTACTACTAGAGCTCGGCGAGTAGGCGCTATATACGAGACTAAAGAACATTAGAAACTTGTTCTTTAATATATATAGGATGAAGACAAACCTCGACGTATACTTATAGATCCCCCTTAGTCTCAAAGCGTTAAAGGCAAACCTAGCACTCTATGCTTAACGGTTTCGAAGATAGACTTCGCTACGTTATAGAATTAGATTATCCCGGAAAATACCGCCTATCACGTGCTAGACCCGTCCCCAGTGATCGGGCAGCAAGTATCAGCACGGAAAATACCGGCAAAATCACTTTATCATTAATACCTAACGGCTATAAATATTTGAACACCAGGTACTACGTATCGTACTTCTCTTCAAGTATAACTTTGCCTTTCTATCATCCCTACAAAGAGTACTAGTAATCACTATAAACAATATTCGTCCTCCAGTTTCCTATATAGATATAGAATTTAATTCCTAGCTTTAGTAGAAATCGAAATACTCTGAAGATTCTTCCTTAAGAAATAGCTCTATATAAAATGTATAGCGGAACGGGGAAAGATGGCGGTTTCGACTACGGCCCTTGTAATAGTACGGGCAAGGAGTAATAACGATTATATAGTCTCGTTGACAGATAGGATAACAGACTCCTAGGATTATCTATATTGCCTGTCCTTATGATTTCTTCCTAAGGAATGCTTAGCAAAGAGCAATCGAAGACTATTTTGCTTCTACCCTATATAGGTACTTGATGGTTCACTGGCTCACCGGCTCATTTAGTTGCTATATACGGGGTTATAAGGTGAGGGGTTGCCGGGCCTTCTACTAAAAGTTTTCGAGTTCTTATTTTCTAGACTAATTAGGCTATACTATCTGAGACTACCTAGCTATATTACCCCCTTTATACCCTTGATATCGAGATTTTGTTAGGGTTAGTATAGTATAGAGGTAGGAGAGCAGGTAGGGTAGAGTTCCTACGAGTAAGATTCTCTATACTTAGTAATATACCTATGTTAGGGCCGAGGTCCCCAGGGGAAGGAGGGTTGGCTGAAGTGAAGGGGTGTAGGCAAATAGCATAGAACACGCAGCAAACAAGCAGTGGATACGACCTTAGGTAGAAAGCAGGAAGACTATTAAACTCTGAACCTCCCCAAAAGTAGGCAATCCTGCCCTCCCCTTATTCTCCTGCCTGGGGTATAGCTACCCCTGTGTAACCCCTATTACCCTGCTCTATCGGTACGCCTTTTCAGCTCGAACGCTACGAGGCAGCGCTAATCCCTTCCGATCCATCCCGACAGCTGCTATAGGTCCAACAGGCCTACGACCCCCTAACCCTGACTAGCCCAATCCTCCTCCCAGATACTCCCAGGGCCGATATACCTATTCTAGGCCCTAGGGGCCTAACAGGATCCTCCCTCTCCCTAAGGCCCTGTCCCTAGGGCCTATAAGTACGTTCGCTATATATAAGCCCCTTATATAAGCCTCTCCTTACGGAATTACAAGCCCGCTTGCGGAAATATAGGCCCGCTATAGGACGTCTCGCCTAGTTATCCCTGAGGTTTTGGAAACCTCCCTATATGCTATACAAAAATAGGAAATTCTGAAAACGGAGTATCAAAGAAACCTATAAAGCGAACTCCTTACGTAGATACGGTATAGCCGCTGCGGTTTTAGCTTGCCTGCTACCTAAAACACCTGCCCCTTATTCCGTAATACTCCCGAAAGGAAAACAAAGAACCACTCCTGCCCGGTAATAGCAAATACCCTCTATTTACCATCCGACCTCCAAACTAGCCCTAGCTGCCTACCTACCTAGGCCCTGCTGCCTACCTTCAAATTCTGGCCCTATGTATACCTAGCTTGCTCTTCTTCCTCCTATATACTAACCCCTTTATCGTAAGCCTCTCTCCTACCTAGCTACCTGGCCTCCTATTGACCTAGCCTCTCCTATAGTTATATAGCCTCTCCTATGCGCTCTCCAGGTAAGCCTATCAATCGCGTACGCGTAAGAACGTCGCCGTAGAGTCGTAGCGTACTCGTAGGCGCTAGCTGAGTCGGTTGGCTAACAAAAAGGTGCTTCTAGAACACTAACAGCTCGCGTTCGTACCCCTTTCCGCGAAGTTTTGCCGCTATAGCTATCAATCTACTGACGCCTTCGTATAGAACAAGCATACAACAAGCATAGCTCCCGTGAAGAGTAAGGGCAAAGAGAAAGCGGTCGCTAGCGATAGCGCTATATATGTCGCTAAGCGTAAGACGAACCCTATAGAGGTAGAGGCCAAGGCGAAGGCTACCCTCCTTAAGGCCAAGAAGGACGCTACTACCGTAAAACGGGCTGTCCGTCGCCCTAAGCACAACGACGAGATGTCTGCGATTCTATGAGTTGAGTCGGTAGCGTACTTGCTGCGTAAAGCAAGCTAAGTCGTCGCTAGTTGCTGCGGTTACCTCGCTAATTTCGTTAAGTCTAGTATAGAGTACTATACGCCTAATAGCAAGGGTGATTGCTATACCTATTGCTCCGAGAACAACTATTCGTACGCTCCCGTAAGCTATCCCTTCTCCCTATAAGCGCGCTCCGTACGTGAAAGCAGCTACTGATCAGGTCCAGATCCTAAATGCTGCTCTCGAGGATATAGTTGCCTTCGTTATTGCCTTAGACGAGGCTGAGAATCCCGCTAATAGTAACGATATACGTACGTGTTCTCTGCTTTCTCGCTATATATACTAACGTATCTCAGGAGGACAAGCTGAAGGAGCGTACTGCCCTTAAGGGCAAGGAGGCTAAGCGTTCGGTTCGTCGCTATAGCCGCTCCGTGCTCAAGTCCGACGTATGGAATGCCGACTAGGCTGTGTAGTGCGAGCGTAAAGCTGATATAAAGTAGCTTCTATGCTAGTTTGGTGGAAATAGCGGTCATAAGCTGCCCGAGGAGGTAGTTCAGGCAGCAGCCAGCAAGGACGAGTTCCGTAAGATGGTGAAGGAGGCTCTAGTAAGTGGCGGTTGCTCCTATTGTATGCGGTTATAGCGCTAACGTAGTATAGGATATGTAGGCGGACCGGCTGGCGTCTCTTGAGGACAAGCTGGACGAAGTGCTAGCAGTAGTTAATTGCCTTCGGTGTATAAGCGCTGCTCCCTTGGTATGTAACGGTGGCAAGGACGACGTTATCGGACCTATAGACAGGGAGGAGGGTGGCGGAGGCAACGACGATGTTGATGCCTAGTCGTAGGGTATATATAGCTCTCGCGCTCGGGTCAGGTTTGGCGTCTGGGGTATATCTCGATCGTATAGGCGTAGTTTTGTGACCTGAAAAAATGCTGATTTTTCTTAATAACTTCGCTCATTTGTCGCCTCGTCCGCGCTATACGTATGCTTGCCGCTGCTTCGCTTGATAAGGTACTGCCGTGCCGTCGGTAGTCCTCGGTGGGCAAGGATCGCTTCTACCTCGAATTCAGGGGCCTCTGGCTCGATATCGACGAGTTCTCGCTGCGAGTTTGCTGCTCCTTCGGTATACGGGGGCGAGAGCGATAACGAGCCCGTGGCTGATACTGTGGAGGGAGGCAGTAAGGACAAGGTCCCGGATATAGAGGATGCTGGCAGTTAGGGCGGCAACGGCGATAATGTCGACGCTTAGTCGTAGGGAACACGTAACTTCCGCGCTGAAAAGAAAATTAGAAACTTGCTGTCTTTCCCATTATAATATCGCTCCTTCTACGCTCTATCTGTGCTTCGTCCGTGCTTCGTCTGTGCTATAATTATACTTATAGCCAACTCGAAGGCCCTAGTTCGACATCGACGAGTTCTCGGTCGTAAACCTATTAACCCTAGCTAAGAACCCCAGCCTAGAGGGCATTTCCCGACTTGTTAGTATAGGGAGGGGGGTTAATAAAAAGGGCAAACCTATTGCGAACTCTACTAGAGGATCTTGCTAAACGACTAAGTCCGTCCTCTTATATATACTTAGCGCTTTCGTATCGTCTTCCTTGCTCCTGATATACTCCCAGGCACCCTATCTTAGCTACTGCTCTTCCTATATTTTCTGTATCGGAACTCTGTCCTCTGCTCTTAAAAGCCCCTAGGCTCCTTGGACCCCTAGACCTACTACGCCAACGTAGTTATTGCGGTAATCAGTCGCTCCGAACTCGCTATAAGCAGGCTAAACCTCTATATTATCGTCAATATATATACAGTCAGCCCTTGAGCGTCCTTGAAGCGAAGACTCTTCGACAAATATACTCTCTGAGGCGTTCCCGCTGTAGTATTCCTGCCTCGGGTCAATGATATAGAGCAGTGCCCTATAAGAGGGTCGTCCGGCCAGTCCTCGTAGTATCCTAGGCCAGCTTATTGACAAGGGCACGCAGCCCTAGCGACCTCGCTGCTCTCTCCTATTGTCTATACCCCTATATAGCTACTACGAACCTAGAGCCTAATCGCTACTTCTCCGTAAGGGCCTGCTCCTGGTTTACGTCTATATCCTACTCGGTATTGCGCTTAACTCGTGCACTCGACTTACACTCGACTCGCACTCGACTTATACTCGCCTTATACTCGCTACTATACCTAACTGGCGTACTCGATTCGTATACTTGCTACTACACCCAGCTGGCATACTTGACTTGTACTCGACTCGTACTCTTGCTTCCCTTATTAAGCCCGGTCTATACGAGAGGTTAGCAAAGTCTCTGCTCTATCGTATCTATCCCTAAGGGAGACAGCCCTTCGTTATTTAGCCTATAGGGGCAATAGTATACAATAGGTTATAGTACCAGGCTCGGAGATCACTCTCGCATACGAGCAGCGCACGAGTACCGGTATCGCAGGGTATACTTAAGGCCGTGGGTATAGGGGTCTGTAACGTGGAGGTCTGCAGCGTGGAAATCTACGGCGTAGAGGTCTACGGTATGGAGGTCTGCGGCGTAGAGGTAGTTAAGGACCTCGCGAATAAGTTACGTGTGCGTGGCGTTATTGTTGCTAACTACCGTAATGTCGTCCCGGTAGGTAATACTACTGCCGTTCTGAAGGTTTACGAGCGCCTAGTTGATATAGATTCGGAAGACCGCCGGGGCAAGGGCAAGTCCTTATACGCGGTCGGCTAGAGGGAGCTCCTTACGTATAGCTTGGGCGCTCTCGGGGGAGTTATCGGTATTATATAGTGTTAGTAGGGGGGAACGAAGGCAGGTTATATCGTCGGTCTTAGGGGGTTAGAGCGAAAAAAAAAGTAGCAGATTCGACAACGCTTGAAGGAACGATCGAGGGAGCAGGGAGCGAGCGGGTTCGAGGGGCTATTGCCTACCCCTAACGGTTCAGGGCCGGTAAGAAGAGTTTAATATGTCAGGGCCGAGGTCCCTAGGGGAAGGAGGGTTAGCTGAAGTAAAGGGGTATAGGCAAATAGTATAGAATACGTAGCGAATAAGCAATGGATACGACCTTAGGTAGAAAGCAGGAAGACTATTGAACTCTGAACCTCCCTAAAAGTAGGCAATCCTGCCCTCCCCTTATTCTCCTACTTAGGGCATAGCTACCCCCGTATAACCCCTATTACCCTGCTCCGTCGGTGTGCCTTTTCAGCTCGAACGCTACGAGGTAGCGCTGATCCCTTCCGATCCATCCCGACAGCTACTATAGGTCCGATAGGCCCGCAACCCCCTAACCCTAACCAGCCCAATCCTCCTCCCAGACACTCCTAGGGCTAATATACCTATTCTAGGCCCTAGGGGCCTGACAACCTACTAAAGCATATTACTAATATTACGATACCAAGCAACCCCTAGAGGGAGCTAGACGATTCTATAGGTACGGGGCTATATAGGTATAGGGCATTATACGCTATATAGGATATACGGATATAAGCTTATATATTTATCTAGCTTATTCGGCTTATCTAGCTCATTCGGCTCATCTAGCTCATTCGGCTCATCCGGCTCACCTAGCTTATCCGGCTTATCCGGCTCATCCGGCTCACCCAGCTCATCCGGCTTACCTATCTCATCCGACTTACCTAGCTTATCCGACTTACCTAGCTTATCCGCTCATTAGCTATAGAGCGTATCAGTATATAGGTAGTAGCGGCTAGTTCAACTGGTAAAGGCCGCTATAGCCCTCTTATCGGTTCGTAGCCAGCTAACCCTATATATAGGCTATCCCAGCTAATTGAAAATGTTGCCCTATATCCTGCTGCCTAGTCGATTAAGATCGCTACTAGGCTTAACGATTTACTAACTAGCTACCCCGCATATAGCCGACGACAACAGCTACCAAAAGGGGATATAGAGGTTATAGGCCGTTAGGTACCTTTCCTACGCTAAGCACTCAGTTCTATACTTTACTATATAGAGTAAGTCGAAATTTACCCTTAATACCTCCGTACTATATTATTGCTGAATATATACAAACTAATTGGACGCTAGCTCACCGAAATTATATCCTTGCCCTTACGATTCTATAATGTACTTGTAACCTGAGTTCATAAAGCTAACGGAGGTGCCTTACTACATCCAAGCACCTATAGGTTAGACGTTCCGAGTGCCCTCTTTAGTATAAAGGGTATATATCAAGCTCCTCTATTCCTATAAGGTATAAGCAAGCTGTTGCCTTTCGATTTAACTTTACGCAATATCTATGCCATTTATACCTACGAGTTAGTAGCCTCTCATTATAGCCGTTACCGTTACGGATTACTCTACTACTAACTTCAACTCGCTACTGGACTATAGCGATATCCTCCCGGTATTCGATAGTCTTAACGGTAATTATCTCGCTAATGGCGCCATCAAGGATCTCTTCTACCGCTATAACGTTCAAGATACCATTAGCCTCGCACTACTATATAAACACTTCAATCTCTACGACGGGGAGCGTATTACCGACATCAGAGGTATATCCAATCCTATTACCTTCGAGCTAGGAGAGGCATCTACCTAGAGATTTAGCCCCGAGCGCTACTAACTCGTCTCTATCGAGTACTCGATCATATAGAGCAAGATTGATTAGTAAACCTCGTCTATATAGGCGTTCCTAGCCGAGTTCTCTGAGATGATTGTCTCTATAGAGGCTAATAGGATCCTCAGCCTCTATACCTATCCCGGAGATAGGTATCTAGGACAGGTCGAGTTTACTATTAGCCGTAGTAACGTTAACTTAACCCTATATAAGGTAAGCTATCGTCCTTCCCCTCCTATTAGGCCCGAGCGCTAAACGTATTTCAAAGGCTAGCCTCCTCCCTTCTACTAGTACCTACGAGGCTGCTTAGTTCTATACTGACGACTTCATCAAGCGCAGCTGCAAGTATAACTGCTTTAAAACAGAGAAGCATACCTACTCTTATAGGTATACTATATCATCTTGACTCGGGACAGAGGTATAGAATTGTTTTCGCGGGAAATAGGTAAGCAGGCAGAAATATAGAGGAAAGGTAGTAGTAAGCTGGCTGCTAGAGAGATAGAGGGGTAGGCGCTTAGGCAAAGGCTTATATTATATCACCTCGAGAAGTAACGTTAGTTTAATCTAAGTAACTTTCTTTATAACGTACTCTTGATACTTTACGCTATATAATTACAGGTGCCTAAGAACATAATGCCATAGCTCTGTAGATATTAATACGGCTTGCTGCCGTAAGCTACTAGTACCTACTGGGTTCGTCGTTATAAGAAAGTATACGATAGTAATCCAGCTCGATACCGCCTTCCCGCCTAGCCCTTATCTTCATATATTCGAGGTAGAAAGCTCAGTCTTATTTCATTTGCTAGGTATTACGAGCCGAAAAGCCTTAGGCGCTCTCCCTAGGCTTATAGGTAAGGAAGCGCGGGTATACAGCTACAAACTAGAGAGGTACCATTTCTACCTAGCCTAAGTCGATAATACTATAACTTATATTAGTGACCTAGAGCGTTCTCCGGCAGGTAGGGATTCCGATATACCTCTGAATAGCAAGAGGCATATTGCCTACTATAATATTGTTCCCAGAGATATTACTATAGACAAGCATATATAGGGTATTGTTAAGGTCCGGCATCTAGTATTTTAGTATCAGCTGCTTCTAATCTTCGCACTTAGTGACTGTACCCCTACGAAGCTCGTTGGATTTCGCGCGAGCGATCTTACGGTTAATCTTATATATGATCTATTCTAGGGCCGTCTCTCCTATCTGTCTGTTAGCTTAAATTCAAGAAAGCTTGCCAAGAAACAATAATACTAGGCCGTTAAATATAAAGGAGATCGAGACTAGCGTTAGCAACTGCCTATATAACAGACCTACGGTCGTTCGTAGCTAGATAGGCATCAGACTACTTCAAGGGGCTACTATCCGCCTAATATAGAGCTAGATATAGCGCTTTGATTAAGTTCTCTGTTATAGGGTTATAGGCGATAAGCGGTTAAAAGAGATCAATTCGGGTAGCGTCAATATAGCGACGGACCTCAGCCTTATGCTTAATAATAGGGGCGATCTAGCAGCCGGCCCGATTATATAGGATATAGAGGTAGAGGCGTCTTAACGTTACCTTGTCCTCTAGAGTATAGACTATATACTCTCCGCCGCGGAAGGGGGAAATGTTCGTATTGAGAATAAAATAGCAGGGACCTCCAATCAGATTCTCGATAAGACTACGAATAGCCGTTGGATTAAGGTCCTCCATTTTGGAGTCTAGTCAGTCGTTCGTAAGGATTGGGACCGGATGATACTAGTAAGGTAGAAGTAGGTGCTGCTCTAGAAGTTAGGAGCTGAAGAATACGGGAGGTGCCGCTATTCTACGAGGTGCTAGGAGCTGAGACTAACGTAACCCCACTACTATGTAAATGGCCAATCATATCAGCAGCTAAGACTTATTCAAAATAGAATAAGTCTCGGCATATCTTCGGGAGTACTCTATAGGTCCCAAGCGATCGCTAGAGCGGGAGCGTTCCGGTTGACGACGACGATAACAACAAGCCGACTTCATAAGCCCTCGATAGTCCCGGACTCCTCCTAGGTCTTAAGTCCGGTAGTAGCTGTTTGCTTTAGAGGCGTTCTATACTCCAGCTCTACGTTAACCCCCTTCCCCAAAATACGAGCAGTACGGGTATAAATAGAAATAATCTCTCGCTTATGCTTCGGGCAGGTATATATCGTACGGTAATAGAGGCTAGGAGTTTAAGGTCTAGTATATTGATTTTATCGATAATCTCTTATCTATGTTAAGTTAGGTGTTGATAGTTTAAAGCTAGCTGCCTGCTTGGTGCTCGTCTTATCCGGGTTAAAGGATGATTAGTTGCTACCTCCGAGCCTCGCCGGGCAAAGACAATACATAAGAGGATAAATTAGGGCCCCCTTGCTAATGGGCCTCGCTATATATATGTTTTTCCTGTATATATACCTACCCCTCCCCTATCTTCCAATGGCTATACACATCTCTCGGAACCCGGTCAAGCCACTATACCCTAACAAAAGCTCAAAACTATCTGTCCTCTATCCTGGCATTTATCAAACCCAACTTAGAGCAGTCCCTAGCCTACCTCGGCATTCGAGTCCTACCGCCTATGCCAACTGTCTTCGCAGCCTATTATAACTAGCGAGAAAGAATATACGCTATAAATTCGGCATTACCGCCCGTACTTTCCCTCGGGAGTAAACCGTATAATTGCCTATAGAGGTAGTGCCTAGATCGGAGAGGTAGACGATTAGACTGTCTTGAAGTACCCCGCTGCCGCCGGCGAAGACGTTAAACGCCTCGTAGCCGAGAGGACAATCCTGGAAGCTATCCTACCGCACTAGCGTATTATCGGGTACAAGGGCTCCATTAGCGAGGGAATCTACCTAGAACGTATCCCTAACGGTACCGTCTCCGACTATATCCTCGACTTAGGAAAGCCGCTCTCGCTCGTATAGCGTCTTGCCTAGTGCTGCGAGACAGCCGAAGCTATAGCCTAGATCTACCGCTACCGAGTCCTTTATTATAACATCCAACCCTCGAACCTCCTCCTCGACAAAGACCTCTATATTAAGCTTACCGACTTTCAGGGCCGGCTTCTGGCTGAAAATAGTACTACCCTAGTTGACGGCTGCAGTATAGAACCGTATAGGTTCGGGCTGCTATAGGACGACTTCCGCGCTAACATCAAAACGGACTTATTCTCTCTGGGCAGTACTATCTACTTTATCCTTATAGGCTATTATATCTACGCAGACATTACTATAGGGGAAGCAGGAGCCTAGGATAAAGTAGAGGCAAGGCTAAGGAATAACGATTGGCCACGAGAACACTATATCTATAGCGCTATTACCCTGAAATGCTAGGAGCAGAAGTATAAGTCAGCTGAGGAGGTAGTACGGGATCTTAAGGCTATCGAGCGAGAATATACGCAATCTGCCATACCTAACGGTCTGGCCGGCACTAAGGACGAAAAGGCAGATAACCTATAGTAGCTTAGGCAGGGCATATTAGAGGGAAGAGGGCAATAGAATGAGGGAGACTTAAGGCAAGTTAGTTAGACTCCTAAAGAAATGACTTGACTCAATGCTAGATCCGTCCTATGCCTATGCCGTTATACTTGATTATCGACACGTATAGTACGCTATCTAACATAGTCTTTAAGAGACTCGGCCAACTGCTACTCGTTACGAGCCGAAACCTCGGTGAACGGACTTGGGGCGGTGCCAAGAATCCGGTACAGCGCTACGAGAGCGTTCGAATCTACATCAGCTCTGAAATCGTCTTAGGATAAGTAGCAGATCACGTAATAGCAGTATACTGGCCTGGAAGGCATTCAGAAATCACAGTTTTATAATCTCCGCTTCTTGAGCCGGTTATAGTCGGTTAGGTCTGACCTATCAGACTTATAGGGGCAACCGAACGTCTAATTTTAGACAAGTCTTAACTCATTAGCAAGGTAGCAGCCGGATAGGGGGTTACTGAACAACCCGCTACGTTATACTATAGTAGAACCCTACCGCCAATTATATCAGTAGCTAAGACTCATTCAAAATTAAATGAGTCTCGGCATATCTTCGGGAATAGATCCCAAGCGATATTTACAGTTATCTTCAACTGTAAGGTAACCCAGAGCTTCAACTCCAAGCACTCAGAGGAAGATCAGACGAGCGGGAGAGGTAGGATTTAGAAGCCTTCTTATAGCGTCGTTATATACGGTTTGTTACGAATCGCTACGGTATTGGAGATTGTTACGGCAAGGGAGGATACTACAGTAGGAGTTACTAGCACACGGGTAATAGCAGAGCAGATGTTTAGACGCTACGTACCGGCAGGGAACCTATTAGCTAGGCGGCAGGCCAGAGTTATTAGAGGGGTAGGGTTAGGCAGCTACGGAACGTACAGATTTTCAGCGGAGTAGCGGGGTAGGCTCGGCAGTAGAGCGAGGCGTGCTCCTCAGGAGTCGTCACAGCAAGGATAAGTACGATCAAGATAGCAGTCAATTAAATCCTATGCTATCTACTCGCCAATACCTTATAGCCCTTCCGGGCCTTACCCTTTCCTCCTCTTCGGCTTACTCCTCTTCGGCTCACTAAATAAGGTACCTAGAGTAATAGCTTGCTGCTCGGTATTACTCGACTGGCTGCCCCGCTCGTTAGGCATAGAAGCACAACTAGCATCTAACTACATCAAGTTGCCTAAATCCTAGGAAAGCCCGGTCGCCTTGGAAAGTAGTAGGACATTAAAGTTCAAATCCGATAGCAGCTGATTGATAGCAGAGCAGATGTTCTCGAAATGCTTAGGTATCTATATGTCGTAGACGTTCTTTGTGAATCGATATACCGTCCATTTGTCCTTTCCGTTAAGCGCGGTAAAGTCGAATTTATAGATAGGATAGCGGTAGTACTTGATATCGTTCCCGGCTATTACTGGGTAGTGGCTGTAGATCCGGACTGAGGTATAGTCATACGAGACGGAGAAGGCAAGGATCTTCCGGTTAACCTTATCCTCGCGCTTGATAGTACGGAAGAGCTCGACAATGCCCCGCACTATAAGGGTCATGCTATAGGCGTTCTGCCGGTCTATAATATCGAGCGCAGCAGCGCCGTACTTTACCTCGCAGGTTAGGAACGGGAAGTATATATAGTACGTAGCTATAAAGAAGGACTAGTCCCCGGAGATAAAGTCGCTAATGAATAGTAACAGCTTAGTAAGCTAGTCCTCGGTAAATACGTCTCATTTGAACCTAACGGAGTAGTTAGGCTGTGGACGGGTACTAGTAAGGGGTATCGAGTTATTCCACCCTTCGTTAACGCTCTCGACAAGGATATTAAGGTGATTTATACCAAATGTCGCAAGACTTTCAGCTGAAGGAACAATGAGCCGACTGATGTCTTAAATGACTCGCGCCTTATTTTTGTTATATATCTTCTAGTATGTCGTTTCAAAGACATCGTCACGGAAGAGTATATCGCTGGGAACTAGCGGCATCTTCTCCAGGAGAGACTAGCAAAGAGTCTGGCTGGCATTAGCTAAGCCTGACGGAGCTTTAGTTATATAGCTGCCTTTAAGCTCCAGCAGGGTCTCGTAATGCTATTGTCGATATAGCACGCTCTTCTCCTCCTGTGGCTTCTGGTCGCTAGGTATTGTAGATATACTAGAGTTCGATCGCTTCTGGGACAGATTTAACGAGGATTTCCTCCGTATAAGGAGACAGTCTATAGCGAAATCCGACGTTGAGGTCTCTTCCGGCCAGTCCTGCTCCTCTAGCCAGTGCCCCTCCTTCGCCTAGAAAGCAACCGGATTAGTGTGTTTGTTGGTACTGCTGCTAATCGCTAGCTCGCCAAATGCATCTTCGGTAGGGTATAGAGGGGATGTCCATTGTCGCTTCAGGTCTGGGTCTAGGTCGGCCTCGAGTACGTGTTCGATTGAGTGCTTACGCTTGCGACCTCTGCTCTAGATAGGCGCTAGCGGATCCTATAAATCGAGATCAACTTCTGAACCATATGATATAAGAGATAGAAGGCGTACCTATAGAGACGGCGTCTCGCTATATTTAGTTAGACGCAAGCGATTACGTTCGGTACGCCTAGTAGCACGCTTTCGAGAGCTATCTTTACACGGCTGGATGCCCTAGGGTCGATTTCCTGCAAGTATCAGCGGAGATGTCCTTTGGCACTGCGAAGAATAAGTACCTTAATAATTTGACGCCGGCGATGGGAGCGTCCTTTGGGCCGCTGTTTGGGCTCAAGTACGGGCTATAGCGATAGGAACGGAGGGGAGAACGAGGTTCTGGTTATATGTCTGGAGAAGGTCTTGAGATGGAGTAACGTGCGAGGAATAGATGGCTATAAGCCTATAGGACTAGGATCTACTAGTAAGGGGCCCCTATGCCAACTGGCCAATAGGGACCCTGACTATAGCCTCGCTGCCGCCGAGAGCTGCACCTATATAACGAAGGCAGTAGCTAAGTCAAGAGGGGAGTGCTACGCTACAAGTGGGGGAGCTGGATAATGCCGCGATACGGCCGCTGTAGGGCGTTATAGGGCAGCGCTAGCTCGGTCCGGGGTGCCACTTACCAACGGCTAGGCTGCTTTGATACGTTAGTGGCCGTCGAAACCCGAGGACCCTATCCCCCCCGGCTACCTTGTAGCAGACATCGCGGCAAGCTAACACTACGGCGTTAAACCACCCAGAGCGATTGGCCCTAGCTTGTATCTGCTGTGCCGCCTAACAACTAGCACCAGACTAGGCTGAGGTAGGCACTAGACGTGTACGTAGACTGCAGGCAGTAGCCGTATAGCGTTCCTCCCTAGCAGCGACGTACTCTCCCCAACGCCTATACAACGACTCACTCTCGCAATATACTTCACCCGCTACCCTACAGCATTATACTTCTAGTTTGGGCGTCTCTCGTCCTATATGTACTATTTACCATTTGCGATGAACGGTCATATAGACGCCGCGAGGCAGTTGCTGCTTCACTACGAACCATTTCCCTAGGAGGACTATAAGCCGCCGATACCTACGGAGAGGCTGCTTTCTTATATACGACAATACTAGGTTGAGTTCTACGACGACTACTCAATTTCCGACCCGGAGGCAGGGTTTAAGAACTATTTACAACATGAGGCCGGGTTCTTAGAATATCTAAAGGGGAGGGATTCTGATGACGACGTGACTTTGGGTTGCTATTAGGACTTTTTCAGGCACCTAGCTGAGAAGGATTTAGGTGGTGTACTAGATGAGGAGCTAGCATTACCACTTAGGCAACTTTTAGGTAGGCGGCTTGCAGGCATCACTGCTTGGGCATCTTTTTGAGCGGCTTGTAGTAGTCAGAAAGACAACTCAGGGGGAGTAGGCATCTTCGCCTAGGTCAGCCGTTAGGTCAACCGTTAGGACTAGTCAACCCGAAATGGGAAAGCTGTCTCGAGAGAGTGCCGCTATACCGTGCTATAGGTATGGGGCATTAGAGGGGCGTGCAAGTACGGGCTTCTGCGGGGTGCCAGGAGCTGTAGATGCTATCTAAACGGCTAATTATAGCAGTAGCTAAGACTCGTTCAAAATTGAATAAGTCTCGGTATATCTTCGGGAATATTATCGCGGGCGTCGGGACGTACCGAGCCGTACGGGGTCCGCTAGCGTTCGCGTCGCGTATTACTGAATTCTACCGTCTGACCCCTAAAACTGCCAGAATCGACTATACCTTAGGCAGCAAATTACAAAACGAAGTCGGCTTTTCCTCCACGAGTCCTCGGTCCGGATAGGTCAGAGCCGCCTCGAAAGCAGTCTACGTACAGACCCCTTAGGTTCGACCGCCTGAGGCAGCCTGCGCGAGCCTACCTCGTCCGGCTACCCCGAATTGTACTCCTTCCTAAATCTAGTACTCCACGGTGTTTCTAGCCGGCTTGAGATGGTTCGTCCGACTTTCTTGCGTGCTGCGGTTCCTCTCTTTGACCCTTTCTTCTCAGACCCTGCCTCGTTTAAACCGTATACCGTGCTACCGCCGATTTCCATTCTCTTCTCTATCGCCGCTACGGCCTACGCTAGAATTCTATGGATGACACGTAAGATACAGGCCATACCGCCGACTGGGTGGCTGTAGAGGATGACTGGCACTTGAATAGGTATCTGTGGAGGGCTGCCTGTAACCCGCTGCCGTATGCCAATCCGGCTCGCGAGCCCGATATGGCCGTAGGCCTCGATATGTATATAGCCTATATGCTTAACTGTATAACAACCCCTAGCTCCCGTGGCCAGCAGATATAGGATATTTTGCGGTTATACAGCGGGGTATATTCATTGTACCTACTATCCTTGCCCGCCGAAGGTCGCCTACTGATCCTATAGGTCAGATCGGAGAGCTCTGCCATCTTCTCGATGTCTGCCTCGTCGGTAATAGCCGATCCGTCGACGGGGACTCGTCCTTTATATATATAGACCTAAGCGATATGAGAGTACGCTCTAGTAATATACCCTCTTTACTATGCAGTATACTGCGGACTGCCTGCTGACTAGGTCTAGCTATCGCCGCGTATATTAAGCTCGACGCTGTTAATACCCTACTGTATGCCTACTATACCGGTCTGTCGCCGACCGGCCCGTTTGCTAGCTATATTATAACGACCGAATTTAACGGAACAGATACCAACTGTATCTATACGGGGCGGGACCGCGCTTATACTCTAGCGCCTAGGCCATGTTCCCGAGGTATACCTCGCCTTGCCTCGTCCGCTGGCCGTTTCTCGTACTGACCGGGGAGTAGATGGTATCCTGCTTCCGTATCGTATGGGGTATACCGGCGATTAGCTGTCTCCTTCGGTTGACCGGCTTGGCTACCGCAATATACGGGCCTTACTAGGTCTCCTAAGCGATTTAGACCTAAGGTTTGTCGAGTCTCGTATCTAGTCTTGCCTCCTCACGGGTCGCCCAGCGAGGGGATATTAGGAGGGGTCGGTCTTATATATCGATATCATATATAATCTGCCGAGGCTGCTTCCTTCGCTAGAGGCTGACGAGCTTCGGCAGCTGCTGGAGATTCTTGCTAACGTTATAGCGCTCCGGCGGGGAGAGGTTTAGTAGCGGCCGCCGGAG
>Ga0247824_10000819_pt1 | contig 16373 bp, 12 predicted proteins | sample 13C_PalmiticAcid_FD_194412 | JGI IMG/M metagenome (GOLD analysis project Ga0247824, IMG submission 194412) | Soil microbial communities from agricultural site in Penn Yan, New York, United States - 13C_PalmiticAcid_Day48 | ecosystem: Environmental > Terrestrial > Soil > Agricultural land... | reverse complement strand
GGAGGGGGCATGGAGCAGGGCGGAGAGTTGTGTTGTGCGAAAACGAGAGGGAGAGAGGGAGAGACGAAACGCAGAGGGAGAAGAGGCGAGTGACGCGTGGAAATGGGGCGAGATCTGCATGGGAGCAGACGCATTATTGAGCTGCTGGTCAGTGTGCCATCGAAAGTTCAAGGGCCCCTCGTTCCTCTACAAGGGTTCCTGTGTTGGTATCTACTTGGTGCCGAGGTATCTCTACCAGGCCATGTTCCGCGAACATGGTATAAATGGGGCGACATTGTCCCTGCATCCCTACATCGCCATCATTTCCCTCTTTCTCCTTCTCGTCCACGCTCCCACCCCGTCGCTCGCCATCGACCATCTCAACCGTATTTCCTCCCTTGCACTAATGAACACTACCCCTTGCCCCCCGCTTCTAGACAGAACTGGAACGCTTGCTTCCAGTCTCCATGCATCGGGATCGCAGGCCGATACCCACTCTTGCCCTGCTCCCACCTCCTGGCCGCGAACATTCGACAAGATGCCCCTTGAATCCTGTGCGAGGACTCCTGATGGCACCCTGCACTTTCCCCCAACGGATCCTAGCTCCTTTGTACTTCAACCGCCCTACCAATCCTCCTTTGAACGACTCCTCATACATCCATCTCTCCATCCCTCTCCACCACCACCAACGCACCAGCGTCTTACTCAATCGCAATTGTTGCCGGAGAACCAGCAATGGGAAGAACAGCTGCAATGGCAACTGATTCATTGGGATCAATGGATACACCAATTCCAGCTACAACAATTCCAGCTACAACTCGCGTACCTTCAACAGCAACAACAACAACGCCCAGAGCAGCTTGCCGCCCCTCAAAATACCCCACCCTTTCAGGAGCCTCTTCCGATGAATAACCCTCCTCTGGCGTCCACGACGCAACCTTGGGTATTAGAGGTACTGTTGTGAATAGGTCCGTGAAGAGTCCGTGGATATTGCCATGGATCGTCTCGTCTCACTAACTTGATCAAAACAGTCTCCAAAGTCAGTAGCGAGCCAGATCCCATTATATTTATCAACACACGAAGGGAGACAAGGCACGAACGTACCATCGACTTCTGACCTTGCGCCAAGCCCATCCCATGGAGTAAGTCGTCTTCATTCAGCTTAGTGGTGAACAAGTCGAAAACCCACGTTCATCATGAACATTGCCAACGGCTTAACATTTGTTCCTTGAAATCGCTTCTTCCCAATAGCACCTTCCCTTGACCACCCAGACTGAGCCCAACTTGGAACAGAGATGGCGGCCACACGTCCCGTTGGATTCACAGAGCTTGGCTCCTGTAGCAACCATCGATGGAAACAAGATAGAGACAGAGCGCCCAGATCGAGTCGTGACCCGCAATGGATACGATGGCAAAAAGTATCAAAAACGGCTTACTGACGAACAATTGCGCGACATCATATCGCGTCGTGGAGGAGACGTTCCAGAGTCGTATCAGACCATTGCCAAAGATATCGGTTGTTCCAAATCAACTGCTTGGAGGCAAGCAAAAAAGTATGAGCGCCAGACCAAGCTATGCAGAAAGACGACCCGTAGTGCCAGGGTGCTGAGCAAAAAGAAGATCCCAAGGGCCAGTCAGTCACTAGTCTTTGACTAGGGAGAAAAAGACTTTGTTGAGAGTTGTTTGGAACCTCCTTCACACCTTGAACTTGACGAAATGCATTTTTGAAAAATAAAAATAAAAATAAAAAACGATACAGCATAGAGCAATAAACTGTCAATCACTCAACTTGTCCATCCCTTCGTTGATGTCAGGCGTTACTCACGAGGAAAAGTCGTGAAGAGATGTACCGAGAATGCCAGAGAGGCTCGTCAAGGCGGCCATTGAGAGAGCTCATCGTCTTTCCCCTACATTTCCTAAAAGTCTCGCCACCTTCTCTGGAGCGATCGATAGCCCAATCACGGAACAATACCCTGCGACTAGTGATGGGGGCGAGTATTGTTCTCTCTGCATTCATCAGTCCTCCTTTGTGAAACCCGGAATCAGAACAAATTGCCTCGAGGGGGGGGGGGGCAACATATCACATTCCGTATTCAGCCCACCGCATGTAGGGATCGGTACTCGTTCAACGTGTATTGAATCCGGCAAGTTTTATTCCATTGGTACTTGCTAGCCTTCTGTTGTGAGTACCGGCTTGTTGGTACTGGCATCGTGGCATCGTTGACTGCCTTGACACTGTTGGAGCGGATGTTGTTCGCTATTTCTGGCACCTTTGGCATCCCTGGCTGACTCGAAATCCATGGTGTCTTAACATCCTTTGCATCCTTTGCATCCTTGGTATCCGTAGCAGGTGCTGTGCCTTTGGTGGCAGCAGCGGCAGCCGATCTCGTTTCTCAAACAAGAGCTCGTTCGTTGTACGATAGCACTTCCATGGTGGTAAGGAGCTGGTGCCGATGACAACGCTGGAATGCTAGGATTACTCTGGCGTGAGACTTCATCATGGTTGGATGCACAGGAGACTGACGTGGATGACTTGGCGATTCGATTGACTGGATTGGAGACTTGCAAAGCGGTTGGTTGCGAGCGTTGTGGCAGAAAATCTTTGCCCAGTTTGGCGGCTGCTTTGGGCTCTGGACCTCATTGGGACGTCAGTTAATCCGCCTGTATTGACGCCATGTGGTTATCGGTGTTCACTTCCGTAGGCACCACGAAGGTTGATTGTGGAGGCGCTTGAACCACTGTTGTAACTGCTCTCACGACTGGCCATCCTGCAAGTGTTAGAGCTCCTGTTGTCAGCATGAGGAAGACGGATCATGCAGAGTCCTGGGATCAAAGTTGCGTCCAGCATCTTATGTAGTTGGTTATCATGTGGGTGTTGATGTCTTTTGTTGTTGTTGTTGTCGCCACGGTCCATCATACCAAGGCTTGAGCTGTTGTTGCTTCTGCTACTGTTGGTCACCTCGGGGTTATCGACCTTTTCGGCTGTCTTCCAAAAAAACCGATGATGGTGATGACTGGACCAAAGTCGTGTCTGTTCTCGTAGAAGGCGGTCTTGCGGCTGGCGTTAGGGAGGGTGGGTGGCAGGACCCTGAATGACGATTGTTTCCGCTCCTGGCTCTCAGTGTGAGCCTCGTCGGTGATGAGACGATCGATCTTGGAACGCGCGGACAGCAGCAAAAGAGCATTTGTGGCAGTGCATGACTTGGCAAAGCGTGCTGTGTTCTGGCTGGCTCGGTCTGCGAAGGGGGGAGTTGTAGTTGGAAGGATGAGGAGGAAGCGATGTGCTGGTGGTGGTGACGAGTCCAAGACTGCACACAAAAGTGGATATGGACATAGCTAGCTTCTGCTGAAGCGATGCTGCGGTTGCTGCGCCAGCCCATGAGCGGAGGCGCGTTTGCAAGTTGGGCGAACGAGCGACCATGTGTGGGGAAGGATTGAAGAAGGGGTTCATTCGGCCCCAAAATTGGCAACAAGAGGGATCGGACTGAGCCACGTGGAATTACTTATTCCGTGCGCGCCAATTGTCCATACCGCCAAAGTTCATGGAGTGCAAAAGCCGCATCGTTCCTCAAAGAAGCGTTTCTATCGGGGTGCCTGGTTCCTTGGCATATCGTCATCTCCCTCTCCTTCTCTCTCTCCTTCCTTTCTCCTCTTCCTCAATCCATCCCCATCCCCATCCCCCTTTTCATCATCAACATCTCCACCATATTCACCCTTGAACCTATGAACGCCTCCTCTCACTGCCTAGTATCGCAAACCGATGCCCATTCTTGTTCTACCTCCCGCCTTGGTCCAAACAATCCTGTAGGATCCACATTTCACTATACGCCTGGTGGCACTCAGCACTTTCCCCCATTGGAACATGGCTTCCTTGTACCTCAACAGTTCTACCAATCCTCTTTCGAACCAACCCTTATACATTCATCCCTCCATCCTTCTCCATCACCACCAACACAGCAGCAGATCACTCAATTGCAGTTGCAGCTTGCGCAGAGCCAGCAACGGGAAGAACAGCTGCAATGGCAACTCGTGTATCGGGATCAATGGCTACAACAATTCCAGCAACAACTCGCGTACCTTCAACAGCAGCAACAACAACGCCCAGAGCAGCTTGCCGCCCCTCAAAATACCCCGCCCTTTCAAGAGCCTCTTCCGATGAATAACCGTCCTCTGGCGTCCACGACGCAACCTTGGGTATCAGAGGTACTGTTGTGAATAGGTCTGCGAAGAGTCCGAGGATATTGCCATGGATCGTCTCGTCTCACTAACTTGATCAAAACAGTCTCCAAAGTCAGTAGCGAGCCAGATCCCACTATATTCATCAACAGATGAAGGGAGACAAGGCATGAACGTACCATCGACTTCTGACCTTGCGCCAAGCCCATCCCACGGAGTAAGTTGTCCTCATTCGGTCAGTGGTGATCAAGTCGAAAACCCACGTTCATCCTGAACGTTGCCAACAGCTTAAGATTTGTTCCTTGAAATCGCCCCTCTCCCACAATAGCACCTTTCCTTGACCACCCCGATTGAGCCCAACTTGGAGCAGAGTTGGTTGCTTCACGTTCTGTTGGCTTCCCAGAGCTTGGCTCCTGCAGCAACGGTCGCTGGCATCAAGATAGAAGCAGAGCGTCCAGATCGAGTCGTGACCCGCAGTAGATCCGAAGGCAAAAGGCATCAAAAACGCCTCACTAACGAACAAGCGCGCGGCATTATATCGCGTCGTGAAGGAGATATTCCTGCGTCGTATCAGACCATTGCCAAGAATATCGGTTGTTCCAAATCAACTGCTTGGAGGCAAGCGAAAAAGTATGAGCGCCAGACCAAGATGATACAGAAAGCCCACTCGCAGTGATAGGGCGCTGAAAAAAGATTCAAGGGACCTATGGCTAGGGGGAAAAGACGTGATACAAAATGATACCCCACCGAGTATGCTGTGTTGGTCATATTTTTTTCGAAAAACAAAAAAAAACGATACAGCATGGAGCAATAAATTATTACTCACTCATCTTACCCATCCCTCCGTTGTAGACAGGCGTAACTCACGAGGAAAAGTCGTGGAGAGATGTGCCAAGAATGCTAGAGAGGTTCGTTGACGCGGCTATTGAAAGGGCCTATCAACTTTCTCTTTCATTTCTTGACAAGACTCTTCTCCTGTTCTCTCTCTCTCTCTCTCTCTCTCGACTGGTAGCCGTATCCCGGAACTGTACCCTGCAACGAGCTATGGGGACGCCCATCTTGGTTCTCTCTGCATTTATCGGTCCTCTGTTGAGAACTGCAGTCAGTTCAGCACATGGTAAAACTACGTGCCTCATGGGCGTCGTGCATCCCGCATTCAGCTCACCGCATGTAGGATCGGTAGCTCTCGTTCAACGTGTATTGGATCCGGCAAGTTTTTCCCACAATGAGAGACTGGCGAGCTATTCTTGTGGAGAATGGGTCCTCGCTCTGCTAGACCCTGGATATATTTCACCTCCGCTGCTTCAGGATCCTGCTCCAATTGTTGGTCGAGTGTGGCTAGCGATCCACAGGTCGCCTCGCACTTTTGGAGGTGGTTCTTGCATGGTATCTTCGATGTCCGCCAACTTGGAGAGATGGGGTAATGCGCTGCCAGGTCTGGTCTGCAGTACTTCCTTGCTCCCGTCCAAGTCCGTACAGTTTCTCAGGGGAGGGGAAAGGCTCTGGAAGCACCCGTTGTCCTTCTTCTGTCGTTCCTCGTGTTTCCAAAGGCCGGCTTGCTACTTTTTCGTGCTTTTAAAGCATCCCCATACGCTCAGTATCTTTGGGGTCAAAATCCCTCAGTGTGTCCGGCACAAGCCTGTTGGCCATTCCTGCATCTTTGGCTAATACAAAGTTAAAAAAAAAAAGTTGAGGCGATTCAGTCAGTCGTCTAGTAGAATGGGCTGATGTGGAGGTGGTCAACAGACGCCAAGGACAAGTGTATTCCTCCTTCTGCTCTGAAAACTTACTGATGCCAGTTGTCCGTCTTTGACTCAAGCTCAGACTATGAGTCTCTGGATTTGAGCCCGGAAGCCTTTTGACGTTCCTCTATCATTCTCATGGGCAATGCTGCAGAGCCAAGTTGGCCAAACAACGTCGAGTCAATCCACCTTGCCGTTGACTCTTTTGCTCGATAAAAAAAAAAAAAAAAAAAAGTCGACCAAGTTGCCTGCGACAGTAGACGTACCTTAATATTGGCCATCCTTGTTTTTTTGTGCAAAAACAGAAGAGTATCCAAACTCTCCAGATGGAGGGGTGTCAAAGGTGACACGTCTGCCACAATGAACGTGCTTGGGTTTCCGCCTAGAATTCTTGACAAAGTGGGTGGGCTGTCGCGATCGTGTTTTCAGATGAAGACCAGGTGGAGTGAGAGAGATGACAAGGAGAGAGTAAAGAGAAGAATGGGGAAGAGAGGACGGACAGACGTGTAAGTAACAAGACAGGAGACTTGTCATGTATCCAGACGCTGTCCAAGGACGGCCTTCTACATGACGATCGTGTTGGTTGTTGCAACACTCGAAAGCAAGGAGATCGAGTGCCACTGCCAAAGGGGTCGGTACCTGATGTCGGGGACAGCCCTTTGTCCATCGTGCTCCGACACGATGCAATCCCGACGTAGTCCTGCGAGTGCGTGAGTGTAACGAGTGCGTGAGTGTGCGAGTGAAAAAGCACCTTCCCTCGGCGCCAAAAGCCAATGACCAAGCCACAACAAGGCGGGGCGCGTCCTGCATCGCCCCAACCAAGGAGAAACTCTTTTTTCCTGACGACTTTGCCGGCCTGATCCCATCGCCCTGGATTGGAACCAGCACGGCTCTGTTGTCACTCGCCTGACCTCTTGTGCGCTTCCTCTCCAGTCGCGACCCACTGGCAATGGTTCCATCTTTTCATACTCGAGCTATGGAAAGGACAATTGATACCATTTCTCGCCCTCTTCGTTGTGCTACAAACGCCCATCGCTCTCGAGCCCTCATGCTTCGATGATAAAGTCTACGCCCCGCTTCTATCAAAAAATGTCGCAAGTAGAAGATACAACGGTCCTCGGCCTGGATGATAGAGCTCTCATGATCGAACTGTTTGTTGAAACGCGTGCATCCGCTCTGCTGTAGGTCAACAGAGATAGCTCCATTGTCATCTTATGATAGCCAGGATCTTCTGTATCGCCGATGAACTGATGCAGGTGAATCATGAGAACTGTCGACTTTCAGAAACGTCCCGACCGTAACCTGTTCCTAGGAATTGGACCAAGCACTGCCATACCAAAGCGACAAGGCGCGAATGGGGCTCTTTGTGACGGACTTTTCCTTATCACATTCTGGAGACCTTCACCGGTCTCACAATCATCCCGGGCCTTTGATGTCGAGGTGGATTATTATTTGCCTATGTACACCTTACCATGAGAAAGGGTTCCACGGCCACCTTGCCTCGAGCATGCAGCTTTCTCCTGGACATGGTGTTCAGGTCTTGTTTACGAATGATCAGGCTAATCTGAATACGAGCGAGGTTTGGTAGGATGTACCAACGCAAGCTCGACACGATGAGCCGGTACGATTGATGGCGAAGAGCTCCTACTCATATTCTTAGACATCTTCTACCTTCTGACTCTTCTAACTGTCCTACGATACCTCCTCCTCTGCGACTTGCTATTCACCTGCTGTTCATCTTGCCATTCATCTTGCTGCTCATCCTGTTGCTGCGCTTGCTCATCAGGAAGATTGATAATCGAGGGATGATCCAGTACCATTCTGCCTGAAGGTTGTCTCATCTGAGATACTACAGATGCCATGGTGATCACCTTCTTGCTTGCCTCATGGAATAGATTCACTGGTTCACCTACAGCACTACGCTGTTTCAACAACTGCTTGTTGAGTGAAGTCAATCCTCGCACATCTTGTATCGATGCTCCTGACACCATGAGAGAGCCCTTTGTAGCACCCCAGCAGAGATTGACATGACACTGTTCTTCCCCTTCGATGACTTGCCACTTGAGCACCGATCCATCTCTACAGCCAGTGATCAGGAAATTGGCATCGGAAGAGGGTGTCCATGCGAGACCGAAGACAGTCCCTTGGAAGTTTTGTACCGCTACCCGACATTGACCAGATGCCACGTCCCAGAGTCTCACTGTCTTGTCCCAACTGCCAGAAGCGAGTAGATCTCCCTTGTGTGAGTAGGCCACACTTGCAACCGCGTGATCATGCCCAATCAATGTCAAACAGCATTCTCCTGTTTGCACACTCCATAGTCGTACTGTCCAGTCACCACTGGCTGAAGCAAGCTGATCTCCTCCAGGTGAGAATACGACATCATAAACCCAGCCACTATGGCCTATGAGGATGTTGGTACAAGCCATAGTTCCAACATTCCATAGTTTTACAGTGTAGTCCTTGTTGCCAGTAGCGATAATGCTGCCGTCAGGCGAGTACGCGACCTCGAGGACTTCTTCCGTGTGGCCGTCCAGTGTCTCACAGTGTTCTCCGGTTGCCGCATTCCATAGTCGAACTGTCGTGTCTTCACTGGCAGATGCAACCTGATCTCCTTGAGGAGAGAACGCAACGCTGCGAACTCTCCCGGTATGACCGGCTAAGATGTGTTGGCATGCTCCTGTCTCGACGTCCCACAGCCTCACTGTTTTGTCCCCAATCCCACTCCCAGAAACAATCCGATCCCTTTGAGGCGAGAATGCAATGCACAATACTGAATCATGATGGCCACTCAAAGTCCTGAGACATGCTCCTGTTTCCACATCCCAGAGCCGTATCGTGTAATCCAAACTGCAGGAGGCAATCAGGTCTCCATTTGGTGAACATCTGATATTCTCAACCCCTTGGCTGTGGCCTCTCGATATCTGTCTTGATCCTCCGACGGACACGTCCCACAGACGTACTGTCCTTTCAGAACTGCCAGAGGCGATCATATCACCTTTCGGTGAATATGCGACACAGAAGACACCGCCGGTATGGCCAGTCAATGGATGGCGACAAAACCCGGATTGTGCATCCCATACAAGTACCGTCCCGTCGTTGCTCGTAGAAATAACTTGGTCACCTTTTGTGGAATACACAACACCGCTGATTCCAGTGTTGTGTCCTTCTAGGATGTGACAACATCTTCCCGATTCCACATCCCATAGTCGAAGTGTCTTGTCTTTGCTGGAAGATGCAACTTGATTCCCTTGAGGAGAAAACGCAATCCCCCAAACTTCGTCGCTGTGGCCGTCGAGTATACGGCTGCACTCTCCAGTTGCAACATTCCAGAGCCGTACTGTATGATCATCACTTGCTGAGGCAATCTGATCACCATTTGGCGAATATGCGAGGCAACAGATCGCGTTCTCATGACCAGATAATATCTGAAAGCAGTTGCCAGTCGCTGGATCCCAAAGCCGTATTGTCTTGTCACTACTGCCCGAAGTAAATTGATCTCCTTGAGGTGAATATGCGACACATGGAACTAAATCGGTGTGATCGGTTAAGATGCGTTGACAGTCTCCGGATTCCGTGATCCAAAGGCGAACGGTCTTGTCAAAACTCGCAGAAGCAATCAGTTTCCCATCCGGCGAGAATACAACACCTCGAACTTCGTTGTGATGGCCATACAAGCCTTGCGTTATCTCCCAGTCGGATGTCGAGTACACATAAATACCTCCACTGCCGAGACCGACTGCGAATGATGACCCATCTCGTGAGAATGCGCAGGACCAAACAACGCCGTCCACAATGAGATACGGTAGCTCTCCGAACTGCACACCTGTCATATCCGCCTTGCTCAGATCCGTCTGCCGTAGCCACGCACCTCGAAGATTGACTTTCCTCAAATTTGCCTCTTCAAGTTGCACAGAATCAAACATTCCGTAGCTGAGATCGGCTCCTGGAATCTGAATACCTCGAAGGTCAGTTCCAATAAACTGCACACCTGCTCGAACAAGAACTGTGATGGCGTTGGCTGCTGCTATTCGCCATTTCTTGTCCGTCTTTGAGTTTTCGATATACTCGAGCAATTGGTTCTTGAATACTGGTTCTTGATGAACTCGTTCTTCCAGGAACTGCAGCAATGAATAATCACCCACAAACCTCCTCCAGACCAATGGTGAGTTAGGGTCCGGTTCTTGTTCAGTAGTGGTTACTGTTGTCTCTTCGCCGCAACCAATTTCAACGCTCAGAGAGGAGCTCACACTCCCTCGTCGATTCAATGCCGTCTCGAGCGCTACCCGGTTCTTCCTGTCTTGCGGATCGAATACTGCGCGTGCTAACCCGTATTCCAGGAGTGACCTGTGGATGAATCGATGCTGATTGCCATTCCGTGTCAATGGACAGGCCTCATGTAGGAGCTGCATTTCTCTTGAGTTGAAGAAGGCCTCTTTCCATGATTCTTGGTCTACCAGATGAGAGTACTCAACGACTGGTTGGCCTCCTTGTTCTTTGTAAATCGCCGCGGCAAACTTCTTTAGATACTCGATGCCATTCAATGTGAACCCTTGTGCACTCAGTTTCTCGAACGCCTCTCTCATCCATGGAGACATGTCCTTCTCTGCGAGTCGTTTCTTGCCACGCTCCAACCATTGTTCGACAAAGTGGTCATACAATGCTACTCGAGTGACACGCGCACTTGTAAGGTGTTGTCCTGGGTCGACCATGCGTGGTAGCACATCCAATGATAAAGTCATCAGAAACGGGTTCTTGACCAGATCCTTGAGACTTGGTATAAGATCGAGAGCCTGCCTGTAGTCCTCTTCACGCCATAGAGGCTCATTGACGGACACATACTGTTTGATGTAGTCATGAATCTGGTGGATTGAGAATGGCGTAATCACTGCTTGTTGAAACAATGGTGAATCCAGCCGCTGGTTGCGGTTGCCTGGTTGGAACCGGTCTCGATAATCTGATCCAAGGTACTCGCTGCGGCAGCTGATAACCATCTGCGCATCCCATTCTCCGTCTTGGTTCAGTCGATTGCTCATGTACAAGTTGTGTGTCTGCTGACTCTCGTCGTACCCATCACAGATCAAGATGAACTTGCGATAATGCTTCATTTCACGGATCTGAGACTCGGTGAACTCGTCCCTTCTTAGTTGCTTCGCAATCATGTCGTGTTCAGGTTTATCAATGGCTGGCAAGTTGATGTGGAGCGGGATCCTGTCTGCCTTGTTCGTGTATGACTGCCACAGATCGAATTCGAGCTCGCGACTGAATGTAGATTTGCCTGCTCCAGAGTCACCCAGAAGCAAGAATACCTTTTGATTGCTTCCTAGGAACTCCTTAACTTTGTCCATCAAAGGGAATCGTGTGTCGTCGGCAGCTTGCAGGCTTGCTTTGGCTTGAGGTTGAATGTACACGGCATTGCCTTGTTCCTTGGTGCGCTGCCTCCTAAGGATACGAAGGTTTCCTTCAACATCGGGTCTGTTTTGTACACGGTCAAGCAGAGATGGAGATGCCAGTTCCGGCAATGTAACTTTCAATGGGTACGCGATAGGACCATTCTCCCGACACGCTCGGTAGAGGACCCGCTTTTTGATATCATCACTTGATTCCAGGTCTCTGAGAAGTATTTCTGCAGCTGTGGTGTGTACTAGATTGAGCACGAACACAAAATGTTCTGTTAGATCGGCAATTACATCGGTTGATGTGGACAATCCACGGCATCCTAAATGGCGGGCTGTTCCACATACACTGCGGTGGTCCTCCGGCTGAAGAGGACAGCTGCATGAGAATGTTGAGAATCCATTGCTTGATTCTGACTTGCATTCCCCACATCTCATCATTCCTGTAGATCTCTCCAAGAAGCGCAATTGCACTTCGACGAGTCATCACATCCCACTTTGGATTGGCTGCCATCTCTCCAAGTCGTTGGCACACTCCCCATTGGAACGCTGGATCGTATCGACAAGGTGCTTCGCAGACCAGTTTCTTTAACGTGGCCAGTTCTCCGTCTCCAATCAACGCATCAGCTCCTCGAAGTGCTGAATACCAATCGCGCTTCCGTTCAAAACTGAGTCCTTCATTGAGTGATTCCATGAGTCCTTGACCTCCCGCCATCAGAGACGTCACTCCATCGTACGCTGACTTGACGACATCAACAACATTGGATACTCCTGATACGCCTTTTTGAATGTCCTCTAATCCCTCGATGAACTTGATGAGATCGAGGCCCTTCACGGCGCTGACCAGTCCAGATACGCCTTGGATCACCTTCCCAGTACGTCGCATAGCTACTTGCCATGCCGTCTCGTCATCTGGTACACACAACAGCGCTTGATAGGCGTATGCTGCTTGGTACACCAAGAAAGGATCCGAACTCTTTTTCAATCCGCTCAGATACGATGAGAGAGGCTCATGTAACATCTTGCGATCTAGGTCGGTGACCTTGGTGTCAGCCATGGCATCCAGTACGTGTGAGACAGCCAATACCAATTGGTGCATGTGTTGAGATGACTGCTGGTGAGTATCCATCAGACGAGTGCCGAGTAGTCCAAGAATCTTGACGAGATCGTCCGAACTGAGATAACCTTGATCAGCACCTTGGATCAATTGTGCGAGACCCTCGAGTTGTTGGAATTTCAATAGCCCAGAGTGGTCGACTCCAGAGTAGAACTCTCCGAGCAGGTCATGGAACGTATTCTTGTCAAGAATGGGTGCAAGGCACACGACCTCAGCAACCACTTTAGCGTCCTTAATCTCTTCTCTCCTGAATGCTCTGATCACGTCTGTGGCAATGCCGTGAAGTCGTTCCTGTTCGTCTTTGTCCTTCTCGACGGCCTGGGTCCACTTGAGTGCCGTTGGTTCCAGTTTGATATCTGGAGATTGAGCCACTTTCAACAGATCAAGACAGCAAACCAACTGAGGCGTGTTGTCGAGACGTTCATCAGGTCCAGGGAGTTTCACTTGAATTGTAGGTGGAGGAATGTTCTCAGCAAATATGTGAGACGGAACCGTCGAAGCGACTGTTGACACGTTGCTGCGTTGTTGATGGTCACGCGGAGACATCTTCACAGAGCCCGCGTCCTGCGATTCTCCCGCGGAATGCAGTGTCCCCTTGAGAGATTCCATGATACTGCTGGGACGGTAGGTATCCGTGGGTCGAGTCAGATCATGGACGTTCCCTCTAATCCACGATTGTGATATATGAACATCAGCGCAAACAGGTTAGGTGACTGTGTGATACTTTACCATGCGTGCTCGGCGATGAAAAGTACGACTCGCAGTCAATAGGTGTGTACAATTAAACTTACCCAAGTTTCTCTGCTTTCTTGAAGCTAGCTTGAGCTCCACCGACATGCCCACGGCTCTCAAGTAATTTCCCTAAGCCAATGTAGGCAGTGGCGACTCCTTGGACCACTGTTGAACTCTTGTCATGCTTGACAGACTTCCTAGCCTGGGACAACGTCATCTCGGTATCGTGACAAAGCACCAAGGCGATGTCCGAATCGGTAGCGTTGAAAGCCGTTTCCAGGTAGACGCTGGCGAGTTCTAATGCTTTCTGCGGTGAGAGAGACGCTCGTGGAGATGAGACAATACTGCCGAACAACATTTTTGATGTTTTCGTCCCTTCTTATAACCGAAATAGATGAACCCAAAAGTCAGTACGACTTGTTTGTTTGAACAACCAATGTTATGTAGGTGGCATGGTGTTACGCCCACATACTTTGATGAGAATGGAACCCGATATTCGCAGCAGTAGTGGCAGTTGTTGATTGTCCTTGACAATGGCTGTACTAGGAGGTAAGAGGGATTAGCGACGGTGTATCCATTCGAATCGAACAACGCACGTCAGTAGCTGCTTCATCATATTGGGTGAGGATCCTCACCTCAGATGTTTGAGACGTATTCCGGAAGACTGTGTGGGTCTCCTTTCTGTCGTTGTCCTTTGGCACCAATTCTGAGAAAGATGGTCAAAGGATATGTAGGTATTGCAAAGGTGAACGACTGTCTGTGCGAGTGCGAATGTGTGTTTGTGCGGAAAGACAATGTGGGAGGAAAGAAAGATGGAGAAAATAATTTTTTGGGCAAACCGAGAGGCGAAGCACCTTTGTACCACGACTCCGCCCTGAAATTGCCATTTGCGCCCCTCTGGTCACACACTTAGGCAATGAGGAGTGGCCCATTCCACGAGCTCCTGCATCGCTTTCAAGATACGAGAGGGTTCAAGTCAACCATTGTAGAGTCCAGCATCCTACGTTGATTGGCGAGAAGGTACATCTCAGGGAAACATCATACAAAAAACCACGACTTTATTAAGCACTGTTCCTATGTTCAAGCTAACTGCAATGTCCAATGGTAGCTACCGTCTCTGCCGGTCTGTGGAGGAGGGCATCAAAGCTGCGGGTGCTGTCGTTACTCGAGTCCCTTCTGACCTCATGTTCAAAATTCGCATCATGACAAACCCTCTTTCAGTTCACCACTCTTTGGTATGCTTTAGGTGTCTAAAGCAAACTTCAACTCGCTTCCTTTTTTTTTGCGGTTGCCCTCGATCGACGAACGGCTCCGGCTTTTGAGCGATCTCCATGAAGCCATGACCAGAGTCCATTGGAGCCCCCTTCCCACTGTCTAAATTGCTGACCCAAACCTAGCGCCGGTGATCGACCTTGAACACCTCCCTCACCAACAGATCATACCTCCTTGGGCCTGAGCAATGAATTCGAATCCTGATTTCAAGTTCCTGCTGTTCATAGCGACACTACCCAGAGTCCAGGGTCGCACTTTGTTTCCGTGCTCAAGAAGGCATGGGTCTTTCCGCGTTACTTCTTGTAGGTAGAGTGGATGGTAAATCGACGCATCCTACCAAGGCTTCCACGGTATCCCAGTGGACGCTTGCAAGAGAGAACATAGGGGGGAGAGCAAGAGTGTAGGTGGGGGTGGTTTGTCATGGTGATGTGTGTCCAGTCGATTCGAGCTGCTTCGAGTTGATCCTTGCTCACTTCTGATTCCCGCACCGACAAGGTCCAGCATCCGGATTGTTTGTTCCTACTCCTGTGTCGCGATGTGGGAAGGGGAGGGGAAGGGGGGTGCAGTGGACTTGGGAGACGGAAGTGTGAAGAGGTGTGAAAAAGAGGGGCACAAAGTGCTCTTTGTGCACGTGCCCAATCCTCCCTCACGCCGAACATGTCGCTTCTCTCACTCACGAACGATTAGGCAAGACACTTTGCCCTCCATTTCTCAGGGATGAGTTCGAGGCAGAATCCGATGCTGGACTTTATTCAACAGAATGTAGGTTGAGGGCATCCTACATTCATAGAATACCCGCCAGGTCCTTCCCCAGATCCAGCTTGGGTTCACTGTCAAAATTTGCCGTGCTCTTCCACCGCCAGAAGATGTTTTGCCCTGCGTACAGACCAACAAACACAAACAAACAAGCAATGGAGCGAGCACACGATGACGCCCACGTTACTGAGGGGCTGGACCATTCTAACGGCTTGACGTTTCGTTTAGATCTGCTCGTCTCCTCAGACCACGAGTTCTGGCTGGCGTCGCATATCTTTGGGACGTGTAACTGGGCGTGATAAAGTTCCGGAGACAGAAATGGTGATTGAGAGCCTCTAAAGCAATCCGCTTTGATTCCAGTCATCAAATCCAACGTTCCGCACTTGATTCCATAGCAACTCTGCGTTCTCATTGCCGCCGAGTTCTTCCTGCTAAGCCGTTTTGAACATGAGACGCTCATTCTAGCGCCAGAGATCGTTATTCTCTTGCTTGATCTTTGTATGCTGCGGCAGCTTTTGCCTGAGTCCTGGCGCTTCATGGTTCTCTCATTCGTCGGGCCGATGTCTCCAGCTTGCTCCATCAGTTTTCCGGTAATGGCGCCTGCTTGTAGCCATCTGACGGTCGTCAATGTACCGGTGGGCGTCACTGTAGGTGTGAAAGTGTCTTGTACCTTAATAGGGTCTGCTCGTTGGTGGCCACCATGCGTTTGTCAACATTCATTCCTTAGGTACCATGAAGGTTGGGCATGGTGGTACCTGGGCCGTGGTTGTGTCTGCTCCCACGGCCGGTCGTCCTGTGGACGTTTGTATTCCAACCGTCAGGAGCAGGAAGAGCCATGGATCAAAGTGGTGTCCAGCATCGTAGTTGGCTACCATGTGGGATGTGGGTGTTGATGGTTTTTTGGTTGTTGTTGCCGCCATGGTGCATGATGCCAGGTCCTGAGCTGTTGTTGCATCTGGTATAGCTGGCCGCCTTGCTATCGACCGTTTAGGTTCCAAGAGGCTGATACTGATGATGATTGGACTGCAGTGGTGTCTGTTCTCGTGGCAGGCGATGGTGCAGTCGGTGACAGGAGAGATGACAGTTGTGCCCCGCTCGTGGCAACCACGTGTTGGAGTCCTGGGTGGGTGCTTCAAAAGTATGTTGGAGTGTCAGCAAGACGGCGTCCCTGACAGCGCTTGTGTGTGCTGCAGAGCTACGAAG